>WNFR01008909.1_pt1 | contig 10136 bp, 11 predicted proteins | sample 5400221 | NCBI WGS metagenome assembly WNFR01 (sample SAMN13153357, study PRJNA577476) | soil metagenome | isolation source: 40 cm soil under Madrone tree | place: USA:California | collected 2016-06-14 | reverse complement strand
AAAAAGCTCATCTACGCCCTTTCTTCCCGCGCATTCCCGGCATCGGCGCTCCACCCTCAAACTGCGATGCGGCAGCGATCAGTTCCCGCAATCCCTTCTTATCCAAATCCTCCGAGGTGCGCAACTTCACATGCCGCATGTTCTTCCCGGTGCCTTCCAGCAATCCTTCCGGATCCGGCAGCGATGTCGCAAACGGAAAACCGAACGTCACGTGCTTCTTACCCACCATGTAAAACGCAAACGGATTTTGGGCCACAAATGTTGGCACGCCCCAGGCATTCACCGTTTCCATCGTCCCTGGCACTAATTCCTTCACCACTCTCTTTAGCCCCGCGACCACAGTGCGCAGCGCCGGATTCTCATCCTTCACATACATGCCCTTCGCCTTCTTCGCTGCCCCGCCGCTCTTCATCTGACCAACTCCTGACCGCACGCCCCTGGCATTTGCGTCCAGGCATGCAGTAAATATAGGCCCCGCAACTCCGTAAATGCACAGCAAACAAATGAATTATCTCGCCCTTCTCGGTACATTCATCGCTGGATTGAGCGTCCGCCCCTCCGCCAGTACATTCCTTAGAAAGGCTAGACTTAGGTCTAGTCAAGGAGAGAAGAGTGAAAAAATTAGCAATGTTTGCAGTAGGGATTATCCTGCTGGCGGGCTGTACTGGGTCCGCGTTCGCCGACGATAAGCCAAAATCCAAAGTGAGAACAATCACGGGGTGTCTCTCGAAGCCAGAGGGCGGGGATGAGTACCTCCTCACCGGAAAAAACGGGAGCACTTGGGAACTTCATAGCAAAGATAGCCGGGTATCCCTATCCAAACACGTCGGTCAGACGGTGACCGCCACCGGCGTGGTTTCCCATCAAAAACTCCACAACATGAAGGAAGATGCGAAAGACGCTGCCGCCGACACCGGCGTAAAGAAAGACACTGCCGAGCACGGCCACCTCAAAGTCACTTCGATCCATTCCGTCGGCGCTTCCTGCCGATACTGACCACCGAAACTCTCACGATCATTGCCCCACCCTTGCTTCTGAGGGTGGGCTTTTTTTATGGCAGTAACAATATGTGAGCTAAAGCTGTGCGCTGCGGAGCATTCGACCGCGGCTCATCCTTTCAAGCCGTAATTTCTCGCAGCCGTCCGCTGGCCACATCGTAGACAAATCCGCGCACCGCGACCTCCTTCGGTATCCACGGATGCGTGTGCAGCTTCTGCAACTGATGCCGCACATTTTCGTCAATATTCTGGAACGCGTAAAAAAAGGCCGGCGCCACCGCGGCCGTTCCGGCCCGATTTTGAATCCGCGTGCGCAAATCCTGTTCCGTCGTCTGCATCAATCCGCAATCGGTGTGATTGATCACCATGATCTCTTCCGTGCCCAGCAAATAATGCGAGACCACCAGCGACCGTAGGCTATCGTCCGTCACAATCCCGCCCGCATTGCGGATGATGTGCGCATCCCCCGTCTTCAGGCCTAAAGTGCGAATCGACAGCCGCGTATCCATACACGTCAGCACGGCCAGCTTACGCTCCGGACGCGGCGTAAGCTTTCGCAACTCATGCGTCCGCGAATAAATTTCGTTCGCCTGCAACACGTCATCAATAACGCTCATGCCAGCAGTCTAACAAATCCGCATCCCCCTTAAGAGCGCCGGGCGGGCGCCATAGTCGAGCGCGTAAAGGGCCGGGCTAAGGCGTTTGATGTCATCATTATTTAGGGCACCTGTCCGTTTTTGCCCTTTCGCCCAGTTTCTTTCGCTATTTCCTCCCCGCAAAATGAATCGTGATCACTAGTTTCCAACCCGTTTTTCAAGCCCTTCGCAAACCCGCCGACCTTCTACTGCTAGCGCCTACACCACGTTCCTACGGGCGTGTCACAATTTCTTCAGCAATTACCAAACACAACTCCTGCCCCCATGCCTTGCAGACTCTATGTCGCTGCAAAACAGCCAACCTCTTTGCAATCAGGCAAATCGAAACTCTGCTTGCAAAACATCAATGGGGCGAACCTGCGCAGCTCGCCGCTGGTCTCTGTACCGCGGGCCTTCGTTTTTTGTCGGCCCTTTGTTTTCATGGTCTTACGAATTGCTTTTCCGGCAAGCCATTTGTTTTCAAAAACATCTGCGTTGCCCCCCGGGTGTGGGGTGCACCGTGACTAGTTTCAATTTGGGAAGGCTTTGGCGTCGATCCCGGGGACCAGCTTCAGCGCGTTCTTGTAATAGATCTTTTTCAGGATCTCGTCCGGCACTTCAAATCCGTAAATGCGCCAGAAGGCGTGGCGCCGCCGGTAGTACTCGAAATATTCGTCGCGCGTTTCCAGGGCGCGAAAATACCATTTGTATTCGTTCACTTCGTAAATGTCTTTGCCCATCAGCACGCGATCCTGGTATTTCACCAGGAAATCGTGCGCCGAATACGGTTGCCGGCCCAACTCCGCGAGCACCGCGGCGATGTCCACATACATATTCGGAAGAGTGTCGAACAATTTTCCGAGCCGCTGCAGATCATTGCCGTGAAAGGCGAGATGCGCGGCGATGAAATTCACTTTCGGGTGTTTCGCGAACAGGTGGTTGCGCTCCGTCATCAGTGTCTCAAATGGCGGATACTTTGACGGCGGACGCGCGCGCTGCGGAAATTCTTTCAGCTCCTCCCAGCGCTCGTTGTCTTTGTCCCACGGATCGAAAAACGCGGAAGGCTCCGCAATGTGGATGAGCACAGGCAACTTTAGCTCCGCGCATTTTTCAAACAGCGGATCGAAAATCGGATCGTCGGCATGCACCCGTTCGCCATTGGCGTACTTCACGTCCATGCCGAAATTCTTGAAGATTTTCAGCCCCTGCGCGCCATTGCGCACGTCGGCGGCGAGCCGGTCGGCCGCGCGCTGGCCGTATCCGGGGGTGTCGATGTCGTTGTAGCTCGGGTTGGCGAACACCACAAAGCGCGTCGGATAGCGGCCCTTCATCGTCGCCACCGTTTTCCGCAGCTCTTCACCGGTGCCGCCACTCAGATTCACCAGCACTTGGAGATTGATGGTGTCCATCTCCTTCACCAGTTGATCGACATGCTCGGGAGTTGGATTCCAGTGATGACTGTGAATATCGATGAAAGGAAATTTCGCGCGCTGAATCTTGTGCTCCGGCACAACCAGCGTGGATTTCGGATTGTATTCCTCAATGTTCGGGACTTGAGGGGAGGAGGATTGCTGGGACCGCTCGGCGGAAGGCTGCGTGCTCGCGGCGCGCGGCCACAGGAGGGCAACAGAGGCGATGCACGCGAGTGTCGCCGCAGAAACAGAAATGGCACGCCAGGATTTCATCGCTCCTCCGGAGAAACCCGTTTAGTTTCTCACAGAGCGCGGAGCGGACCGAATGTTTGAGTCGCAGCGAGATGCTAAAGTGAGCCAAACTCTAAATTTTGATGAGGCACCACTCTTCGCTCCAAGGCAGGCGCGACATTTGGCGAGCCGGTCCATCCGGCTGCACGATGAAATTGTCTGAAAAATTCGAGCCGATACCGTTAGCGGGATCGTACAAACCAGGCTCCACGGAAAAAGCCATGCCTGGTTCGAGCATGGTGTAGTCGCCCAGGGAAAGATATGGCTTCTGGTGACCTTCCCAGCCTTCGCCGTGGGCGGGCCGGTGATAAATGTAGGGACCAACGCCATTCTTCACCTGGTATTTGTGAATTTTGTACGCCACGGTGGAGCAAGTTACTCCGGCGATGGATTCTTCCTTTTGCATCAGGCAGCAATCGCGGCTCACCGTCCACAGCTTTTTCATCTGATCGGTAAGCGGATGGATGAAAAACGGCCGGTACAATTCGCCGCCGCAACCGGCGATATGCACTCCGCCTTCAATTTGCAGCGCCTGGCCGCGCGTGATTTTATTGTGCAGAAATTGATTCGGATGCGGGTACGCAGTGGAGCGTCCGACGCGGCAACCGACTTCGATCTCGATGCCTACGGCGGTGTGCGGCGCGCCATCGCGCTTGATGTCGGCCATCACGAGGTCTACGCCGTATTTGGTGGCGGCAGCGCCGATGTCGTAGTCGGTGAGATCGGTCCCGTGCTGCAACAGCATGTCGCGCGCGTAGGCGTGCATCTGGTTGAAATAGTTGTAGGCGCGGCGGGTCAGCGCTTGCTCCTCCGGAGATTTGTGTACGCGCATGTTCATGCAGGCATCTTCGGCGGAGCCCATTTCGCGTCCGAGCACGGCGACAACTTTGCGCTGCACCGATGGAGTAAATTCCGTGTCCGCGACTAGATTTTTCTCGGCAAACCCGCGCTTCTTCAGCGCTTTGAAAACCCATTCGTTGAGATCGACTTTTGCGCCCATCTGCACTTTGCCTTCTTGAGGAAAAGCGCCTTCTGCATGCGGAAAATCGAAATACATTTCGCTGTCGGTGTTCCACCAGGTTTTGACCAGGTCGCGGTCCAGCGCGCCGAAGAACCAGACCGGATCGCCCTTAGTGGGCAGAAAAACTTGGACCAGCCGCTCGGTGGTGGTGTGCCACAGCCCGGTGAAATAAATAATGTTCCATCGATCGGTCAGCAGAATTCCATCGCGAGAATCTTGGGCGAGTTTTTCTTGGAGCAATTTGGCGCGCTGTTTGTGCCAATCGAGAGACAAGCGATCAGCAGTGGCTTGTTTTAAATCATCCTCGGGAAGAAAGAGCCGCGAGGATTTTTCGACTGCGGCGGCGGTCGCGGAGCCTGGAATCTTGGGTGCGGCACCTGCCACGCTGGTGACTGCTGCGGCTGCACCGGTTGCTGCAATAAATTCTCGCCTACTGATCATTTGCTTCCCCTTTTTGCTCTTAGACATGCTTTTGCGTGGAACGCTCTTAACACATTTTCCGAGCACAGGGAAGCGCGGCATGAAGAGGTGGCCGCGGCGTTACTTGCTCAGAATGAAGTACGGAATATCATGGCCAGCGGAGACACAACGAGCGACAGTGCGAGATCGGGCATTAGTTTATTTGGAGACGAGAGGGTCGGCTTGCTGGCTGTTAGAATAAATACTTATGAATGGGCGTTTGCTACTTCGAATTGTGTTGCCTGCGGTTGTGGCTCTGCCGTTGGGATTTATTGGGTTGGCCCTGGCTGCGGAGAATGAGCCGACGATTCCGGCTCCCTTGTTGATGCTTTTGTCGCCGGGGCTTAAATTGGCCGAATTGATTGCGCCGGGACAGCATGGTTCGCTGGGCGCGACGTTTGGGTGGTTTTTGCGGGTGGGGATTGCGGCGAATGCCGCTTATTATTTTGTGATTTTTTTTCTGCTGGCTTATTTGTTCACGCGCCGTAGCACTCCGGCGCAATAAAAAGACAAACCCTCGCTTCGCTCGCTGGGTCGCGCTGAAGCGCGGCCCCTACAACTCCTCGACGATAGTTGGAGATGGAGGACGGGCACGGGTGTCCCGTGCCCCTAGCGGGCCTGGGCTGCCGTTGGCGTGGCTAGGGCGCGGAGGGACTGGGTGTAGGGGGGGTGGGCTACGCCGCGTTCGGTGAAGATGGCGTTGATGTAACGGGCGGGGGTTACGTCGAAGGCGGGGTGGGCGGCGTGGACGTCGGGGGCGATTCGAATGCCTTGGAGGTGGGTTACTTCGGCGGCGGCGCGCTCTTCTATGGGGATGTGGTCGCCATCGGGGATGGAGAGATCGAAAGTGGAAATCGGGGCGGCGATATAGAAGGGGACATTGTTTTCTTTGGCCAGGACGGCGATTTGGTAGGTGCCGATTTTGTTGGCGGTGTCGCCGTTGGCGGCGATGCGATCGGCGCCGGTGACGATGGCGCCAACTTTTCCGGACTTCAGAAAGTGGCCCACCATGTTGTCGGTAATTAGCGTTAGGGGAATGCCGCCGCGGTGGAGTTCCCAGGCGGTCAGGCGGGCACCTTGGAGATAGGGGCGCGTTTCCGGGACTAGCACGTGGATTTTTTTGCCTTGTTCGAATGCTACGCGAATTACTCCGAGTGCTGTGCCGATGCCGCCGGTGGCTAGGGCTCCGGCATTGCACTGAGTCATCACCTGGCCTTCGCGGGGCATGAATTCGGCTCCGTAGCGGCCAATTGCTTCATCGGTGGCTTTCTTTTCGATGTGGATTTGCTGGGCTTCGGTCACTAGGGCTTGTTTGATTTTGCTTAGATCGGAAGATCGGCTGGTGAGTTCGGCGAAACGGGATTTCATGCGTTCGATGGCCCAGAAGAGGTCGACTGCGGTAGGACGAGTTTTGGCGATGACTTCGCAGATTTGTGGGAATTCGCTGCGAAGTTCTTCGATTGATTTTGCTTGGGAATGCAGAACGCCGAGGGCTACGCCCATGGCGGCGGCTACGCCGATGGCGGGGGCTCCGCGGATCACCATTTCGCTGATGGCGCGGGCTACTTCGCGGTAGTCGGTATAGGTGTGGGAGATTTCTTCGGCGGGTAGGCGGCGCTGGTCGAGCATGATTACGCCCTGGTTGGTCCATTGGATGGGTTGGGCTATGTACATAGAAGGACTATTGTAACGGACGTAGGAAGGGATTGCTCGGAGGAGCTAAGGAGTTTCGGAGTGGCGCAGCATGCTGCGCGGCTACAAGGGAACCATGGTGGCTGACACCTCGGTGATTGGGGCGCAGCACTGCTGCGCCCCTACTGGGACTCGCTTTGCTTGCTGGGTCGCGCTAAAGCGCAGCCCCTACAACATCTCGAGTGGGTTTCCGCCCTGGATATGGCGGGTTTTAGTGGGTGGGGATTTTGGTGAAGCCGTGGGTGCCGATAATGGCAGAGACTGCGATCATGGAGTTGTAGCCGAGATGGAGCAAGAAGCTGGCCAGAACGGTGCCTGTGTAAGCGCGGGCGAAGGTGAAGATGATGCCGACAAAGATTAGCAGCCCGACGATGCCCCAGGTCCAAGCGAGCTGCGCTCCGTGCATAAGACCAAAAAGGATCCCGGTTGAGAGAATACTAGTTATCACTCCCACGCGATGCGCGAGCGAGGATTCGATGCCGAAGAATTCGGAAATTCCTGAGACAAAGCGAGCCAGCGTGGGATACAAGTAGCCCCGAAAGACAGTTTCTTCGACCAAAGGCGCCACGAGGACAGCCATGGCCATCACCAGCCAGGCACCATTGCGGTTTCCAAGCAACTCCTCCATCGGCATATGATCGGTCACTTTGACTTGAGAACCAGCGATCGCTACGAAGATCGAGAGGCCAACCCCCGCGAGAAGATACATCCATGGCCGGCCCTTGCCGCCCGAGCCGGTGCGTAGTTCCCTCCAGCCGAGAGCGCGCCAAAAAGAGGTTTGACGTAGTAGGGAGAGAGTGACATACAAGAAAAGCATTATGAGCGCGAAGATGAAGATGCTGGCGCCAATGGCAATTTGGGGATTGGATTCGGCCACACGCTGCATTTGTTTTGGTGGAACATGTTGCTCGGCCAGGTAGCCTATGACAATGATGTTGGCTGCTAGCAGGCTGATGAGCACGAAGAAAAGAAAAAGCAAGAAATGCCGCCAAGACCAAGAAATGCGTAGGTCATCGGGGACAGCGGGACGGGGGGCGTAGCGGGACGGAGCGCCAGCAGCGTAAGTGATGGGATCGCCTGCGAGCTGGGGTGCTGAATTTTCCGGAAAGGCAGGTTGGGACGCGGCAGGAGGCGATGCATCCTCTCCCTGAGGCTGCTGCAGTTCATCGGAATCGTGCGGGTTGTCGTCGAAGAGGGTCATCGGAGTTTATTCGCTTTTTTGGCTGGCGAAGGTCGCGGCCAGCCGCTGGTCAAAGCAGCGGCTACCAGAGGCAGGAGCAACTCATGGTGGCCGGTAATGGCATAGCCGTGCGACTCCTCTCCTTTGCCGCTATTGGCGGAAGCAGTTGGACGCTTAACTACATTCTGCAATGGGCGGTAGTGCTGAATAAAGTCGAAGTTGGCGGTGGTGATGGGACGAAGAGGGATGCCGAGATTGCGCACTACGGAGACAGCTTTCAGAAAAACCTCTGGGAGCAGAACGGCGGAGCCCCAGTTTAGATAGATGCCGCCCGGATGCATTTGTTGCACCAGCGAGCAGAAGAGGCGGAAATCGAGATGGGTGGCGGAGCCGAGCGCGGCGCCGTCTGCGGTGCGGTGCATGTGAGGGATGTCGGTGCCGATGGCGAGGTGGATGGTAACCGGGACGCGTAGCTTGTACGCGGCGGCGAGCACGCTGGAATCAGCGTAAGGGATGTCGATCACGGCATTGTCGAGGAATTGGCCGGCGGCTTCGCCGTAGCCGAGACGGGCGCGCATGGCGACTTTGGCGATCTGATTGAGATATTCGCCGGTTTCGGCGGCCATGCCGAAGGCGCCGTCACCGAGACCGGTTTCAACGTCTTCGGAAGTGTTGCCTGCCAAGGCGATCTCGAAATCGTGGATTAGGGCAGCGCCGTTCATGGCGAGCGAGGTGATGAAGCCACGGCGCATGAGGTCGATGAGGATAGGGCCGAGGCCGACTTTGATTACGTGGCCGCCGATGCCCCAGAGAATGGGTTTGCGTTGCTTGCGGACGATGTGGATGGCGGCGAGGAGATTGCGGAGGTCGGCGGCGGCGAGGAAGTTGGGGAGGGAGGCGAGGAATTTGTTGAGGGAGGGATTGGCGGCAGGGGTCTTGGCGAAGTCGCGGACGCTGACTTTGCTCTTTCGAGATGCGAGAGGGTAAGTGTGGAGATGGGTTAGGGTGATGGGGCTGGTGGAGTAGATGCTCATTTAGGAGGATTTACTGTAAGGCGAACGTAGGAGTGGCGCAAGTCTGAAGCTCAAGGCTTCGATTGATTGAGTGCTGGCGGGTGAAACTTACCGACACGAGAACTTATTGCTGGATCGAGAAAACGACCGGAATCGAGATTTCCAAGCGGGCTAATGCCTGGCCGCATAACAGCGGCTTGTAACGCCAGCGACCAACGGCTTCGAACGCCGCTGCGTCTAGATCCGGGGCTGCTGTATGGATGATTGCTGGATGCGACAGCGATCCATCCACTTCGATCACTGCGTAAAGTACTACTGTGCCCTGACGCAGATTAGCTCGCGCGCTTGGAGGGTATTGCGGCTGAATATGCGGCTCGATTAACTCTGGTGGCGCCATGTCGTCGCACTGTGTCCAAAATTCAGCGTTCGCCGGGACGCTGAATCTCGCCGGATTTTCTTCCGTGATTTTGGCAATTTCCACGATTTTTACAGCTAGAATAACTTTGCCGTCCCTTAAAGCTCTGATTTCGTAGGGAATAGGCTTTCCCGCTACGGTGTTGAACGCGCCGTATTCGATACGAGAGATTTCTGGTGGGTTTTGACGCGCAACGGTGGAATATTCAATGGCGGGATATTCAACGCTTAGCAGCGCGCCAGTGCCCTCATCGAAACATAATGTCCGCTCGGTTTGACTGCTCCACTTCACATCTGTGCACTGCTCGCGCACTCCATTTTTGCGGCGATTCTTAACCTTCCCGAGCGTTTGTTTCGAACCAACTCTCAGCAGATTTTTGACGTGAATTAGCGCATCCAGATGGAAAATGATCTCTGGCTGGTAGCTCAATCCGCTTTTTTGCCAGTATCCATTCGCATCGCGAACGCGCACCCGTGTATAGTTTCCAAAAAGAATCTCTTCTCTCCATCGGGATGGTGAGATCCACTCAAAGGTGTAACCTGCATGCCCGAGAGAACCCTTGGCATCAAGAGTTTGAACGTCCGCCCGCATCAACATTGAGGGCGTTCCTTCAGCCCAGATATCTTCGAGCAATCGAGCTCGGGAAATCAGGGCTTCAGGGCTCACTACTTCATCCTTGCCCGCGTAAACGGCATTCGCCAGGAACAAACAGATAAGAACGAATAGGATGTTTTTATTGTTCATCTACGCCGGGCATTATACCTTTGGTTTCGTGCCCCCCCGCAACACTTCACAGTTGAGGCTGATAGAAAACTGCCTATTCTGATGAAAGGTGTTGATCCGAAGTGCGTCTTAAAACGAAAGTCTGGCACTTAGCTGGATTTCGCGTCCGGGGGTCATGGCCATTGTGATGGTGCCGAACTGGGGAGTGTTGACAAAACGGTTGGGCGTGCCCAGGTTCACTTTGTTCAAGGCGTTGAAGGCTTCGGCGCGGAACTGGAAGTTGGCTCTTTCCGTCAG
>WNFR01008907.1_pt1 | contig 10137 bp, 12 predicted proteins | sample 5400221 | NCBI WGS metagenome assembly WNFR01 (sample SAMN13153357, study PRJNA577476) | soil metagenome | isolation source: 40 cm soil under Madrone tree | place: USA:California | collected 2016-06-14 | reverse complement strand
ACAGGCGCGCGGGTTCCTGTAGGAGAGCCGCATGCGACTACCTCCCGCCGCGATTCTCGCCGGCGTCGCACGCACGCTCGAGGACGACGTGCTGCCTGCGGTCGCCGATCGCGCGGCGCGTGGTCTCGTCTTTACCGCGCTCGAGCTGCTGGCGAACGTCCAACACCTCGTCGAGTGGCGCGCCGATGTGCGCGAGGAGGAGGTTGCGGGCGCCGCGGCCGCGCTCGCGGAGGCGGCGGAGCACCTGGACCGCATCGGTCTCGTCGCTGATGCGGCACGCATCCGCGACGCGATCGCCGTCGCGAATGACCTCACGGACCGCGAGGCGCGGGGGTGCGCACTCGACGCCGCACTAGCCGACGTGTTTGTCGTCGCCGACCGCGAGCGCGAGCGCCCGGGAATCGAGGCGGCGCATGCCGCCGTGCGCGCCCACGTCGTCAACCAAGCGCTGCGCGACGTCATGCGCGCGCAGCGTCCGCTCTTGAATCGCATCTCGCAAGGATGACGATCGGAGAGCTCATGAAGGTCCAAGGGTCATGTCATTGTGGTCGAGTGACGTACGAGGCGGAGGTCGATCCCGAGAACGTCGGATTGTGCAATTGCACCGACTGTCAGATGCTGACGGGATCCGTCTTCCGAGTGTCCGTGCCGGCGTCCAGCGCGACGTTTCGCCTGCTGACGGGGCGGCCCAAGGTCTACGTCAAGACCGCCGACAGCGGCACGAGGCGTCGGCATGCGTTCTGCCCAAACTGCGGCACGCCCGTCCATGCGAGCGCAGACACGGATGACCCACCTACCTATTCGTTGAGGATCGGCTGCCTCGATCGTCGCGCAATGCTTCCCCCGAAAAAGCGCATTTGGTGCAAGTCGGCACTCGTGTGGGCTCAGGACGTGAGCGGAATTCTCGCCGTCGACGGCCAGTAAGGACATCAGCACCACGATGATCTACACGGACGTCCTGACCCGCGAACCAGGTGCGGTTCGCTCACCCACAGGTTGCTTCGTCGCGGCGAGCGACGAACCGTGCGCCGCGACATCGATCGAGCTACTGCCGCAATACCGTGCACTGCCACGCAGGCTAACGCCGCGGGAGCACGTCTGAATGGAGCAGGATAAAAGGTCAGCGAGCTCGGTGGCGCACTCCGAATACTCGCCAGTCGATCACCGTGTTATCTGCAGTGGTGGTCGGCGTACGCCGGGTTACACGGAACCGTCCAATTGCAGTTAGGCGCTGCGCCGCGAATGGCATGCTAGCGTGAGTCCAACCGTTCTTCGCAAGCAGGGCTTCCGTCTCCTCTTCTTCTCGAGAGAGGAGGCGAGGATGCATGTTCACGTGCAACATGAGAAAGGTGAAGCGAGGGTCTGGCTGGACCCAGAGATCGCATTGGCTGAGAGCTACGGGCTGGGTCGACGGCAGGTCGCGACAGCCCTGCGCCTCATCCGGGAGCACGAAGATGAAATCCGCGCTGCGTGGAAAAAGCACTTCGGACGTTGAGGTCACAAGCGTCTCATCTCACGGTCTGTGGCTATGGCTAGGTGATCGCGAGGTGTTCTTGGCCTACGACGCGTTTCCCTGGTTCAAGGCGGTTCCTATCGGCGATGTCTTGAGGGTGGAACGCGTGACACCTGATCATCTCTACTGGCCTGAGCTGGACGTGGATCTACATGTCGAGTCCATCGATCGACCGGAAAAGTACTCGCTCGTAAGCGCCGTGCGGCCTAACAAGCGGATTCAGCCGGCGCGCGCGCCCCGCCGTGCTTCCCGCGCCCGTCGGAAGGCGCGCGGCTGATCCGCCTTCGGTTCGGCAGACAGAGCGCTGAAAGCAATGACCATCGTCGGAATCGAGCACGTTCAGTTGGCGATGCCGGCAGGCCGAGAGGCTGAAGCACGGGAGTTCTACTCCAAACTCTTGGGACTCCCGGAGACCCCGAAGCCGCCCGAGCTGGCGAAGCGCGGCGGAATCTGGTTCGAAAGCAGTTCAGTGAAAATTCATCTCGGAGCCGAGGCGGACTTTCGTCCTGCACGTAAGGCACATCCTGCTCTGCTCGTGCGTGATCTGCGATCCCTGGTAGTGCGTCTTCGAGAGTCTCGGGTTGATGTCGTCGAGGAGCAGCTCGAAGGTCACTACCGTGTGTACGTTGCCGATCCCTTTGGAAATCGCATCGAGCTGATGGAGCCCAATCCGTGATGTGTCTACAGCCGCAAAGCTGCCGAACTCGCCGCTGCAGCGGACGTGGTCCCCGCCGCTGAACGGCAAAGTCGTTAGGCTCATGCCTGCACCGCTCACAGAAGAACCGCTTCCTATTCCACCCGAGTGTTTGTGTTTCGGGGAGGTTACGTTGCGATTCGTCAAGGTTGTGCCGGGAGAGCCCGCTCGCGGCTTCGTGCCGTATTACCATTTTCGAATCTTGACGGCGGCGGACAGCGCAGATGTCGGTCACATCAATTTTCGCGTCGGTGACACTGAGCACCTTCGCACCTGCGCGGGACACGTTGGATTCGAGATTGTCGACCGGTTTCGAGGTCGTGGCTACGCACTACAGGCTTGCCGCGCCATAGCCTCATTAGTCCGTTCAGTTTATGGGGCGGCTACTATTACGTGTGACCCAGACAATGTGGCTTCGACGCGCACGGTTGAGCGACTGGGGGCATGCTTCGTTGACGAGGTCCCCGTTCCACCCCATGACCCACACTATCAGCGGGGATCGCGGATCAAGAGGCGCTACCGATGGTCACCTTGAATCGGCCACCGTCCATGATGCTTCACGGATCGATCAACCACGTCTCCATCACGGTCTCCAATCTAGGCGAAGCGATGCGGTTCTTCGGACCGCTGCTCGAATTCCTCGGCTATACGGTGGGTCAGATCTTTCGTGACGAGCGCTCCAGCCACGACCTAACCGTGAACCTGAACGTGGCAAACGGTACCGCGGTGAACATTTGGCAGGCTGAGCCCGAGCTTGCTGCCCATCTCTTTGAGGTGTACGAGCCCGGTCTTCATCACGTCGCGTTCAACGTCGAGAAGCACGAGCAGGTCGAGGGCGTGCACCAGCTCGTACGCGCGCTCGGTGGTGAGATCCTCGATGGACCCGGGGAGTTCCCATTCGGACCCGGTGGCTACTTTGCAGTCTATTTCCGCGGCCCCGACCGATTGAAGTTCGAGGTTGTCCACATGCCGCTCGCCGAGGAGAGGGCGAGGTCCCTGGGGCGCTCGCGGATCGTGGCGTCGCCCGACAAGGCGCCGGAGCGGACATGATGAAGCAGCGCGCCCGCACGGGGAGGGTGCGTTTGCCCGCATGAGCGGCAAGGGGAAGTCATACCGTCGCGTCGTCGTGGACGGGTTCGAGATCCTAATCGGGAAGGGTGATCGCGAGAACGACGTGCTCACGTTCGAGATCGCCGAGCCGCGCGACCTCTGGATGCACGTCGGCGGCGGCGTCGCCGGCAGCCACGTCGTCGTGCGCGTACCGGAAGAGGGCGCCGACGTGCCGCGTGCGATCGTCGAGCGCGCCGCCGCGCTCAGCGGCTGGTACTCGAAGGCGCGGCACGCGCGCCGCGTCGACGTCCACGTTTGCCGCGTCGCCGACGTGTCGAAGCGCCGGGGCGCGCCCGCCGGCGAGGTCCACCTGCGCCACTGGAAAGTCGTGCGCGTGGCGCCCAGCGCTGAGTGACGGCATCGTCGGCGTTGCTCGGCCCGAGAGCGTCGCGAGGGCGCATCAGCCGCCGCCGAGGAGCGCGCGCGCAGCGTGCGTCGCGCCGATGAGACCGGTGCGCGGCTCCGTGATCACCCACACCGGGATTTCGCGCATCAGCGGATCGTAGCGACCCTTGGCGGCGAACGCGGGCATGAAGTCGCTCGCGGCGACGAGCGGCAGCAGCTTCGTGATGATGCCGCCGCCGACGTACACGCCGCCGGTCGCCATCACGGTCAGCGCGAGGTTGCCGGCCTGCGCGCCGTAGACGGAGAAGAAAATGTCGACCGCTTCGCGACACGTCGCGCACGTGCCGGCGACGGCCGCCGCGCCGATCACCGCGCTCGGGTCCTCTGCCGCCATGGCGGTACGTACGTCGGGCGCAACGGGACGATGCAGCTCCTCGTCGAGGAAATGAAATACGTTCAGCAAACCCGGTCCGGAGACGACGCGCTCGTAGGAAACGTGGCCGAAGCGGTCGCGCAGAAACTGCAGCAACGTGTCCTCGATCGGTGTCCGCGGCGCGAACTCGGCGTGGCCGCCCTCGGTCGCGACCGGGACGTACCGCGCGCCCTCGGCATACAGAAACGCCTGGCCGAGGCCGGTGCCGGCCGCGATCACGGCGCGATGTCCCGGACGCGTCACGCCGGCGTTCAGCGTCTGCAGCGCAGCGGGCGGGAGGAAGAGGGCGCCGTAGGCGGTGCTTTCGAGGTCATTCATGAGGCGCACCGGCGCGCCGCCGAGCGCGGCGGAGACGCGACGACGCTCGATGCGCCACGGCAGGTTCGTCGTGCTCACGGCGTCGTCGACGACCGGCCCCGCGATGCCGAACGCTGCGCCGGCGATGCGCGGCGCGGGCGTGCCGAGGAACGCGGCGATCACCTCCTCGAGTCCGGCATACTCATGGCTCGCGAACGTGCGGTCGCGGACGACCGCCGCGCCGCCGTTCGGATCGATCGCGTGCAGCGCCAGCGCCGTCTTCGTGCCGCCGATGTCGCCCGCGAGCACGTACGCCGTCGCCACCGGATTCACTCGTCGCGGAGCGGGCGCCAACCGCCGTCGCGGCCGGCGAAAAGATGGTCCGCCTCCTCGGGGCCGTCGCTGAACGGGTAGTAGTTCGGGAACTTCGGTGCCGGCAGCTCCGCCCATCCCTGGTGGAGCGAGCTGATGAAGCGCCACGAGTACTCGACCTCGTCCGAGCGGGTGAAAAGCGAAGCGTCGCCGCGGAGCGCGTCGAGGAGCAGGCGCTCGTACGCCTCCGGCGAGCGCTCGCGAAACGCCTCGCCGTAGAAGAAATCCATCGTGACCTCCGCGAGGTGGATGCGCATGCCGGGACGCTTGCAGGCGAACGAGAGGCTGATCCCCTCGTTCGGCTGAATGCGCATGACGAGGAGATTGGCGCTCGCGTGCGACGGCGCGACCTCGCCGCAGTCCTCGCTGTCGCGGAAGAGCAGCAGCGGCGGCTGCTTGAACTGCACGACGATCTCGGACATGCGGCGCGACAGCCGCTTCCCCGAGCGCAAGAAAAAGGGCACGCCCGACCACCGCCAGTTGTCGATGGAGACGCGCAGCGCGACGTACGTATCCGTGAGCGACTTCGGATCGACGCCTTCCTCCTGGCGATAGCCCTTCACGACCTTGCCGTCGCGCTCGCCGACGCCGTACTGCCCGCGCACCGTCGACGCCGCGACCTCGGCGGCCGAGAGCGGCACCAACGTCCGCAGAACCTTCACCTTCTCATCGCGGATCGAGTGCGCGTCGAGCGCCGAGGGCGGCTCCATCGCGATCAGGCAGAGGAGCTGCAGCATGTGGTTCTGCACGACGTCGCGCACCGCCCCGGCGTGATCGTAATAGGCGCCGCGCCGCCCCTCCATGCCGAGCGTCTCGGCGACCGTGATCTGCACGTGATCGACGTATTTCTCGCTGAAGAGCGGCTCGAAGATCGAGTTGCCGAAGCGGAAGCTGAGGAGGTTCTGGACGGTCTCTTTCCCGAGGTAGTGATCGATGCGGTAGATCTGGCTCTCGTCGAGAACGCTCGTGACGATCGTGTTCAGCTCGCGCGCGCTTGCGAGATCCGTCCCGAACGGCTTCTCGATGATCACCCGCGACCACGACGACTCGCTTTTGCCGTGAATCAGTCCGACGGCCGCGAGATTGCGGATGATGATGGGAAAGAAGTCGGGCGCGACCGACAGATAGAACATGCGATTGCCGCCGAGGCCGAGCTCGGCGTCGAGATGGTCGAGCCGCTCCTTCAGCTGCAAGAAGGACTCGCGGTCGTCGTTGTTGCCCGGCTGATAGTGCAGCGCGCGGATGAGCGGATCGTCGGCGGCGACCGTCGCGCCGCTCGCATCCGTGGTGCTTGCGCCCGCGCCGTCGCCGCTGCGACGCTGAAGCTCGCTCCGCATCGCTTCCCGGTACTGCTCGTCCGACATCGGCGTCCGCGAAAAGCCGATCACCGCGTAACGGTCGGGCAGGTAGCCCGCTGCTTGCAGCTGGTAGAGCGCGGGGATGAGCTTCCGTTTGCTGAGATCGCCGGAGGCACCGAAGATCACCAGCGCGAACGGGTCGCGGACGCGGAGCGGCTCGGACGCCTCCACCGTCGCCGCGCGACTCACGTGGACGCCAGCTTTCACCCGCGTTGGAAGCGTCATGTCGTCCTCGCCGTCAGGGGCCGGAAGAGCCCCGGCTCTGGGGTGCGACGCCTGTCAGCGCGTTCGGCGCCGCCGCGTCGATGTTCGTCCGGCGCGCGGTTTCTGCGCGAGCGTGCGTTTGCGACGTGTCGTCCGCGCGCCCGCCGTGGTGCGCCGCCCGCGGGTCGTCACGCCGCGGGAGGTGGCTGTTGCGCGTGTGCGACCAGTCGCGGTCTTGCGGCGTGTGCGTCCGGCCGACGCGGTCGTGCGCGCGCGGCTCGTCGACGCTTTCGCGCGTCCGCGTCGCGCCCGCGGGCTGGTTGCCTTTGCGCGCGCGCGGCTCGTGCCGCGACCAGGCGTGCCCGCGCGAGCAGCGCCGCGCCGGGCGCCGGCGGCCGAAGGGGCGGCGCGCTTCGTCGCGCGTTTCTTCGCCGTCGCTTTTCGCGGACGTGCCGCGGCGGTGCGTTTCGCGACCACGTTCTCCTGACGCGCTACAGCCGGACGCGTCGCAGTCGACTTCGGAGCGGGCGTCGACTTGCGCGCGGCCGCCGAGGCATTGCCGCCATTCTTCACGGCTTCGCGCGCGGCGGCGGCAACGGTCGCGATCAGCGAATCATATGACTTCGCGAACGATGCGACGCCGTCGACCTCGAGCTTCTTCGTCACGTCGTCCATGCTGATGCCGATGTCGGCGAGCCGCTGCATCAGCGCCGTCGCTTGATCGAGGTTGCGCTCGATGCGGACCTCGGGATGCCCGTGGTCTTTGTACGCGACGATCGTCGCGGGCGGCATCGTGTCGACGGTGTCGGGCGCGATCAGCGCCTCGACGTAGTAGACGTCCGGGTACGCGGGGTTCTTCGTCGACGTGCTCGCCCAGAGCGGCCGCTGCAGCCGCGCACCGGCGGCGGCGAGCGCCTGATACCGCCCCTCGGCGAATTTCTTCCGGAAGCGCACGTACGCGAGCTGCGCGTTCGCGATCGCGCTCCGGCCCTTCAGCTGCTTCAGCTGTTCGGCTTGATCGGGACCCGCGGTTGCGAGCAGCGCGTCGAGGCGCTTGTCGACCTCGGTGTCGACGCGGCTCACGAAGAAGCTCGCGACCGACGCGATGCGGTCGATCGGCTTTCGGGCGGCGCGCCGTCGTTCGAGGCCCGCCAAGTACGCGTTCATCACCTCGTCGTAGCGCTCGAGGGCGAAGATCAGCGTGATGTTGATGTTGAGGCCGTCGGCGATGCATTCCTCGATCGCGGGAATGCCCGCCGCGGTCGCCGGAATCTTCACCATGAGGTTCGGCTTGGCGACCGTCTTCCACAAGCGACGCGCCTCGTCGATCGTCCGCGCGGTATCGTTCGCCCAGCGCGGCGCCACCTCGATGCTGACGAAGCCGTCGCCCCCGCCGGTACGCGCGTAGACCGGCGCGAACGCGTCGGCGGCGTCACGAATGTCGGTGATCGCGAGCGCGTCGAAGATCTCGTCTGCGTTCTTGCCGTCACGCGCCAGGCTCTGCAGCTGCGCGTCGTAATCGTGTCCGCCGGCGATCGCTTGCTCGAAGATCGTCGGGTTGGAGGTGAGGCCGGTGATGTCGCCGTCGTCGACCATGCGCTTCAGCGCACCCGACGTCAGCAGCTGACGGCGGATGTTGTCGTGCCACGGCGATTGTCCGAGACGTTGCAGCTCGAGCAGCGGGTTCGTCATCGTCCTCCCTCCTCCGGCGCCCATCTTTGTCCCTGCGTGCTTCGGTTACAAGTGGCGTATGCTCGGACGCTGCGACCGCTGGCGGTGGAAGCATCCTTGCGGCGCACTCCCTCTCGCGTTACAGCGATGCGAGGTGTTGCCCAGACAGTCCAGGCGTGTGAAGTTTCGCACCGCCGCGCTGGTCCGCGTGTTGCTCGGCGGGATCTTGGTCGCGGTGTCGGCGACGACCGTCCAAGCTACGATCGTGCTGGCGCTCGATTTCGTCGAGCAGTGCGCGCAGGCGGAGACGATCGTCGTCGGCACGGTGCGCGACATCGTGAGCCGACGCATGGCGACCAACCCCGGGTTTTTCGAGACGCTGGTGACGCTCACGGTCGACGAGGTCGTCGTCGGCGCGGCGGCCGATACGCTCACGCTGCGACTCGCGGGTGGCGAGGTCGGCGCTATTCGGCAGTCGATCGACGGCATGCCGGAGCTCGCGCCGGGGGAGCGGTACGTCGTCTTCCTCGACCGCGAGCAGGATCCGCCGCTCGTGAGCCCGATCATCGGCTTCAATCAGGGCCTCTATCGCGTCGACCGCACCGCAGGCACCGACGTCGTCCACGACCGCCTGGGGCGCGCGCTCCCCGAGACCGCGACCGCCGCCCTCGCCACCGCGGGCAGCGGCGCCGCCGGCGCGACGCCCGCGGTGCAGACGGAGCACGCTCTGACGGACTTCCTCGCTGCCGTGCGGGCGGCGCGACCGCGCTGATGGCGCCGCACGCGGTCGCCGGTGGCGCGTTCGTCAGCCGACGCGCGATCCTCCCACTTGCGCTCGCGCTCGTGAGCCTGATCGTGCGCGCGACCCAAGCGGCGGCGCAGTGCCCGACGCCCCCGGGCGACGCGTTCGCGTTCCTGTCGCTCGGCAACGTCAACTGTCCGGCGACGCCGCTCGTGCACTGGGCGACGCCCGAGGTCGTCTTCGACTGCCGATTTTTCGCCGACGGCACCCACGAGACGGCGTGCGGCGAGACGACCACGGCAGCATGCGTCCAGCACTGCCGGGAGGCCGCCGCCACGTGGAACGACGACCTCAGCGGACGGTTTCGGTACGTCGAGGCCGACGCAGCGCACCCGGTGGCGTTCTGCGATTCGGGAGACGGCCGCACCTCGATCGGCGGCAGCACGCAATTCTGCGGCGGGCAGGCGTTCGGCTCGAACGTCGTCGCGGTGACCATCCGTTCCACCTTCACGAGCGGGCCGCAACGCGGCGAGCAGCGGGACGCCGACGTCGTGCTCAATCCGAAATTCAACGATCTCTTCACGCCGACCTTGTTCCGCGCCGTCATCGAACACGAGCTCGGGCACGTGCTCGGCCTCGACCACCCCGATCAATGCGGGCGCGACGCGAACGTCCTCATGCGCTCGGCCTTCAAGTTCGCCAGCGACGATCCCTGCTTCGTGAACGCGCCGACCGCCGACGACCTGAACGGTGCGACGATGATTTATCCGCTGCTGAACCCCGCGCCGACGCCGACGCCGGCGCCCGTCTGCGGCGACGTCGACGGCAACGGCGCCGTGACCTTCAGCGATGCGACGGCGGTGCTGGCATCCGCCGTCGACCTGCCGAGCGGCTGCGACACGGTCCCGAACCGCTGCGACGTCGACGGCGGCGACGGCATCGACGTCGTCGACGCGGCGAACGTCGAGCGCCGCGCGTTCGGGTTGCCGGCAGCGGACGCCTGCCCGCCGTAGTGTCCCGGCCCAGAAGTTCGTTGCATAAATCTGCGAGGGATTTTCGTCGCTGGCGAGGCGCGACGACGAGGAATAGCCAAAGCTATTCCGAGGAGGAGCAACGCTGCCAGCGGCGAAAAGACCCGCAGAGTTATGTGACGAACTTCTGGGTCGGGACACTGGCCTGCCTACGGCTTGTGTCAGCGCACGTCGAGGCGCGACGCGTCGCCGGCGACGACGATGCCGCTCGTGTCGATGACGCCGATCTTCTTGTCGCCGATGCGCAGTCCCGCCGTTGTCACGGCGCCGCCGGTCGCGTCGAAGGAGCACGTGAGCGTCGTCGGCAGCGCCAAGTTCGGCGCCCGCGTCGGGTCGGCGGGCACGACCGCCACCTTCAACGTCCCCG
>WNFR01018943.1_pt1 | contig 10139 bp, 14 predicted proteins | sample 5400221 | NCBI WGS metagenome assembly WNFR01 (sample SAMN13153357, study PRJNA577476) | soil metagenome | isolation source: 40 cm soil under Madrone tree | place: USA:California | collected 2016-06-14 | reverse complement strand
CTATTATATATGGTTACGCCGTACATCCTCTCTCCCCTTCCCACCGCGACACCCGCATATCCAACCGACCCCGGCTATCTACCGTTACAGAGTCATCCACAACAGAGTCCTTCATACATCGCGACGTCGTTGCCTTGGAAGTAGGGGACGAGGTCTATGCCTTTGAAAAGTATATTCCACGAGGCAAGGATACCGAAGGCCTTTGGTATAGAGGGTGTGTCTGTCTCACCACGCGTACAAGGCGCCATTCTCACACACTCTTAGCTATGTCGTCTCTACTACTCGGCGCCCCCCAGTGTCTTGGAACGCGCCTTCTGACCCATCATCCTCTCGCGGCCCCAGGCTTGAAGAACCCCAGCAAGTTTTCATCGGCATATTTCCTGGTTCACACATCTTCATTCGAGAAGAGTTACCTGATGCCGAGGGAAGTCTTGCCGATGTGGCTGCCGCGTTCCAGAATGGCATACATCGTGGTGCAGACGCATCCGCCAAGTCCAGGCACCCAGGCCCCCGTGGAGAAGAGGAAGAAGAAGATTTGCGCAAGTCTTTCAAGCTTGCTCCCCCTCCTGACCAGGCAAATTCGTCAAGAGCTGGTCTGACCGTTTATCCCGCCAGCGTCCGTTCCCTTTCCCCCACTGAACCTCCCAATATGAAGCCTCTGCCCCCTCGACCGTCCCTCAAGTCCAATGACGAAACTGTATCCGGTGCAGTCCAACCCATTGTTGACGAGATAGCCTCAGCTTTACGTGAATGGCACATGCTCATGTTCCAATACCTTGCTCGCAGAGAGTATCAACTGTTTCAAACGGTCCGCGAGCACATCGAGGCTCTACATTTAGGCCGCCGGCAGTTACTCACTCAAACTTTGAGCGACGAAGAGACAGCGAATCTTAGACGCGATTGCGTTGCCCGTCTGGTCAGCGGCAACATTGTGCAAAATTTGGACGTCATCGTCCGACATCCCAGTGGAGGTGGACTAGTGACCGTTGATATTGAGGGGGACATCGATACCCGCAACTGGATGAGTGCAGTACGTGTGTATACTTTACAGGCGTCGCTTGCCTACGCAGACGCGTCTGGTGATGCCTCAAAACCGCTCAGGTCTCGCCAAAGCCTTGACTTATATTCCACTTCTCCACTCCTCACTCCGGCCCATTCGGCGTTCCCGGAATTTGGTCGCTCGAAGGCGCCCTCCATTACTGGCCCTCCTAGATCCTTAACAGAATTGTCCCCCAAGTTCTTTCACGTCTTCCTCGAATTACGCGCTTTCGTTGCTTCGCCTTGTGCACCAGGCGAAACGGCGGAACTTTACTTTTCGCTGTACAATAAGAGTGATGCCCGCTTTGTGACAGAAGACTTTAATGTTGTTTTGAACCACAACGGCGTCCTTGCGCGTGACCCATGTGCGCGAATACGCACACTTTTCACTGACCTGGCACCTTCGGACATTCAAGGTACAATTTTTCTGGTATGCAAAATCGTCCGCAACGGTTCTATAAAGATTGGCCCGAACCCAAGTAGTGGTATTCCTCTGGATGGTAGCTATCGTGGCTCTCAGGCTTCGGGATGGAGCGCGTCTCCATTGGATGTTGCCTCTAGCACCAACCTACACAACCTTTCCATGGTGTCAGATGGAGGAGTGGCGTTTCGAAGACCATTCGGATGTGCCGTTTTAGAGCTGTCTCAGTTGAATCGGGTTGCCACGGATTTGGCTGAAGTCTCCTCCACCAAAGAACATGCCATGCCTATCTTTACCCCGGTTAACGAAGCTACCTTCTCCATGTTACATCAAGACATCATCAACAATAACTTCAAAGAATTCGAAAAATCACCAAGGTACGCATTTGTTTTCTGAGCGCCGACGTGTTTCAAATTTCGAATCTGCCAGAGCTGAAACGATAGCCGTATCGGCGAAAATATTTCATGGCAACGCGCAAACCGTAGTGAAGGAGAATACGTCTTTGCTTCTTGACACACCTCTCACACTGCGCCTTGGTTTCCCCGACGTGGTCTTCCCTGGGGAGGACCGTAACGAACTATACGTCAAGCTATGGAGTGGTGATTTCCCCTCTAGCAACAATAACGCCGCACGTCGCAGTGTGAGTCCGTTTGTGCGCAGCTCGGCGACATTCACGACGAACAACATCCAAGTGTGTATCGAGGTTCGAGATACAACTGGGAAGGTCGTAGAGAATGTCATCTCACAGGGTTCCAGTGAGCCAAACGTGTCTCAGTTTCACTCTCTTGTATTCCTCCGGAATAGCCAGCCAACATTCGGCGAATTGATCAAGCTTTCTTTGCCCTGGGACGAGCTACCGCCATGGCACCTCTTCTTCACGTTCCGATATCGCAGCTCCAGGGACAAGCCAGTAAAGATACACGGCGGAGAGACGGGAGACAAGCCGTTTGCATTTGCGTTCTTACCACTGTTCCCCGATGGTCGTGCGTTCCTCGAGGATGGAAGTCATACGTTGATGTTGTATCGAGCGGACCGGCTCAATCAGATCACCCCGGATTTGTACCTCGAAGCGACACCATGGTTGTTACCCGGCCAGCGTCAAGAACAAATTATTATCCCTGCCGAGCTTCAACGAATAGCGCCTCCAACTCGTGATAATTTGATCATTCGGTCATCTTTATGTTCGACACGCCACACACAAAATCTGGTCCTGTCGAGGTTGCTTAACTGGACGCAGATTGAGGATAAAGAAATGCTGTCGGCTGTGCTCCTCAAGTTCACATTCGTCGGAGAACTCGAGATTGTGAAGTTTTTACGGGACATCTTTGACTCCTTGTTTGCTATACTCGCGTCTCCCATCAATAGTGCTGGGGATATGGACCATCCTGTGTTCAGCGCTCTTGTGACGGTCCTCGGGATCGTGCAAGACCGGCGGTTTAGCAACTTCCAGCCTGTGTTGGACATTTACATCCAACAGCACTTCAACTACGCCTCAGCATCGTCGCATATAATCAGCTCGATAAATCGGATGTTGGTCGATCCGACAGGAAATGCCACTGCATCACCATTACGTGCTGCGATCAAGGTATGGCATTACATCTTCAAATTCATTGTGAAATCCCGGGCCCTGCAGAAAGCGAAGGAGGCTGCGGTGGGTGGCGGTGCGACAGCCGAACATCTGGAATCGTCATTCATGCGCGAACTACGTGCTCACCTGTCCGAGGTTAACAAGATGATGATGACGACATCGCCGGCCCTCATTGGTACCCAGACCTTAGCACTTCAGCGTTTTACTTCTATCCTTCCGGAGCTGGCACAGATCTTCTCAACAGTCGAGGTGGTCTCTATCGCTACGGCATTCGCGAATACCATGTCTTCCTCCAAAGGGAGGCTTGCAATCTTTAAGCTCATCATGTTCCTCCAGCTAGTGAAGGGTTTCTTATTCGACAACGCTCAGTCACGATCCTTATTGGTGGAGGCCGTCGTGATGTGGATCAAGCCTCACTTTGGGCGCTTCGATGAGTATACCCAAACCCAACCGGGGGACGATGAAAGCGCGGTCGATGCAGCTCGAGTGTCGTGGCTGGAAGGCACCCGAATTTGTGTCACCATTATCGCTATCATGTTGGATAAGCTACAGCAGAAGCTGGTCGATCCCGAAATTCTTGCAGACCGCAACGCTCTTCGTCAGGAACAGGACAACGTTGATTATTTGCTTTCCTTGTTGCCGAGGTAAGTTTGTTTTTGTGTTTTTCTCGCGCCTTTTTAAAAAAAGCGTTTGTGTAGACTTCTGGAGTCCTACCGCGAACTTCAAAATGAGGCAAATGTCCACGCCGTCGAGCGGAAAAGGACACCTGCTACTTCGCCCTCGTCAGCCTTGGTGATTTTCCCAGAATCATACCCGTTTTCGTTGGTCGCACAATTACCTCGGTTACCAAAAGGCTTCAATGGTGTTTATCAGGCAGAAGGGCAGGTCCTCTTTAGCCCTGCGCAAGGAGAAATCGGGATTGTGTTGCTTGTCATCCTATTGTCATCCCCTAAAAAATACCTCTTGAACTTCTTTGAAGGTGTCTTCGAGATCGAAGGCCAAGACAACTTTGCCGTATTGCTTTTGCAGCTCTTCAGGGTTGCGACTTCCATACTGCATAACGAAGCCTGGCCTACGAACTGGTTGAACGTGAATATCATGGCGCACAAAGTCATGGTCAAGATGATGGATGCTGTTGGGGTTCTACTTGAGAGGCGTTTCATCCCCACCGACGACGCAACCTTTCAGTTCAACACGCAGCTATGGAAGGAGGCAATTCAAGTGCTGTTGAAACTTCTTTCGTCAGATCAGCTGGTAATCGAGGAATTCAGTCCACAGGTGACTACGTTTGTCATATTTATATCACCCTGCCTGACCCAACTCCACCTAGCGGCGGCGGGCCGTGTGGAGGATGGCTGGAGACATCAGGGGAGAAGGAGCAGCCATACTCCAGCGACTATGGGATGCTCTCGGATGGCCCGAGGACGTGTCTGAACATGCGGGAGCTGTAACAAGATATGGCGTAAGGCCACGTCCTTCATTTCGAGTCCTAGCTCACTTTCTTTTTCAGAGATACCAGACATCTCTGAGCGCCCTCGTCAGCCACGTCGTCAATCTCTGCGTCAGTCACCATGACTTGCTCCGAAGCACGGCCGTGCAGATCCTGTACAGCATGATTGTTTCAAAATACCAAGAGCATCAGCACTTCGACGATATTGAGCACGAGTTGATCAGCAAATTGGACTCATTGTTCATGTCCGATAGCAAGGCAGATGATCTATCAAGAGCCTTCTTTATCAGTCATCTCCGGCATTTGTTCGAATCGTCGAATGTGGTAAAGCGTCTACGCGAGAAGGTTTCAAGCTTCCTTGACTCCGTAGACTTGTTCCTCGAGATGCTTCTGAGTGTGCGCGCACTCCCTGAAGGTGAAGAATTTGCCGATGACCGCGTCATTGCCACGGTTTGATCATTTTCCTTCGTACCGTCTGATTCGTATTTACACCTTACAGCTGCGGCTCATGAACTTTATTCGCCGCATTGGCCGCAATGAGATCTATATAAAATATGTGCATCAACTCGTTGACGTCGGTGTTACCTTCGCTTTGTGTTTACTGCTATTGATTCGAATCCGGTTTAGATGCATTTGCAATCTCAAAACTATGTTGAAGCGGCTCTCACTCTGAAGTTGCACGCTGATCTCCATGAGTGGGACCTTAATTCGTTTGTAGAACCCATGGAAGACCTTGGGCTGCCCCGACAGTCCCAATTTCACCGGAAGGAGACATTGCACCTGCTCATACTAGATTATCTCGGTAAGGGGAAAGCGTGGGAGAGTGCGATCGAGATATGCAAAGAACTCGCTTATCAGCACTCGGAGGTCACCTTCAACTAGTAAGTGATTCGTTTCCGGCGATTCACGTCTCTGACGCATGGAATAGCGGGCGCTTAGCAGAAATCATGCGACACCAGGCTGCGTTGCTGGAACACATCATCAGAGACCAGCGTTACTACCCTGACTACTTCCGTGTTGCATTCTATGGGAACTTCCCCGTAGCGATCCGCAACAAGCAGTTCATAGTATGCTCTCAGTACTGATTCAGTCGCAATCATACTGACCCTGGTTGTCAGTATCGTGGCTTCGAGTGGGAAAAATTTGGGGCGTTTTGTGAACGCATGCTAGCCAAACATTCTGGCGCCCAGTTACTTAGAACACTCGGAGACCCCCCAGTTGATATACGCTTCGGAAGCGATCAGTATATTCAATGCAGCACAGTCACGCCGGAACCCAACCGGGACTTGCCACTATTCATCAATCCCGACGTCCCTCCGGCTGTCCGAACGTACTACGAGCGATGGTCAGTTTGAAACGTCCACGGAGATGACTACGTCGTTGACAAGATGCATCTAGTGCCCTCAACAACTTTAGCTCATCCCGAACTCTACCGAAGGTCGACCGGGAAGGGAACGAAGAGGCCTGGTTAGAGAAGACGTATTTCACTACTGAGGAGTCCTTCCCTGCCGTGCTAAGACGATCCGAGGTCGTATCGGTTGAGGTCGTCGAGATATCACCCATCGAGAATACTCTTCTCGAAGTGGAACAAAAGAACAAGGAGCTGAGCGCGCTCAATATGAAATACTCGAATTTGGCCAAGACGGCTCAAGTGGGCTCGACCAACCCTTTGTCGATGACACTAAACGGCGTCGTCGATGCGCCTGCTGGCGGGGGAATAATGAGCTACCGTGCTCTATTTTTGATGCCTGACTACATCTCAAAGTATCCTGATCGAGCGGAGTCCGTCGAGAAGCTACGTGCTGCGGTCGACGAGCAGGTTCGTGCGGTGCCACGAGTTTATGGACTGACACACTTATACTTGGTTGTCATTAGGTCCGCATCATTGACATTTGTCTGCGACTTCATGGTCAACTGTGCCCCCCAGAAATGCTGGAATTCCACGAGACGCTTGAAAAATTCTTCCACAAGAACTTCCAGGAGGAGATCCACCGTTTATCCTTCGAGATTCCTCCAGAGCCTGCGACCACCCCAACCCTATCACAGCCCTATGGTTCATATGCTCCATCTCTAACAGATGCGCCCTCAGTCGTAAATTCATCCACCTCTATTACTTTTCCTCCTTTGGCCATTCCTCCGCTTCAACTGCCTGGATCGCACATAACACCCTCCCAATCTCCGCCGCCGACCCCTTTTACGAGTTCGGTTGCACAGCCAACGCGACTGCAACAGCACATCGCGCACCTCGCGCGACATGGGATGAACGCGGTCGCTTCTGGGGAGCGACTCGTTCTCCGTGAGCTCGCCACAGGGCTCCTTCGTGAACGTCACCGGGTCCACCGAGTCGCCCGCAGCCACCACCAGTGGTGCGTCGATCATGGGAAGTATCAGTGGATCTCTCAAAAAGGGTCGCTTCTCGCGGCTTGGGACTCTCAGCTTTGCAAGGCGAGAGGGGTAGGCGTCTGGGCTGCTGCGAGTGTGGATGCGAGAGGCAGTGCTGAGGACTCTATTGCATATATCTTTATCATCACCATTATACAATCTCTTTGGGAAAAGAAATTTATTTGTACTGACCTGTCACTTACTAGTCTTGGATCCTTGCTCTACTGTCACAACATTCCTTCGTTCCATAGTCGCACCTTCAGATTATACTGTAAGTATATTTACTCTATACGTTCACTCTCGTTACACTTGGCTCGAGCGGACCCTTTGTATCTCTTCAGAGCGATCCTGACTTGGTTCAGGATAGAAACACTCGAGCAAATGGAAGTAGTAATTCCATCTGACCCGAACTAACGGCCCCATGACACACCATCCCAGGCGTCTCAGATTTTCTATTATTGTCTGTTGCTAGTCATCTCACTGCAAAAGTGAATGTTGGCATTGTGCGGACACAAACCGGGGAATGGGCTACATGTCTGGCTCAACTCCTTGAATGGCAAAGGAGAGCGAAGTGCTAGCTAGTCATACACCAGCATCGGGGTAAAACGAACAAAAAAAAACCCTACACCAGGAGGGGGGCTGGTATCACCGCCGAGCCAAACTAAGGATACAGAACGAAAGACACCACACTGGGCGTAATAGAGACGGGAAGTCATCACATAAATTGGGATGCCATATTGTGAACGGCGTCACGCTCGCGCAGGAACCCAAGCGGGTCAAAGCCGAGGAAAGTCCCTCTTGGGCTGTAAGCTGAACAACTATCGTCGGCGCCAGGAGTCGCGAGCATGTGGGCCGGGCCAGCCGCCCATTCGCTGCGTGAATCGGCGCTGCCAGGAACCACAGACGACCCACCTATAATGCTTAGAGAGTGGTGTTGAGGTGGGCTGATATGTACGGCCGGTATTGGCATGAAGTTAAGGGGACTCGCTCTGCCTGCCACGACGGCAATATCGGGTGAGGGCATGGCGGTGAGATGATACGGCCTAGGATGTTGTATGGTTGCGTTGAAGTTGTCGTAGGTAGGGGCTCCCAAACTGTACAGTGGGGATCGTCGTCCAGCCGGTCGAGGACTAGGGGAGTAGGACGACGACGACACGGTGACCCATTCCTGTGGATTTTTGCAAGCCCCGGTCAGCCTTTAAGAAAATGAAAGCGGTGTGAGTCGGTTAGACGTACGTATTTCGAGATGGCACTGTTTAGACATTCCACGAGACGATCCCAGTTGAACACTTTAACGTCCTTCTCGATCTTGCGCGGCTTGGGTGCAGGTAGGTTCATGATAAGGTTAAACAGCTTGGTCATTCTGGTTTTGGAGACGGTCATGGGGCGGAGGTGTTCAATGTTGCGTCTGACGCGACTCCTTTCGTCGGCTTGAAAGTGATCTTGAACGAGGTATTCAAGCAGACGGATGAGGTCACAAGACGTGAAGCACGTTTCGCGTACGTCCTCGCGCCAGATGCAGGAGATGACTACGCCGCTCGATTTCTTCTCGTACTCTTCTTGTTGGATAGGGTAAAAGAAAATGCGTATCATGTTCTCGCTCCGTTCGCAGTGAAACCGAACTAGCCTCCGACGGCGCCGTCTCTCCTCACCAGTCAAATCTTTGCCGACATCTGTCGGCTCCGCCTCGAAGTTGAGAAGCACCTTGTCGTAGGGACCTTGGTCGGAGGAGGGGTGTCGGCGGGGAAGTCGCCTGGGGTGTGTGGAGGGAATAGCGACATGGTGTGCAGGGGTGATGATTTGAGTGATTGGTTCCTGAGGTCCATGGTGAGGCAAAGCACGAAGGCCGGAAGGTGGCCGCTTGACATCTAGAAGCGTCGTGCTTTCGCTGGGCTCCGTCTTGATTGACGGGGGAAGTCCTGTTAAAATATTTCAGGACGATGAGGCGCAATCAAAAGTTCTCAAAGCTTGCCATAATCCCAATACGTGAAGGTCCCAAAAGGCACCGAGTCGACGACGGTCAATCCATCAAGTGCCTGGATGGAGACAGGGAAGGTACGCTTTGAATCGTTCTTGTGAACTTCAAATTCTGGGACGGAACCCGTGCATCTCCACAAACCGTCGAAGCCCTGTATGTTTTCTACCGTCGTGTAGATGGCTTTGAATCCGATGACGATACGAATGGAGACCCGTTTGTGCGAAAAAATATAAGTCTCAATGGCGACGGTTGTACCACCCCTTCCTATTTGTGGCGTGTAGTTGAGGACTTGGAGGATTCTCAAATGAGAAGAGGTGGGGCATGGGGCTGTGCTTGATATCTGCGAGGGAAAAGTGGGGGTATTCATCCTGGTTGTTTTTGCGAACATCTAGAAGACTACGAGAATGGCCGATAATTTTTTAGACGGTCGCAATTTAGACAAAGGTGGGACGGTGTCTTCACCGAGGTCCTCGCCGAGGTTTAGAGCATTTACTATTCGTCCTAGGGAGTAGAGGCGCGATCAGCGTAGACGTGTATTGGAATAATGACGGGCTGCCGCGCTCAATGAGGCGAATGTATGAAATTACACTTGTCTCGCTCACTAGAAACAATGGTGTGGGAGAGGGGGGAAAAGCATGAACCTTACAGAGACTCAATCGTTTTAATGGATGGGGCGGGAACAAAGGCAAAACGAAGATCTTGTACACTGGATCTAGAGGTGACTGGCTGGAACTTGTAAGAGTAAATCCCCGCTGTTCCGAGCGATCACTCGCCACGATGGCAAGTGAGGGCACCTGATCGCTCGGAATGGTCGGTACAATTTGCTTGCTACTGTACCCAAAAATGCATGCAACCCATTTTTACCCCAGAGAGGCACATTCAAGTTGAAGGACTAAGAAACTTAGGGCTGTTAGTTGGTTAGGTTTGGTTACGAACGAACGCACGAACCTGGAACCCCAGAGCCGAATACCTGGTTCACTTAGACTAAAGCTGGTTAGTTTGTCATCAGCGGCATCCCGGCGAGATCAAGCTTTGAGATCCAGACAAAAGTATTATTTTTTTTCAGCTTTACAGTAACAACAATGATTTTCCTTCTTATATCGGGAAAGTTGATCAATAGACCAATCGTTGGACGGCCAAAGTAGGTTAAAGGCCGATCGACTACGGGCCAGAGCTGGTTGTTGACGAATGTTGAGTTGAGATAGAATAAAAAGGGGTTCGGGTCGGGTTCATCTATACTTACTGGTCAGAAACAGAAGACCCCCCGAAATACGTCCCTCCA
>WNFR01008906.1_pt1 | contig 10139 bp, 9 predicted proteins | sample 5400221 | NCBI WGS metagenome assembly WNFR01 (sample SAMN13153357, study PRJNA577476) | soil metagenome | isolation source: 40 cm soil under Madrone tree | place: USA:California | collected 2016-06-14 | reverse complement strand
CTGGGCGCGATCCTGCTCGCGTTGATGCTGGGAGCCGCCACGCTGCGCCGCCGTACGGCCTAGAAGCCGTCCCGGAGCGCGGAGCTACACTCGCCCCATGGCCAAGGCGCCCGCACTCCCGCGCGGCTTCGAATTGCCGCTCAAGCAGCGGCTCCCACGCATCGGCTCGATCGACCAGGTGGCCGTCGAGCAGCGTGCCGCGGAGCTCGCCAAGCGCAGCATCAAGAAGGACTCGAAGATCTGGGCGCTCGAGCTGGCGCTTCGCTGCTGCGACCTGACGACCCTCGAGGGCCAGGACACGCCCGGGAAGGTCGCCGCCCTCTGTTCGAAGGCGATCCGCCCCGATCCGAGCGACCCGAACGTTCCCTCGGTTGCGGCGGTCTGCGTCTATCCGAACCTCGTTCCGACCGCGAAGGAACGCCTCGCCGGCTCCGGGGTGAAGGTGGCGAGTGTCGCCACGTACTTCCCCAGCGGGCAGGCTACGCTCGACGTGAAGCTGCGCGACGTCGAGGACGCTGTCGCGATGGGCGCCGATGAGATCGACATGGTGATCGACCGTGGCGCGTTCCTCTCGGGCCGCTATTCGACCGTCTTCGACGAGATCGTGAAGATCAAAGGGGCCTGCGGCGAGGCGCACCTGAAGGTGATCCTCGAGGTGTCCGAGCTCGGCACCTACGACAACGTGCGCCGCGCGTCGCTGCTTGCGATGGCAGCCGGCGGCGATTTCATCAAGACGTCCACCGGCAAGCTCCCGGGCGCGGCGACGCTGCCCGTGCAGCTTGTGATGCTCGAGGCGATCCGCGACGTCTACGAGGAGACCGGGCGCAAGGTCGGCATGAAGCCGGCCGGTGGCATCCGCACCTCGAAGAACGCGATCCAATATCTCGTGCAGGTGCACGAGACGCTCGGCCCCGACTGGTTGACGCCCGACCTCTACCGCATCGGCGCGTCGAGCCTCGTCAATGACATCCTCATGCAGCTCCGCACCCAAAAGACCGGCCGCTACCAGTCGAAGGATTACTTCACGAATGACTGACGTCGAGAGGCGCCAGGACCGCTCGCCCGTCCCCAAGGACTGGACGTACGCGCCCGCGCCCGAGAGCACGGAGATCGTCAAGCTGCAGGACCGCTACGAGCTTTTCATCGGCGGCAAGTGGGTCGCGGCGAAGGAGCACTTCACGACGCTCTCGCCGCGCGACGAGTCGCCGCTCGCGGAGGTCGCACAGGCGAGCGAGGCCGATGTGCACAAGGCAGTCGCTGCGGCGCGTGAGGCTTTTCCTGTGTGGTCGAAGCTGCCGGGTGCGCAACGGTCGAAGTACCTCTTCCGGATCGCGCGCATTCTCGCGGAGCGCTCGCGGGAGTTTGCAGTGCTGGAGAGCTTGAACGGTGGCAAGCCGATCAAGGAGTCGCGCGACGTCGACCTGCCGCTCGCCTCGGCGCACTTCTTCTACTACGCGGGCTGGGCCGACAAGCTCGAGTACGCGTTCCCGAATCGCAAGCCGAAGCCGATCGGCGTTGCCGGACAGATCATCCCGTGGAACTTCCCGCTGTTGATGCTGTCCTGGAAGATCGCGCCTGCCCTCGCCGCCGGCAACACCGTGGTGCTCAAGCCTGCGGAGACGACGCCGCTGACGGCGCTGCTGTTCGCGGACGTGCTCCGGCAGGCGGAGCTCCCGCCGGGTGTCGTCAACATCGTCACGGGCGACGGCCGTACCGGCGCAGCGCTCGTCGACAGCGACGTCGACAAGATCGCGTTCACCGGATCGACCGAGGTGGGCAAGGCGATCCAGCGTCGCGTCGCCGGCACCGGTAAGAAGCTGACCCTCGAGCTCGGCGGCAAGGCCGCGAACATCCTCTTCGACGACGCTGCGCTCGATCAGGCGGTCGAGGGGATCATCAACGGCATCTACTTCAACCAGGGCCACGTCTGCTGCGCAGGGTCGCGCCTGCTCGTGCAGGAGTCGATCTACGAGCCCGCGATCGAGAAGCTGAAGAAGCGCATGGCGACGCTGCGCGTCGGTGACCCGCTCGACAAGAACACGGACGTCGGCGCGATCAACTCCCGCGAGCAGCTCGATCGCATCACCGCGCTCGTCGAGGCGGGCAAGGACGAAGGCGCGGAGATCTACCAGCCGCCGTGCAAGCTGCCGGAGAAGGGCTACTGGTTCGCGCCGACCGTGTTCACGAACGTCGCGCAGAGCTACCGCATCGCGCAGGAGGAGATCTTCGGGCCGGTGCTGAGCGTGCTCACGTTCCGCACGCCGGAGGAGGCGGTCGAGAAGGCGAACAACACGCCGTACGGCCTCTCCGCGGGCGTCTGGACGGAGAAGGGCTCGCGCATCCTCTGGATGGCGCAGCAGTTTCGCGCCGGCGTCGTGTGGGCGAACACGTTCAACCGCTTCGATCCAACGAGTCCCTTCGGCGGCTACAAGGAGTCCGGTTTCGGCCGCGAGGGCGGCCTGCACGGCCTAGAGCCGTACATGGACTTCGAATGAGCCGCCTGCCCGTCAACAAGACGTACAAGCTGTTCATCGGCGGTGCGTTCCCGCGCAGCGAGAGTGGCCGTACGTACGAGGCTCAGGGTGCGAACGTTGCGCGCGCATCGCGCAAGGACGTGCGCGACGCGGTTCAGGCCGCTCGCGGCGCGCAGCCGAAGTGGGCGAGCGCGACCGCCTACAACCGCGGCCAGGTGCTCTACCGCATCGCCGAGATGATGGAGGCGCGGCTTCCCGAGTTCGCGGCACTGTGCACCGGTAAGGCCGAGGTGGAGAAGGCGATCGACCGTTGGGTCTGGTACGCCGGATTCGCCGACAAGCTCGCGCAGGTGCTCGGCTCCTCGAACCCGGTCGCCGGGCCGTACTTCAACTTCACTGTCCCGGAGCCGACCGGTGTCGTCGGGATCGTCGCGCCGCAGGAGCCGCCGCTCCTCGGGCTCGTCTCGCGCCTCGCGCCCGCACTCACGGGCGGGAACGCCGTCGTCGCACTTGCCTCCGAGGGCGAGCCGCTCGCTGCGATCGAGCTCGCCGAGGTGATCGCGACGAGCGACGTCCCCGGCGGCGTCGTGAACCTGCTCACGGGTCAGCAGGCTGAGCTCGCACCGTGGCTCGCGTCGCACATGGACGTGAACGCGATCGACATCACCGGCGCGAACGGTGGCGGGTCTAATTCATCCAGTGCCGACCTCGAGGTCGCAGCAGCAGATAACGTCAAGCGCGTGGTGATCGCCGACCCCGACGCGCAATCGCTCTACGAGATCTCGTCGTTCCTCGAGTTGAAGACCGTCTGGCACCCGATCGGTCAATAGCCGTAGGCTTGACGGAGGCGCGAAAGGCATGAGCTACTTCGACCACCTCTCAGAGATCGTCCCGCTGCAGATCTGGACCGGCGTCGTGGGCCGTGCGGTCAGCGGCAACGAGGCGAGTCTCGTCGCTCTCTCGCTCGATCCGAACGCCGACGTGCCCGAGCACCACCACGTGAACGAGCAGACGGGGATGTTGGTCAGCGGCGCGATGAACTTCCGGATCGGCGGCGAAGCGCGGGAGTTGACGCCCGGCTCCACCTGGGTGATTCCGGCGGAGGTCCCGCATTCCGTGACGGCCGGGCCGGAGGGTGCGTTCCTGATCGAACTGTTCGCGCCGCCCCGTGCGGACTGGGCCGCTCTCGAGCGTCTCGAGCCGAGCCCGCCCGCCGGTCTCCGTTAGCTCGCGGTTAGGCGCCTAGTTGAAGCTCTCCGTCATCACCACACGGAGGGGGAGAGGTGTCCGACGACAACAACCACCGCGCGCGTACCGCAGCGGCTGCCGGGTTCCTCGCAGTCGCGATGCTCGCCTCGTTCGCAAGCGTTGCGCGGGCGGCCGGTTCGGCGACGTGCAAGGTGAGCGCCCAGGACGTTGACGGGTCTCCGTTCGCGCTCGCTGCACGGGCGCTAACCGACCCGAGCGGAGCCGATGTGACTGTCAAGCTCACGACTGCGACCGGTGCGTGCGTCGTTCCAGACGTCGTCGACCATCTCCAGGTCAAGATCTATGCGGACGACGGTTCGGTGCTGCGGGTACGGCACTTCACCGCGGTCGCGGCCCCCGGCGGCGTCGCGACTGTTGACATCGGCCAGGTCGCGCGCGGACGGCACGTCGGCGTCCAGGTCGCCTTTCGCTCGGATGTCGACCCGCAGGAGTTCGTCACGCGCGTGACGACGTCTGCACTCCTCCGGCCGGACCTCGCCGTGACAGTGTCCGCGCGGCGCCAGGTTCTCGCCGGCCGTTCGTTCACAGCCGATGTGCAGGTCGTCGAGCGGAACGGCGACACCGGCGCCCAGGCGACGCTGACGCTCGGCGCCGGTGAGTCACAGGTCGGGACCACGGCGCTCGACGTGGCTCCGGGAGAGACGGTGACGAAGTCGTTCACCGTGACGGCCACGGAGCCGGGAGCCCTCCGGCTGAACGCCACGGTCGCAGGCGCTGCTCCGCGCGAGGCGAATCTGGGGAACAACGAGGGTCGCGCAACCGTCGAAGTGACGGAGTTCGAGCTCAACCAGTCTCAAGTGCTCGTACCGTCGCTCGCGGGATACGGCGCCCACTTCAACCACCGTGTCTACGCGAAGATCAGCCGCGACGTAGGCGTCACGGCGGAGAACGTCGGCGACATGGAATCGAAGATGGTCGCGCTGCAGCCGCAGTTCTCGCGGATCTTCGTCAACAACGCCGACCTCATCGACGCCGACCGCAAGGCGTCGTTCGTCAAGACCGTGCTGCTCGCCCAGCGTGCCGGGACGACCATCAACATCACATGGCAAGGAGGCACGCTCGACGTCAAGACGGGAACGATCCAGAGGCTTGCCGCGGTCCTCAACGACCTCGTCCAACAGCAGGGCTTAACGAACCTCCGCTGGCTGACGCTGCAAAACGAGCCCAACGGCACTCGAATCACTCCGCAAGAGATCGAAGCGCGGTACCGGACGCTCGACCCGCTGATCTTCGGAATTCGTGGTCAGGTTCGCTACATGGGCGGCGATCTCGTCCGCAACGGCGGTCTCCCCAATGCGGACCAGCAGGACCAGCAGGTCTGGTTCGACTACATGGCGGCGCATATGGCCGACATCCTCGATGCGTGGTCGATCCACGTCTTCTGGGATTTCTGGGACACGCAGAAGCTGCAGGATCGGTTGAACGAGGTGCGTGCGATCTGGGACGCGGAGCCTGAGTCAGGACGCAAGCCTCTGTACGTGACGGAGTACGGTGTCCGCGGTATCCGGACGTTCAACGGCGTCGCGCAGATCGATCCGGGTGTGTGGACCGACGGGACGCCCATCACCCAGACGAACGTCAATGCGTTTCAGCATGCGTGGTTCGACATTCTCGCCGCGCGGGACGGCTACCTCGGGACGACCAAGTGGGACTCGTACTTCGGCAAGTACGACAACGCGACGCAGGCCTACTTCATGCTCGGCGCGCCCCAGAGCAACGTCTGGCCGGTCTACCCGGTGTACAACGACGTCAAGCTGTGGACGATGTCGGTGAAGCCCGGCTGGACGGTCGTCGGGCTCGACGGAGCCTCCGGGTCGAAGCTGCTGTCCGGCTATGCAGGCCCGGCGGGCGAGCTGACCGTCCTCGGCCTCGACACCTCCGGCGCCCAGCTCAACACGCTCTCGGGTGAGACACGCAGCTACAGCATCGGGGCCTTGCCGGCGCTCGCGACCTTCCATCTCGCGGTGTGGAACGAGCAGGGTGACGGGCGGAACGCCGTCGACGGCGACGTCGTCGTCGACCCGGCGGGTGTCGCCACGATCACCGTGCCGCTCAACGCGGTGTTCTCGCTCACGACGATGCCCGTAGCGGCGGGCTAGGCAGGCCCCACCAACGGCCCGCGTACAGGAGACCGCCGGACTGCTCTAGTCTTCGTTCGGCAGTGCCCGGGTCCCGCCGCCTCAGCCAACGCATCTCCGAGGGAGATGGCATCGCGATCATCGTTTGCGTCAACGACGCGGACGGTGCACGAGACGCCGAGCAGCAAGGCGCGAAGGCGATCGCGGTCTACGACGCGATCGACGGGATCCGTGACGCGACGACGCTCCCGCTGCTCTGGATCGGCGCGGGCACGCCCAGTGAGGCGGACGCCGTACGGATCCGCCCAGAGGAAGACACGATCTCGAACCTCGAGAACGTGGTCGACGTGCGCGACGACGAGGAGCTCGAGCTCGCGCTCGAGCGCTTCGATCCCGAGATCTTCCTGCTCTCCTCCCGCGAGATCGACGAGGACGCAGACCCCCTGGATGCGGTGCTCGAGCTGTTGCCAGACGTGCCCGCCGGGAAGCTCGCGATCGCCCAGGTCGATGTCGGCAACCGTGATGAGGTACTGGCGCTCGAGCGTGCCGGAATCGACGCCGTGCTCGTCCCGGCCCGCCACGTCGGCGATCTGGTCGGCCACCAGCCGCTCGACGTCTGAACCTGGTTTCAGCGGTGTTTGGCGCCTTGCAGCGCCGGTGACCCGCAGGCCGAACCAGGTTCGAGAGTTTCCGGGCTACCATGCCCGCGTGAGAGGGATCCTCACGTTTTCCCTGCTCGTGGGCATGTGCGCGCTGCTCGCGTCCGGTTGCGGCGAGGCCAAGCAGGCCGCTGCTGCCGCGCCGGCGGTTGCGCCGAAACCACGTTGCGCGTACCCCGCCGGCTGGCAGAAGCTCGCCGACAAGATCAAGGCGCCCGTCTACTGCCCCGGCTGGCTGCCCGATCCGCTGACGAGCCAGATCGACGGCAAGTGGAGCAATGGCAACTCGGTCTCGCCGGATCGCAGTTACCTCGAGAGCTTCGTGTGGCAGGAGACCGGGCCTGGGATCGGCGGCGGCGAGCTGCACGTCGTGCTCCGCGGCTACCCCGCCAGGACGAAGATTCCGACCTGCCGCACGGGCGGCGTCGACAGCAAGAACGTGCCGTGCTTCGACGGCGCGCGTGGGAAGGTCACTGCCGGCGGGATCACCGCGCAGCTCTACTCCGGGCCGAACCAGGACATGGACGCGTGGCACGCGGTGCTGCTCTGGCGCAAGGGCGGCACCCTCTACACGCTCTCGGAGCACGTCGCCCCGCCGCTGACCTTCAACAAGGTCGTCAGCTATTTGACGCGCGAGCTTGGCTCGCTCGTCCTGATCAAACCAAGCGCCGGTTAGATGAAGCTCACGCGGAGGCAAGTGATCGTCGGCGCTGCGGCCGGCGCAGTTGGCGTGACCGGGATCTACGAACTGGTCGACCAGTTCACCGGCGGCTCGCCCGACCGCGCGACGACGGCGAAGATCTTTCCGGAGCAGCACCTGCTCGACGGCGTGCGCATCGTCGACTCGGAAGGCGTTGAGGTGCTCGTGCCGCCGCTCCATCACGAGATCATCACCGCGCGGGTCACCGCCACCCACGCGGACGGGCGCTCTGCGCAGGCGGAGCTCGAGCATCTGCTCGCGCGGCTCGACGCGGATTATGCGCCGTCGCCGACGGGGCTCGGTGTGACGCTCGCTTGGGGACTGCCGTACTTCCAGCGCCTGACGCCGGATGCCCTGCAGCGCCACCTCCCGCACGACCGACGGGCGAGCAAGCCCGTCATCTTCGATGCGGAGCGCTTCCAGAGCGATCCGTTCGACACGCGGCTCGAGTCGAACGACGTTGCGATCCTGCTGCGCTCCGACACGCGCGCCCACATCGACGACGCGACCAAGCGCCTCCGAGACTCCAAGCTCTTCGACCTGACGTCGATCCGCCGCGGCTTCGCCGGTGGCGGTTTCGAGGGGGCGCAATCGCTGCCGAAGCAGATGGCGGTCGCCGCGCAGATCCCGGGCGCCGACTTGATTCCCGACACATCCGAGCTCTTCCTCGGGTTCACCTCGACGCAGCGAGCAGGCATGGGGCCTGGCACGATCGCGAACTTCGAGACGCTCGGCTACGTCGACTTCCGCGGCAGCGACTACTTCCGCCAGGGCACGCACATGCACCTCTCGCACATCCACGAGGACGTGGAGGCGTGGTACCTGAACTTCGACTTCGACGAGCGGGTCGCGACCGCCTTCAAGCCGGGACTGCAGGTGAAGCAGAACGCGCAAACCGTGCACCAGGGGCCGAAGGACGTCTCGACGGAGGCGGATGTGCACCGGGACTACAAGAAGTCGGGGCAGATCGGTCACAGCGCGTCGATCCAGACCACGTCGCGACTTCCGAACGACGTTGTCGCGGAAGATGGAACGGTGTACCCGAAGGGGACGGCGATCCCGGTGCGCGCCGACTTCAACACGCTCGACAATCCGTTCGCGTGGTCGGAGAAGCCGGATGAGATCGGCGTGCTGCCGGCCGCCGGTGTCCACTTCGTCGTCTTCAACCCGACCGGCGACGACTTCCGCCGCAACCGCCGCGCGATGGACGGCCAGCTACCGGGCGAGAAGATCGAGCTCGAACCGCGCAGTCGTCCGCAGGGCTTCAACGAAGTGCTCTCGACGACGCACCGCCAGAACTTCCTCGTCCCGCCGCGCCGACACCGCTCGTTCCCGCTCGCGGAGCTCTAACCTGGTTCGCTCTTTAACCAGGTTAGAGAGTTTCGCCTCTAGCCGAAAAACGCCTTCGCGACGTCGTACCACTCGGGCGGCACCGTCTTGAGCTCGGCGGTCGCCTCCTCGAGCGAGCACGCGATCACGTCATCGCCTCGCAGCGCGGCCATCTGGCCGAACTCGCCCGCCTCGACCAGGTCGGCGGCCTTGAGCCCAAAGCGGGTCGCGAGGATGCGGTCGCGCGGCGTGGGGGAGCCGCCACGCTGGATGTGACCAAGCACGGTGACGCGTGTCTCGAAGCCGGTGCGCTCTTCGATCTCATCGCCCAGCCGTTCGCCGACGCCGCGTTTCGCGAGCAGCTTGTGGCCGAACTGGTCGACCTCGCCCTTGTCGTCTGCGCCAGGAAGCTCGCAGCCTTCGCTGATCACGACGATCGAGAAGTTCTTGCCCCGCGCGTGGCGGCGGCGGATCTCTTCACATACGTCCTCGTAGACGACGGGGCGCTCCGGGATGAGGATCACGTCGGCGCCGCCGGCAATGCCGGAGTGCACGGCGATCCAGCCGGCATGGCGGCCCATCACCTCCACGACCATGACACGGTTGTGCGCCTCGGCCGTCGTGTGCAGGCGGTCGATCGCTTCCGTGCAGATCGAGACTGCGGTGTCGAAGCCGAACGTGTAGTCGGTGCCGGAGAGGTCGTTGTCGATCGTCTTCGGAACGCCGACGACGGGCAGCTGGAACTCGTCGTACAGCTTCGAGGCGACGCCGAGGGTGTCTTCGCCGCCGATCGCGACGAGCGCGTCCAGCTGCTCGAACGCCGCCCGCGCCTTGTCGACGCCGCCGTCGACCTTGTACGGGTTGGTGCGCGAGGTGCCGATGATCGTCCCCCCGCGCGGGAGGATCCCGGAGATCTGCTGCGGCCCGAGCGGCTCGAAGATGTGCTCAACCATCCCGCGCCAGCCTTCGCGCACGCCGACGACTTCGTGGCCGTTCGCCCAAGCGCGCCGCGCAACCGCGCGAATCACGGCGTTGAGCCCGGGGCAGTCGCCGCCGCCGGTGAGCACTCCGATCCGCATCGCTTCGAGTCTACGCAGACCCTGTCGAGTTGCTTCTGAGGTGCCGAACCCACCGGTGAGCAGGCGGCAGAACGGCGGCCGCGGCGTAGACCTTCAAGAGGTCGCCGACGACGAATGGGTAGAGGCCGAGCTCGAGCGTCTTCTCGAGCGGGGTGTGCAGCACGTGCCGCAACCAGAGCAGGCCAAAGATGTAGATAACGGTCTCGCCGAGCAGCATCGCCCCGACCGTCGAGGAGAAGCTGGAGGTCCACCCGCGATCCCCGCACCAGCCGACGACGAGTGCACAGCCGATGAAGCCGATCAGGTAGCCGCCGCTCGCGCCCGAGAGGACGTGCCAGCCAGAGCTGGCGTCCGCGTAGACGGGGAGCCCAACGAGCCCCGCCCCGACGTAGAGGATCGACGCGGCAGCGCCGGTGCCCAACCCGAGCGAAGCAGCGGCCGCTGCGACCGCGAAGGTCTGAAGGGTGAGCGGCACCGGGGTGAACGGGAGCGAGATGCTGACCTGCGCAGCAAGCGCGGTCAGCGCGGCGCCGCCGACCGCGAGCACGACG
>WNFR01010767.1_pt1 | contig 10140 bp, 7 predicted proteins | sample 5400221 | NCBI WGS metagenome assembly WNFR01 (sample SAMN13153357, study PRJNA577476) | soil metagenome | isolation source: 40 cm soil under Madrone tree | place: USA:California | collected 2016-06-14 | reverse complement strand
GGCCATGGCGTTGGGTGCCGCCTCGACTACCAGACGAAACTGCTCTTCGGCCCGTCTGCGCTCCGTGATGTCAATTGAAGCACCGCGCATCTGAGCCGGCTGACCGACGCTGTTGAACTCGACGTGGCCGCGTCCGGCCATCCAGCGCACTTGCCCATCCGGTAGCACCACCCGGTACTCCGCTTCATATCCTGCGCCGGTGTGCAAGGAGTTCTCCACAGCCTGGCGCACCAATTCACGATCCTCAGGATGTATCGCACTTCGGAAGCGATCCATGTCGAGCTCCTCCGACGGTGCGAAGCCAAAGAGGGCGCGCCCTTTGTCGGTAATCCAAATTTCATTACGCACAATATCCCACACCCACATGCCGAGTTCGGCAGCGCTGGCTGCGAGCTCCATGCGCTCCTGCGTCTCGCGCAAGTCAGCTTCGCTCGCCTGCAACTGCCGCGCGAGGACCGCGCTCCGCACCACGTCGCTGCTAATCTCGTAGCCCATCGCTGTTATCACGCCAAGATATGCGAAGCAGGCCAAAAATGGGGCCTGGATAATTCCCCAGACCACTAGCACCACCTCTCCCACGGCAATCACGCTAAAGAAGATCAGAGCGCCACCGACGACCAACGCACGCTGCCTGTCCCCCCGCCGCCAAGCGGTGATTGTGGCATCCACGAAAAAGATGATGAGCAAGAGCAGACTCAGTTGGGCGACTAAAACCCAGGGATTCGTCACGCCCACCGGAACCGAGACCGTCTCTCCTCCCCACCACGAAACCTGCTTCAGGCTGGTGATTTCCCGGTAGCTGAGATTGGGTATGAAAATAAAATTCAAGATCAGCGCCAGTGTCCGCACGCCGCAGACACTCCATGCGAGCCATGGTCGCCCGGCACGGAGATAGAGCCGCACGAAAACCACGACTGACACGACGAGTAGCCACACCGGAAACTGCACCCAACGCAGGAGCGCGCCGTACTGTTCGCTGGTCTGCGCGTGCAATTGCGCCAGCTCGAATCCGGTAAGCGCCGCCCCCGCAACAGCGCCGCACGACAATACGAGATACACCCAGTCTTCACGCTGCCTGCACCAGACCAGCAGGTATGTCCCCGCCAGCGTCAAACACGCGGCCGCATTCATCGACCAGACAATGGTAATCCAACTCATCGGATGCCAGCGGCTGACTGTAGTAATTTCTTAGTTATTGGGGCGCGAGGTTAGCAGAAACTTGCCCTGATCCGGCCACAGCTTCTCCATTACCGTCGCTACGTCCCTCACCTGCCCTGCTACCTTGAGCTTCCTATCGCGTTTGGCTGCTTCCTCGCTCGCTTCCTCGACGCACTTGCTCAGGTGCAAAGTGCGCAGGCGCAAACGCGGTTTGTCTTTTCGCTCGTTTACTAAGGTGATCGCCAGCACTTCGGCCACCTATTACCAGTATTCGTGCCAACGGGGTTGAAGGTTATAAACTCTGCTTGGCTTGGTCTTTGTAATCAAGCGCTTACGAAACAAAGATTCATCGCGTCACAAAATCGAGATCGTGACAGTGGCCTAATCTTGAGTCCATCGTAGTCTAATGTTGAGACCTCCCATGCGTTGATTTTGAGCCGTGTTCCGGAGGTGCCACGCGAGATTTGCACGCGAAATCACGCATCACGAGCTTGAACCGTTGCGCAAGGCCGTTGGCGTTATACCCTCACTCGGACTCTGATTCTAGTTTCTTGCTGTCTATTGAAATCACTGTGTTCTGGCTCAACACGCTCAAGTTGAGCGGACTTTCTGCCGTGGCCTGATCCGGCCACAGCTTCTCCATGACCTTAGAGACATCTCTAACGTTACCCGCTATCTTCAACTTGTTGTTGGCGTTAGCCGCTTCCTCGCTCGCTTCTGCTACGTAGTTGCTCAAGGTGTAAGCGCGACTTGTCTTTCCGCTCGTTTAGTGTGGTAGCCAAGGCTTGAATCGGTGTGATTGCGTTTGAGTGCATCGGGTTTATCCCTTGCGTCGCGGCTTGAATCTGTTGCGTCCAGCCTTTCCGCTTTGCGTGCGCGAGCACTGTTCCTTCAGGAATACTCATTCTGCGTGCGATTTCACGTAAGCCAGCGCCAGCGGCCCCCACTGTCGGTGGTTTTCGGTGTGAAATGTTCCGTTGGCTCAATGCGAATAACGCCAGCAGTCCAACGGACGGCTTGCCATTGCAGCTTGTCGATCTGGTTGCGCCGCAGACCGGCCATCGTTGCCAGAAGGAAGATTTTCAACTGCTCTTGCGGCAGTTCGCGAACAGCGTCCTGAATCAACGCCTCAAAGTCCAACGTGCTATGGTAGCGCATAGATTCCCGCTCGTAGAACGCCACGCCATCAAATGGCAGTTTGTCCGGCTTGTGCATCGCAACATGGGCCAGCAACTCCCTAGAAAAAAGGCTCTTGGCTTGGCGCATCAATGAATTGCAAGTGATCCGCGCCCGCCGCTGCTTCACACGGTTTTCACCTGCCTTTTCACGAAGGCGATGCGCCACTTGTTCACCTTGTCCGGGGTCACGTCCCCCAGCTTGATCCGATCAATCTTGGCAACCCATGCATCCCGCCCGCCGTTGACGTAATCGAATTTCTCGCGCCCGCCTTTGATACCAAAAATCTGCGAAAGGATTGTGTGGAAACTCCGGCAATAATCCTCGAATGTTTTAGGCTTGCCCGACCAATGCCCGCGCAACTCAGTCAGAAAATCGCCCACCGTCGAAACAGCCTTGCGCTGCATCTCCGGCTTGAACTTTTCCAGGGCCGCATCCCACCCCGCACCAACAAGCGTTGTGTAAATCTCTTTCGCCTTTGCAGCGGCAGCGGTCTTGTTGGGAGTCTTCAGGTTGAACAACTCGCGGCGGCCTCGCCATTGGATTCGTGTTGCCCAATCTTCAACGCAGTGCGTTTTCCCGTCCCGCGTGTAAATCGGCTTGAAAATCACGGCCTGCCAGTACCGGGCATCGGTCTTGCCGAAATTCTGCTTGGCCACTTCTTGGCCACTTTTCTTGTTTATAAGTGACTGGATTTGCTTTGACCTTTTCATGTTTGTATATCCGTAAGCGTCTAGTTATCAGTGTGATAATCGGAGCACTTGGGGGTTCGAATCCCTCCAGGCACGCATTTTTTTAACGGCGCTGCTGCTGGCGAGGCTTTGCCGGTGAAACCATTCCGGACAACGATGTTTCTGGTCGCCACTGTGGCGATTGCTTTTGGCTGGCTTGCTTGGAAATGCGTCCGCGATCCAAAAATTAATTTTCTACCGCGAGACGGACGCGCCGAGTGGATCATTTTTCCCGCCGCGGTGGATGCGCGTACGCATCGAGTTGCGACGATGGACGCGACGTTTCGGCGAACATTCACGCTCGATTCTCAGCCGAGATCGGCTCGATTGTTCGTTCGCGCTGCGAAACGGCTCGAACTGAAAATAAACGGCGACACTCTGCAAGTTAGTCCGCGTAATTGGAAACAGATGTCGACGTTGGATGTGTCGAGTTTCTTGCGGAGAGACGCAAACACGATTGAAGCTAGAGTTTTCAACGATGATGCACCGCCGGCGCTCTGGCTCGCGTTGACCGCAGACTCCTCCACGTTGCGGACCGACGGCGAATGGGAATCTTCGCTGGGCGGCTCTTCGTGGCGCAATTGCGCGCTCGCTTCAGTTCCGCGATATCCCGGTCCCGGGAATCTTCTCGCCGGCGGTGAAAAAACATTCGATGTGCTGCCCAAAGTTTGGCGCACGTGGATCGCATTTGGAATTTTTGCCGCTCTCCTGACCTTTGCTGCAGCTAAGTGGCTGGAACAGCTTACTGCAAAACCGAACGTTTCCGGGGTTGAGTTCTCGCGTCGGCAACTCTTCATTCTACTCGGATTATGTATTATCGCGTGGCTAATTCTTTTTTCGAACAACGCGAAAATGTTGCCGTTTCATTGCGGCTACGATTTCAAAGATCACGTCGCTTATATTAAGTACATCCAGGAGCGAAAGGCGTTGCCGTTGCCAAACGAGGGATTCGAAATGTTTCAACCCCCGCTCTATTACGCTTTGTCTGCGGGCTTTCTCTCAATGTGCCGGCTCTCGGTTAGCGACGACGCAGCCGTTATCGTTTTGCGTTCGCTAACGATGATTTTCGGCATCGCGAATTTTATTTTTGTTTTTCTCAGTCTCCGATTGCTCTTTGCGGGCAGACTGGCTCTTCAATTGATTGGACTGCTCATTGCCACGTTTTTGCCAATGCAGCTTTATCTCTCGCATTACGTAACTAACGAGACACTGGCGGCGACCCTGGTCACCGTGGCGATCTTTCTTGGCCTGCGTGCGCTAAAAAGCGAACGCGAATCCGTTTTGCAATATCTTTCGCTTGGATTCTGCGTCGGTGGGGCAATGTTGACCAAGGCCACGAGCCTGTTGCTGATCTTCCCGCTCCTCGGAGCTTTGACGATCAAACTCGTCCAACAACGAGCTCGAATTTTCAGCTGGTTTCGGGCGTTCGGAATAACAGTTGGCGCGATTTTCGTCACGTGCGGATGGCATTACATCCGGATTTGGCATCATTTCGGAACGCCAATTGTTGGCAACTGGGACCCCGCTTTAGGATTTCCCTGGTGGCAAGATCCGGGTTTTCACACCGCGAGCGATTATTTTCGTTTTGGCAAATCGCTCATCGGCCCACTCTTCAGCGGCTTCAATGGTTTCGGAGACGGAGTTTATTCAACACTTTGGGGCGACGGACTGGGAGGAGGACTATCCGACATGCTTTCGCGTACGCCTTGGAATTACACTTTAGTAATCGGCGGTTACTTGTTGGCGTTAATCCCGACGCTGTTCATCGTCATTGGTGCCGCAGCGGCGGTTTATCAAATTGTTCGTCGGCCTTCGCCGGAATGGTTTCTCCTGTTTGGCCTGTCCGCGGTTGTAATGATCGCATTGATCTTCATGACCTTGCGAGTCGCGTCCTATGCGCAGGTCAAGGCGTTTTACGCCCTATCGGCGGTCGCACCACTTTGTTCGTTTGCCGCGATGGGATGCGAGAAGCTTGGGTCAACGCATCGATTTCTGCGAGTTGCCTTGGGAACGTTTCTGTTTTTCTGGGCCGTGAACAGTTACGCCGCAGTTTGGATTCGCAGCTCCGTGGCCCAACATATTTACGCGAGTCACCGGTTCATTTCAGAGCATCGTTTGGAGTCCGCTGTGGTCGAGGCGAGGCAAGCGCTAAGAAATGAGCCATCCAATGCGACGGCAGAATGTTTTCTCGCCGCCGTTTTCGATGACACCGGCCAAATTCAGGAAGCGCTCGAGCAAACCAAGCACGGCATTGAGCTCGATCCGACAAACGGCCAATGCCAGCTCCAGATGGCGATCAATTTCGCCAGGCAAAGCGACTTCGAGCAAGCAATGGCGCAGGCGCGACGCGCGATTGAGTTGGAACCGGAAAATTCCAGCGCATACGACCTTTTGTTCAGTTGCGCAAGGCAATTGTGGCGAACAAACGAAGCAATCACAATAGGTCGTGACGCACTTGCAATATCCCCATTCGATTCCGATTTGCATTACCGAATCGGACTGGCCGCGGGCGAGATGGGAGATTTCACGACTGCCGCCCATCAATTCGGCTATGCCTTGTTGCTTCGGCCTAATCGCTCCGAAATTGCCGATAAACTTCATCTTGCCCTGCGTTTCGCCGCCCAAAGCTCGAATGCTTCCTCGCAGTTAAAGGCGATTGCTTCTTCACCGCCAGATTCTCCTCCATTGTTAAACCAACTGGCCTGGTTGTTCGCAACTCATCCCGATGCCGCGCGGCGCGATGGCCCGCGAGCTGTTCAGCTCTCCGAGCGCGCGTGCGCATTGACCGAACGGAAACAGGCTGCGTTTCTCACAACGGCTGCGGCCGCTTACGCCGAGGTAGGAAAATTTGTCGAAGCGATGGCCACTGCTCGAGATGCGATTTCTCTCGCGCGATCGAACGGCGACATGAAAACGGCTGGACTGGCCGAAAGTCTTCTCAGCGCGTTCCAGGCGAATCAACCTTATCGTGAGGAACCGGCTCGATGAAATTTTCAGCGGCACGTTCGGACCTGGACGCGATGGTGGTCGAGATCGAACTCACGCTTGTCAGTATTATTCAAGGTGTGGCGTTAACGGTTTTGATTGAAAACGCATATCGGGCGATTGCCGAGCCACAGCTTTTCTTTTGGCCATATGTGATTGCTGGTCTGCTCGTCATTTTCGTTTTCTGGTCGCGCGCGGTGCTCCACATCATCACAGTGATTCGCTGGCCGCTTGAATTTGGCCATAATTTTCTCTACATCGCCTGCGCGTTGGTCGAGGCGGTTCTCTTCGCCCAGCTCGGCAAACCGCTGAGCTGGTTTGGTTTCGGAGCCGCATTCATTGGGATCGGTTGGACGCTATTTGTTTATGATCTTCGCCTGATTCATGCACGCATGCGCGACAGCCCAGGTCAGGCCAGTAATCGTTTATATGCACAAGTCCGACGCGATCAGTGGTTGAACATCGGTTTGCTCTTGCCGGTGATGTTTTCTTTAAACTTGCTCGCCGCAATTTTTATTCGGACCCGGCCGGACGTTTTTCTGGCGCGGAATGCGCACATTTGGCTGATCGGAGCCCAGCTGCTTGGGTTTGCCGGCTATCTGGTCTACGTGGTTCGGTTCTATCTCGATCTTGCCCCGCTCATCGTGCATGCGCGCCATGAGTGGCGAAGCGCGATTAGTGGCGAAGAATCTTGATTCGGCAACGGTTCACAGCCCGTTCAGCGCCTGGCGCGCTTTTTCAACATCGGACGGCCGGAGAATGATCATCCCCTTCGGAGAAGTCCCATTCGAGGCGAAATAGGCATATTCGATATTCACTTGAGCGCGAGACAGTGCCTCGGCAATTTTTCCGAGCACGCCACGTTCGTTGACCGCATCAATGCAAAGGACATCGTTCTCGAACGCGAGCACGCCGCGCTCGCCCAGCAGCATCAGTGCTTTGGTTGGATCGCTCACAATCATTCGAACTACCGAATGGTCCACCGTGTCCGAAACTGTGAGCGCGTGAATGTTGATGCCGGCTTTGGCCAAAGCTTCGCACACGCGCGCCAGCGTTCCGGGGCGGTTTTCAAGAAACACTGCTAGCTGCGTTGCCGTTTCCAGGGAGACAATTGTTTTCATCTTGAGTTTAGAATGACGCGCGCGGTCGCTTCTGACAACAGAGATCGTCGAGCGAGTAGCTATTCAGACACGCAAATGCCATTGTCGACCCCAACATGAACAAATCCTCCGAGCCAGCCGCGTCGCATTTGCGATCTCCTCGGCGAACGGTCGGTTTTTTCACGGCCTGCGGGATTGTGATTGCGAATATTATCGGCACTGGCGTCTTCACCAGTCTTGGATTTCAAGTCGCCGACATCCATTCGGGTTTTGCTTTGCTGATGCTTTGGATTGTCGGTGGAATCGCCGCGCTCTGCGGCGCGCTCTGTTACGGCGAGCTCAGCGCCGCGCTCCCGCGCTCGGGCGGCGAATATCATTTCCTTTCCGAGATTTATCATCCCGCCCTCGGCTTCATGGCCGGATTTATTTCGGCGACTGTCGGCTTCGCTGCGCCGATCGCGCTGGCGGCCATGGCTTTCGGAAAATATTTTCACGGCGTCTTCAACTTCGGTTCGCCCATTTTGCTTTCATTCGTGACCGTGTGGATCGTCGCCCTTTTCCATTTTGGAAATCTTCGTCTCGGCAGCACGTTCCAAAATGTCTGGACGCTCGTGAAACTCTTGTTGATCGCCGCGCTGATCGGAGCCGGTTTGCTCATTGAAGAAAAACAGCCGATCACCTTTTTGCCGCACGCGGCCGACACGATGGCGATCTTCAGCGGCGCATTCGCGGTCGCCCTGGTTTACGTGATGTATTCCTACTCGGGCTGGAATGCGTCCAGCTACATTATTGGCGAAGTAAAAAATCCGGAGCGCAACGTTCCTCGCTCACTCCTTGTCGGAACGACGATCGTGATGGCGGCTTATGTTCTTTTGAATGCGGTTTTTCTTGCGACAGCACCGCAAGACGAAATGCGCGGCCAGCTCGAGGTCGGTCTGATTGCGGGCAAACATATTTTCGGAGAAAACGGCGGCCGCATCGTCGGAGCCGTGATTTGCCTCGGCTTAATTTCTGCGATCAGCTCGATGACCTGGATCGGACCACGCGTCACCATGTCGATGGGAGAAGATCATTGGCTGCTCCGGTTTCTCGGCCGCAAAAACGCTGAGGGCGTCCCGGCGAACGCAGTCCTTGTTCAGTTGCTGATCGTGAATCTGCTTTTGTTAACGCGCAGCTTTGAGCTCGTCGTCATCTACATTCAATTCGCGCTTCTGCTTTGTTCGCTTTTGACGGTGATCGGCGTGGTCGTGCTGCGAATGGCGCGCCCCGAGATCGCGCGACCCTATCGCGTCTGGCTTTATCCGATACCGCCGATCGTTTTCGCCGCCATCACCGTTTGGATGATGGTTTATCTTTTGCGCTCAAAAACCACCGAATCAATCGCCGGGCTCGGCACTGCAATCGCTGGCTTCCTCCTTTACTTTTGCGCGCGAAGACGCGTCAGTGCTGGCCAATGAAAAAATTTGGCGCGGGAAAAATCACAATTGCCAACGTTGCGATCTTGTCGCTCGCCTGCCGTGTCGTAGCCTTCGGCGTAGGCGGGTCGATCTTTGCACTCGCGCAGACAGCGGGCCCTCAATCGCCGCCGGACGATACCGCGCGCTTTCTCGCCGGAATGCCGCTTCCGAAAAATTCGCCACTCGCGCCGCTCACAACTGATGCAGCCTGGCAGGAGCACTCAGCGAATTTCGAAAGGGCGTTCGCCAAACTGAATACTCGTCAGTTGCAAAAACTGCACATCTGGGAGGGCCAATACTTTCCGGAATCACGAGAACATATTCCGGTCGCGTTTTACATTTTCAGCGGTCCAGATTTTCTTTATGTCGATCAATTTTTTCCAAAAGCCGACGTCTACACGCCGGATCCGCTCCAGACCGGAAATCTTGGTTCAGCTCTGCACAATCTCGAGGAAGCAATGAATTCATCGCTCCGCTTCAGCTTTTTCATCACCAAAGATATGAAAGTGGATCTTCAGTCGCAGGAATTGAAAGGCACGTTGCCGATCCTCTACGTTTTTCTCGCGCGCGCCGATAAATCGATCAAGGACGTGACTTTCGGTTCGTTGAGCGCCGGTGGAGAATTTCAGCAGAGCCGGCCCGGCAGCGGCGGCACTCCAGGTGTCCGGATCGATTACATCGACAATCATTCCGGCCGGCAGCAGACGCTTTATTATTTCACGACCGACATTTCGGATGGCGGTATTTCTTCTTCGCCCGGATTTCTCAGGTTCTGCGAGCACTTCGGCATCGGATGCAGCTTTCTCAAATCATCTTCCTATTTGATGTTTGAAGAGGGCTTCAACCGCATTCGCGATTTCATTCTCGATCATAGCAAGACTATCGTGCAGGACGACGCTGGCATTCCGCTCGCCTATTTCAATCGCGACAAATGGAACATCCGCGTCTTCGGCAATTACATCGGCCCGATCGAGATTTTCAAACAACACTACCAGCCAAAACTGAGGGAGATCTTCGAGCAGAGCAATCCGCCGTCGGTCGAATTCAACTTCGGCTACCGCTGGGATTACAAAGAGAGCCACGTCATCGTGGCGACGCGGATTTAACTATTCCTGGAACCGCCGGAACCAGGAGTAGGGAAATACGTCACCGGGGCAATCCGTCGCCCAGCGCGGCGGATTCATTTCGCGGTGCGGCTTCACGATCGGGTAATGATCGCCGACTTTGCCGCAGCGCTGCCGGAGATAACGAATTAATTCTTCGCAACAATCGAGCTGCGCCCGCGTCGGTTGATCGCGATTGAAATCGCCGACCAAACAAATCCCGAGCGCGATGTTGTTCAGATAATCGCTATGGACGTGGCCGCCGTTGATTTGTCGCCGCCAACGGTCCCCTACTTCGATCTGGCCGTTGCCGGTCGAAGTTCCGTTGCCAATCACGAAATGATAAGCGAGTCCGTTTTGCATCCGGCGAAAATGCCGGTGGTAATAATCGAACGCGGCCGCATTCCCCTGACGGGTTCCGCTGTTGTGC
>WNFR01010022.1_pt1 | contig 10140 bp, 9 predicted proteins | sample 5400221 | NCBI WGS metagenome assembly WNFR01 (sample SAMN13153357, study PRJNA577476) | soil metagenome | isolation source: 40 cm soil under Madrone tree | place: USA:California | collected 2016-06-14 | reverse complement strand
AGTGACGCGCGTAATGACCGCGCCAATGGGATAGTCGCCCCGGTCGCCGGCACGTTTGGCCTCCGTGATGGCAAGCTCCATGAACTTCTTTTTGGCTTTATATGAAGCAGGGATCATGCGATTCGATTATATGAGATTATTGGGAGTGTTTCTCAAGATCGCCGCCACGTGGTGGTCACCTCTCGGGCAGCGACGCGAGCAGGTGAGGGAGTCGAGTTCCCGCAGGATGCTTCGAATCAAAGATTTTTTTCGCTCTGCTTTCACGTCTCTCGTGCTTCTGGCCAGTTCTCCGCTGATCGGTCATCAGATTGCCGCTCCCGTAACAGCCCCCAGGTTTTACCGGGACGTCCTGCCCATTCTCCAGGAGCATTGCCAGGTCTGTCACCGCAGTGGCGGAATTGCGCCGATGGCGTTTGAAAATTACGAAGGCACGCGACCGTACTCGGCTGCCATTCGGGCTGCGGTGCAGAATCGCTCCATGCCGCCGTGGTTTGCGGAAAAAGGAATTGGAAAGTTTTCGAATGACCTCTCGCTGACGGAGGAGCAGATCGCTCTGTTCGCGGCATGGGCCGAAGCCAATTCTCCCGCGGGCAATCCAACCGATGCGCCGCCAAGAAATGGGCGGATCGGTGGACGATTCCCGCGCCGGACTTGGAAATAAAAATGGCCGAGCCGGTGAATATTCCGGCGGATGGCGACGTAGACTACACATACGAAATTCTGCCCACGCATTTCAAGGAGGGCCGCTGGGTGCAGGCTTCCGAAATTCTGCCCGGCCTGCCGGAGCATGTGCACCACGCGGTGGTCTATGTACGCCCGCCCGATTCGCCGTGGCTGCGGCATGCGCCGCTGGAAAAACCATTCACCGCCGAGACTCTGAATTCTCCGGAAGACAAAAAAGACGCGATGTGGACGGACAGTGACATCCTGCTGGTCTACGCGCCCGGCAGCACACCGGATAATTGGCCACGCGGCATGGCGAAATTTATTCCCGCCGGCTCTGACCTGGTTTTTCAAATGCACTACACCACCAACGGTAAGCCGGGAAAAGATTTCACGCGCATCGGCCTGATTTTCGCGAAAGAGCCGCTGGAGAAGCGCGTGCTTACGCTTCAACTGACCAACGACCACTTCGTGATCCCGCCCGGGGTGCCCGATTATCGCGTGGAGGCTCGCGGCACACTGCCGAACGATGCGCTGCTGCTCAGTTTCTTCCCGCACATGCACCTGCGCGGAAAGCGGTTCGAATACAACATCATCCACAAAGACAAATCCGTCGAGCCGCTCCTCCGTGTCCATTATCACTTTCACTGGCAGATGAGCTACCGCCTCGCCCAGCCGCTGCAGCTAATGGCTGGCACGCAGCTGCAAGGTGTCGCCTGGTTCGACAATTCCAAAGGCAATCCGCACAATCCGGACCCGAGTGCCGCCGTGCGCTGGGGCGAGCAGACCTACGAAGAAATGATGGTCGGATTCTTCGATGTAGCCGTGGATTCCCGTTTTGACAAGCACCGGTTTTTCCAGCGCGGCGTCCCTTCCGCCCCGAAAAGTAACCTGGAAGGCAAACATCCCGGAAAAGCGGCGCAACCGCTATTTGTAGATTGACTACGGGGGCGCGCGGGACTTCCACCCTCAGCAAACCGGTGTGCTACATTGCGAAATTGGAGCAATCAAGGCACTTACTCTAGTGACTACACAAACGCCCATCGAACCACGCCGCCCGATTTCGGCGCCCCCACAGGGGCCGAAAATTCACCGCGTGGAAGTGTATTGGCACGCAGTCACCTACAAAACCGTGGTGATCTACGGTTCGCTAATCCTGGTCATCATCATTGCCGGAATGTTTGCCGTGAAACCGGAATGGACCAATGCTATCACCAATAAAGTTTCGAGCGCCCTGGGTAACCCGGAAACCGCAAATGCGACCGTCACTTTGACGCAGGCCAAGTTCGTCAACCTGGATGGCCGCGTCCAGGTGAAAAAAGTGAATTCGGTGACCTGGGTGGAGGCGAACTATCACACGCCGCTCGACAAGGGCGACCTGATTCAGACCGCAAGCGATGGAGCGGCGCGCATCACCTTTGCCGACGGCACGGAGTACACCATCAAGTCGGAAACGCTGGTGACGGTGGAAGAAAACAACGTCGCGCGCGACCACTCGAACACCGCCGTCCGTATCAACGTAGGTTCCGTGGACCTGGCTACCTCAAAATTCTCGTCTCCCGATTCCAGCGCGGCGGTCAGCGTCGAGGACGCTACCGCATACCTGAAGCAAAACAGCCGCGCGACCGTGAAGAATGACCCGAAAGAAAATGAGCATGAAATCGTTGTAGCAAGCGGGTCGGCACAAGTGCAACGTGGACAGGAAAAGATCGAGTTGACGCAATATGAAAAGGTCACCTTTCCCTCCGGCGGCGCGACGCAGAAATCAAACATTCTTGCGCCTCCGGGCCTGATTGCTCCGCTAAACCAGGCGCCGGTGATTTCGGAAACTCCTAGGACCGCTTCCATCCATTTCGAATGGAAGCCCGTGAACGCCGCGATTGGTTATACGCTGCGCGTCAGCCCAACCAACATGTTCACGCGACTGGTAAAAGAAGTGAAAGTATCCGCTACGAGCACGGAAGTTACGGGGCTCGACGCCGGTGAATACTTCTGGAACGTCAGCGCTTCCGACGCGAAAAAAGAAACCAGCGAATTTAGCGAAACATTCAAGTTCAGCTTGTTCACCCAGGGCAAGACCCAGGAAATGATGCTGGAGATCGAAGCGCCCAGAATCCAGGGCCACTCGGCGGAACTGGTCGGGAAGACCGAGCCCGGTGCCGCGCTGATCATCAATGGCCAGGCCGTGGCAAACATTTCGCCGGACGGAACTTTCCGGCACTTTACCGAACCGCTTGAACCCGGCCAGCACAATATTGTGGTGATTGGTTCGAACCGGCGTGGCGGCACGGCGAAGCAGCAGATTTCGATCGTAATACCAAAGTAGGCAGGGGGCCGGTTCGCGGTTTTGCGTGGGCCGCGAAATACGGCGACAATGGATAGTTGCACCGTGGGGGTTCCGTACGCGGAGATCCTACCGGGCAGGATCCTCTCCGCAGGGGGAAAGCAGTAATGAACAAGAATGGTTACAACCTGAGGTCGGTGTTCAGTCTTTTTTCGTCCGACCTGGCAATTGATCTGGGGACCGCAAACACGCTGGTGTTCGCACACGGCAAAGGCATCGTCGTCAACGAGCCATCCATCGTGGCCATCAATAAGTCCAACGGTGAAGTCGTCGCCGTCGGGCGCGAAGCGAAAGACATGCTGGGCCGGACGCCGGGCAACGTCGTGGCCATCAAGCCGATGAAAGACGGCGTCATCGCCGATTTCAAAGTCACCGAAAAGATGCTCACGTATTTCATCCAGAAGGCGCACAATCGCCGCGTTCTGGTGCACCCGCGCATCGTCATCGGCGTGCCCAGCGAAATTACGCCGGTGGAAAAACGCGCTGTACAGGACTCCGCGTATCGCGCGCGGGCGAGCGAAGTCTATCTGGTGGAGCAGGCGATGGCGGCGGCCATCGGTGCCGGCCTGCCGATTGAAGAGCCGTCCGGAAACATGGTGGTCGACATCGGCGGCGGCACCACCGATATCGCCGTGATTTCCATGAGCGGCATCGTGTATTCGCGTTCGGTTCGCGTGGCCGGTAATGAAATGGACGAAGCAGTCATGCAGTATCTGAAGCGCAAGTACAACCTGCTGGTCGGCGAGCGAACAGCGGAGCAGATCAAAATGGAGATCGGCTCGGCCTATCCGCTCGAAAAGCCCCTGACGATGGAAGTGAAAGGCCGCAACCTGATTGAAGGCGTGCCACGCACTGTAACCATCGACGACAGCGAAATCCGCGAAGCCCTCAGCGAATGCGTGGCCACGATTCTGAATGCAGTGCGCGTCGCACTGGAGCGCACGCCTCCCGAACTTTCGGCCGACATCAGCGATCGCGGCATCGTGCTGACCGGTGGCGGCGCATTGCTCAAGAATCTCGACAAGCGTATCCGCGAAGAGACCGGACTTCCGGTTTCCATCGCCGATGATCCTCTGGCCTCGGTGGTGCTCGGCACGGGAAAGATGCTGAGCGATTTCAAACTGCTGCGCCAGGTTTGCATCGACTGACAGTGTTTTGAGTTTTCAGTCGCTGGTTTTTCGTCGGAATTTTCGTCATCGGAGTCTTGCACTCTCCCAGCCGTGGAAGCCGATGTTGGATGAAAGTTTGAGTTTTACTTAAAGCTAAGATCGATTTACTGAGATCCTTTTGCCATGGTAGGAATGCCTTCCAGACACAGATCGCTCGCGCTGCTTGCCGGTGTGTTGCTGGCGCAAGTGCTGATGCTGGCGGTGCAGGTGAAGCGCGATTCACGCGGCCGGCTGATCCGCGTCTGGAGCATGGGCGCCGTGACCCCGTTTGAAAAGGGCGGCGCGTGGGGATTTGGCAAGGTTCGCGGCGTATGGGACCACTACTTCGCGCTGCAGGGCACAACACGCCAAAACGAGGAACTCCGTTCGGAAAATGACGAGCTGAAGCTGACAATTTCCCGGCTGCAAAGCAAAGCCGCGGAAGCCGACCGGCTCGCCGTTCTTTTGAATTTCCGGCAATCGCATGAAAAAGTGCCCATGGTTATGGCGCGAGTGATTGGCGCCAGCGCGGGCACGGCAAGCCACACAATCGAAATCGACCGCGGCGAGCGCGACGGCGTTCGCCGGAACATGGCCGTCATTACCCCGGATGGCGCGGTTGGCAAAATCATCGAAAGCTACCGCGACACCGCTCAGGTTCTGCTTCTCAGCGACAAAGAGGGTGGCGCCGGCGCGATGCTGGTCGATTCGCGCATTCAGAGCCCCGTTAAAGGCACGGGTGAGCCGATGCTTACCATGAGCTACGTGGCTGCCGAGGATACTGTCAACGCCGGCGAGAAAATCGTCACCAGCGGAATGGATAAAATCTTTCCGCGTGACGTCCCCATCGGCACGGTGCTGGATGTGAAGCAGGGCAATCCCTTCAAACAGATTCGCGTCAAACCCGCCGCGAGGCTGGATCGCCTGGAAGAAGTGATTGTGTTGCTGACGCAAGAGCCGGTGACTTTCAAGAATGACGCAGAAGCGCAAACCGCGCAGCCCGCGGCTGGGAATTCGGCTCCTTCCGCTGCGGGAAAGCCGGCGCCAGAGAAGCCATGAACGACACCTTTGAACTTCGCGGCGGCGAATCGCACATCGAAGTCCACAAGTTTTTTCCCGGCGCCGTAGCCGGGATTGCGCTTCTGTCACTGGTGCTGCAGCGCATTCTTCCGGTTTATTTTCCCAGGCTCGAAATCCTGGATCTTCCGCTGCTCGCCACCATTTATTTCGGCCTGAGCCGCCGCAATCCTTCCACGGGATTGCTGCTTGGCACACTCATGGGGCTGATGCAAGACAGCCTCAGCGGCCCGACGGTTCCGTTTGGCGAATATGGAATTGCCAAGACCGTGATTGGTTACCTGGCATCCTCGATTGGTTCGCGCCTGGATACCGAGCATCCTCTCGCGCGTTTTGCTCTCGTGGCCGTCTTCTATGTGGTTCACCAGGCGATCTTGACGACAGTGCGGCGTCTGCTCCTTAACGAACCCGAAGGCTGGTTCAACATGCACCTCGCCATCGCCTCGCTGGTCAATGCCATCCTCGGCGTCGTCCTCTTCACATTTCTCGACCGTCTCCGCCGCTAGTCTTAAATCGTCTTGAAGGGGTGGTCTAATGCGCTAGCAGGAACTGCTTGAAGTCCTCGTATTTGCTGCTGATGGGCAGCGAGAGTTTCGGGCGCTGCAGATACTCCGCGAGCCGCGAAGGCAGGGGCGGAGCCACGCCAATTCCCTTCTGCACGATTTCCGCGAATTTTGCGGGATGCGCTGTGGCCAGCACCAGGCCTTGCGAAGGCTCCGGATGGTCCTTGCGATACGCTTCCCAAGCAAGCAGGCCCACGGCCGTGTGCGGATCGGAAATATAACGATAACGATCCCAGACCGCGCCCATCTGGTTCAAAGTTTCTTCGTCGGTGGCGCTGTGCCCCCAGATTTCCCGGCGCACGTTTTCCAGGCGATTGCGGCATAAATCCAGCAGCCGCGGAAAATTATTGGGATTGCCCACATCCATCGCGTTCGAATACGTAGCGACTGCCGGGCGAGGATGATACTCCCCGCTTCGCAAGTATTCCGGCACCGCGTCGTTGGCGTTGGTCGCGGCGATGAATCTCGCCACCGGCAAGCCGATGCGCTTCGCGAAAATTCCCGCCGTCAGATTCCCGAAATTCCCGCTCGGCACGGACACGATCAGCGGCACGGAAGCCACCGGCAACTGCCGGTACGCGGCCACGTGATAAAACATCTGCGGCAACAGGCGCCCAACATTGATGGAATTCGCCGAAGTCAGAAATGCCCGCTGATTCAGCGCCTCATCTGCAAACGCTTGTTTCACCAACCGCTGGCAATCGTCAAACGTGCCGGAGACTTCGAGTGCGGTGATGTTTTCGCCGAGCGTTGTGAACTGCTTCTCCTGCGCTTCACTGATGCGCTTCGAGGGATACAGAATTACAACGCGAATTCCCGGCACGCGTAAAAACCCGTGCGCCACCGCGCTTCCGGTGTCGCCGGAGGTCGCCACCAGCACGGTCAGCGTCCGCGATTCGCCGCGCACAAAATATCCCATCAGCCGCGCCATGAACCGCGCGCCAAAATCCTTGAATGCCAGTGTGGGCCCGTGAAATAGTTCCAGAACGTGCAGCGCGGGCGAAAGCGAAACCAGCTTTACGGGAAAATTGATGGCCTCGGCGACGATCTGCCACAACATTTCTTCCGGCACGTCCGGCGTGGCAAACGGCCGCACAACGCGAAAGCAGACTTCGGTGAAGGGCAAGCGGCGGAACTCTTCCAATTCCTCCGGCGTGTGGCGCGCGATCTCGGCGGGCATATATAAGCCGCCATCGGGCGCAAGCCCCCGCAACACCGCTCCCCGCAGGGAGGTCAGCGGGGCTTTTCCGCCTGTGCTTCGATATCTCATGCGCCGGGCTCCGCCTTCGCGATTTTGCCTGTGCGCTCCAATTGCCGCCGGACCCTTTCCAGAAAACCGGCGCCCACCAATTTGTTGTCTGCCTCTTCGGGCAAGAATGGTTCTCGCAATTCAGAAACGGGTATCGAGCAATGGGCGAGCGCTTCATAACTCTGCCGTCGCGCGCCGATCAGCATCGGGTAGCAGCGCGCCACGGTCTCCTTCGGCGCTTCCCCTGCGCGGGCCTGGAACGCACTGCGCCACAGTACGGGCTTCGGGTCTTCCAGGTAACGCTGGATCAGGAGTTGCTGTTCGTCGCGGGAAGCCGCCAAGTAGACCACCAGCATTTGCTTGCGCATGCGATGAAGCAGGTGATTCCCCACGTAAATCACGCTGCCGGTGGTATCGAGAACCAAGTCGTTGTCGGGATTTTTTTCCAGGCCGGTCAAAACCTCGTCGAGCACCGCAATTTCCTCGGAAAGATAAGCCGCCTCGCGATCGGCGTAGGTCGGAAGGTGTGGCCAGCCCATCCATGCGGCCACGCCGTTGATGCCGCTGTACCCGCCATCGTCTAGCTCAGATTTCAGCCGGCTTTCGATCTGGGCATCGCAGGAAATCGCGGGATAGCCGGCCGCCGCAATGCGCGTGGTCCAATAGGACTTTCCGGCGCCAGACATCCCGATGAGCGCGAGTCGCAACGGCTTATTCGAATGGGGCCACATAGAGAATCAGAGAGTGTAACGGACTCCGCGTCATCAAAGAAAATGAAAAGCACCGCGTTATCTTGGTGAGGTTAATTTATATGAAAAGACAGGCCTTGCGAAGGCGAGCGCTCGCGGGCGTTTCCGCCGCAAAACAAATGAGTTCACCGTGAGCATTTGTTTCTTCGAGGCTGGCGTGTCCGGCAAAATGACTTAGCCGCCGGACTTCAGGCCTGTACTGAGAGTACCTCCCCTGCGAGAAACCAGTTTTTAGCTCCGCCGCCAGTGAATGCACTTGACTTGAATCCATCAAGCTCTAGAATCGCTCCACTCACTTCCAGGGGGACCTCTCAAGGTCTGCGAAGTGACTTCCGGAAACATCAATCAGCCATCCAAAATCGAAAGTGGAGGACTATCTTGAAAATTCCCAACCTCTCTCGAACCATCAAGAGCTGCGCTTGTTGGGCCCTTTGGGGCGCAGTCATATTCGCACTTAATGTTTCAGCAACCCCGCTCGCCAATCCGGTCCGCGCCGACGGTCACGACCACGCCGACTTCGATCACGTCTTCATCATCATGATGGAGAACACCGGTTACGACACACTGGTCGGCAATCCGAATGCGCCGTTCATCAATTTTGCCGCCGCCACCAGCGGCCTGGCCACGAATTATTTTGGTATCAGCCATCCGAGCCAGCCGAACTACATTGCGGCAACTTCGGGATCCACGAATGGCGTGGCCGATGACAACGACACCACGATTGACGTTCCCAACATCGTTGACCAGCTGGAATCGCACGGAAAGTCCTGGAAAGGCTACATGCAGTCTTACTCGCTTTGCGCCACCCCGCTGGATCACGCCTGCGGCAACCAGCTTTACGAGCGCAAACACAATCCGTTCATCAGCTACAAGGACGTGCAGAGCAACCCGGCTCGCGTAGCCAATATCGTGGACTTCAGCCAGTTGGCAACCGATCTGGCAAACAACACCGTTCCAAACTACGTGTGGATCAGCCCCGACCAGTGCCACGACATGCACGGACGCGGAGCTACACCCGCGGATCCCTGTGACTTTTCCCAGATCCAGCCCCTGATCTCGACGGGCGATACTTTTCTTCTCAACACCGTGAACGCAATCATGACTTCCAAGGCATGGACCGGCAATTCCGTGATCTTCATTACCTGGGACGAGAGCGACTTCACTGGCTCCGGCCCCTCCGGGTTTGGGGACACCAGCGGCTGCTGCAACGCGAATCCCGGCGGAGGGCACGTGTTGACGCTGGTCATTTCAAGGACGCAGCGTTTTGCGCGGAGTTCTGGCGACGCCTTCAATCACTACTCGATGATGGCGACCATCGAGGATAACTGGCACCTCGGGTGCCTCGCGAATACGTGTGACCGCGACAGCGTTCGCCCGATGCGTGACCTCGTCGGCCCGGTTGGCGGTTTCTAGTCCCCTATTTCCCTCCGTGTGCCGGGAGGTTTTGTTACTCCCGGCAGATCGGAAGCAGGCTCACGCAATTCTCGAGTGAAAGACTTCGTTTCCCTTCCTGGCCTCAATTTCAGTCGCTTTCCCGTGCACTCGCCGAGCCCCACTTTTGCGCTCAAAACCGCAGTAATCAGCCCGCTACCTGTACCTCAGGACGAGTTGCGCGCCCTATGGGCGGGTGCTACTTTGGGACAGGCTTCTGAAAGGAGACGGTTTCAGAGGCCGGGCGACGATTTCGGGAGCTTCCACAGGTGGGCCGGGGCGTTTTTTTGAGAGCCTCGCCGACCGGAGAGTTCACACTTCAGCGCTTCAGAAAAGAATTTGCGCGAGCGGGCGCCGCTCAGCCCTGAGAAATATATTGATTCGCGCGCAGGTCTCGCGTGTCGTACTGGTTTCGCAACGATAATCGACTGCCGCAAGAACGGCTGGCCGCCGCCTCCTACGTGATCGTGGGCATGATCACGCTTCTGCTGCTGGGTTTCTGGAAACTCCAGGTCATTGATTCGGACAAGTATGGCGTGATGGCGGAACGCAATCGCGTGCGCTCCATCCCCATCATCGCCCCGCGCGGACGCATGCTCGATCGTGATGGCCGCGTCCTCGTTGACAACTACCCTTCTTTCAGCGTCCTTCTACTTCGCGACGACCTGCCGGCGGTCGAGAAAAATTTGCCCGCCATCGCCGACGGGCTGAATCTCTCCCTGGATGATTTGAAGGAACAGCTAAGCAACACCGGCGCACTTCCCAAATTCCAGCCCATCGTTATCAAGCCCGAAGCCACGCCAGCCGACGTCGCCTTCATCGAATCGCATCGCGCCGATATTCCCCTTCTCGAAATGCTCATGGTCCATCGCCGGCGCTATCTGCCGGGGGGGTTCATGTCTCACGCCAGCGGGTA
>WNFR01008905.1_pt1 | contig 10140 bp, 10 predicted proteins | sample 5400221 | NCBI WGS metagenome assembly WNFR01 (sample SAMN13153357, study PRJNA577476) | soil metagenome | isolation source: 40 cm soil under Madrone tree | place: USA:California | collected 2016-06-14 | reverse complement strand
CGAGGCCCAGGAAAGGATGTCCAAAGGCGTAGATGCGCTCTCCGTCGCGGAACGTGACGGTACCCGACGCGGCAATCGAATAATCGCCCCGGACGAGTTGCACGCTAACCGACGTGCCGGGCGTCAGTGTCTTTTCGTCAAACGGCTCGAGCGGCGTGATCGCGGCAGAACCACCCACACCAGAAACTGGCAGCAGGCCGCTCCTGGTCAGCTCCGCCGAAAAAAGCGAAAGGCTCTCCTGGCTGATACCACTGAACACCACGGGTGTAGCGATTTGTTGAATCTGTTGACCCATTAGCGGTGCCAGCAAAGAGCCAGCCGTAACCGGAGCAATCAACGACGTAGACGTAAAGGACGGTTTCGGCAATCGCGTCTTCCACTCGGCGCTGGCCAATTCGGTGAACGACGTTGCGCGCGCCTCGGTTGTACGCTTCGGCCTCTCGTTGCCCTGCTCAAAGTTCTCGATCATTTGTTGAATTGGCGTGATGCCGCAGATCGGCTCTTTCGAGAACGGAAAACTATAAGCAATGGCCCCGACCAGGCGATCGTCAATAAATACCGGAGAGCCCGACATGCCGGCGAACACGCCGGTCTTGTCGACATTTGTGCCACTCAGTTTGGCGATGATTGTTGATTGACGTGGTCCCGTAAACCCGGGCAGTACACCCAGGATCTCCAGGCTAAATTCCTGCGGCTCGCTACCCAAGAAGACAGTGCGTGCTATGCCCTTCATCCCGGGTCGTAACTCCTCGAGGGGGTACAAAGCGCTGGCCGGCGCATTGGTCTTAGCTGCCGCCTTTACCATCGCGCCCTGGGCGAATGCGTCCAGTGATCCTGCTAAGATGATGACTGACATAAGAAGCGTTACGGTGCTGTTCTTTACTGATTTCATAGATTCTACTTCCGCAATTCGAAGAGCTTTGTATCGTCCGAGACTCCGCACTCACTATAGCCCAAGTTTGATGAAAGTAATAGCATGTTGTCGAACATGTTTGATGTCGAGGGATTCATCCTGGTTGGCGGGCAATCGAGCCGAATGGGCGTTGACAAGTCGCAACTCCTGTTTGGGGCGCAGACCGGTGCCGAACACATCGCCGCCGCGTTGGGCGCGCTGACACCCAGAGTAAGACTAGTGGGCGCCCGTAGTCCGGACCACCCTGCTGCGCTTAAGAATGTTCCGGACACGTTCGAAAGTTGGGGCGCCCTGGGGGGAATCCACGCGGCGCTCGCGGCGTGCGAATCGGAATGGGCAGCAGTCGCGGCGTGCGATCTGCCCCTGGTCACTGCCGACCTCTTTCTCCGGCTACGGCAGCTCGCGCTCCAGGAAGCGAGCCGGTTCGATGCGATCGTCCCGATTCAGCCTGACGAGCGGCCCCAGCCTCTGTGCGCAATTTATCGCCGCGAATCCTGTCTGGCGGCGGCCACGCAACTTATCGCCGAGAATGAGCACAAGCCGCGGTCGCTGCTGGCGAAAGTGCGAACGCGTTGGGTCAACTTTGGTGCGCTTTCCGATTTGCCCGGTGCTCAGGATCTCTTTCTTAACGTCAATACGCCGAATGATTACGAACGCGCCAGGCGACTCCTGGCAAATTCACAAACCGGAGACGTTGAAGCGACCTAGGGTTTCTCCAACCTCAAAACAGGAGGATCGCGCAGCGATCAGGGATCAAAATCACACGGTTCTCCGGGTTGCCATCGCGAGCGCTTCGGCCACCAAAGAGTTTTTGGTTTGCAATTCCCTGCTCTTGATTCATAATCCGGCCTGACATGTCATCGCGGCGCAAACTCGTTAAACGAGTCATCAAAGCTTTTCTTCCGATTGTCTTCGTCATCCTGGTCGCCCTTGCGGCGATTACGGTGTGGATCGTTAACGGTATTACAAAACCACCTCGGGCTGCATACGTCGTCACACCGCAAACCTTCTCGCGCGTTACCGGGCCTCTGCTGAAAGCCACCGATGTAACCTGGGTCAATCACGACGGCACCCAGGCGCGCGGCTGGCTGATGCGTGGAGCCGATGGATCGCCGTCGATGATCTTATTGCATCATTATGGCGCGGACCGCTCCTGGCTGTTGAACCTGGCGGTGAAGCTAAACGAGACAACGAACCTCACCGTGTTATGGCCGGATCTACGTGGACACGGCGAGAATCCGCTCGTAAATAGAAGCCTCATCGGGGCCGTCGATGGAGACGACGTCACGGCGGCAATTGATTATCTGCACACCCTGAAAACACCGGCCGGCAAGCCTCAAGTGGCCGGTGCAGTTGGCGTCTACGGAGTGGAATTGGGGGCGTACGCCGCGCTGGATGCCGCGAAGCGTTATCCGGAGATACGAGCTTTGGTGTTGGACTCGGCACCCGCTTCACCCGACGACCTGGTTCGCGCAGCGACCAGCGGACATGCGGGGATGAACAATAGTCTGCTGCAAAGACTGGCGGGCTGGGGCCTCAAGATCTATTCGTTTGGCAAGTATCAAAGCACGCCCTCATGCGACCTGGCGCACTCTCTCCGAAACGTGCGGGTCCTGCTGCTAACTGGTGGCGAAGGAGATCCCTGGCGAACGTCAACCCTGGAATTGGCTAAGTGTTTCAACGGCTCCGTCGACATTAAGAAAGACCTGGCCGTAACCGGGGTGTCTCTGCCTTCAGCCACCGGAGAGCAGGAAGAAGCCTACGACCGTCCAGTGATTGAGTTCTTCGATAAGGCCCTGCGATAAGTGGCCGGCAACAGCTCGCTATTACTTCACGCGTACCGCCACTAGCGACACCCTGCCGTTGTTGGCAATGGCCTCAGTTTGAATGTTCTGATAAGACGTGAGTTGCCCCTCATATTCCCTCGGCACGAAACACAAAACCAGGCCACCATTGCGACGCGCGGCATCGGCAACTTGTGTAACTCCCTCCAGCTTTAGCGGCTCGCCATTGGATTCGTACGTCATTCGGTCCGCGGCGTAAAATTCCGCCGTACGCTCGATAGTGTGCAGTTGCACTACGGGCGTTGCGCCATAACCGCGTGCTGATGCGATCGCTAACACATCGCGGACAGATTCCGGGCGCGCGATCGCCGGCGCCACGCAACCGAGACCTGCGGCCGACGTAACGAGCAACGCCACGGGAATCAAGACGAAAAGGGCTTTACGAAACTGAGGACGCGCCGTGGCCGCAGCGCCAATTATGACGAGCGGCGATGCGCCTAATGCAATACAAGCAAAACCCAAATTGTAGCGGTGCGCGAAATACCATCCCCCGTAGATACCTACGGCAACCAACAGGACACCGGTGGAGCGAAGCACTACGTCGCCCCGCCGGGCATTTAGAAAGCACGTAATCCGTTCGCCTACCAGCAAGGCGACTGCCGGCAGCACCGGCAGAATGTAACCAGTTAGTTTTGATTCAGAAAACGAAAAGAAAACCACCGGGACCGCGATCCAGCAGAAGGCAAACACTCGCAAACGATCAAGTGGCGTTCTTCCTCGCCAGTGCCATCGACGCGACGCAAAGAACGCCGCTCCCAGAAATATCGTCCAGGGCAGAGCCAAAGCTGCGAGCACCAGAATATAAAAATAGAAGGGCGCTGGATGGTGATACTTGTTCGTGACAAATCGCGCGAAATGATGCTGAACGATAAATTGATCGACAAACGTCCAGCCATGTCGCGAGAGCATCGGCCCAAACCATACGGCGGCGACTGCGATCGCGAGCGGAATGCCCCAGATTAGACTCCTCACGAATTTGTCCTGCGGCCCTTCGCGCTTCAGCAGGTAATAGACTCCAAGAACTCCGAAGGGGATAACGATGCCGATCAGTCCCTTGGCAAGGAGAGAAACCCCGATAAACAAATAGAAGCCGACCAGGAGCAAGCGGGGTCTGGCAACGGCCTCTTCGCTACCTTTCGTGATTCTGACCTGCCACATGAAGAAACAAGCGAGCGCGCCGGTAACCGTCATCGTCACTACAATGTCAAAGCTCGCCCCGCGAGAAAATACTATCGCACCCAGACTTGATAACCAGACTAAGGCGCTAAAACGACCGAGGCCATCGCGTCTTTGATCTTCAGCGGCGATTGCAGATGACGGATTCCCTTTTGCCCCGGCGTCCTCGATCGTTCTACCAATCCAATAAACGAATACGGCTGTGAGCAGTCCGCAAATCGCCGGACCCAGACGCGTTGCGTACTCGCCGACCCCAATTACCTTATAGCCCGCGATCGTTAACCAATAGAGTAGCGGCGGCTTCTCGAACCAGGGCAGACCGCCGAGTGTGGGAGTGATCAAGTCACGGCGCGCAAACATCTCGCGCGCGACTTCAGCGTAGCGCGGCTCATCAGGCCCCACCAGGGGGAGCGACCCGAGACCCCAAAAATAAAAAGCCGCGATGCCGAGAAATAGAAGAAGCCAACCGCGCTTGGCAAGCATTGAAGGTTGCAAGTATAGTCCCCTGAGCAAGTAGGCAGTAAGCAGTAAGCACAAGGCAACTTCACTTTGTTAGCTGCCTCCTGCTTTCCGCCTACTGCCTTCTGTCAGTCATAAGCTAAAGCAAAACCGAGAAACAGTAAACTGTGACACTACGTACCGCAGTCATCGGAGTCGGACATCTGGGCCAACAACATGCCCGCATTCAGGCAGCGCTGGCAGGCGAGGGTCTGTCACACTTCAAGAGCGTCTGTGATATCGACGCCGATCGCGTGAATACTGTCGCTGGCGAATGGCACACAAACTCGACTACTGACTGGCGCACATTAATCGGCGAGGTGGAAGCCGTAAGTCTGGCAGTGCCGACCGAATCGCATTGCGAGATCGCGTGCGGATTGCTTGCCGCCGGTATTCATGTATTGGTGGAAAAGCCGGTCTCGCGCACTCTGGATGAAGCCGACCGGATGATTGCCGCGGGCAAGCAGGGCAATGCAATCCTCCAGGTCGGACATGCCGAGCGATTCAACCCGGCATTAGTGGCTTTGCGCCCTCATGTTCGCAATCCCGTCTACTTCGAAATCCATCGCGTCGGCCAGTTCACAGCGCGTTCCCTGGACATCGACGTCGTGCTCGACCTGATGATTCACGATCTGGACATCGTGCAATGGCTGGTCGGTGAAGAAGTCGAGGTCACCAGCTTGCATGCCGTCGGAATCCCTATCCTGACTAACCGCGTGGATGCCGCGAACGCGCGCCTGGAGTTTGCCACGGGCGCCGTCGCCAATATCACCGCCTCGCGCGTCGGCACTGAAAAGATTCGCAAGATGCGTTTCTTCCAGCCGCGCGATTACATCGCAGTCGATTACACAACTAACCATGCGTCGATCAGCAACCTCTCGCCGCCCACGGTCACTCCCTGGCCCGGCGTGAATACCAGAATATTGAAAATCAAGAACGTCGAGCCGTTGCGCGCGGAGATTGAGTCATTCTTAGGAGCAGTCTCGAATGCTTCGCCTGCGGTAGTATCGGGCGAAGACGGCCGTCGCGCGCTGGCGCTGGCGCTGCGGACGCTCGAGCAGATTCATGCGCATACGGCGAAGTCGGGCGTAAGTGCGTATCTTCGCAATGCTTGAATGAAGCTACGATGTTCGTCTTCTTTAACTTAATATCTGGCTCGTTGTTCATCGACCCGGCTTAAGGAAAAGGATGAAAGCTTGTCCTATCTGTAGCTTGTAATAACATCATGCGTTGTAACCGTTCACTTCTATTCATGATGGTAATCTTCTCGTTGGCTGTGTTAATGACTGCGGGTTCGCGGACCAACGCGGCACCGGATATTGCATGGCAGGAAATCGCACCCGACGGCGAAGAATTCTTCGTTACTATGCCAGCTCCGCCGCAGATTTCGCGCGGGACACGATACTTCTATTTGAATCGCGACGTGCTGGTGAATTTCGCCGTTTATGCGCTGGTGCACGATAACACGTTGCTTGTGATTCAGTCCTACGAACTGCCGAAGCCAAAGGAACTACTTAACGACTTATTCTGGACTCGCAAGAAACTCGTCAAATTCGGGGCAGAGCTTCAGTCGAACGGCTACAAGGGAAAGAGCTTCACACAAAAGGGCGATTCTTTTTTTCACAGAGGCAGTTATTTCGTCGCACAAAGGCATATATATATTGTCGATTGTGCCCGCCGAGATTCGCCAGATCCAAATATGGATCGCTTCTTAAATTCATTCGCCATCCGCACGGCGGGTCAACGCACATTCCAACTGCCCTTGTAGCAAACGTCGCCGGATCGTGTGTACTCTGGAAAAGAAGTAACGCGTAAGGTTGTCGTTCTCTCTAAGCTGGAGCCAAGCTTTACTCCTGAAGCCCGTGCGGCTCACATCATCGGAAACGTAACGCTGCGTGCAAAATTTTCCTCGTCGGGTCTCATTAGTGACATCTCATCACCCGCACAATCCCCCGTACAGGAAGTCGGCGACGAAAAAGAACCGGAGCTGCGTAAAGAGTTGGTGCGCATGGTAACCGAGGACCAGAACACTCGCGGCGAATTCGACAGGTTCCGCAAGGAACATGGTCTGATGGTCGACAACAAGACATTGAATGAGAAGCTGAACAGCGATTCGGCATTAAAGGAAGGGTTTTTGGCGATCGCTAATCGAATGCAGCAGGGCGATGAGAAAAGAACCCTTCGCTTTAAGGAGATCGTCGCCACGTACGGATGGCCCGGAAGGAGCCTAGTAGGTAGCGAGGCTGAGGGGGCGGCTTATTTGCTCATAGCCCATGCCGTGAAAGATTCAGCAGCAGGTGCCCCCGATCTAGCTTTTCAAAGGCTCAGCCTGGACCTAATGAGCAAGATGCCGCCGTGTGAAGTTGAAAACACTCATCTCGCATCTTTAACTGATCGGGTTCTGCTCTACGAGGGCAAGAAGCAGATGTACGGGATAATGCTGACACGAAATGAAACGGGTGAGAAGGTCCCGCAACCCATCGAAGACGAAGCCAATGTTGACAAACGTCGGGCTAAGCTCGGTTTGCAACCTTTGGCTGAGTATCTACGAAGGTCGGGTGCAACTAAGGGAACACTCCAAAAGCCCTAGCGGTGCTGCCGAACAAATCGTTGGACGCGAGCGGCGGGAGCGTGTTTCTCAACTTGCTTGGTGCGGCGGAGGTGCTTTGATTCTCGCCGCCGCGTCAACTAAAACTTTCGACGGCTTCTCAATCAGAGGCTTGAACAGCAGGAAGCCGGAATCACCTATGACACCCCGAAGTCAAAGAACCATCGGAATGACCCCGACATCGGGACGTGAACGATATCAGTTCCTTGACGTCCTGCGAGGCTTCGCGCTCTTCGGGATCATTACCGCGAACATGATCCTCTACTCCCTTTATGTCGACTTGCCAGAGGCGGCACAAGCGACTTTGAGCACCCACGCGACGGACAGAGTGTTGGATTTTCTCGAGCTAACTTTCATTGAGGGAAAGTTCTATACCATCTTCTCTGTTTTGTTCGGTGTAGGGTTTTCGATCCTGCTGACCCGCGCCCAAGCAAGGACTACGTCGTTTCAACGCTTTTTCCTCAGACGAATGTCCTTCTTATTTCTGATCGGTCTGGCACACGCGGCCTTGATCTGGCACGACGATATTCTTGAGTCATACGCGGTATGTGGAGCATTGCTGCTGCCATTCGTTAGAGCTCGAAATCGCACAATCATCGCGTTCGCGGTCCTGGCGCTGGCAGCCGGAGCGGTGATCAAGCTCACCAACGCGATTCCGCATGATTCTCTTACAGGGCCGCAACATCTGCTTCTCGCCCGCTTCGGCTTAGCTCACGCTTCGGAGATGGAGACCTTGGCGCACGGCAGCCTTCAAAACATATTTTGGATGAATCTGGCCCATTGGTTCGGCCAAGTGGACTATCTCATTTCAAGTGGGATGATTCTTAAGATTTTTGGATGCTTCCTGCTCGGCTTTTACGTGGGCCGGAACGAAATATATAAGCGCCTGGAAGAGTACAGGCCAAGCATCATGCGCGTAGCGATTGTGGGGCTGGTTATTGGCATCCCTCTGAACCTTGTCTATGCCTACACTTTCTCATTTGATCAATCCTGGGTGCGTGACTTAAGTGAAGCTTTGGGCATCTTGCCGTTGAGCGCCGGGTATGCATCCTTGCTTTGCTTGTTGTGGCTTAGCCCGCGTTGGCATGGGCTTCTGCAAGGTTTTGCGCCTGTTGGTCGAATGGCACTGACTAATTACGTGGGTCAGAGTGTGAGCTGCACGCTGATCTTCTATGGGACAGGGCTGGGCCTGGGAGGAAGAATGGGTCCAACTTTGTACTTACCCATTGGCTTTGCAGTTTATATCGCTCAGATCGCCCTCAGCCGACTGTGGCTTAATCGTTTTCAGTTCGGACCGCTTGAGTGGGTTTGGCGCATGCTGACGTACGGGAGTTGGGTACCTTTAATGAAGCCAGTCAACCCTACGGAGCGCATCGGTTAGGCCCCTGACGTGTTGGCAACTCACACTGTATGCTACGTTGTGCGGTAAAGCTCGAACAGGCCGTCGAACAAATCGTTGAACCGGAGCGGAATCAGCGGGCTTGTCATTCGCAAGACTCGAATGCTTGTTTAGTTGGCCGCCGCCAGGTTGACTCAACCGTTGGGCGTCGTTTATCGGTTATCCTTCATTGCAATTTGTACGAACGAATCTAGTCAGGAGGTCTTCTCATATGCCTCGACGCGCGTTACCTTCAATCGCCAAGCTCGCTGCCGAATGCATAAGGCGCCCGGTAAGCCCTTCCCTTTGGATGGAGGCCGAAGGACGTTACGTTTGTCCGGATGAATCGTCGGCTTATCTACGTGCAAAAGAGTCTCAGGCTAATACGCAAGGTCTGCCTTCAGACCGTCTCGATCCCAAATTCAAGCTTGTATTTCTTACAGCAGCGATCGGGACGCTGCTTTTCACACTTATTTGTGTGGTATTACACCTAGCGACAACCGGAGAGCCTCCTCCGGCGCGGAAAGAACTTATCGAGGGGCTGCTTACGATGGCTAAAGTAGGATTTGGGGCCATCGTTGGCTTGCTCGGAGGGAAAAAACTCTAATTCTGTCGACGCCCAACAAATCGTTGGATTGCCTTTCTTAACCATGACACGCTTACGGTCACCTTTGGCGATTATGTTTGTGGCTGTCACGTTGCTAGCGGCCTCTGTTCACGGTCAATCCCCAGCACGTGATAGACGCCTCATCGCGTATGCTGAAAATGTTTCCGCGTCTAAACTCGATTCTCAGTTGCCCGATCGCCGATTCATCTTTTGGTTTCGCTCTGTCGTTGGCACCGGCGCGAAGATCGATTGGGAAATCAATGATTGTGGTGAACAAACTGGAAACCCTAACAATGGAAGTAGTATCAATCCACCGTTGTTTGCGCAGGCTCACGCGGACATGGGGGACGGTCGGAATGTTTACGTTCTCATTCTAGTTGGGACACACAAGGCTGGCATAAAAGGAAGGCCAACTGTCTGGTCGCTTTCTGTCGATGACCATGGTACTGATAAATCACCGGCGAAACTCCGCGGTATTATGGCTGCGCTTTGTAAATGATTTATTTCTTGGCGGCAATCCAACAAATCGTTGGACGCGAGCGGCGGGTGCGTGTTTCGCAACTAGCTTGATGCGGCGGAGGATGCTTTGATGCGCGCCGCCGCGTCAACTCAAACGTTGGGCGGCTGAGGCCGTTAGCAATTAGTGAGAATGGAGGCAACGATGGCGAGAATTACCGGAATCGGCGGCGTCTTCTTCAAGAGTAGGAACGACAGTGCCGCGCTTGCGAGCTGGTACCACAAGCACCTGGGCATGCCACTAGAGAGCTTCGGCGGCGCCGTCCTAAGATGGCCAGATGACGAGGCCGAGGACAAAGGACTCACCGTCTGGCATATCGCGGAAAAAGAGAGCCAGTGGTTCAGCCCCAGTGACTCACCTTTCATGATCAACTACAGGGTTGACAATCTTGACGAGATGATCGCGCAGCTAAGCGCGGGCGGGATCGAAATCGTCGGCGGCCCCGAATCGCATGAAAACGGGAGGTTCGCATGGATCATGGATCCGGAGGGGAATAAGGTCGAATTGTGGGAGCCGATGATCTGGGATGAAAAGAATAAGAGCGCCTGAAGTTCTTGTCCAAGCCGCCCAACAAATCGTTTGCCGCGAGCGGCGGGGGC
>WNFR01026972.1_pt1 | contig 10141 bp, 8 predicted proteins | sample 5400221 | NCBI WGS metagenome assembly WNFR01 (sample SAMN13153357, study PRJNA577476) | soil metagenome | isolation source: 40 cm soil under Madrone tree | place: USA:California | collected 2016-06-14 | reverse complement strand
ATGCCGGATTCCTTCATTAAGGGCTGCTTCAGGATTTTCACCTTCTTGCTTTGCCTTTTTTGTAAGCGTGGGCTTGTTTATATTTAAGGTTTTAGAATTATCATCAAGTGATGTAATAGTCTCATTAGCTTCATTAGTAACTTTTACTTGTTTAATACTTCCATCTGCCAATGCTTGTTCGACTTCAGGAACTTCTTGAATTGTTTTAGTTAATTTCTTAGGGCTTGTATCTTTAAGCTTATTGTGACTTCCTAAAAGTCCAAAAACGGCTCCCCAAGCTAATGCTGCTTTATCTTGTTGCCAATCAGGGAGACTTCCAGATGTCGCGGCATTCACTGTTAAAGGTGCAAGAGTATTTGCTCCTGCCCGTTCTAAATATCTTTCTACTGTGCCTCCTGCTTTACGTTCAAGTTTAGAACTTAACTTACCTCCAAGTTCCGCAGTAGTCGCAGCTATTGCCGCAGCCTTAATTGCTTCTACTTCTGATTTTCCTTCTCCTTTAGCATTTAGATATTCCATTCCTGCAAATGTTGGAACTCCACCTGGAGCCATAACCATAGGTAAGAGTTTTCCGCCTTCATAACCTACAGTCTGTCCAAAGCCTTCTCCTTCTTCTTCCTGTTGCCGCTGGACTTCTTGATGAAATAAATCTCTTGCTGCTTGAATCTTTTCCATAGTTGAAGGACTGATAAGGCTTAATGCTTGTCCCGCAGGGGAATGCTCTATAAATCCTTCTCCTACATTTCCTATGGTTTCTGTAATTCCCGTTGCAAGTCCTCTTGCTGTATGGCGAGCTAGATTAGTAACTCCATAATGTTTTGCATCCTCCGCTGCAACTTGGGCGGCAATGCGATCTTTCTTGGCTTGAGCTAAGGACTTGCGAGCTTCTGTTTGTGTATTTCTGGTTTCAATTGCTCGTTGTTCAAGTGCAGATGGAATTCCAACTTGTTTTCTAAGTCCTTCTCCACTCTTTTGGCTGAGATATTCCTGCATGGCTTCAGGAGTAGATAGATCAGCTTCTTTTGGTGCTGAAGTAGCAGTAGGTAAATAAGGAGATTTTGGCATAGATAGATAAGGGTCTACTAAGGGTTGCTCATGTGCAACATCATGACCTTTTGTTAATTCTGCTACTCTAGCTGTCCAGCCACCAGATTTAGAGCTAGATTTTGAAAGCTGCAAAGGTTTTACATCTTTTATATCAATAGGCGGTTTTTCATTCTTAGTCTCATCTTCTCCCATTTGAAAGCTTGAGTTTTCTGTAGCTGGAGCTTGAGCTTGTTGAGTTTGTTGAGATTTTGAATAAGCAACATGAATATGATTTCCTTCATTCAACAATTCCTTCAAACCTGCTCCATAGCTAGTTCGTAGTTCTTGATAGAACTTCTTCATTCCTTCTGCATCTCCAGCTACATCATAAGCTTGACCATAAAGATGAAAGGAGTTTTTTGCTTTGGTTTTTCCTTCTTTTATTAGCTTGTCTTGTTCTGCTCTTGATCGTTTGCCGGATGAAATATGGAGGTTATATTTTTGGGCGAGTTTAGATATGTCTTCGGAAGAAGCTTCATAAGGTTTTACTTCGTTTAGATCAATAGGATTTTGGGCAGGCATATCTTAGGGAACCTCATCATAATCCGTTATCTTTCCACCTTCTATTTTCTTTATTCTGATCTTCTTGCCATTTGCCATAACAATAGAACCGACTTGAGGAGATTTAGAATTAGAAGTTCCTCCTTGCTTGGTTAATTTCTTCGATGGAGGGGAAGAAGATACAGGATTAGCAGAAGAAGAGGAAGAAGAATCTAATTCTGCTCCCATTTTATCAAGTTTATCTCGATAGCCACTTATCTCTTGCTCAATTGCCTTCATTCTATTCTGAGCATCGTTTGCTGCATCGGCATATTTAGTCGAAGATTTTATTCTTGCTTGGGTATCAAATTCTGTGTAATCTTTGTCAATCTGCTTTTCAAGTGCTTGCATTTGAGCAATATCTGATCGTAAGCCTAAAGCTTTTTGCTGAATTGCAAGCGATTGCTGGCGTTGTCCGGCTGCAATTGATCTTGAAGAAATCATGCTTTCTACATTTTTTGCATAAAGAGCAAGTCTCTTTTTATCTATTTCATGCTTCTGCTTTACATTCTCTGCTCGTTGCTGAAGCTCTCCAAGCTTTGCTTTTCCAAGTTCATTTATCTCCTGTCCTGCTTTTCCTTTTAGCTGTGCTTCAATCTCAGGAGTTATTTCTTGCTCTGGATTATTCATCTGCCATTCAGCTTTTAAGGCAGCAGTATGCTTATTGACATCTAGGTTTGCTTTTGCATCTTCTTTGAGTTTTTCGTTTTCTGTTCGATTCTGACCGCGCAGGGTTTCTACTTCCATTTGATGACGATATTTTCTGCCTTCTTCTTCTTTTTTGAATGGAGCAATAGCATTTTGTTGTGCATTTACTTCTGAAGAAGTATCTGCTGCTCTTTGATTTCTCAGGTCTTCCAAAGAATATCTAGGCTTGGCAGTCATGCTGAGTCTTGGCCTGGATTCTTGTTGAAGTTGTTCTTGATTTACTCCTTTAGCTTGTGATTGATCTATATGCCCTTGAGATTGTTGAGCTTCAGATGATGGAATTCTAGCCTGACTTGCCATTGTTAAGAGCTTTTCTACTGCCTTTTTTTCATCCTTGTCTTTGAGGTTTTTACCAAATAAGTCCTTATGAACCATCTGGATCATTTCAGGAGTTGTAGAAGGATCAGACAAAAGCTTGCCTACTAAGCTAAATCTCATCTGATGATCTGCTTGTTCCTTTTCAAACTTCTGCTTGCGATATTCAGAAAAGGAATGCCCAAAGCCTTCTGCAAGGCCGGAGAATAAATTTCCTAGTCCTTCTGGCATTTTAGTTACCTTTCAGGCTTTTTAGCCTCCTCCTCCACCTGGATGCGGTAATAAAAGCTGGCCTATTAAACTCCCTGCCGAACCTCCAAGCTGGCCCCAGAACTGCGCCTGATTCTGTCTATTCTGCTGCGCTTCTTTATTCAGGTTAAACAAGTTCCCTGAAGCTGCTTCGGAGCCTGTAAGAGCCAAGCCTGTCTCAGCAGTAGAGGTTCCAGAGAATATCTGAGCTAGATTCATAAGCTGCTGTGCTGCTGTTGGGCGAGCTTTTAAGACTGCATCTCCAATAGTCGAAGCTTCTTTGTTAGCCGAGTCTGTATAGCCACTAGCTCTCATACCTCCACGCGGATTAAGGGCTGTGTTCGAGTCTCTTTCGCCTTTTGCCGTATCTTTTACAGTAGAAATCTCAGGCCCAAGAAGCTCCATGATCTTGCTTCGATCTCCAGTAAGGATATTGCTCCAGAAATCTTTAGCTGGCGCAGCAGATTGCTTGAAGAACTTAAAAGCTTTGTCGCCTTTGGTTGCTGCACCTTCAGAAATATCTCTCTGTTGTTTTGTGATGTCCTTTACAGCAGAGTCATTTTGCTTTTCAGAATTACTTTGCCCAAAGCCCATTGGAATTCTCCTTTAGCCTATCTATCTTCTTGGCCCTCTACTACAAGTAAAGCATCTGCCTTTGCGGGGAACAGGTCTTCTACATTTTGGGCATCTATGCTTCATGTGTCTTTAATCCTCCTTCACAAAAACTGGAAATTCAACTCTCTTCAACCCCATCGCCATACACATTCTCTTACTTTCCTCATTTTCTGCAACTATAAAAGTCTTCTTGTTTTGTCTTGCTGTATCTACCATTGCTGCAAGTCGAATCCAAATCTTGCTTCCTTTCCATTCAGGTTTAATCCACATAGGTTCTGCATGAGGCAAAAGCTGAAGGCAGTAGAATCCTATGATTTCATTATTAAATGAAGCAGTTGCGATTCTTGAAATTGTAGGAGAAGGTACAGAAGCATTAAAGGCTGCGAAGATAGGTTCGAGCAAATGATAATCTTCGGGCTTGATGAAGTTATATTCAACCTGTAGAGATTCAACAGGAATTTTTACTACATCAAGTGTCTCATCATGAGAATATGAAGTCATCTTTTGATTCTCCTCTCTCTCTTTTAAGGTCATCTAGTATTCTGCCACAAAAACTCTCTGCCTTCCAACATTCGCAACTGATCCACTTGAAAACCCAATTGTGAGTTTTACGGCTAAACTTCCAGTCAAGTCAAAATTACCTGTAACGGCTGTGTTTGCATCAAATTGGTTTGCGCCAATACTTCCTGCGGTTCCACTGTTAACCCCTACCCAACCATGAGCTTCAAAATTCCCGCTTGCGCCAATTGCTGAAGTAGTGAGCAACGCTTGAAATCCCCAACCAAGTCCAGTTTTCGTAGTTCCTGGCGTATTAGGAGTTAAGGTTATAATTGCTGTAGAGCCTATTTTGAGCTTGAATACGATGGTTGGCCCAGAGTCTTCATCTAAGGTTCCAAAGGCATATAGATGACAAAGCTTAGTTAGCGTGTTTAAGTCGCCTGCTGCAAAAGTCAAACTCATTAAATCTTGGTCTGCGGTTGAGTTTGCATTTACAGAAACCGCAGTTATATTTGTCTGCCTTGCTCGAATGATCTGTGGACTTGCACTTACGGCAATTACAACGAAAGTCCTTGTTGTCTGGTCTACTACATAAAGTTGATCTCCGACCCGAAACATCGCGGTATCTTGAAGCAAAGGATCAACGCCTATTTGAGAAGTTGCAGGTAAGGCTGAATAAGATGGAATTCCTGCTATCTGAGCTTGTGCAGCAATTCCTAGTTTTGATTGAACATTGAAGGGTTGAGGATCAATAATAGAAGAAGGAGAATAAGAAGGCTGAATAGAAATAGGTAAGGCTTGAGATTGAGGCTGGATTACTGGCTGAATTGCCTGCTGTATCTGTTCATCATGATTTTTTACTTGATTATTAAGCTCATAAAAGTATTGAAATATCCTTCTAAATTCATCTCCAATCTTTCGTGAAAATTGAGGATCATTTTGGGATGGAATTTGAGGAATATAGGTCATATTTCATTTTCCATTATTTTCCATTATTCATGAAAAATCCTGCACTTCTTTGACTCGGAGTTGGCCCTGTAGTTGGCCCGCCAAAGGCTGCAATCGAAGCTGCCCAATTTATCCCGGCTGTCAGCGTCCAGCCTGTAGAATTAGCTGTTGCAGATGATTGAATCAAATATCCAGACTCCTGAAAGATTGCTCCTACGCCGGTTTGTGTCATTCTATTGAAGCTATTTGTTGGGCCACTAGAATAATCATTAGCTGTCCAGCCGCCCATACCAATGATTAAATTAGCCGCACTTGAAGGAGTTACTGAATTCGTTGTTACAGTAGTTGAAGCTGTAGCAGTATTGGTATTAGTTGCTTCAGGAACAGCATTATTCAATCCACTCCATTCTGAAGCATTCAACACCATTGTTATTTCATTGTCTGTATCAATGGTTACTCCAGTTTGATTTGCTGCAATGTTATGAATATACCAGATTTCTGTTCTTGCACCTGAAACACTGTTGCTGCTTTTTGTTGAACAAGGGTGATGCCTGCCATTGGAGCTAGAGGAGTTCGAGCAAAGCAAGGCAATATAAGAAGTAAGATTGCAAACAGAAGTAGAAGTTTTTTCATGACTAAAATCCGGTAAGACAGCCACGCACATACCATTTGGTTGCCGTAGAATTATAAACCGCAGTTACAAAATTATGACTTGAGAGAGTTGTTGAGATCGTACAGGCAGTTATTTCTGCACCGAATCCAAAATTGGTGCCAAAGGCCAATGTTTTAGCGGCAGATGCATTCTGGATTACTTCCCAAGTCGCTATTTGTCCATTGGTAGAATTAGTAGGATTAGATAAGGTTACATTAGCTGTTAAGGCAGTTACTAAGAAATTATTGCCTAAGCTTGCATCTGTGGCTATCGTGGTTCCATTATCAGTTAGAGAAACAGGAGTAAGAATCAGTCTTGGAATCGTAACGGTTCCTGAGAAAGTTGGCGAAGCAGTTAAAGGAACAACTGTTCCAGTTCCACTAACCGTATATTCTCCAAAGACTCCTGCATTATCATAGAGAATTCTTGTAGTAGTTCCTCCTGTTATTGTCGAAGTTCCAATTGTAACTCCACTTGCTGCGCCACCTGGAGGAAGGCTCCAAGTATTTGTTGCAGAGCAAATATAGAGCTTCGCTTGATCTGTTCTGTAGAAGACGTTTGGGCCTGTGGTTTTACAGGTTGAAGGTAAAGCAGTTCCACTGCGGATTGTGGAAGCAGGATTAGAAGGTTGAGCTTTTAGCTCTTTTGCAAGAGAATAAAAGCAAAGGATAGAGAATAAAAGAAGCAAAGCAAACTTTTTCATATTTCCTTTTTAAGCACTTAAAGCAGTTATGACTACAGAACCGTTATCTGCATCAGAAATCAACCAAATATCCGTTAGAGAGATGGTGTTCTTTTCAAACGGCCCGCGAGTATCACTAGCCTGCGAAAGAAGCTGCTCTCCATCGGCAATCGTTGCCATCGTTGATCTGCCAAGAGCAATTGTAGTTGCTCCAGTGTTTTGAATGATTAGCTCACAAGCATTTCTAATTATAGAAGCATAACCTGAAACCGCTGCAAGCAATGTATAGAGATTCTTTGGCGTGTTTGCAGGAGTTACGGCAATGACCACTGAGATTGCCTGTCTGCTAGCGATTGAGGAAGGAATGATGTCTGGTGCAGGATTAGCCATTAGATTCTATGCTCCTTTCCTTTGTTTATAATTAGAATCTATCAAGTCTTTTAAGGCATCAAGGGTTAGCTGCTTATGCTTTATTGCTAAGGCATTATGAGATTCTAATTCCTCTGAAATGCTTAGATCAGTTTGCTTTCCAGCTAGAAAAAACTCTTCTAAGAAGGCAGTTCTACCTTGTTTAATATCCAGCTTGAATGTCTGTCCTTTTACATAAGAATCAGCAATTCCACCTGAATTAGAATATAAGTATGGAAGCTCTGCATGATTTTTATCGGGGTAGCCTAACCACTGCGCGACAACGAGTGTAGAATTTTGAGCATTTTTCCATCCAGTCCAAATCAAATGATAACCTCTATAATGATCCCTACATTGAGGATTTTCATCTGGACATTGTTGGGCAGATGTCAAAGGGCGAAATATCAGCCCTAAGAAGGGAACTGCGGCTAAGTTTCTAATAAATGATCTTCTTTTCATTTCATTCTCCTTTAGACTTTAGATTCTGGCTCCAATAGCCCTAGATTGATCTCCAAAAGGCTGCATAACCTGCAAGCCCTGTTGTCCTCGATTCCACATTCCGACTCTACATTCAGAATCCCTAGAAAACAAGCGAAAACCCGCAGATGATGTAAGACTGAACTTAAAAGCCTTGCCTTTTTGTGCAACCATAGGCAGATAAGTTTTCTTGTAGTTTCCACTACCATTTGTAATTGTATAAGCAGCTTGTGCAACTCCATCAATCGTTATGACTAAAGTTATGTCAACTGTAGATATGTGAGCTATATACATATCTCGAATGAATCCAAATCCCTTCATATCAAATGTAGTTTCTTGTGTAATCCAGCCAAGAACAAGTTCAGGAACAGGTTCAAAAATTACTTCGTAATCTAACAAACTCCAATCATTTGCATCTGCCCCAAGCAATCTAACTTCATGGCAGATAAATGGAGTTGAGAAACTGAAAGCCATAACTGATTCTCCATTCGAGTTAAGCGATAGAGTTTGCTGATTTGTAAATACATTATTGGCTCCATTATCAGCTAAAATTTGAATTGATTTTGCTACATTATAAGTATTAGCTCTAATACGAATTCCTTGAACAAACTTTGCTTGTAAAGTGCCTAGAATATCTGGATCAGTAGCCCTTTTCTCGGTGTCTTCTGGCTTTTCAAGATAACTAGGTTGCCAAAAGTAAAATGAAGGACTTGCTGAGTTTGAAGCCCAAGTGAAATCTAAAGTAAGGTTTCTTGCATAAGTCCCATTTCCATTATTGATGTCTATAATCTGTTGCCGCCTGCCTGTTGTAGAAGTCAATGAAGTAGAAGCTTTTGGATCATTAAAATCTTCTGCCTGAGTTCTAAACTGGCCAGTGATAGTTGTAGAGCCTGCTGCGCCATCTCCAAAGCCTGAAGATGAATAAACTCTGCCATCAGTTGAACCAAGCAACAAACTATGAAGACCTTTTCCTTCTTCAAAATAATGACATCTTACAGTTGGTGAGTATTCGTCTTGACTCCAACCAAATTCTTGAGGAGCTTTCATATCTTTGACTAATGTATGATAAGCACTATCTATACCTAAGTAGTCAAAGAACAAATAGGAATCTCCATATTCGAGTTGAAATGTTTCAGGATGTGTATAATCCGGCGCTATAATTCCATTTGTAGTTGCTCCTGCTTGACCACCATGAGGAAAAGCTTGGTAGATCGAATCAGTTATTCGTTTTGGCTCACCACCAGTTGTAACATATATTCCGTCTTGAGCAACAAAGAATATCTGTCCATCTGCAACACAAATACTCCATCGGCCAATAGGCCCAAGTTGACAATTTGATTCTTCAGAATAAAAACTTAAAAAGGTTCCAAAAGGTCTAGGATAAATCCAATAAAGCTTCTTTGATGAGAAAACAAAAGCTTTGCCATCAAGCAAGTCACCTGTCATAAGTGGTTCAGATGGCGAGCAAACTTCAAGCGAATTAGTGTCTTGCATTCCATCAGGATTATCAGGATTTGTCCAATAAACTGTTCCTGCATTCTGTGTATCTCCACAAGCAAACATCACTGATCCATATTCACCTTGCAGATAAGGCCCAAATATAACCGGCAAAGGCTGTGCAGCTATTTCAGGTGCAGGAATAAACAACAAAGCATTAGTCAAGGTTCCTAACGAATCCTTTAAGATCAAAGTTGTAGTAGACGGCGGTGGGCCATAAAGCTCAACAGTCGTTGCAGACTTAAATGAGCTTAAATCAGAAGAAGAAGGCGTAATTACAATAGGAATTCCTTCTATCCAATTCGTATTAAAAGTATCTCCGCTTACTCTTGTTACAACATTGCCGACAATGTTGACTACAGAAGTTTTTGGAACATCTTGGATTACGAAAGGCTGGAATAACTCCGCAGGATCAATCTCAGGATTTCCCAATAAAGCTGAATCAGGAATGTCATCTACAAAATTCCCTGAAGTTCCTTGAGTTCCAACATAAATCCATCTGTTTAAGGTTCCTCCAAACCTTGCCCAATCAATTTTATCAATTTGTGAATCCCCACTGAATGTAGTTCCAGGCGTCAAAGTAACTCCTTGACGATGAACAAGGATTCCGCTTCTTAATGGAGGACTCCAGGCAGATTTTGTACCTGTAGTGGAGCTTCTTCCTCTATAGCGATAGATATATGGAGTTCCTACATCTGTTGTATCAAGTCCGCGTGAACCTGCAACATACAATCCACAAATATCAATCACAGTAGAGCCGGTTACAGTTATATTTAATCTGTATTTCTTAACATCTTTTAGTCCTACAGATTCATCAGAACCAACTCTTTGAAGGTCTTTAATCTTGATCTTAAATTCTGTCCATTGGCTTCCACCTGTCACGGTTTCAGATGATGAAGCTTGAACAAGCTCAGGAGAAACTCCAAATGCTATGAGCTTCTGTTTTAATGCTTCGACTTCATTAAGCAAGTTAGAAAGCTTTTGTAATCTACGCTCTCTTAGCGGCAAGCCACGAAGAAATGCTATTCTATCTTGAGCATCTATTATTTGGCGTTGGATTTTTCGCTGTTTTGCATTTAGCTGAGTTGTATCCCCAACTACAGCAGGAGTAAAATCATTAGCTCTGAAGGGAAAATAATAATAGTTCTGAGTAAAATCATTTGTTGCTTGATCTATATCGAATTCAAGTCTTCCTTCAGTTATATTTGAAAGATTATCTACCTTTAGAGAGAAATGGATAAAATCATCATCCATTACAGGTCTTCCAATAGAAGAACCTGGAGAAAGAACTTTTGAGAAATCTTTATTTGCAGTCGTGTTTATAAACCCCTGTCCAGTTGTGCAAGTTCCTCTTGTAGCATCTGCCGTCATTGAAGCTCCATTAGAATGAACATCAGATAATCTAATCCTAAAAGAAGCAACAGCTACGATTGCTTCTCCAGCAGCATGATTAGACGTGGTAGAAC
>WNFR01008904.1_pt1 | contig 10141 bp, 8 predicted proteins | sample 5400221 | NCBI WGS metagenome assembly WNFR01 (sample SAMN13153357, study PRJNA577476) | soil metagenome | isolation source: 40 cm soil under Madrone tree | place: USA:California | collected 2016-06-14 | reverse complement strand
GCGATGGGCAAACTCGCATATGTAGTCGATCCGCGGATCGGTTTCCACAGTAAGGCCCTCGGCGTTGTCATGGCGGAAATCCCGGCAGGTAAACGCTCCGGCGCGCATCGCCATCTCTACGACGAGATCAATCTCATCGTCGGCGGCAAGGGCAAGGTGATCGTGGAGGACAAGGAATTCAATTTCGACACGCTCGACGTGCTGTCCATCCCGGTGTTTCAATGGCATCAATATTTTAATACGGGCAGCGAGCCGCTGCGGATTCTCGGTATCAACACGCGGTTGGCGATGGACAACCTGGGGTTATCTCTGACCCACCAGGGAGAACATGCGGACTACGTTTGAGCGTCGAAGGGATTGCTGCTTTCACGTTTGAATTCTAAGTTCTTCACGCTTCGCGTTCAGAATGACACCCGTGGCATGTCATCCTGAACAAAGCGAAGGATCTCTGCTTAGTGATATGCATCGATAATCCGTGTTATTCGGCCTCGACGGAGATGCTATGATTCAATTCATTGCATTACTTCTGTTGGCTGTGGTCTTTGGTGCGCCGCCACTTCGCGGTGCAGACCTGGATCAAGCGAAAAAAGAAGGCGAGGTCGTGCTTTACACGACCATGATTGTGTCGGACTTTCAGGTTTTCCAGAAGGCTCTCGTCAAAAAATACCCTTTCTTGAAAGTCAACCACGTTCGCCTCGGAGCCTCCACGTTAGTATCGCGCGCCATCGCCGAATTTCGCGCCGGCAAGCATTTGACCGACGTCTACGGCGTAGCTCCGGATTCGCTGAACTATATGCGCGAGCAGGGGATCCTCGCCCCGTATGCCAGTCCCGAGGCGAAGTATATTCATAAAGGCTTCATAGATCCGAAAGGGTTTTGGTCGGGAATTACCACCGATGTGCTGGTCACCGGCGTAAACACAGCACAGCTCAACATCAAAAGGGCGCCGCACAGTTATGCTGATTACCTAAAACCGGAGTTCAAAGGTAAGATGGCGTTTCACATGGGCACGAATAATCCATTGATCGGCATGAGCGAGATGCAGGGTGAAGAGAAGGCCCTGGCTTACATGCGCAGTTTTGCCAAACAAGACCTCATTCAACACAACGGCTACACCAAGATTTCACAACTGCTTGCTGCCGGCGAATTTCCGATCGTCGCCTTCATGCAAGTGACAAAGCTCGAGAAAATTCGCGAGCGCAACGGGCCGGTGGACTGGATCCCGCTTGATCCTTCTTTCGCGACGGTATCCTCCGTGGCGGTTTCAAAGCATGCGCCGCACGCCAACGCGGCGAGACTGTTAGTCGATTTTTATCTCTCGGAAGAAGGACAAAAGGCGCTGCGCGAGATCGACAAAATTCCATTGCGTCGCGGCGTCGATGCCGACTCCAAGCGCGTCGCTGAACTGATCGAGCAAACGCCTCACGTGATCAAATACGAAGGCGACCCGGGAAAACAAATCAAGCAGTTCAATGAAATATTTTTAGGGCGGTAGCACCACTGCTCGCATGAACGTGTTATTCGATCTCGACGGTACTCTGACCGATCCAAAGGAAGGCATCGTCGCGTGTTTTCGTCATGCGCTTGATTCGCTCGGCGTAAATCCCCCGCCTGCGGGGGGACTTGAGCGATTGATCGGTCCTCCGTTAGTGGAAAGCTTCTCAAATCTGCTCGGTCCAGGAGGCAAAGATCGGGTCGAACAAGCCGTGCGGCTTTACCGAGAACGGTTCGCGGCGAGGGGACTGTTCGAGAACAGCGTCTATCCGGGTATCGTCGACGCTCTGGCCGAGCTGTGCGACCATGGCGGGCAGTTATTCCTGGCGACGTCGAAGCCGCGTGTGTTTGCCGACCGCATCGTTGAATATTTTGGATTAGCTCGATTCTTCCGTGCCGTGTATGGCAGCGAGTTGAATGGCGTCAACACGGACAAGAAAGATTTGCTCGCCCATTTGCTCAGAGCGGAATCGTTGTCGCCGGAAATTACCGTGATGGTCGGTGATCGGGCGCATGACGTATTGGGCGCTCGGGCCAATCGCGTCTTTTCAATCGGGGTCCTTTGGGGCTATGGATCAAAAGAGGAACTTGTGTCGGCCGGAGCTGATGCGCTATGCGTCGAACCGCGAGCGCTGGGTGACACGCTCGCTCTTGTCGGTCGACCAACAGCTTGCTAGTGATAGGTGACTTGCCACTGTCTTACGGAGTGAATCGATGGATATTAAATACGGCTTGTTCAGTTGTGATTCTCATGCGCAACTCGATCGCGACGCGTGGACGAAACGGTTGTCAAAGGAAAAGTGGAGGGAGCGGATTCCTCAGATCGTCGAAGTAAACGAGAACGGCCAAAGCGTCGATCGCTGGATGGTCAACGGTAAGGTGCGCAGCGAGTGGGTGTGCAATTGCCCTGCGGCGATGGAGGGCGGCGTCGAGCGTGGCTACTATCCGCGCCGCTGGGAAGAAGTGCCGAGAATCGTGTTTGACCCGGCGGAGCGATTGAAAGCTCTGGATGAGGATCGTGTCGATGGGGAAGTGCTCTATCCGAATGGTCCGGTTTCCAACTTCGCTTTTCTTCAGGCCGACGCCGAATTCGAATTGGCGTGCGTGCGAGCATACAACGATGCTCTGGCGGAATGGCGCGAGGTGAGCGACCGTTACGTTCCCGTGGCAATTATTCCTTACATGAGCGAGATCGACGTTGTCGTCGCTGAAGTGGAACGAGCCGTAAAGCGCGGCCATCGCGGCGTCGTGATGCTCGCTGAGCCGGCGTTCACCAAAAAGGGCCTCAAGCGCATGAACGATCCTTTCTGGGAGCCGCTTTGGGCTTGCTGCCAGGACTTGGAAATTCCTATGCACTGGCACGGCTCGGCGGGGCTGACGGAACAGCTTTCGCTGCCGAAGTGGAACGGTTTCAGCAAGCGAGAATCGCACACGGTATCGACAGCGCGATTGTGCGCAACGCCGGCGCAGCTTATTCCGAATCTGATTTTCTCCGGCATTCTCGACCGCTATCCGGGCTTGCAATGGGCGTGCGCTGAAACCGGCTTCGGATGGGTGAGCTACGTGCTGGAGGCTTGCGATCATGAGTGGCAACAGCGCCGGTTGTGGAAAGAAGGTATTCGCACGAAACCCAGCGAGGTTTTCCGCCGCCAGATCTACGTCGATTTCTGGTACGAAAAAGCGGGCATCGAATTGCGCGAATTGGTCGGCGTCGACAACATCATGTGGGAGTCCGATTATCCGCACATCGCGGCGACCTATCCGAAATCGTGGAAGTTTGTCGAAGACTCGCTTGTCGGCGTGCCGGAGCAGGAGCGTAAAAAGATGTGTTACGGTAACGCGCTTAGGCTGTACGGGTTAGCTTGAGGCTCTGGCGAGCAAATTTTGATTGTCTGTCATCCTGAACGAAGTGAAGGATCTCGGCCGAGTGCGAGATTCTTCGGCTTTGCCTCAGAATGATCTTGGGGATACCAGAACGAAGATGGCGAATATTTTCATCAGCGTCGACGAGCACGTGCAAGAACATCCCGAGGTTTGGACGAAGCGGTTGTCGCGCGCGAGATGGGGAGACAGGATCCCGCATTTAGAGAAAAATTCCGATGGTACCGAGCAATGGATCGTTGACGGGCGGCAGATTGAGTTAGATGGCGTCGCGGATTGCGGCGCGGCCATGCCGGATAGGACGAGAAATCCACGGCGATGGTCAGAGGTTCCGGCTTCTGTCTACGATCCAAAGGAACGATTGAAGGTGATGGATGCGGCGGGAATAGATCACGCCGTTCTTTATCCAATGGTGGCGGGATCGGGGGGCCAGATATTCGGTCGTATCGAGGACGCTGAGTTAGAGCTCGCCTGCGTGCAAGCATACAATGATTGGCTGATGGAAGAATGGGTAAGCGTGAGCGATCGCTTCATTCCGCAGTGCCTAACGCCGCTGTTTCCGATCGACGCCGCGGTGGAGGAGATTCGACGCGCCGTGAAAAACGGCCATCGAGGCGTGATCTATCCATCGGTGCCGATGGAATTGCGCGACGTGCCGCATGTCAACGATTCCATCTACGACCCGCTGTGGACGGCTTGCCAGGAATTAGGTGTGCCGATCTGCTTCCATGCCGGGGCGTCTGCGGCAATTCAAATTCCCGCCTATGAAGGCTATTCGCCGACGATTGCCGCTGCGTCTCAGGCGATTACCCGGCCCGCGAGCACGGTCTCCGTCTTGGTGAATCTGCTGATTTCAAAAATTCTCATGCGATTTCCAAGTCTCAAAGTCGTGTTGGCCGAGAGCGGGCTCGGCTGGGGCGCGTATCTTTTGGAATACACGGACTTCCAGGCGACGGGCGATCAATTGCCGCAAAACGGCTACGATCTGATGCCGTCCGAGCTGTTCCGGCGCAGCTGTTACTTAGTCGGTTGGTACGACCAGGCAAGTTTACGGGTGAGGAGTTACATCGGCAGCGATAACATTCTTTGGTCGACACAGTTTCCACTGGCGACGTCGACTTGGCCCAATACTCAAGCAGCTCTCGCCAAGAGCTTCGACGCTATTGATGAGGTCGACCGAAGAAAGATACTTTGGCAGAACGCGGCACGGCTGTATAAGATTAGCGAGATTGAGCAAGCAGAAAAACCTTGATTTGCGTTATCATGTTTATCCGATCCGCCGTTGAAGGCGAGAGGAAAGATATTCGAATCGAACGATTGCCACTGGAATGATTAGTCGAAAGAAACTGTAGAACATCGAAAGGAAGGGTGCGTCTATGGCCAACACGATCTCAACAGCAGAAGAAGAAGTAAAGGAACGGCTCGGCTACAAGTCGCCGTACGAGCAGTGGAAGGAGTCGGAAGGGTTGCAGACCTATCGCGGCTTAGCGATCAAGAATTTGTATGACCTTGAACTCAATCCGTGGAAATCAAGTGGCGAAGGCTTAGCGGCGTTTCTGAATTTAGAAGGCACCGGCGGCTTCAACGACTCCTACGTCGCTGAAATCCCGCCGGGCAAGTCGCTCAAGGCGCACCGTCACTTATTCGAAGAAACCATCTACATTCTCAAGGGCCAGGGCGCCACGTCGGTTTGGATCGATCCCAACAGAAAGGAAACCTTCGAGTGGCAAGAGGGAAGTTACTTTTCTATTCCGATGAATGCGTGGCACGAGCACCACAACGCGTCCGGATTGGATTCCGCGCGCTATATCGCCATGACCAGCGCGCCACGGGTGATCGATACCTTTAACAATTACGAATTTGTTTTTAACAACCCGTTCGTCTTTCGTGACCGGTATAATGCTGAAGAGGGCTACTTCAAACAAAAAGCGCCGGCGCAGCAGTGGTCGACGAACTTCGTCGCCGACGTGCGCGTGTGCCAAACCTATTCCGGCGGTTTCGACCGCGGCGGCGGCGCGAAGAGCACGGTCTTTCGCATGGTCAACCAGACCGTCAAATCACATGTTTCCCTGTGGGGCGTCGGCGCATACAAGAAAGCGCATCGGCACGGCCCCGGCATTCACGTCTTGATCATCAGAGGAACGGGTTATTCGATCATGTGGCAAGAAGGCAAGGCGATGGAACGAGTCGAGTGGGGACCCGGCAGCGTATTTGTACCGCCTGAAATGTGGTTTCACCAACATTTTAATGGCAGTGCCGAGCCGGTTTTTTTCCTCGCGATAGGCTGGGGCAGCGACAAGCCCAAGGCCGGTGGGAAAGCGTACGTGTATAAGAGCGTGAAAGAAGGCGGCGACCAGATCGAATATGAAGACGAAGATCCGATGGTTCATGCCGAGTTCGAAGTCGCGATGAAGAACGTCGGCGCACGCTGCAAGATGGATTATCATCCGCACTGTACGATGAAGTGAGTTTGGTCGACCATAGAAGATCGAGGATCGAAAATGGCGTCTAGGAAACTCCTGACGAGCGCGGTCGCGGTGTTGATCATTACTTGTGCGATGTTTTCAACCGCGCAATGCGCGTCGATCGAAGCGCTCTACAACGAGATCAACAAGCTGCCGGCGCAGCAACGCCAGAAGCGGCTCGAAGACGGCGCACGCAAAGAGGGCGCATTTAAGTTTTACGGCATCTCCGCCGCTTCGTTGCTGAGCGCCTACACCGCTGGATTCATGAAAAAGTACCCGTTCATCAAAGCCGAATTCTGGCGCGGCAGCGGCAACAAGCTGGTCTTTCGCACGCTGACCGAGCATCGCACGGGGCAGTTGGATACGGATGCGGTTTTGGTCGGTACCGAAAACGTCATGACGCTTAAGCGCTCGGGCATCTGGGCGCGCTATTATTCGCCGGAATCGCCGAATTTCGGAAAAGAATATACCGACAAGGATGGGTACTGGCATGCCGACAGTTTGGGCATCTCGACGATCGCATACAATACCAAGCTGGTAAGAAAAGAAGAGGCGCCCAAGGGTTACGACGATCTTTTCGATCCGAAGTGGAAAGGCAGTCTTTCCATCGATATGGAGCCCGAGCGCGCGTTGATGGGCTGGTTGACCGCTTGGGGAGAACAAAGGACCCGAGCTTTCGTTGATGGTTTGATGAAAAATGGAGCTATCGTGCGCCGCGGCCATACTTTACAAGCGCAACTTTTGTGTGCGGGCGAGTTCAAAGTTGGCGTAGAGATTTATCCCGATGGGATATTGCGGATGAAACAGGACGGTTGCCCGGCGGCGATCGTTTTTCCCAATCCGACGCCGGCGCATATCAGCGGCGCCATCGGTGTCTACACCCATACGCCGCATCCCCACGCTGCTGCGCTGTTCATCGATTTCACGAAATCGGCTGAGGGAGCAAAAATTCTTGCCGCAACCGGCCGGGTCTCTGGACGAAAGGGTGTCAGATCGGTCTACGACGAGCTGTCCAATCTAGAGGAACGAGGAATACCACTGGTTATCGTCGGTCCAGACCAGTCCGAGCAAGTGGCCAAACCGATGGAAAAAATCATGAAAGAGATGTTGGTTCCCTAGGCGGAGCTCGCCGATCGCATCAAGATGCGGAGCGCGATAATCCTGCCGACGATTTCTGCCGTTAAAATTTTTAAAACCATTGCAGGTAAAGTATTTCCGCACCAGCTGTAAGGAGGCGAATAATGTCTCGTCAATACCGGCATTTTTCAGCCGATAGTCATTTCGAATCCCTGCCGGAAACCTGGACGCATCGGGTGCCGGCGCAGTTTCGCGACCGCGCGCCGCGCCGCATCAAGCTCGCCGACGGTCGGGACGCCATCGTCGAAGAAGGCCAGCCCCTGGAATATCGCGGGACAAACTTGTTCGCGGGAAAATCATTGGAAGAATTCAATCCGGTCCATTTGAACTTCGAAGGGTCGGTAGGAGCCGGCTCGCCGCAACAAAGGCTCAAAGAACAAGACACCGACGGCATCGACGGCGAGCTTTTGTTCGCCAGCGAAGCGCGTAACACGAAAATCAAAGACAAAGATGCGTTTCTCGCGATTATTCGCGCTTTCAACGATTACTTCATCGAAGAATATTGCGCCGTTGATGCCGATCGATTGATCGGCGTCGCGGTCATGCCGGACGTTAGCGCCGAGGAAAACATCACTGAGATGAAAAGGTGCAAGGAGAAGGGATTCAAAGCCGTCCGGCTGCACACGTTTCCGAGCGGCAAGAGCACGCCGACCCCCGAAGACGACAAATTTTACGCGGCGGCGTTGGATCTGAACATGCCGATCACCATTCATACCTCGTTTCCGCGGCGAACCGATGAGCGCGATGTATTTCTCATGAAATATCCGAAAGATCCGCAGGGCGAAGACCGGCCTTTCGACTTTCTTCAGCGCTTAGCGCGCCAGGGGATCTATCACTGCGGCGCAGTGGAGGCGACCCAGTTGATTTTCACCGGCGTGTTCGACCGTTTCCCGAGATTGCAGATTTTCTGGGCGGAGAACAACATCGGCTGGATTCCGTACTTCTATCAGCAGATGGATCAGACGTATAAAGTGAACTGGCACTGGGCGGAGAAACTCTTAGGCCTGCCGAAGCTGAAGAAACTTCCAAGTGAGTATCTGCGGGAGCACGCGCACTGGGGTGTCTTCGACGACCCGATCGGGATTCAACTGCGCCACATGGTCGGCGTCGACAAGATCATGTGGTCGACGGATTTCCCGCACATCGTCACGCGCTGGCCGAAGTCACTGGAACTGGTCGAAGAACAATTCACCGGCGTGCCGGAGAATGAAAAAAAGGCGATGGTCGCGGGGAACGCCGTGAAGTTTTTTAACTTGGATGCAGCATAAGTTCTGCTAGATTGATTTAACCGGTGAAGGCGCTTCCAAAAGCTTGGAGCGAATTTCTGATTAATGAACCCGAAACTGGCATGGGTTATCACGTTGTGGCAATTACGCTCCGAGACGGTCCCAAGATTGAAGACGTTGCAATAATCGATAGCCATATGATTGGTGAGGTCCGATACTGCTTTTGATTACGACTTGCAAAACTCCGGCTACGGCCAAATTCGACAGGCTATTTCAGCTAGTGCACAAGCGAAACGGCTGAAATAACTCGGGTGACAAATATAGCTCAGAACTTGCGCCCTCTCCGTATGACTTTATTTAATTGCCCAAGCACGGTGACGCCAAGAACTGACGCTTTAAGGGGGTCACAGCTTCACAGGTGTTTGGCCAACGGTGTGTGTCGTCTCACCCAGAGCTGGCCCGCGAAGGTGTTTGGAAGGGACAACAATGGCTCTTAGTGAATGTCCCGATTGTGGCAGACTGGTCTCGGATCAAGCAGATTCATGCCCATCCTGTGGTTACCCGTTTCATACTATAGATACAAAAGAGCGTGACGTCGCCGGCCATGGTGTACCGGCACTTTTTTCTTTCTTTGTTCCCGGACTAGGGCAGCTGATAAAGGGCGATTACTTGGGTGCGGTAGCTCCCTATGTGCTAGCGTATTTGGCGATTCAAATTTTTAATAATTTATTTCACAAATTTTTGGCACTCGTCGCGATTTGGGTGCTTCAGCTCGTTGATACCTACAGGATTAAAAGAAAGACAAACTAGCGCGAGGTGTTTCCGTCGTTCACCGGCACGCACAAAACAAACCGACGAGCAAAAGCGGAGAGTGACGACAATCCACCACCTCGAATCGGAATGAGTCGGCAAAAGAAAAAGGAAATCCTAGTCCTCCTGGTTTCTGCAGCGATGATTGTAGCCTTCCTGAAAATCCTTGGAATAGATGCGCTTTGGCATTCAAGTAAGACTAACTCTCAACAATCAAGAAACGAACCATCTTCAGAAACGTCCAGCTCTCCGACACCGACGAAAATAGAAAACGCCGCGCAACCTGTTTTATCTCAGGACAAAACTAGTTTACCGGACCGGGTTGGCGAGCCTCATTTTTTTACGTTTGATCGTAGCTACAAGTCGGTCAAAGTTTTAACCGCAAGTTCTTTCTCGTCAGAGTCAGAGCGAAATGATGTCCAGCAAGTCTTTCCGAATGGGACGATTCAATTGATAGGACAGTTGCTAGATTCAAAAGGGTGCGGCGCCAACATATGTATCATCCGCGAATTCGAAATCAGACGTATAGACCTTAACGATGATGGACAACCAGAATATCTTGTGGGCGTTAAGGACGCTAGAATAGGTCCCGATGGTGTCTTGCTGCGAACTGAGGGAGGATGGAAAAACTTACTCACTGGTTTCTCGGGGACCGTCTTCGTCGATAAAATAAAGACAAACGGGTTTCACAATCTTGCAGTTATCCGCGACAAAGAAGATACCTTTTATAGCATCACTCGCCTGGTTTGGAGCGGCTCCGGATATCAACCACTGTCAACAAATAAGGAAGTGCTTGAATTTAGCTATGACAAACGTTGGCACAGCCGAGATCGTATTACCGAATTAGAGGCAACAAATAGCACCGAAGGGCAGGTATCTTTTGCCGAGGAAGCGCCACCGATAATGAAACAGCCGCAAAGATCCTTCGGCGAAGGAATCCCTAGCTGTATGGATGTAGCTCAATCGAGTCCAGGAGCGAGCCCACCATGTTTCCCTAAAATCATTGAGAATGATAAGGCCTTTGATGTCCTCAGACGGGCTGAGGAAATCAGTTATCACTGGTATGTCTTTGGGAGTGAAAAAGACTGGCAAGCTATGTCTTATAGAGACAAATGGACCTTGTTAGCG
>WNFR01014015.1_pt1 | contig 10142 bp, 11 predicted proteins | sample 5400221 | NCBI WGS metagenome assembly WNFR01 (sample SAMN13153357, study PRJNA577476) | soil metagenome | isolation source: 40 cm soil under Madrone tree | place: USA:California | collected 2016-06-14 | reverse complement strand
AAGATTAGAGCGACGATATCAGGATACATCAACGTCGCCATACGCGCCTTCTAACGGGGCGGAGTTAAGCGTCACCCCCGAGCGGAGCGTGACAGCTCGCTTGCGAGCTGGCGCGCCCGACGAGCGGGGCTTGCCCTGCGGCCTTGGCCGCAGGGTGACGACTTGAACGCAGGGTTGGGCGGCGCGCAGCGCCGGACAACACCAGTTCGAGCCGCTTAACTTCGCCCCGTTGGGTTGCGCGCGAGGGAGCGCCGCTTACTGTTGTCATCGTTTGCATACCGCCGTCGGTTATCGCAGTCGCATTCTTCGCACTCAACCCAGGCAGGCGCTGCGCGCAGCCCAACGGTCGAATTGAGCGGCCTACGCGGCTTTTCGCGCAGGTCCGCTCGAATGAAGGGTTGGGCCTGCACTCATTCCGGATTGAGTGTGACGTGCCAAGCAAAGCAGTTCGCCAACCGCACAGAAATACCCGGCGCGTTTTGCTTCACCCACTGAGCTACCTCGCTGGTTTCAAATATCGTTGCGGCACCGCTCCATGCGGTTAGAGGCGGGCTACCCTTAACTGGATCTTTCGAGTAGAAGAGGTACGGCTCGTCTCCGTCGCTGGCATCAGTAAACAAGATGAACCAACCATCACTCTTAAACGATTCAAAGACCTTTACCTTCTTTCGTCCCTGCTGTTTTGCAATCACAGCTTCCAACCGAGCCTGTCTTCGAGCTTCTAGGTGGCGATCAACTCCATCACAGGGAGTCGCATTGACCCAGGAGATTGAGTGTTCGTATTGTTCCTGACTGATGTCCTTGTCGCGCAAAGCCTCTCCAAGAATCTGAACTAGGCGAGCCTTGTTTTCAGCAGTCAGCGGCGGCTCGCTCGGGGCGTGATCGGCCCGCGCGCCAAATGCTGCTGCCAAAAGCGCAACGGTTAGCAGTGGCTTCATGTGTAGGCCCAACGCGTCACGTAACCAGCCGCCGAAGCGCGCAGCACGGCGGAAACCCGGCGGCAACGCCGTTGGGCGGTCGGGTTGACGTGAATGTTAGGCATCTTTATACAACTTGAGTCGAACATGATCACGGACCCGGCGGTCTTCAACCAAGGCAACCGCCCATTCTCTCGCGAACTCGCCATCAATCGGTTTGCCGAGTCCTTTCAATATTCTGATTATGTTCTGCACTCGGACACAATAGATGTGGATATATGCCTCGAGGCGAGGAGCCTTAACGGGCGGTTCGGCTCTGTGATCAGCGACGTCGCCTTCGCGGCAACAACTGCATCGAGTGCAATCGATGCGCACTTCTGAGCGAATACGGGAGCGCTCTGATCTAGCGAACGGAATAATTCGTAAGTCGATGCGTCCTCTGCTATGGATTCGTTGATTGAAGCAACATCGTGAAAGAGTTCGCGATCCGTCGCGCCACGCAATAGCGCAGCCGTCTTGTCATCACGAATCTTCCGAAGTGCGGCCATCGCCGGAGGATAGACCTCTCCTAATTCCCTCCAGTATTCAAGTGCGAATGACAAGCGCACACCATAAAGCGATGGTCGCAATTCGAGCGCATGATCGTGGAACCATAAGTACTCACCGAGCGCGGTCTCGTAATCGCCCGCACGGACAGCTGCTTGCCCTTTAGTAAGACGCTCACGTGGGTCCATGATGCCTAACGTGGAGGTTACCGGCGCGCGGCTACGGACAGTTGACCAACGTGCGATGCTCCCCGCGCGTCCGGGTACACCGCCAAGCTAGAAGGCGCTACTTGCGACGAGCCGCGTCAAGTGCAATGCCGACGAAAAGCAGTACGACAGCAAGCATAATGACGCCTGCGAGAATTTCCATGGCTATAACCTCCTGACCTCTTCAATGCGGCGCTCGATCTGGCGATGCAAGAGGAAGATACCGAAGCCAAGCAAAATCACGCCGACGGCGCGAGGGACCACAAAACCAGGTCTGCGGTGTTCGGTGTTGAAATCAGCCAACCGACCAACGTGATCTCTGTCACGACCATTATCCCCAGCCAGAACCTGAGATAGACAAGTTGCTCCTTGATGCGATCGAGTTCCGACATGAAGGTGAGGATACATCAAAGCCGGACGCAGCGCCCTCGGTCATAGCGCCATCTAACGTGAATTAGACGGCCTAAATGCCCATTCGCCACCCGCTTGATATGCTGGGAACCTAAGCGGCCGTTTCGTTCGCTTCAGTGAAAGGCGCGCGCACGATGTAGCCGCCGGATTTTTCGTCGTGCTCGAGCTTGAGGTGCCCCCTGATCGCGGCCTCTTCGAGCAGGCTGTTGAAGCTCTTGAATCCGTGATAGGCCTCGTTGAAGCCGGGGTTGCGGCGCTTGAGCGCCTGCTTGACCATCGAGCCCCAGATCTTGTCGTCCCCGCCCCGTTCCGAAACCAGCGCATCGAAGGTATTGACCACAAGGTCGATCGCCTTCTGCGTCTTGTCGTCCGACACCGTTTCATCCGCGTGAACCGGTTCGACAGTGGGTGTCTTCGGCGCCGCGACGGGCCTGGCCGTTGCGGCCGGTTTCTTGCGCCCGCCGCCGCGGCGCGGCTGGCTCTTTTCGCGCACCAGGTCGTCGTAGAAGATGAATTCGTCGCAGTTGGCGATCAGCAGATCGGAGGTCGAATGCTTCACGCCCACGCCGATCACTTCCTTGTTGTTCTCGCGCAGCTTGGACACCAGCGGAGAAAAATCGGAATCACCGCTGATGACCACGAAGGTATCCACATGCGCCTTGGTGTAGCACAGGTCCAGCGCATCCACGACCATGCGGATGTCGGCCGAGTTCTTGCCGGACTGGCGCACGTGCGGAATCTCGATCATCTCGAAGGCGGCTTCGTGCATCGGCGCCTTGAAATCCTTGTAGCGATCCCAGTCGCAGTAGGCCTTCTTGACGACGATGCTGCCCTTGACCAGAAGGCGCTCGAGCACTTTCTTCATGTCGAACTTGTCGTACTTCGCTTCGCGCACGCCAAGCGCGATGTTCTCGAAATCGCAGAACACCGCCATGTTGCGTTCGTCATTCTGTGTGCTCATCGGGAAACCCGTGAAAAGTGAATGAGTGAAAGGAAAATCAGGGACGAGGGGCGAGGGACGAGAGACGAGGGGAGAAAGCGGCGCGAAATCGGGTTTGATTGTCTCTCGCCCCTCGCCCCTCTTCCCTCGCCCCTATTTTCATGTTCATGCCGCCTTTGCAAAGAATTCCTTTACCGTCATGACGAAACGGTCGACATCAGCACGGTCCACGTCCAGGTGCGTCACCAGCCGGATGTTGCCCTGCCCGCTGATCAGCATGCCGCGCTCCTTCAGGTACTCGCGCATCGCCACCGAGCGCTGCGGCTCGACCGCGACGTACACCATGTTGGTTTGCGCCCCGGCAGGCGCGACTTTCACCGCGTCAATCCGCGACAGTCCCTCGGCAAGATTGCGCGCGTTCTCGTGGTCGCGCGCCAGGCGCTCGACGTTGTGTTGCAGCGCATAGATGCCCGCGGCAGCGAGCAGCCCGGCCTGGCGCATGCCGCCGCCGAGCACTTTGCGCCAGCGCCGCGCCCTGGCGATCAGGTCCTTCGATCCGCACAAAATAGATCCCACCGGTGCCCCCAGGCCCTTGGACAGGCATACCGACACGGAGTCGGCCTGCTTGCTGATTTCCGCCACCGGTACGCCGAGATGCACCGCCGCGTTGAAAATTCGCGCGCCATCCAGGTGCAGGCCCAGCCCGCGGCTGCGGGTGAACTCGCGCGCGCGCCTGAGGTAGTCGAGCGACAGTACCTTGCCGCCCTGGGTGTTTTCCAGGCACAGCAATCGCGTCCTCGCGAAATGCGAATCGTCGGGCTTGATCGCCGCCTCGACGCGGCCCAGGTCGAGCGAGCCGTCGGGCTCGTAGTCGAGAGGCTGAGGCTGGATGCTGCCCAGCACCGCCGCGCCGCCGCCCTCGTACTTGTAGGTATGGCCCTGCTGGCCGACGATGTACTCGTCGCCGCGCTCGCAATGCGACAACAGCGCCAGCAGGTTGCTCTGGGTGCCGCTGCATACGAAGATCGCGGATTCCTTGCCGAGCAGCGCGGCAGCCATCGCCTCCAGTCGATTGACCGTCGGATCTTCTCCGTAAACGTCGTCGCCGACCTCGGCCGCGGCCATCGCGGCGCGCATTTCCGGAGTGGGCTTGGTAACGGTGTCGCTGCGCAGGTCGATGACTTTCATGGGAGTGCTCCTGGACTTCGAACGGCGCCCGGCATGATCACGCGGGCGGTTTCTTGTGTGAAGCAGAATGTTACACCAGCGGATATGCCTTTGTTTGCCCGTGCCGAAGCCTGCGGGGTATCATTGCCTCGGAGTTCGCGCCCGGCGCTCCGGCGAGTCCGCGCACGGTTCGGATCAATCATCACATCTCGCAAGGATTTCCAATGTCGCGTAAAACTATTCGGGCGCTGGCGCTGTGCCTGCTCTGTGCCGGCCCGTTGGGGGCACAGACCGAAAACCCGCAGGGCATCCAGAAGGGCGAGTTGATTTGGCGCGATCCGAGCTGCTTTTTCTTCGTACTCAAGGTGGACGAGCATTACGCGCTGTTCGAATTTCTGGGCGGACCGAGCCCGATGGTGGGCCATATCTTCGAAGGCAAGCTCACCGGATTCGGTTCGCGACGCATCGAGAATACGACCGAAGGCAAGCCGACCATGGTGTACTCGGAGGCGTACGACCTGTCGAAGTCGCAGATGGAGAAAAAGATTCCGAAGTTCTGCAAGAAGCGCAAGGAGTTCGAGGCTCTGGAGGGATGAACCCCGGCAATACGGCCAGCTTGCTGCCGCGCGGCGCGACGTTGCGCAGTGCCGGGAGGCGAGTGGCCGCGGCCGCCGCAGTTGCTCTCTGCGCCCTGTTCGCATGCCCCGCGCTTGCGGAACAAGCCATGGTGATCTGGAAGAACCGCGAATGCGGCTACTTCATCCTGCAGATGAAGTCGGGCTACGGCATTTTCCGGTGGATAGACGGACCGCAGCCGAATGACGGCGACGTGCTGGAAGGCGATTTCAGGTCTGCCGGGGAGCGCCTGGTCGACAACAAGACCGCTGATGTGCCGACCACGATCCTGCTGTATGCGTTTGCGCTGAATCGCAGCGCGATCGCCGCCCGCATGCCGGCGAAGTGCAAGGCATTGCCGGACTACATTCCCTTCAAAGGCCGCTAACACCCCCTCACCTGCCGGTCGGCAGGCCTTCGAGCACGTGAGGCAGCGCCGCGGTGCGCAGGCTTTCCGGATAGGTCTTCGCGAACTCGCCGGCCATGGCCCGCGCCTTGTGCGCAAACGCGGCCTTGTCTGTTTCCCGTTCTGCGGCGCACGCCGCCTGCACGTAGTGAATTGCGAGGATGAAGGATACCTCTTCGCGGCCGGCATGCCGAGGGTACTTCCCGAGAAACTTCTCGGCGAGCCTGATCTGCCCGGCAAGCTGCTCCCCCGTCTGTGAGGTCGGCCGCAGCGGGTCTGTCAACGTGCGCGGCGGCCACGGGGCGCTATTTTATGAGGCCGAGCACGCCGATGATGAACGAATAGGTAAACGCGATCTCCTTGAGGAACTCGTATCGCCCCGAGGCGCCCCCGTGTCCGGCGTCCATATTGATCCGCAACAGCAGCGGATTGCCGTCGGTCTTCAGGCACCGCAGCCTGGCCACGTACTTGGCGGGTTCCCAGTACATCACCTGGCTATCGTTGAGCGAAGTCTCGGCCAGCATCGCCGGATAGTCTTTCGCGGCCAGGTTGTCGTAGGGCGAATACGACTTCATGTAATCGTAGTAAACCTTGTCCTTCGGATTGCCCCACTCCTCGTATTCGCCGGTGGTAAGCGGCAGCCGGTCGTCGAGCATGGTGTTGATGACGTCCACGAACGGCACGTCGGCGACGACCGCGCGGAAAAGATCGGGCCGCATGTTGGTTACTGCACCCACCAGCAGCCCGCCGGCGCTGCCTCCCTGGATCACCAGCTTGCCCGGATCGGTGTAGTGCTCGCCGATCAGATGCTCCGCGCAGGAAATGAAATCGGTAAACGTGTTCATTTTCTTGAGCATCCGCCCCTCGTCGTGCCAGCGCTTGCCCATCTCGCCGCCGCCGCGCACGTGCGCCACGCCGTAGATTACGCCGCGATCGAGCAGCGACAGCCGCGCCGAACTGAAATCCACGTCCAGCGGATAGCCGTAGGCGCCGTACCCGTAGAGCAGCAGCGGCTGTGCGGCGTCGGCGCGCCGGTCGATGCGATACACCAGCGAAATCGGCACGCGCGTGCCGTCCGGGGCGACCGAGTAGTGCAACTCCGAGCGATACTTCGCCGGCTCGTAACCGCGAACTTCGCGTTGCTTGAGCAATTTGCGTTCGCGGCGGTCGAGGTGATAGTCGTACTCCGTATCGGGAGTGATGTACGAATCGTAGTGAAAGCGGAATACGTCGGTATCGAACTCGAAATTGGCTCCGCCGCCCACCGAGTACACCGGCTCGGGCATGGCGATTTCGTGGGATTCGCCGTCCGCGAGGCGCATGACGCGCAGCCTGGGAAAGCCGCCGGCGCGTTCGTGCGCGACCAGATGCCGGGCGAATACGTCCACGCCCTCCAGCATCACTTCCGCGCGGTGCGGGATCTTTTCCTTCCAGTTCCCGGGAGAGGGATCTTCCGCGGGCGCCGTGACCAGGCGGAAGTTGCGCCCCTTGTCGTTGGTGACGATATAGAACAGCCCCTGTCCATGGTCCACGTAGTATTCGTGCTCCGGCTGCCGCGCCGCCACCAGTTGCCAGGGGAACGCAGGCGCATCGGCCCGCAGATAGCGCACTTCGGAAGTGGTGGCGCTGTGGGAAGTCAGGAACAGGTACGCGCGGCTGCGCGAGCGCGCGACCGAAAGCGAGAAACGCGCATCGGCCTCCTCGTAAATGAGCTGGTCGTCTTTGCTCCCTACCAGGTGGCGATAGAGGCGGTAGGCGCGCTTGGTGCCGTCCTCCCTGACGTAGAACAGAGTGCGGTTATCGCTCGCCCACGCCGCCGAGCGCACTTTCTCGATGCGGTCGGAGAGCACCCTGCCATTGCGCAGGTCCTTCAGTTGCATCGTGTATTCGCGGAAGCCGCTGGTATCCGACGAATAGGCGAGCACGTTGCCGTCGGGGCTGATTTCGACCGCTCCCACGGAGTAGAACTTGTGACCCTGCGCCAGGCGGTTCACGTCCAGGATCACGGCCTCGGGAGCGTCCGGGCTGCCTTGCCTGCGGCAGAAAATGCGGTACTGCTTGCCTTTTTCGGTGCGGGAGTAATAGTAATAGGCACCCTCGCGGTACGGGACGTCGGTGTCGGTTTCCTTGATGCGCGCCAGCATCTCCTTGTACAACTTCTTCTGCAGGCCTTCCGAGGGCTTCATCATCGCCGTGGTGTACGCGTTCTCGGCGCGCAGGTAGGCGCGTACCGAAGGGCTGGCCTTGTTGCGCAGCCAGTGGTAGTCGTCGACGCGGCGCTCCCCATGCACGGTCGTCACGTGGGGTACGCGCTTGGCTAGCGGTGGCACGCGAATGGGGCTTCGACGCACTTGAACGCTCCTGGGATGACGCGGCCTAATCACACCTGCAGGCTGAAATCCATAGGACCCGGGCCCGGCAGACCTTACAATTGCGGCTCGATCAACGAATCGGAAAGCAGTATGAAGGGCTACGAGTCGGACGTCACCCGCTTCATCCGGGAATTTCTTGCCAAGCACCCCGAGGTGGTCGCGAAACAGGAACAAGCCCGCGCCACCTGGTGGGACCGGCCGCAGGACTTCAAGGAGAACGCCGCGCTGGAAGCCGCCGAGGTTCCCAGGAAATCCTACGAGTACTATTGAGACCCACCCAACCACCTCATCCCCCGTCTTTTCCCCGGGGCGGAGAACGTGCGCTGCGCGGGCCAGGATTGATTTTCAAGCTCCCTCTCCCCTAGCCGGAGAGGGTGGGGAGAGGGGGAGGGTAAAAATGTTTCGTCGCTGCCTGATTGCGCTTGCGCTCGTTGCCGCGTTCGTCCCAATTGCGCGCGCCGCCGCAGAGCCGGTGCCGATCGAGCAGGAGCCGCGCCATCGTCTGAAGTTCGAGAACGCGCACGTGCGCTTTTTCGACGTGCAGCTCGAACCCGGATACCAGTCGCTCTATCACTGGCACCACAACGACGGCGTATTCGTCAACATCGCTTCTTCGCCGACCATCGCCCAGGACTGGGGTGCCGAGCCGATGACGCGCGGCGAGCGTGCCATCGGCGAGGCTTATTTCATCGCTTACGCGGCCAAACCGAAGGCGCACCGGGTTGCGAATCCTGGTCCGGGTATGTACCGCGTTATCGATGCCGAGATCATGAGCTCCTGCGGCCCGATGAATGCGGCGCGCGAAAGTCCGAATCAGACGCTGGTCGTCGACAACGAACGCGTGTTCGTCACCCGGTTGATCCTGCATCCCGGCGAATCCACCGAACTCTACGCACCTTGCGGCATGCTGGTTTCGGTATCCGGCGGCAACGTCGTGTTCGACACTCCTGACGGCAAGGAGAAGCTCGCCATGGACCGTGGCGAATTCAAATGGCGCAAGCTGCAGCAGACCGTGAAACTCACCAACGTCGGAACCAACGTGTTCCACGGGGTAGACATCCGCATCAAGTAGCCACACCCCAACCACCTCATCCCCCGCCTTCTCCCCGGAGCGGAGAAGGTGCGCTGCGCGGGCTTAAGGCAATAACCGGGATACGAAGCATGTCGTCACGATTGCGGCGCATTTTCACTCTCTCCGCCTCCGGGGGAGAGGGCCGGGGTGAGGTGGGCGAACGGTCGCTCGTCTTCGTGCTGGCCGCCATCCAGTTCACCCACGTCATGGACTTCATGATCATGATGCCGCTCGGCCCGCAATTGATGCGCGTCATGCTCATCTCGCCCCAGCAGTTCGGGCTCCTGGTTTCGGCCTACACCCTTACGGCAGCGGTCGCAGCGCTGGCCGTGGCCTTCTACACCGACCGCTTCGATCGCCGCAAAACGCTGGTCTTTCTCTATGCGGGCTTCGTGATATCGACGCTGCTTTGCGGAATCGCGCCAGGTTACGGTTCGCTACTGGCCGCGCGCGCGGTCGCCGGCGCCTTCGGCGGCGTGGCCGGTGCGACCGTACACTCCATCATCGGCGACGCGATTCCCGAACAACGTCGAGGCGCGGCGACCGGCATGATCATGTCCGCGTTCGCGCTGTCTTCCATCGTCGGCGTGCCGATCGGATTGTTTCTTGCCGCGCAATTCTCCTGGCGCGCGCCGTTCCTGTTGCTCGTTGTCGTCTCGACGCTGGTTCTGATTCTCACCTGGAAACTTCTCCCCCAGATGCGCGGCCATATCTTCGAAGGCCAGTCCCACCGGCCTCTGGAGCAGATGAAAGCGGTGTTCGGGACCGCCAATCACCTGCGCGCCTTCGTATTCATGTTCGCGCTGATGTTCGCGGGGTTTTCGGTGATTCCGTTCATCAGCCCCTACATGGTGGCCAATGTCGGATTGAAGGAGACCGACCTGCCCTATCTGTACTTTTTCGGCGGGCTCGCCACCGTGTTCACGTCCCGCTACATCGGCAAGCTGGCCGACCGGCACGGCAAGCGGCAGATATTCACGCTCATCGGCCTGATCTCGATCGCACCGCTGCTGATCACCACCAATCTGCCGCCGGTCCCGGTGCCGGTCGCCATCTGCGCGTCGGTCATCTTCATGGTGTTCGTCTCCGGACGTTTCGTGCCGGCGATGGCGCTGGTTATTTCCAGCGTGGAACCGCGCTTGCGCGGCGGCTTCATGAGCATCAACTCCGCGATCCAGCAGCTCGGCCTCGGCGCGGCATCGCTGCTCGCAGGAACGATCATCGGCCACGGCGCCGCCGGCACGCTGACCCGTTACTGGCTGGTGGGATTTATCGCGGTGGGGGCCACGCTGCTCGCAATAGCGCTCGCGTGGCGGGTCAAGCCGGTGGCCTGACGCGGGGAATGAGCAATGGGGAATGGGGAATGAGGAATGGGGAATGGGGAACGGGGAACGGGGAACGGGGCGAATCGGAGTGAGTCTAGTGGTAAATGAAACGGACGGAGGGGCCACGGGCCCGCTCCGTCCGATGCACTCGCCCGCCGTTACAGT
>WNFR01008901.1_pt1 | contig 10144 bp, 10 predicted proteins | sample 5400221 | NCBI WGS metagenome assembly WNFR01 (sample SAMN13153357, study PRJNA577476) | soil metagenome | isolation source: 40 cm soil under Madrone tree | place: USA:California | collected 2016-06-14 | reverse complement strand
TACTGGACGTACCGTTTCCAAAAATGGTACTCAGTCTCGCTCAAGCTATTTCGAAAGGTCAGATGGCGATGGATTTGGCGTCCTTGAACACGCTCAAGATTCTGGCAAAGACGAAATTCGATTTCGTCCCAGAGATAACCGAGGTCCTGACGCCCAATCCGATTACGGTTCCGGCGGGAGGCGGCACAGTGACGGTCACGGGCGCGACCGCCATCCTGCAAGAACCCATACGCAGCTTCAAGCTGACGATGCTCCAAGCCGGCATTCTGCCGACCTTTTACCAGTTCACTGAGTCCATTATCGAAGTCAAGATGTCGATCTCGAGCAAGACCGAAACCTCAAGCGAGTTCGAATTTGGCGCCAGCGTAGAAGTCTCAGCCGACTTCCTATTCGGGTCTGCGACAGTCAGCTCGCACGTGAACTACAAGACCGCGAGCAAGTACTCGTATTCGGTCGAAGGATCGAGCTTGTTGCGGACTACCCTAAAACCGTCGCCGCCGCCTACGCGTATGATGCCGAAATTCATTCTGGTAAACGCGCTCGTCACGCCGCCGTCGGTTACTGTGAGCGAGTAAAGGAGAAGCGATGGCCACAGTTACTCAAGTTGGCAACGAACTGGCTGAAGCTCCGTTTGGAGAGATCTTGCGTAGCGTCGCCCAGGGCATTGCTGACGGCCAGCACGCACTCGATCTGGCTTCTCTCCAGACGCTTATCCAGTTGGCGAATCTCCCCGTAACACTAATACCCGAAGTTACGGAGGTGATCACGCCGACCCGCTTGGATATTCCGGTGTCAGGCCAATTGCCCGTTAGCGTGACGGGCGCGCGCGTGCAAGCCACTCCTTCAGCGCCGGTAACGATGAATGCGTTGCAGGCGGGGATCGTGCCGACTTTCTATCAATTCTCGGAGGCGACGATCCAGTTGAAGATGTCTGTGCAACTGCGTGAAGTGGAGGAAAGCCAGAGTGACGGGAAGAAGCGGACTACGATTCGGGCGTTCGGTTCGAACGTGAATTTTCGAACGCAGAACACTTTTTCCTACAAAGTCGAGGCGTCGGGCAGCGTGACTGCTACGTTGCGGCCAGTGCCCGCTCCGAGCCGGCTGGTGCCTTCGACGGTAACAGTCAACGCTCTGGTGCAGCCTCCGACCGTCGTTGTTAACCCTTAAGGCGGAACCAGGCGACCAGGAATTAACAAGTGCCCGGCCGCAGGCCCAGCGGTGCCTGCGGCAGAAAGATCTGTCTGGTCGCTTGCGTTCTGCACTTGGAGAGCCCGATGGCGAACGATTTTTCATCCCACGTCAAGGAAGTCTTTTCCGCACCAATCGAAAGTCTGATCATCGCCTTGGGCTTCAGCATAGCCGAAGCCCAGAAGGAACTTGACCGGAACTCGATCAAGACGCAGGAAATGCTTGACACTGATCCGACCCTGGCGCAGTTTGGACTCCAGGCGACCTGGTATCAATTTCCTCGGGTTGATCTTCAGTTGAAGATGGCTTTGAGCGTGGTTCAGAGCCAAGCTCCACCACCCACCGCGTTGACGGGGGTCTCTCCGCTAACCTCGCGGACAGCTCTCCTTGCCACGCGTATCGCAGCACAGCCGGTAAGCGCCGCCTACCAGAACCATTTCAACTACAATGCCGAAGCCTCGAGTTTAATTACGCTCTCAATTGTGCCGGTGCCTCCGCCGCGGGCGGCGGATCAAACGACCTTACCACCGCAACTTACTTCTGAAGCCGTGCAAAGCAAGGCGCTTGGCACTGGTAAGTTCAAGACCGCAACTGATGGGAGTGGCAAGAACGTTCCTGATGCGAAGCTGCGCTTCGATATCAACTTTAATTCCGCGGCCCGCTTGTGGTATGTGCTCCAATACGACCCGTTGGACCCCAATGTGAACGTGGTGGTTGTTTCCATCGACGATCAAACGGGAGTGGTCAGAATCATCAGCGCGTAGCAGGGAGGAATAACGTGGCTGGAATCGAAGAAACATTGAAGCAACTTGGAACGGTCGCCGGCAGGCTTCCCGGACTGACAAGCAAGCAGCAGTTCGTCCAGGCCCAAAACGAGATCAGAACACACGTTCAGGAAATTGAAACCGAACGAAACAACCTGCTTAACACGATCAATGAAAGCAGGGCGAATTTCGTCGATTTACAAAGGAAGTCGGAGCAACTAAGCCAAGTCAATGCCGACTTGCTCAAACAGGTCGACCAGTTGAAGAAGGAAGCGGCCGGCTCCGCGACACCTCCGCCGTCGGCACAAGTGACTCCGCTGCAGCTGGCGGCCTCCTTCAGAGACGTTGTCGACCAGATTCAAACCGAGGCTCGCTCGGCATCAGGCGTCGCAACAACTATCAAGAGCATGGACATTGAGGTGAAGGGATTCCTTCAGGTGCAGGACGACAAGACAACTGTATTCGCGTTTCCAACTGCTCGAGCGCAAATCGATCCCAATGCGCTGTCCATCCTGCGGGTTTCCTTCGGCGCTGTTCCAGCCGCCGGGCCTGAAGCTTTTGCCACCAGGCCGACAACGGATGCTGCCCATTCGACACCCACGGCTTCGCCTGGCACGCCAAAGACTCCGAGCAAATAGCCTTTGGGCGCGCCGTGCCCTGAGGCGATCGCGGACGGAACTCAGTCTGTTGCATGAGTTGAGATCAGCGGATGCCATTATTCACCAATGAAATTGGCGCGGCTCGTGTGGCCTACGACGCGGTGGAGTCGCGTGCCGTGAACGCTGAGTTGCGCGCGAGCAAGCTCGATGCTGTTTTGGCGGACCTGCGCGCCCGACCACCATTTGCCGTCGACGAAGTAGCGGGGTTACGTCAGAGGATGGCTGATCTCGAATCCGAGAACGTCAAGCTGCGGGAGCAGCTCCAGGGTCTTCTCCGGGATCGGGCTCAAATTACTCTGCAAACTTTTATTGAAGCTTTGGGCCTGGCAGCGGCGGTTGGCGAAGCAACCATGCCGGGCCGGGCGATCTCTTCCTTCACGGCCAGGATGCAAGCGTTCATCTCAATGATCAGCGGCGGCATCGGCCTTAGCTTTCAGGCGCCCGAGCTTGCTTCTCGATCTGCGGGGCTGAGCACCATCTCTTTTGGGTTGGAGAAAATCCCTCCGCAGAGCGGCGTCGCAGCCGCTCCAAATCTCTACAGTGTCCTCGAAGAAAAGCAACGCCTTTACACAGATTCCTTCTGGTCGCGCTTTGATATGGTTCCGGAAACGATTGCCGAGATCAACCGGGTCTTGTTGGACACGGGGGCCTGGAACTTCACGTACCTCGCTGAGGCGGCTGGCGCGATCGCGGCCCTCGAGCAACGATTGGCTCTTGCAACCTCGGCGTTGATTAGCAACGAAAGCGCGTCTGCTTATGTGACGGCAGCGAGTTCGCTGGGCGTGCTGGCCGACAGGCTCAAAAAGAAGGTCAACCCTGTAGTAGGGGACTTGCTTGCCATAACCTCATCTCTCGATGCTACGACCAAAGCCGCGGTTTCACTAATTTCGTGATGGCTTCCAGTGCTGAGAGATTAAAGGCACAACGCGCAGAAGAGCGCCGCAAGGAGCGACTGGCGAAACAGCGAGCCGAGCGGAAATTCCGGGCGCGGCAAGCCGCGCGCCAGGAGGAACTTCGTCAGCAAGCGGCGCAGGAGGCTAGCGAGCAACGCGCTGCCGAAGAAAAGCAGCGAGCGCGACTGCAGGAATTGCTCGGCCAGTTAAGACTGGAAAGACTCTTTGAAGCGCGGTCAAGAGAACGTCGCGCCGACGCTGAGGTGCAGCAGCGTAACCGGAGGCACGCCGAGAGACGTCGCAAGCCAGGTGCATCCGACGCGGTCGCTCGAAATGCGCCGCGTCAGGATCAGCAGCGGCAAGCGCGTCGCAACGAATCGCGCGCGTTGGAACGGCAGCAGCAGCGACAAGATGAACAAAAGGAGCAACGTCGGAGAGAAGCGTCAAACGAGAAGAGACAGGACGCCGTCCGAGAGTCAGCCGCAAGCGACAAGCGCGAACAGCAAAGGCAGTCCCGCCAGGGTAAATCTCGAGCAGAACAACCACAGTCGCGCAACGCCGAGCGGCAGACGGCGCAACGCCGGGAGGCGAGCGCCGCCGACCGTCGTGCCCAGCAGCAGGGACAACAGCGAGCCGAGCAACGGCAGCAAGACCTGGTGGCGCAACGCCGGGAAGCGAGCGCTGCCGACCGTCGTGCCCAGCAGCGATCTGAACAACAGAACCAGCAGAGGCGATCTGAACGTCTAGACCAACAACGGAACAACTCTCGCGAGCAATCGCGCCGCGACGCCCAGGGCCAGACGCGAAGGCCCGAACGACGTGAGCAGCCGCGCACTCTTCCGCGAAAGCCGGAACGGCCACGGCGCGAACCCGAAGCGCAGCCGCAACAGAAAGCGCGCCCAGAGCGATCCACTCAAGACCAGCGGACCGCGCGCCAGAAGGCCCGTGGCGAGGATCGATTGAATGAGCAACGTGACCAGCACCGGGCTGAAAGACAGCGGGCAGCTAATAACGACAGGCAACAGCAGCTGCGACAGGTCGAGAAAAACCGATGCAATGAGCCTGTGCAAACTGCAGCCAGTCTTGCCGGTTACGTTAAGTTGCTGCGAACGGCAGAAACCAGGTTAGTTGCGTGCGGACTCACAGATCTCGAAACGCGTTTGCATGTTCTCAGTGGAGTTTATTATGGGACTGAATGGAGTCTCGACTTTCAAGTCGAACGTAGCCTCGTTCGAAACGCGGGTTTCCAAACTTTTCTGGCGCGGCGATACACCGACGACGATGATCCTCGGCAATGTTTGGGATGCGGGTTGTTCCTCTCGCTGCAGAGCAGTCAGGATGTAGACGGAGTCGACATAGGTCATGCGTTGATCGGCTTGAGTGCCCGCATGCGCTTTCTTTCGCGTTCGGTGGACGTGCCTTTTCACGGCGCGACCGGCCTGGAGATAACGACTTGGGTGGGTGACCTGGGCGGAGCGTCGGCCCGCTTGGCAATCGATCGCGTGACCTCGCCGGGCGCTGCTGCCAACAGGTATTTCAGGGGAACCGACTATGGCGCTCCCTCAAACCTCGAAGGGAACATCGCGGCGTATGTGATTGCGGGCGGACAGTCACCTCAAGTTGAGGCACCCAATATCGTAGAAGGCGGCATGATCGCCGATGCCCTCGAGAGTTATTTCATCGACGGCGCGGGTCACGAAAATCGCCGCCGCCATTTTCTCATCAGCCAGGGAGGCCAATTCGCAGATGGCGTCCTGAGCAACCGCAGCGACGTCGTCTCCGGGATGGCGCGCAGATTTCAGAGCTTTGGACGCGTGTACGCCGCCAATTTCTTGCGTGGCCGCAACCGACTCAGTCTAAACCTGTGGCTGGCAGTCGAAAGCAATCTGGCAGGCGCGGCTGTCGACGTTGCGGCCACTTTTGTCGAAAAGCTCCTTGCCAAGAAATAGCGGGCCCTCCGCAGAGTCACAGTTTCCCAAAGCGCGAGTCACGAAAAAAAGAGACCTTGGCGATGCGACCATTAACTGGACCGGCACTGCTTTAGCGGAACGGTTCTGATTTGTGGCTGCGTTGGCTCGAGGCACATCGCGCGGCTTGTCAGAGTGCGCCTATGATCGGATACTAAAACACGAGTGGCTGCAAGCGAAACCGAGACACCGCGAACGCCCGATTACCAGTTGACCCAACGGGCCGCCGGAGGCGACATGAAAGCCTTCGAGGAACTGTACCAGCGTCATAACCGTCGTGTTTACTCACTCTGCCTGCGCATGACTGGTAACGTGACTGAGGCGGAAGACCTGGCGCAGGAAGTTTTCATTCAACTCTTTCGCAAAATCGGCAGCTTTCGCGGCGAGTCGGCATTTACCACCTGGCTGCATCGTTTGACCGTCAATCAGGTGCTGATGCACTTTCGCAAGCGCGGCGTGCGGATGGAGCAGACGACCGAAGACGGCGAGGCGCCGATTCAGATCGTCAAGGGAACGGAAAACCCGAATGCCATGCCCGTCGTCGATCGAATCGCCCTGGACAAGGCGATTGGGCAGTTGCCACCCGGATATAAGATGGTTTTTACGCTGCACGACATCGAAGGGCACGAGCATGAAGAGATTGCCCGGATGCTGGGCGTCTCGGTCGGCACGTCAAAGTCGCAATTACACAAGGCCAGAATGAAATTACGGGGCTTGCTCAGGCAACAGAACAAGCCGCGTTAGCAACCAAGAACCGGCCCTTTTCCGGGGCAGATAGACGGTCGAGTTACCAGATCGGGCCAGTTTGACATGGCGGCGAGCGAATCTCGCCGCTGCAACGTACAGAAGAAGACGCAGTCTCCCCTTTATTGCTTTGAGACCGCGAGAGTCGCGCAGTCCCGGGCTGATTAGAAGATGCGCGGCGCATCAGAAGGTTAGAAGAAATGAACTGCGAAAAGTATCAGGATTTGCTGAGCGCCTTTATTGACGGGTCGCTGATTTCCGAAGAACACAACCGAGTCGAGGCACATCTGAGCGATTGCGGCGTTTGCGCTGAGGCGCGCCGCGACCTGGACGCTATCGTCGTGTTTTGCCGTGAGAATCGTGGCGAGTATGATGCAGTGCCGAACGAGCGCGCACTGTGGCTGCGGATTAGCAACACGATCGAAGGTGATTTGACCGGTCTGCCGCGGGCGATGGACAAGGCTAATACCGGCTGGTGGTCGCGCGTGATGAACCAGAGCTGGCAACTGTCGTTTCCACGGCTGGCTGCTTCAGCGGCGGTGCTGGTAATCGTGGTGGCGCTGGGAACCGTTTTTGGCGTGCGTCGCTTCCAGAACAGGAGCGTGCAGGGAACGCCGACGGTGACAACCGGTTCGTCAATTGAGGAGCGCTATCGCCAACAACAGCAGGTTATTGCGTACTGGAACCAACGCGTCGAGCAGAACAAGGCGCGTTGGAGTTCGCAGATGCGCGAAACCTTCGATCGCAACATGGGAGTGATCGATGCTGCAGTCAACGATTCCATGCGTCAGTTGGACCAGAACCCGCACGATGGGGTTTCGGAAGATATATTGAACGCCGCGTTGAACGACAAGGTGGAGTTGCTGAAGGAATTTGCCGATTTGTAATCCGCGGCGTGGAGTTGAGCGCCTCGTGGTGACGACCCGATACCGATGAACATCTATCCGCCCACCGCCAGAACCAGAACCGGTAATCTCGCAGTGCTTTTTGCTTTCCTGATCGCCGTTTCAGTCACCACTGCGTTCGCGCAGCAGAAAGTCTCGCGTAACTTTCCGGCGGGCAAGAATGTCCGTCTGGAGTTAAGGAACCTTTCCGGCACAATCACTGTCGAAACGTGGCCGAAGGACGAGATTCGCATCACGGCGACTATGGAGTCTCCGGTGGCGCATTTTAATCCGCGCCAGACCGATGCGGGCCTGGTAATCGACATCGTCGGCGACAACCGCGGCCGCGGCGACGTGGGTGACATGAACTTCAAGATTCAAGTGCCGGCGCGCACCTCGGTGGATCTGGAAACGCGGCGCGGGCAGATTAACGTCAGCAACATTCAGGGCGACCTCGTGCGGGCGCACATCTCGACCTCAGGCGACGTCACGCTGTCGGGAATTAACGCGGCCCGCGTTTTTGCCTCGAACACGACTGGCGATATTTTCTTCGACGGAGAATTTGCTTCAGGCGGTACCTATGAATTCAAGTCGGGGCAGGGAAATATCACTCTGCAGCTTCCTGCCAATTGCGGATTTCATTTGGTGGCAACCGCGCCCGCCAAAAAAATTTCTCTGGGTAGATTTTGGAACGACGGCATGAAACTGATGGGTGAGGGCCGCCGAATCATCGGCGATATTGGTGACGGCCGGGCTTCGGTCACGGTTACGACTTATCAGGGCGACGTTAAATTCGTCCGTCGCTAGACAAACTCTTTCGATCTCCCGCACAATCCAATAAGTGGAACCAGCGAAGAGTGCAATCTTTGTTCTTACTGCAACTCTGTTGCTTGTCTTTGGCTTCGCTTCTGGCCGGCCAGTCGCAGCGCAAAAAAACAAGAAGCCGGTCATCCCTGCCGGACCGCTCCTGACCCGCACCATCACGCGGCACGAAAGCCGGCGCTTTTTCTACGCCGGCACGGTCACGGTCACGGGGGCGCCCAACGGCTCAGTTACAATCGAAGGCTGGCAACGAAATGAAGTAGAGATCAGCGCGGAAATCGAGCTGCAAGCCCCGACCGAAGTGGATCTCAGCCGGCTGGCGACGCTCAACAACTTTGTCATCGATGAAGATGCCAACCACCTGCGCGTTATCACGACCGGTACGCACGATCGCACTTTCATGAAACGCATGGCCAAGGACTTTCCCAGGTCTTTGATCGGTCTGCCGTGGAAGATTGATTATCACATCAAGGTTCCCGCTCAGACTGATTTAGAGATCAATGCGGGCGTCGGCCCAACCAGGCTGACCGGCGTCGAAGGCGCGATTCGCCTGAACGCGGTGCAGACCGACGCGACCCTGTCGCTGACCGGCGGCCTGGTTTCAGTGATTGTGCAGAGTGGCACAGTCGATCTCACCGTTCCTGCCTTGAGCTGGCACGGGCTCGGCGCCGACATTAAGGTAGCGAGTGGCAAACTAAACATCGGATTGATGCCAGGCTTCAGCGGCGACATCCACGCTGCGGTGCTGAGAACGGGCGAGGTCAAGAACGGGTATCCCAATCTCGAGCCGCTGGAACGCAACAGCATTACCGCGCAATCTGTGCGCGCGCGCGCGGGCAATGGGGGCGGGACGCTGACGCTTACCGTCGGCGACGGCACGATCCAGATAGACCAGGTGAGCAGTAAGCAGTGAGCAGTGACCAGTGAGCAGTAAACAGAGAGCAGCACGCAGATCCCCTCTCGCTAATGGCAACGGAAACTCAACTCGACGTACTCGCCATCTTCTCGCATCCTGACGATGCTGAGTTGACGATGGCCGGGACTCTTTTGAAATTGAAATCCCTGGGCCATCGCGTGGGCGTGGCAGATATGACGCGTGGCGAAATGGGCACGCGCGGCACGCCTGAAATTCGCGCACAGGAATCGCTGGAGGCAGCGCACGTGATGGGCTTGGACGCACGCGTGAATCTTGAACAACCCGACGGCCACCTCGCCCTCAGCGAAGAAACACGGCAGGTTGTGGTGCGCGCGCTCCGAAAATACCGGCCCAGAGTTGTCTTCACTTCGCACTGGGACGATCCCCATCCCGATCATGCCGCCACCGCGCGCATTGTGCGGGAAGCCGCGCGGCTGGCAACGATTCGCCGCTATGATGAGCAAGCCGGGCTGGACGCGATCAAGATGCCGGCGGTTGCCCACACGGTCTATTCGCGTCTGGTCGTGCCGTCATTCATCGTCGATGTGTCAGATTTCGCGGAAGGAAAAATGAAGGCGATTCGCGCGTATGCCTCGCAGTTTTATCGCGCCGAGTCGCCGGAGCCGACTACGCGCATAAGTGAGCAGAACTTTCTGCAGCAGCTTGACGACAGCACGAGGTATTACGGATCGCTGATTGGTGTCGGCGCCGGCGAAGCTTTCTATGTGCGCGAAGCCCTGAACATAGAAGACCCGGTCGCCCTGTTGACGCGGCCGATGAACATCTATTCGTAGACAATCCGCATGAACATCCAGCGCGCTCAGAGAATCACTTCTTCTTTTCTTCCAAAACCGTACGCGCAATCGCAATCACGGCGCTGGCCCGAGGCGCATCTCGTTGAAGACCACGCGCCAGGTCAACTGCTTTCTCGTAATCCTCTTTAGCGAGAGTCTGAAAAATTCCGACCACATCAAAGTCCGCCACGCCCATTTGGTGGACTGAAGACGACCCCTTGGTGGCAAAAGTAAGTGTAAGTTCGCCGTCTTCGCCCGAAAAATTCTCAGCGGAGTTCGCGGCCTTGATAGTCTCGCTCATCACATCCCAAACCATCGTGGGATTCACCACCAGCACAGCGTTAGTCACCGCCAGGAAAGCGCGCGGCCGATCCGCGTCCGAGCCATCAATACGCCGCGCCTCGGCCGCGGCGTCTTCGATCAGGTTCGATGCTTTGTCGCGATCTGATTTGAGAATGAGTTTCGCGGTTTGTGTCAGTACCCAGGCTTTCTGGATATGCGTCAACTCTCCGG
>WNFR01022742.1_pt1 | contig 10145 bp, 6 predicted proteins | sample 5400221 | NCBI WGS metagenome assembly WNFR01 (sample SAMN13153357, study PRJNA577476) | soil metagenome | isolation source: 40 cm soil under Madrone tree | place: USA:California | collected 2016-06-14 | reverse complement strand
CAGATTCTTTTCTCTTTCTACAACGGCGAGCTCTACAAGATTTTCGTAACTTACGATCGAACTTCCACGGAAGGACTCACCGCGGAGGACATGGTGAAGTCCATTTCGGCGAAGTACGGCCCGGCGACAAGTGTCAAGCCGCAAGTCGATTCCGCGACGAACGAGCGATATGACATGAAGCAAAAGCCCGTTGCTACGTGGGAAGATTCACAATATTCCTTCAATCTTATCCGCTCTTCATTCTCCGGTAGCTTTGAGCTTCTTATTTATTCCAAACGACTCAACGCCGAAGCTGAAGTTGCCCTTGCCGAAGCCGTGAAACTCGAGAAAGAAGAGGAACCGCAAAGAGAGGCCGAGCGTCAGAAAAAGCAAACCGGCGACCTCGAAGCAACACGGCAGAAGAACCAGAAGAGTTTTCGTCCATAGTTCTCATACGTTGTAACAAGCCATCTTTGGGCTAGAGAAATGGATTCTGTGGAGGCTAGAGAAATGACTGTAAATATTACACCGTTACATGACCGCGTGCTTGTACGCAGGCTGGAAGAGAAAGAAACCGCGAAGGGGGGAATCATTATTCCCGATACGGCGAAAGAAAAACCTCATGAGGGCGAAGTCATGGCCATCGGGGCCGGCAAGATTGAAAAGGGCCATCGCATCCCGCTCGACGTAAAGGTGGGTGACCGGATCTTGTTCGGCAAGTACACCGGCAACGACATCAACATCGACGACCAGGAGTATTTGATCCTTCGCGAGGAGGAAATCCTGGTGAAAGTTAGCGGAATCGCCAAAGGGGCCTCCGGCAAGAAGTAGAAGCTCCTACCCAAGAGTTTTGGATGGAGTGGAAAGTTGGATCACCCAGGAGGGTGAGATCTAATGGCAAAACAAATTGTAACTGGTGGGAATTCACGTCAGGCGATTTTGCGCGGCGTCAACATTCTTGCCGACGCTGTAAAGATCACGCTCGGCCCGAAGGGGCGCAATGCGGTGATCGAGAAGAAATTCGGGGCACCCATCATCACAAAAGACGGCGTGACGGTGGCAAAGGAGATCGAACTGCAAGACCCGCTCGAGAATATGGGTGCACAGATGGTGCGCGAGGTTGCGTCCAAGACTTCGGATGTAGCTGGCGATGGCACCACCACGGCGACCGTGCTGGCACAAGCAATCTTCCGTGAAGGTGTACGAACGGTGGCCGCAGGTGCGAGCCCGATGGCGCTCAAACGCGGCATCGATAAGGCCGTGGAAGTCGCCGTGGGAGAGATCAAGAGGCTCTCCCGCGAGGTGAAAGGCGACATGATTGCGCAAGTTGGCACAATCAGTGCCAACACCGACAAGCAAGTAGGCAGCATCATCGCCGAAGCCATGAAGAAGGTCGGCAAGGATGGCGTCATCACCGTCGAGGAATCCAAGACGATGGAGACGACTCTCGAAGTGGTCGAAGGGATGCAGTTCGATCGCGGCTACCTCTCGCCCTACTTTGTGACCGACCCGGAGCGCATGGAATCCATACTCGAGGACGTGCACATCCTGATCCACGAGAAGAAGATCAGCTCGATGAAGGATCTGCTGCCCTTGCTCGAACAGACGGCCAAAATGAGTAAGCCGCTACTGATCATCGCTGAGGACGTCGATGGCGAAGCCCTGGCGACCCTGGTGGTGAATAAGCTGCGCGGCACACTGCAGTGCGCGGCGGTGAAAGCTCCTGGCTTTGGCGATCGCCGCAAGGCGATGCTCGAGGACATTGCCATTCTCACCGGCGGCAAGGCCATCACCGAAGACCTCGGCGTTAAGCTTGAGAACGTGAAACTTGAGGACTTGGGCAGCGCCAAGAAGGTGACCATCGACAAGGACAACACGACGATCGTCGCGGGCGCCGGCAAGTCCAGTGCGATCGAAGGCCGAATCAAGCAGCTCCGTGTGCAGATCGAAGAGACTACCTCGGACTACGACAAGGAAAAGCTCCAGGAGCGTCTTGCCAAACTGGTTGGGGGCGTCGCGGTAATCAAGGTGGGTGCGGCAACCGAGACGGAACTAAAGGAGAAAAAGGCTCGCGTCGAGGACGCCATGCACGCCACCCGTGCGGCAGTTGAGGAAGGCATTGTCTCGGGCGGGGGCACTGCTCTCCTGCGCTGCTTGCCAGCCCTAGAGAAGCTCAAACTCCACGACGATGAAGCCATTGGGGTGAACATCGTAAAGCGTGCGCTCGAAGAACCCATTCGCCAGATCGCGGAAAACGCCGGGCACGAAGGCGCGTTAGTCGTTGGACGCGTGCGCGAATCGAAGGATGAGAACTTCGGCTTCAACGCAGAAACTGGCGAGTTCGGTGACCTGGTCAAGGCCGGGGTGATTGATCCAGCTAAGGTCACCCGTCTCGCACTCCAGAACGCGGCGTCCATCGTCTCACTGATGCTAACAACGGAAGTGCTGATCGCTGACGCCAAGGATGAGGAAAAGATGGCCGTGGCAGCGGGTGCAGGCGGCCACGGCGGCGGTTACTGAGGCCATCAGTTCCCTTAGCCCCGCTCTCTTGGCGCGATTGGGCCGTTTGCGGTTCTTGGTTGAGGGCTCAGATGCGGCTAAACGAGAAATCTAATTGGATGTTAAGCTATATTCGTGTTTTTTGGGGAAGAAGTCTGCCGTGAGGCGTAACCGAGAAATCGGCGGCTTCACAGGACCGTCATATTACGCAAGAACCGCGTATTGCCTTCTCGCTTTCTGGAGTTGGTCGGCGTGGCAAGGAGATAGGAAATCGAATGTCGTTGCCCAAGACAATGTCCCCAGTAGAGACCGTGGCCCGCATCAATCTTAGTTCCCTCACCGTTGAGGAGGAGACACCGACACTCACGCCTGTGCAACTGCGACCGGTGCTTCCAAGCCGAGTCGCCATCGTTGGGAACTATCTTCCACGACAGTGTGGAATCGCTACGTTCACAACCGACTTGTGTGGGGCTCTTAGTGCGGAATACGGTGCGATTGATTTGTTGGCACTGCCAGTTAACGATACGGAAGCAGGATACAGCTACCCCACGCGGGTACGATTCGAGTTGTCCGAAGATAACTTGGCTTCTTACCGGCGGGCTGCGGACTTTCTGAATTTTGGCAATGTCGATATCGTGTGCCTGCAGCACGAATATGGAATTTTTGGTGGCCGTGCCGGCAGCCATGTTCTGGAATTACTGCGCCATCTCCGGATGCCGTTTGTTACCACCCTACACACCGTCCTTCGCGAGCCAGATGCTGACCAACGCATCGTAATGGAAGAAATTGCAACACTCTCGGACCGTCTCATTGTCATGAGCGAGCACTCCGCCGAGATCCTGCAGGAAGTGTTCCGAGTGCCTGACAATAAGATCGACCTAATTCCACACGGCGTCCCCGATCTACCCTTCATCGATCCCAATTTCTACAAGGATTGCTTCGGTACGGAAGGAAAGGTGGTCTTGCTCACGTTTGGTCTGCTGTCGCCGAACAAAGGCATCGAAAATGTCATTCAAGCTCTGCCAAGGATACTGTCGCGGCACAGCAATGTTGTCTACATGGTTGCCGGAGCAACTCATCCGCATCTCAAGCGGCGTGAGGGTGAGCAATACCGGCTCTACTTGCAGAAACTGGCGATTGATCTGGGAGTTCAGGCCAATGTGATCTTCCATAACCGGTTTGTCAGCCCTCAGGAAATGGTTGAATTGGTCAGCGCGGCGGACATTTACATCACTCCGTACAAGCACAAGGCACAGGTCGTCTCCGGAACACTTGCTTATGCACTAAGCGCGGGCAAAGCGGTCATCTCCACGCCCTATTTGCACGCGATCGAGCTCTTAGACGACGAGCGCGGCGTGCTTGTTCCCTTCGATGATCCGGATGCTGTTGCTACAAAGACGATCGAACTCCTGGACAATGAAACCACACGCCACGCCATGCGCAAACGCGCCTATCTGTATGCGAGAGGGATGGTTTGGAACCGAGTGGCGCAGAAGTATATGAGGAGCTTTGAACGCGTGTACAATGAGCGCTTGCGGAATCCACGCGCCACGTTTTCAGCTCAAGACACTGAAAAGGCTGTCGACAAGCTTCCCGCGATAAAACTGGATCACCTGAATCGGATGACAGATCAGACGGGAATCGTGGAGCATGCTGTTTTCGTGGTTCCGAACTATCCAGAAGGTTACACCACGGATGACAATGCCCGCGCACTGATCGTAGCCATCCTTCTAAAAGAACACGGAGCCGGCGAACTGGCAGGCTCAACCGAGCTAGCCTCTCGGTATCTAGCCTTCCTCTGGCTTGCTTTCGATCCGATTTCCAAGCGGTTCAGGAATCTCCTCAGTTATGACCGTCAATGGCAGGAACCAGTAGGCTCAGAAGATAGTCACGGTCGCGCATTGTGGGGACTTGGAACTTTGCTAGGCAGATCCAAAGACCTGGGATTGCGGGGTGCTGCCGGGCGGCTTTTCGAGCTTGCCGTTCCCGCCGCCCTGGAGTTCAAGAGTCCGCGTGCGTGGGCCTTCGCATTGCTGGGACTTGAGGAATACCTCGATTCGTTTCCAGGGGATCGAGCGGCTTTAACTGCGGCAGATGCGCTGGCAAATCGTCTGTTCAATCTATACCGCGCCAACAACTCAGCTGCGTGGCACTGGTTTGAGGGGGTTCTCGCTTATTCGAATGCCAGGCTGCCGCAAGCTCTCCTACGATCGGGCCTGCGTAGCTCGAACAAAGAAATGATCGCGGCAGGTCTTGAAGCGCTGGATTGGCTGGCAACAATTCAACGCTGCGAAGTGAAAGGCCATTTCGTACCGATCGGATCACAGGGCTTTTATTCCAAAAAGACCCCAAAGGCTCGATTCGACCAACAGCCAATTGAAGCATGCGCCGCGGTGTCGGCTTGTCTGCAAGCCAATCGTGCAACGGGCCAGAGCAAGTGGCGTAAAGAGGCGTGGTCAGCCTTTAATTGGTTTTTGGGGGATAACGATCTGCAAATTGCCCTTTACGATCCAACCACCGGCGGTTGTCGGGACGGCTTGCATCCCGACAGAGTCAATGAGAATCAGGGAGCGGAGTCGACACTCTCCTTCCTGATGGCCCTGCTGGAAATGCGCAAATCGGAAGAATCTGATCTGACAGGGAACAGTCTTTGAAGAGCTCGGCGGCCGCCTTCTCGCCCCAAAACCAGGGCTTTTTTAAAATTCCTCGATTTTGATTTCAAATTATCCGTGAGAGTGATGATGAACCAACACGAGACTCTGTTTCACCGTCATCCCGCAAATCCGATCTTGACGGCAAAAGAATGGCCTTATTCCATGAACAGCGTCTTCAACGCTGGCGCGACACTTCTGCAGGATGGCTCAACCCTTCTGCTTTGCCGCGTAGAAGATCGCCGCGGACTCTCTCACTTGTGCGCCGCCCGTTCGGTGAACGGCGTCGACGGATGGCAGATCGATCGTGAACCGACACTCATGCCCGCTCCGGATCAATACCCAGAGGAATTATGGGGTATTGAGGATCCGCGCATTACGTACGTGCCCGAACTCAAGCAATATTCTGTGGCATACACGTCATATTCCCGCGGTGGCCCTGGAGTGTCTTTGGCCCTTACGAAGGATTTCCGAACGTTTGAGCGATTTGGTGGCATTATGTCGCCAGACGACAAAGACGCAGCACTCTTGCCTCGAAGGGTCAATGGATTCTGGGCATTGATCCATCGGCCAATGACGCCGCTCGGAGCTCACATCTGGATCTCTTACTCTCCCGATCTGCGGCATTGGGGCAATCACAAGCTCATGCTGGAAGCCCGCCGTGGCGCATGGTGGGATGCAAACAAGATTGGGATGTCGCCTCCGCCGATTGAAACTTCAAGAGGCTGGCTGATGATCTATCACGGCGTGCGAAGAACGCCTTCGAGCTCCATCTATCGGCTGGGTCTCGCCCTCTTCGATCTTCAAGAACCAGAAAAATGCCTGGTTCGAGGAGATTCCTGGATGTTTGCGCCCGAGCTATACGGTGGCATCAGATGGGGACACGCTCAACCTCTACTACGGCGCCGCCGATTCGAGCATTGCGTTGGCGTACGGCAGCATTCGCTGCCTTCTGGCTTGGCTGGATGCCAATGGCCATTCCGAGCATACTCACGATCGCCGGCTACGCAAGTGAGCGAAACGTGGAGCGGAGAGTCGTTGATTGGGCCTCGGTGGCAGCGTGCAAGGGTCAATGACTAGAAGCGCTCTGCAAGCCCGGCAGACTCGATGGGGTGGGGCGCGTATTCGCCGGGTTTTTCGCCGCAGAGGCGAGGTGTCGGAAAGATTTTTGTAGGATTCGAAAGCTGCAGAGGATCAAAAGCGCAACGGACGCGTTGCATGGTGAGCAAGTCGGGTTCGGCGAACATTTTGGACATCATTTTCTTTTTGTCTTCGCCAACGCCGTGTTCGCCGGTGATCGAGCCGCCCGCGGCAATGCACAATTCGAGAATATTGTTGGAGAGGGCTTCGGCCGCTTCTTCCTGGCCGGGAATGCGGCGGTCGTAAAGAACCAGCGGGTGGAGATTGCCATCGCCGGCATGGAACACGTTGGCGACGCGCAGGCCTATTTCCTGACTGAGGCGCTCGATTTCGCTCATCACTTGAGGAAGAGCGGTGCGCGGAATCACGCCGTCCTGAACGATGTAATTGGGGGAGATGCGTCCCATCGCGGCGAAAGCAGATTTGCGGCCTTTCCACACGAGTGCGCGTTCCGCTTCGGACTGGGCCATGCGAATCTCCGACGCGCCATTCGAACGGCAAATCTCGTTGACGTCGGTCATCAGAGTTTCGACTTCGGCGACGGGGCCATCGAGCTCGACCAAGAGCAGGCCGCCACAGTCCGGATAGTCGGGGTGGACAGCGGCTTCGGCGGCTTGGATGGCGAGGTTGTCCATCATTTCGATGGCGGCGGGAAGCATTCCGGCGGCGATGATGCCGCTGACGGCGGCGCCCGCTTCGTTGGTGGAAGGGAAAGCAGCGAGAAGGGTGCGAACGCACTCCGGGCGCTTGACGATCCGGAGGATGATCTTTGTGGCAATGCCGAGTGTGCCTTCGGAGCCGACAAAGACTCCGGCGAGATCATAGCCGGGGGCATCCAGCGTTTTTCCGCCGAAGTGGACAAGCGTACCGTCGGGAAGTACGACTTCTAGTCCGAGGACGTGCGTTGTGGTGAAGCCATACTTCAGACAATGCGCGCCGCCGGAATTTTCAGCAACGTTGCCACCAATGCTGCAGATGGATTGCGAAGACGGGTCCGGTGCGTAGAAGTATTCGTTGTGCTCGATGCGTCCGGTAACGTCGAGATTGATGACTCCCGGTTCGACGACTACGCGAGCGTTCGGGAAATCAACTTCGAGGATGCGATTCATGCGCGCGAGGCTGATGACGATGCCGTTTTCGACGGGCAGCGCGCCGCCGCTCAAGCCGGTGCCGGAGCCGCGTGCGACAAAGGGAATTCTTTCGCGGTGACAGATGCGGACGATCGCCTGTACTTGATCGGTGGATGTGGGTAGGAGGACGGCGCGAGGTAAGACGCGAAGATTGGTCAAACCATCGCACTCGTAAGTGTGAAGTTCTTCGGGCGAGGAGATCAGGCCGCGGCCGTCGACGATCGCCCGGAGCTCATCAAGAATGCGCGCATCCATAGGTTCCCTTCCATGGAATGGAAGAAGAAGCTTGCCCCATCAGTGAATGAAGTTCAACCCATTAGGGATAAATTGCGGGAAGACGTAGGCGTACATCATGACGATGATGCCGACGATGGCCGCAAGGGCCACGGAGTGCCAGAAAACAAAGCGGAAGATGGAGCCTTCGTTGCCAACCTGGTTGGTGGCGGCGGTGGCGATGCAGATGGATTGAGCGTCAATCATTTTGCCCATGACGCCGCCGGCGCTATTGGTGGCGCACATCAGAATGGGGCTAAGGTTGAGCTGTTGCGCGGTGATCTTCTGCAAACCGCCGAACAAAGCGTTTGAAGATGTGTCGCTGCCGGTCAGGGCGACCCCGAGCCAGCCGATAAAGGTGCCGAAGAAAGGAAAGAACCAGCCGGTGCGCGTGAAAGCGAGGCCTAAGACCGCGTCCATGCCGGAGTATCGCGTGACGTATCCCAAGCCGAGCATGCAGGTCATGGCCACGATGGCGAAGCGCAATCGGAAAAGTGTGCGGCCGAAGATCTGGAACATTTTCCCCGGCTTAAGGCCGAGAATGACGCCCGCAAAGAGGGCCGCCAAGAAGCAGCCCGTTCCCGTGGCAGTGAGCCAGTTGAGATCGAACCGCGCGGCTTCGGCGGTGGCCTTCTGCACAACGGGCGCCGCACGAAACACTTTGGCATGCAAATACGGCCAGTCCCATCCCGGCGGTCCAGGCCGGGTTTTGCCATCAGCCATCACAACCTTGAAGGAGGGCGTCGTCACCTTATTCATGGCCAACTTTACCGCGGGTAATCCCCACACGAGGACAAAGAGGGAGAGAATCGCGAAGGGCATCCAGGCCTTGGCGATCTGGCCGATGGAATACTGCTTGATGGCGTCTCTGGCCTCAGCGGCGTTTACAGTCGGCTCATCCGCGAAACGCCAGATTTTCTTGGGCTGCCAGAAACGAAGGAAAAGCAGCGTGGCAATCATGGAGACGATGCCGGCGGCGATGTCCACAAGGTTGCTGTCCATGTAATTGGACCAGAACCATTGCGTGGCGGCGAACGAGCCTCCGACCACAAGGATGGCGGGAAAGACTTCGAAAGTTTCCTTCCAACTAACCATCGCCCGGACCAGCCAGAAAGGAACGATGATAGCGGTGATGGGAAGAATGCGGCCGATCATGGCATTGAGGTCGCTTTCATTGAGTGCGGTGACGGCGGCAAGGGTGTGAACCGGGGTACCGATGGCGCCCCAGGCAACCGGCGCGGTGTTGGCGATGAGATTGAGCACAGCGGCTTGAAAGGGCTTGAAACCGAGGCCGATCATGAAGGCTCCGGCGATCGCGACGGGTGCGCCAAACCCTGCGGAGCCTTCAATAAAAGCCCCGAAACAGAAGGCCACAAGAAGGAGTTGCAGGCGGCGATCCGGAGTGATGGCGGCGACGGACTGCTTCATGATATCAAACTGCCCGGTCTCGACGGAAATGTCATAGAGAAAGACGGCGGCGATGACGATCCAGACGATTTTGAGGAGGCCAAAGGCAGAGCCGTAGAAAAAGCTACTGACAGCTAGGCTCGCAGGCATCCCAAAGACCAAGATTGCGCAAATGACTGCGGTTGCGGCGCCCGCGATGGCACAAAGATGCGCCCGCACTTTCAATCCCGCCAGCAACCCCAGCAAGACGATGATGGGCAGCGCGGCCACCAGGGTGGAAAGCCACCAATGCCCCAAGGGATCATAGACTTGAGTCCAGGTCACACAAACTCCTCCAAGCCTGAATTCCCGATTTCAACTCCGCGTTTGTATACCAATCGCCTGCTTGTTTCAAGCCCAGATCGCCGTGGCGGGCTCGCGGGGCCATCGCGGTTCGTTTTGGCGGTTTGCAGAAAATCACCGCGCAACACATCAACCTCAGCCCCATTCTCGTGTGCGCCACCGGTCGCGCCGGCGGCGTCAGGAGTAAAACGATGGAAGCGGGTTACATCCTTTGTGAACTCGATCTCTGCGAGGGGCGATTCGATCGCATCTTAGCAGTTGTTCCGGCTCGACTGGTTCCGAAATGGAAAAAGGAGATGCGAAATCGCTTTGAGGAACCGTTCGATGGAATTAAGGAATCCCGGGATGATTGCGCTGACGGCGGAGTTGTTGACTCGAAACTTCAAGACTAATGTCGTCGAAGGAGAATGAATCCAGGTCCAAATCTGCGCCAGAACGAATCGCCGCGGGCTCAGGTTCCCAGAAGATTTGGCTGCAGCCGCGAATATCCGTGTTCGTGCGCCCACAGCGTCAGTGGAATCGCCGCCAGGTCATCCACCAGCGGCACCGCCTTTCCATCTTTGGTGAGATCGACGGTTTGCAGATAAAATTTGCACGTCTCGCAGGCCTCGACCCGCACCTGCGGAAATTGCTCGGCGACGTACACCGGCAATTTCTCCTCTGCCTCCTCCCCGCAAGTGGGGCACAAAATTCGCCGGTACTCCCATTCCCGGCAACAAAAGCA
>WNFR01008900.1_pt1 | contig 10145 bp, 11 predicted proteins | sample 5400221 | NCBI WGS metagenome assembly WNFR01 (sample SAMN13153357, study PRJNA577476) | soil metagenome | isolation source: 40 cm soil under Madrone tree | place: USA:California | collected 2016-06-14 | reverse complement strand
AGGACAGTGATGGGCTGGTCCTGCGGGAGATCGTCCATGCGCGTTTTGCAAGTGAGGCGGGGACGGCCGTTGACTTCGGCGGAGCAGGAACCGCACTTCCCTGCTTTGCAATTCCAGCGGACGGCGAGATCGGGAACGAGGTGGCCCTGAACGTAGTGGAGGGCGTCGAGTACGACCATGCCGGGAGCGACGGGGACGGGATAGTCCACGGTTTGCCCGCTGTTCGAATCGCCGCGGAAAACGCGCAGAGTTGCTTCGCTCATGAGGGGGCTCCCGCTTGCGATCGCTGCATGGCTTCGTTCCAGCTTAGAGGCAAAGAGGACCCGGCCACTTTCCATTGTGTGAATTTTGTCGGGCCCATATGGGGGGTCATGGCCTTCATGACTTCCCCGTGCGGAATTCTGGCGACAAATTCCGTCAGTGTTTTCTGATCCTCCCAGACGGAGAGGGTCCAAAAATTGCGGCTTAAGATTTTGGCACGGAGGGAGTATCCGATGATGCCGGGAGTACTGCGCAATTGCTTTTGGATTTGAAACAAGAACCGAAAGAAGCCGGGGACTGCCGAGTATTTGTTTAGAGGCAAATAGGACAAGAGCGCGAGGTACTCGCGATGGGCGTCAGCGGGGGCGAAAGTGATCCAGGGCGAATCCATGGCGATGGGTCTCCCAGTCATACAGCGGAACAATGTACGATGCGAATCATGATTTGTCCTCGGCAAGAACCTGTTTGAGCTCCGCGGGCATTTCTTCGACGGGATTTTCGCGGCGCTGCATTGCGCCGTTTTCCCGGACGATGATGTTTTGCTTTTTCTCCCAGAGCGAGTCGAGATTTGGAAAGTCAATGCGGCTGTGCGCGCCGCGGCTTTCCTTGCGCGCCAGGGCGCTGTGGGTGACCGCTTCGGAAATGGTGAGCATGGACTTCAAGTCATAGGAGAGGTGCCAGCCAGGATTGAAGAGGCGGGAGCCTTCGACGCCAGCTTTCGCCGCGCGCGCCTTTAGTTTCCCCAGTTCGACGAGAGCTTTTTTCAAATCTTCCTCAGCGCGAAAGATTCCGACGAGATTTTGCATGACTTCCTGCAAGTCGCGATGAACGGCGTAAGGGCTTTCGACGCCGGTGTTGGAAAACGGGGCGAGCAGTTCCCTTTCGGATTGTTCGATTTGCGCGGTGTCGATCGAAGGAGCGGAGACTTGTTTGGCGTGCTGGGCGGCGGCGAGCCCGGCGCGACGGCCAAAGACGAGGAGGTCGGAGAGCGAGTTGCCGCCAAGGCGATTCGCGCCGTGAAGGCCGGCGGCAGCTTCGCCCGCGGCGAAAAGTCCGGGAACGGTAGATTCGGCGGTTTCAGCACCGACGCGGATGCCACCCATCACGTAATGGCACGTGGGGCCGACTTCCATCGGGCCTTTGGTGATGTCCACGTCGGCGAGTTCCTTGAACTGGTGATACATGCTGGGGAGTTTTTTCTTCACGTACTCGGCAGGCTTTTGAGAGATGTCGAGATAGGCGCCGCCATGTTCGGTGCCGCGTCCTTCCTTGACTTCGGTATAGATGGAGCGGGCGACGACGTCGCGGGTGGAGAGCTCCATGCGCTTGGGATCGTATTTTTCCATGAAGCGCTCGCCGAGTTTGTTGCGGAGGATGCCGCCTTCGCCGCGGACGGCTTCGGTGACGAGGATGCCCTGCACGCCGGGAGGCCAGACCATTCCGGTGGGATGGAACTGCACGAATTCCATGTCCATCAGCTCGGCGCCTGCCTCGTAGGCGAGGGCCATGCCGTCGCCGGTGTACTCCCAGGAATTAGAAGTGACGCGCCAGGCTTTGCCGATGCCGCCGGTGGCGATGACGATGGACTTGGCTTTGAAAACGATGAGGCGTCCGGACTCGCGCCAATAGGCAAAGGCGCCGGCGACGCGGCCACCGTCGGTGAGAAGGCGCGTGACGGTGCACTCCATGTAGACGTCAATGCCCTGCTGGACGCCGCGGTCCTGCAGGGTTCGAATCATTTCGAGGCCGGTGCGGTCGCCGACGTGGCAAAGGCGCTTGAAGGTGTGGCCGCCGAAGGCGCGCTGGAGAATATCACCGGTCTCCGTGCGGTCGAAGAGCGCGCCCCACTGTTCGAGTTCGCGGACGCGGTCGGGGGATTCCTGGGCGTGAAGCTGGGCCATGCGCCAGTTGTTTAGAAGTTTTCCGCCGCGCATGGTGTCGCGAAAATGAGTTTTCCAGTTGTCGGCCGTGTCTACGTTGGCCATCGCGGCGGCGATGCCGCCTTCGGCCATGACGGTGTGTGCCTTTCCAAGGAGCGATTTGCAGACCACGCCGACAGAAGCGCCTTGCGCGAGGGCTTCGAGGGACGCGCGCAATCCCGCGCCGCCGGCGCCGATGATGAGAACGTCGTGCTCGCGGGTCTCGTAGTTTGCGGTCACAAGAGCCTCAGGTCACGGATGGCACCGCAGGAGACCATGCGAATGTAGAAGTCCGCAAAGCCGACGGAGAAGAGACTGCACCAGGCGAAGAGCATGTGGCGCTCGTTCAGAAAGGTGGAGAGGCGCCAGGCTTCGAAGCGGGAGCGGCCGAATGTGGCGCAAGAGAAGCAGTCGAGCTTGCCTCCGGCGAGGTGGCGAAGCGAATGGCAGGAAAACGTGTAGAGCGAGAGCAGAGAGACGTTGAGGGTGAGGATGAGCGTGCCGACACCGATGCCGAAGTGGCCGCTGAAAAAGAAGGAGCGAATGGCGTCGTACCAGAGAAAAACGATGAACAGAACCGCCAAGTAAAAGAAATAGCGATGGACATTCTGGAGGATAAAAGGAAAAGCGGTTTCGCCGCGATAGTTGCGGCGAGGGGATTCGCCGACGGCGCAGGCGGGCGGGTCCAGGAAAAACGCGCGGTAGTAGGCTTTGCGGTAGTAGTAGCACGTGGCCCGAAAGCCCAGCGGGCCAACAAGAATGAGGAGAGCCGGAGAGAATGGCCACCAGTGATGCAGGGGATCGATGAGCGGCGAATAGAAAGGCGAGAGGTACGGGCCCCACTCGTAATACTTGCCTTCGAAGGCGCGCAGCGTGGCATAAACGCCGAAACCACCTAGTACAAGCACCACTGGTAGAATTTCGATCCACCAAGGGTCGCGGCGCAAGGTGCTCCCAAGGCGCGATTTGGGCATAAGGGTCGGCGAGCCAGCCATTCAGCGACCTCCGGCGTGCGTGTAGGGTATGCAAAAACGCGACTTTTTCAAACGAAATTTATGGGGGACAGGAAGGAAAATCAATAAGCTCTGTCACATTTTTGCGTTGGCAGACGTTTAACCAGTAGGAATAGGGAGGCCGTCCTTGCTTCATGATGTGGTACAAGGGTTTACTGCGCCAACGGCGAAAACTCGCGAGCAAAACGTGACCGCCAGTAGCACCACGCGCAAAGGCTTCGAGGAGCTTTTTCTCGCTCACTACGTTCGTATCGCCGCGATTCTTCGCCGCATGTTAGGGGACAGCGCGCGTGCGGAAGATTTGGCGAACGAAGTATTCCTTAAGCTCTACGGCCAGCCATTTCCGCGGAATGACGGCGACAACTTGCCGGGTTGGCTGTATCGCACCGCAATGAATCTGGGGATTGATGCTCTTCGTTCCTCGGCCCGCAGAAGCCGCTACGAGCAGGCCGCGGCACGAGAGGAAATCAAGAAGCAGGCCGCCGAAAACGGCTTCGATCAGGCACTGCGAGCGGAAAGACAACAGCGTGTACGTGCCGTGCTCGCAGAACTGAAGCCTGCCCAGGGCCAATTGCTGCTCTTACGGGCTTCTGGCCACTCCTACAAGGAGTTGGCAGATTGCTTGGGGGTCGAGCCGGGGTCGGTGGGAACGCTTTTGATTCGTGCAGAGGCTGCGTTCGAACAACGCTATCTGGAGCTCTATGGTCGAGAGGAGGGGCTATGAATTGTTTGTGTGAAAGTACGTTGCGCGCATATCGCGATGGTGAATTGGATCCGGTCGAGCGTTCGAAAGTCGAAAATCATATGGCGGATTGTCCGCAATGCCGGAGACACCTCGAGGAAATCGCCGCGGCCGCTGGGCGCGTTGAGGAACGCTTACTGTCCCTTGACGCCACTGCGCTTGAAGCGCCTGTTGATCCGCAGATTGCCCTGGCACGGTTCAAAGGCCAACACGGCGCCGGAGAGGAGCGCATCCCCTTCTTTGGGCGACTCTTTGCGAGACGGTGGCGCCCTGCCTGGGTAACCGGCGTCGCGGCTGTGTTCGTTCTTTGCGGCCTCGCGTTCCCCTCCGGACGTAGCTTGGCGCAGCGGTTTCTTGCGACCTTGCGGGTAGAAAAAGTGCAGCCTGTACGCTTGGATCTTTCCACTCTGGACGGTAACCGACCACTGCAGGAGATGCTCGGGAAGATGATTTCCGACAAGATCGTTGTGACCGCGGATGAAAAGCCGCAGCATCCTGCGACTGTGACGGAGGCCAGTCAGTTGGCTGGATTCACGGTTCATCTATTCGGGGAACGAAGGGGAACGCCGCAATTCGTGGTCGAAGGCGAGCACGCCTTTCACATGGCCATTGATCGCGCCCGGCTGCAGGATATCTTCGACCAGTCCGGAAGACCGGACCTTCTCTTGCCGGCAACGCTGGACGGCGCTGTCGTCTCCGTGCAGATCCCACGTTCCGTGCGCATGCAGTATGGCGATTGCCCGCACGAGAACAGAGAGGGAGAGCGCGCGACGCGAAACACGGTTCAACACAGCAACTGCACGGTCCTCGTCGAAGCACCCAGCCCGGTGGTGAACGTTCCATCCGATCTCAATCTCCAGCAGCTCGCGGAAATCGGCCTGCAGCTTGCTGGAATGAGCGCGACGCAGGCCCGGGAGTTTTGCCAGACGATCGACTGGAAATCAACCCTTGTCCTTCCAATTCCACGCTTCGTCGACTCTTACAGTGTGGTGGAAGTGAATGGAGCGCAGGGCACGCTGATCAACGAATCGGGCCGCCGCGGACCGGGTTACGTGTTGATCTGGGTGAAAAATGGCATGATCTATTGTCTCGCTGGTCGTGGAGACTCGAGCGCAGCCTTGACGCTGGCGAATTCGCTCGATTGACGCCCGGAGGCGCATCTGGATCAACCAGAAAGCTTTGCGATTCAAACGCACAACCTGCGCAAAGTATTTGGAAATAAGGTTGCCGTACGCAACCTTTCGCTGAGCGTCCGCCGGGGCCAAATCTTTGGCTTTCTAGGTCCGAACGGAGCCGGGAAAAGTACTTCGATCAAGATGTTCCTCGGGCTGGTGAAACCCAGCGATGGCCAGGCGCTTGTTCTCGGCGTGCCCACGGGCGATGTAGAAATCCGCCGGAAGATCGGGTTCCTTCCCGAGGACTTCAGGTTCTACACTTGGCTGACCGCCTCCGAGCTGCTTAATCTCCATGGACGCTTATGCGGGATGACTACCGCCCGCCTCCGCGAACGTGTCCCCGCTCTTCTCGATCTTGTTGGTCTCACCCCGCACCGGGAGAAGAGACTTCGCGAATTTTCCAAGGGAATGCTGCAGCGCATTGGTTTGGCGCAAGCCCTGATTCACGAGCCGGAGTTGATTTTCCTCGATGAACCCACTTCGGGCCTTGACCCCATGGGCCGGCGGCTCGTGCGCGATGTGATTCGCGCGCAGCGGGACCGCGGCGCTACCGTCTTTCTGAATTCCCACCTGCTCAGCGAAGTTGAAATCACGTGCGACCACGTGGTTTTCATGAAGGAAGGCGAAGTCGTCGCCAGCCGCGACCTCCGAGCGCTTCCCCACGGCGAAATCCGCGTCAGCGCGCGTGTGCGCAACTTCCCGCCGAAGGCAGTGGCGGAACTCGCTCGGTGGAGTACAAATGCGCAGTTGGATGGCGAGCGACTCACCCTGGCAACGGGTTCGACCGAGGTGCTTCCTGACATCCTCCGTCATTTGGTCGCTGCGGGAGCCGACGTCTTCGAATTCGCGCCGGAAAAGCTCTCCCTCGAAGATCTGTTCCTGAAAATCATGGGCGAGGACCGGGGGCTTTGATGGGCGCCTGGATCATGGCGGGCGTTACCTTTCGGGAGGCCGCACGCAGAAAGATTCTTTGGACCGCATTTCTCGCGGGCCTCGCATTTCTTGCCCTCTTCGGCACTGGGATGCACTTCCAAGCCGAACACTTCACCCGGGCGTCCTTGCCGCCTTTCGTTCGCTATCAAGTTCTTTCCACAATGCTCCAGGTCGGATTCTACGCCGTCGATCTGCTCGCCGTGGTTATGACCATCTTGACCTCGGTGGATGTGCTCTCAGGCGAGATAGCTTCCGGCACGATTCAGGCTATCGCTACAAAACCGATCTCCCGCTGGCAAGTTTTGATTGGCAAATGGGTGGGCTTCGCCGGCATGGTCGCTGCGTACGTGGCGGCTATGTTCGGCGGTGTGACCGCGGTAGGCTATTTCATCGGCGGTGTGCTTCCGCGCCATGCGCTCGTCAGCGCCCTTCTGGTTCTCTTGGAGTGCCTCCTTGTCCTAACGATCACATTCATGTTCGGCACCTGGTTCTCAACTCTCGCGAACGGCGTGATTGTTCTGGGACTACACGGCTTGGCCTTCATTGGCGGCTGGATCGAACAGATCGGCGCCGCAACGGATACCCCGCGTCTCGTTACCGTCGGCGTGGTGTCTAGCCTTATCATGCCTAGCGAGGCGATTTGGCGACGGGCTTCCTTCGAAATGCAGTCCTCTTTCGCTCGCTCTTTCCGATTCTCTCCATTTTCGGAAGCTTCCGCGCCAAGCCTCGCAATGGTGGAATATGCCATAGCCTACTTGCTCGTCGCATTGATCATCGCCGTCTATCATTTCGACCAGCGAGATCTGTAAAACACAGCTATGCGCGGCCGGATGCCGAGCGTTACTCAATAACGGCGTGAAGGCAAATTCTAAAGGATGGTTTCGATTTCTCCATCAAGGGAGACGTGGGTGGCGGGGATGCCGTTGATGGAGAATTTTTCGCCCGTGGAATCGGTGAAATGGAAAAAGCGGCTGATGTGGTAGTCCTCGTCGTAGCCGGAGAAGACGCGTTCGGTCTCTGGGACTGAGAGGCCAAAGACGGAGAGAACGACCAGTTCGCCGAAATTGTTGGCGTGGGAGCGGTACAACCGGACGAGTTCGCGCAAGGGCATGAGAGGAGCGCGGCGCGCGGCTTCGGCGCTCATGGGGTTCTCCTGAGTGAAGTGTACTTTGGTGGAAGGAAGAAGAAAAGAACCTGACTCGGAGACGCAGAGGGCGCAGAGGAGGAAGGAGTGTGAGCGTTTGGCGCTTCACGCTGAGATTGGTAAGATTCTTGGTTAGATTCAAATTCGATGGGAGGAACGGTTATGAGCATTGCTGTGGGACAAGCGGCGCCGGATTTCATGCTGCTGAATCAAGATAGGAAGGAAGTGAAGCTTTCGGACTATGCGGGGAAGAAAAACGTGGTGCTGGTCTGGTATCCGCTGGACTGGAGCCCGACGTGCACGAACGAGCATGCGTGCATCGTCAATGAAATGAAGCCGTTTGAGGCGCTGGACGCAGAGGTGCTGGGCGTGAGCGTGGACAGCGTGTGGTCGCACAAAGCGTACGCCGACAAGATGGGGATCAAATATTCGCTGCTGGCGGATTTTCATCCGCGCGGGGCGATGAGCGAGAAATACGGAGTGTACCTGGCGGACAAGGGCATCACGGGCCGCGCGATCGCCATTGTGAATAAGGCGGGCAAGGTGGCGTGGTTCAAGAATTATGACATTCCGGTGGTGCCGGATTTGAAGGAAGTGGCGGCTGCGCTATCGCAAGTGAAGGCGGCAACGGCGTAAAGGGATCGTCAGCTACAGCGGGACAGAGTCACAGAGAAACAAAAAAGGTCCTCGATCCGATCGGGACCTTTTTTTGTTTGCCGAGGTGTTTGGGGAACACTCAGGAAACTGCTTCGAGTGCGGCGCGAAGCGGAGCGGAGACCAGCCAAAGCAGGAGTATCAGAACACCGGCAGCGATCAGCGGGACACGCAGGAAATTTGGACGAAGCAGCGAGTAGGCCGCGCTGAAACCGGGAACCACGACCAGGAACCAGGTCAGGGCCAACCAGGCCCAATCGGATGCGTCCTGCGGAATGACCGTCGGTATGGAGCTGAGCGCAAGACTTCGCGGTACTCCTGGAATCTGGACGGCATAGCTAGCGGTGACGCAAATGAGAAGCACCATCGCCACGGGATCGCGGGGGGTTTCTTCGTCTTCGCTGCTGTGAGCATAGATGGACCAACGGCGCGCGGGAGCGCGATGAATTTGAAAAGGAGGCGCTTCCTCGGGAAGAAGGCGCACCCAACCGAAAGCAAGAGGAACAGCCGTGCCGAGATGAAGGGCGGCCAGGAAGAGAACCGCGAGGCGATAATCGAGAAGTAGCGCGGCGAGCATTCTGGGATGTCAGAAGGAAAGATAGTAAGGGGAGCGGCGGAAAATGTGCCGCTCCCCCACCCAATTATTTCGCGGAGAGGTCATTGCGAACAACGGCCCCGCCCTTCATGACGAATTTGACGGATTCGAGGACGCGCGCGTCGGACAGCGGGTCACCGCTGACAGCGACGAGATCGGCGTAGTGGCCTGCTTCGAGCGTGCCGATTTTGTCGGCCCAGCCAAGGAGATCCGCGGCATTGACGGTGGCAGCCTGGATGGCGTCGAGCGGCTTCATGCCCCATTCGGCCATTTTGCCGAACTGTCTCGCGTTGTCACCGTGAGGGTAGACGCCGGAATCCGTGCCGAAGGCAATCTTTGCGCCGGACTGGAAAGCGTGGCGGAAATTTTCACGTTGCAAGCGGCCGATTTTCTTTTCCTTTTCGATGGATTCGGGAAGCATTCCCGCTTTCGCGCCTTCCTGCAGAATGAAGTCATCGTTGTAAATGTCGAAGACGAGGTAGGTGGCGTGCTGCTTGGCGAGGGCTATACCTTCGTCGTCGATCATGCTGGAATGTTCAATGGAGTCGATGCCGGCGCGGATGGCGTCCTTGATGGATTGCGTGCCGTGCGCGTGCGCGGCGACTTTGCGGCCGAGCTTGTGGGCTTCTTCGGCGATGGCCTGCATTTCTTCGAGGGTGTATTGCGGCGTCCCGGGTTGGTCGCCTTTGCTGAGAACGCCGCCGGAGGCGCAGATCTTGATCACGTCGGCGCCGTACTTGACGGTTTCGCGGACTTTGGCGCGAGCGGCCCAGGGACCGTCGGCGACGCCTTCCGCCTTGTAATGATATTCGGAAGGCAGCAGATTATTGTCGCAATGGCCGCCAGTGATGCCAAGCGGCGGGCCGGAAGCGCGCATGCGCGGACCTTCGACGTCGCCGGCGTTGATGGCATCGCGCAGCGCGATGTCCGTGTAACCGCTCGCTCCGACGTTTCGAACCGTGGTGAAGCCGGCACGCAGCGTAAGCCGTGCGTTCTTGACCCCGGTAACGGCTTCGCGCGGAACCGAAATGCCGAGACCGGCATACCCGCTGGCAATGGGATCCGAAGTGAGATGGGTGTGAACGTCAATCAAACCGGGGAGGCAGGTGGCGTTCGAAAGATCAATGGCCACGACGCCGCCCGGGAATTTCGCGGAAGAAAAGGAGCTGACGGAGATAATCGTTCCGCCGTCATCGAACACAACGGCCTGATCGGTCAGAATTTTTCCGGAGCGAACGTCGAGCAGCTTCCCGCAGCGAACGGCTCCCGGCGCAGCTTGAGTGACGGCGGGCAAGAGGAATACGCAAATGAGAGCGGCTAGAAAATGGCGCATGAGTCTCCTTGGATTGAAACGCGGAACGAAATGAGGATATATCCGAAGCCGCGAGTTTGGGAAGCGGAGGGCCGTACGCCGGCTCGCGATGGTGAGTCCACCAAAGATTATTTGTTCGAAGAGGCTGCCGCGCCGGGCTTCTTCTCTGGAGAGACGAGTGGCTGTGCAAAAGAGCGGACGAGCAGAACGAGCTGCCAGCGCTGGTCTTCGGTCATGCGCCTCTTGAAAGCGGGCATAGGCTTTCTGCCCTGGCTGATTTGGTAGAAGAGCGCGCCGTCGGTGACGGTGTTCATGTGCTGGGCGTCTGTGAAATCAGCTGGTTTGGGATCGTAGCGCATGGCTTCGGAGCCGTCGCCCTTGCCGCTGTCGCCATGAC
>WNFR01030658.1_pt1 | contig 10148 bp, 9 predicted proteins | sample 5400221 | NCBI WGS metagenome assembly WNFR01 (sample SAMN13153357, study PRJNA577476) | soil metagenome | isolation source: 40 cm soil under Madrone tree | place: USA:California | collected 2016-06-14 | reverse complement strand
AACCGGGGGACATTGAGCGGGACGATCAAGCGTTTCGACCAGTCGGCTTACACCAGGCCCGATGACGCCGGTTCGCTCAGTCTGGGCGACTCCGGTTACGTGTTCGTTCCCAAGGCGTGCGAGGAGGGTGCGGCGTGCTGGGTCCATATCGCGCTGCATGGCTGCAAGCAGGACAGTGGCGATATCGATCGGCGTTACGTCGACGATACCGGCTACAATGCCTGGGCGGACACCAATCGCCTGATCGTGCTGTATCCGCAGACCATGTCGAGTTCCTACCTGCCGTTCAATCCGGAGGCGTGCTGGGACTGGTGGAGCTACGTCAATCACGCGGACAGCTATGTCACCAAGTCCGGACCGCAGATCAGGACGATCAAGGCGATGCTCGATGCACTGACCGCGCGGGCCGTACCTGCGACCTCGCCGGCGGCCGCCGCGGCGCCGGCGGCGCTCACGGTCATCGACACCTCGGACATTTCTGCCGATCTGGCGTGGACCCCGCAGCCGGGAACCACATCCTACCGTGTCGCGCGGGCAGGCGCCGATGGCCAGTTTGCGGCGGTGGCCGACGTAGCCGGTGCGAGTTTCGCCGATTCCGGCCTGACGCCGGCATCCGCCTATCGCTGGCGCGTCTCGGCCCTGGTGAATGGGGCTGAAGGTCCAACCTCCGAGGCCGCGGCCACCACACGCGCTTCACCTGTGCCATGCGACAATCCCGGCTCGTGCCCGGTTGGCAAATGAAGGAAGTTCGGAGGTCGCTCTCGCCTTCACACGATGCGTGACGTCTTGTCGCCCCAGTAGCGGTCGCGCAACAGACGTTTGTAGAGCTTGCCGGTCGGAAGCCGCGGCAGTTCGGCTTCGAAGTCGATCGATCGGGGGACTTTCTGGCGCGACAGCGATTGACCGCAAAACGCAATCAGCTCCTCGGCGAGTTCAGGTCCCGGCGAAACGCCGGGCATCGGCTGCACCACCGCTTTCACTTCCTCGCCGAGATCGGCATTGGGAACGCCGAACACCGCGGCGTCCGCGATCTTGGGATGCGTGATCAGCAGGTTCTCGCATTCCTGCGGGTAGATATTGACGCCGCCGGAGATGATCATGAAGGTCGCACGATCGGTCAGATAGAGAAAGCCATCCGCGTCGACATAGCCGACGTCGCCGACGGTGCTCATGCTGCCGTCCGCCGAGCGGGCCTCCTGCGTCCGGTTGGGATCGTTGAAATATTCAAACGGCGTCGCGGTCTTGAACCACACCGTGCCCGGAGTGCCGACGGGGCAGGGTTTCATGGTCTCGTCGAGAATATGCAACTCGCCGAGATAAATTTTGCCGACGGTGCCGCGATGCGCCAGCCATTCCTGGCTGTTGCAGGCGGTGAAGCCGAGCCCCTCGGTGGCGCCGTAATATTCGTGGACGATCGGCCCCCACCATTTGATGATATCCTCTTTCACGACAGCCGGGCACGGCGCCGCCGCATGGATCGCGATCTCAAGCGACGACAAATCGTAGCGCTTTCGCACCTCCTCCGGCAGTTTGAGCATGCGCGAAAACATCGTCGGCACCAGTTGCGTATGCGTGATGCCCCATTTCGGGATCAGTTCGAGGTAACGCTCGGGATCAAAACTCTCCATGATGATGACGGTGCCGCCGGATCGTATGGTGAGGTTGACCGCGGCCTGCGGCGCCGAGTGATAGAGTGGCGCTGGTGACAGATAGATCATGCCTTCGCGGTACTGCCAGAGCTTGTGCAGGAAGTCGAAGATCGGCAGGTTCTGTACCGGCGGCTGTTCCGGTAGCGGCCGCAAAATGCCCTTCGGCCGGCCGGTGGTGCCCGACGAATAGAGCATCGCGGTGCCGACCGACTCGTCTGCGATCGGCGTCGTCGGTAAACCCGCCGTTGCCTGCCGCAGGCCGACGATGCGCTCGCTCTCGCCGTCGCCATCGGCGACGATGCAAAGCTCGACCCTGGGGCATTGCTTCAGCGCCTCGCGCGCAACCTCGAGTTTTGCCTTTGAGGTGATGAGAATGCGCGACTCGCTGTTGGTGAGGATGTAGGCGAGCTCGCTGGCCGTCAGGTAGGAATTCACGCAGGTGAAATACAGGCCGGAGCGCTCGCCCGCGCCGCAGGCTTCGAGGTAGCGGCTGTTGTTCTCCATGAAGATCGCATAGTGGTCGAGCCGCTTGAGGCCGCGGTTGCGGAACAGATGCGCCAGCGCGTTGCTGCGCGCATCCAGCTCACGGTAGGTGATGGTCTCGCCGGTGCCGGCCATGATGAAGGCGGGCTGAAGTGGACGAAGAAGCGCATGCTTGCCGGTGTACATCTTGCTCTTGGTTCCCTTATGCCATTCCCTTATGCCGCCATTAGAAGAATCTCGCGCACCTGCGCCGGGCTCTCGATCCGGCGCGGATTGCGCGGGACCCACGGTGTCGCCATCGCAGCTTCCGCGATCCGGTCGAAATGTTCGGGGCCTACTCGGACATCCTGCAGGCTGCGCGGCATGCCGAGGCCGCGAATGAAATGGTCGAGCACGTCGCCGGCATCCTCGCTTGGGTGTCCCATCGCCGCCGAGACCAACGCCTGCCGCTCGGCGTTATCAGGCTTGTTCCAGCGCATCACCGAAGGCAGCATCACGCAGGACGTATAGCCGTGCGGCACATCGAATTCGGCGCCGAGCACATAGCCGATGCCGTGGCTGGCGCCCATCGGCACGCCCGACGCCAGCGGCCCGGTCGAAAGCCAGGTCCCGATCTGGCAATCCATCCGCGCGTCGATGTCGTTGGGATCCGCCTTCACCCGCGGCAGCGCCTCGGTCAGCATCGCAAGCCCCTTCAGCGCCTGCGCATCGCCGTAAGGATGCGCCTCGCGGGAGCAGATGCCTTCCACGCAATGATCGACGGCGCGGATTCCGGTCGACAGGAACAGCCATTCCGGCGTGTGCACGGAAAGCCAGGGGTCGAGGATGGTGGCGCGCGGCATCAGCAGCGGATGGCGCAGCCCTTCCTTGACCCGCGTCTTCTCGTTGGTGACGCCGGCAATCGACGAGAACTCGCCGCCGGCGATCGTTGTCGGCACGCTGATCTGGCGCACAGTTGGTGCGGCGAGCGAGCCGCTGCCCTGGCCACGAATGGCGTCGATGCCTTCGACCGTATTCACATCGTTGGCGAGGCAGAGCTGCACCGCCTTGGCACCGTCGGTGATCGAGCCGCCGCCGACGGTCACGATGATATCGGCACGGGCGTCGCGGGCCTGGTTGGCGGCGGCAATGACGGCCGCGCGCGGCGTGTGCGCCGGCATCGCGTCGAAGGTGGCGACGCAGCGCGCTCCCAGCGCGCGGCGGATTTTTCCGATCTCGTCGGTTTCGCGGTTGAGCGTGCCGCTGACCATCAGGAACACGCGGAAAACCTTCAGGCGATCGATCTGCTCGACGATCGCCTCGGCCGCCGGACGGCCGAAGACAACCTCATCCATCGCGCCGAATACGACACGGCCCTTGTGCACCTCGTCCTCCCCGGATGTTTCCTTTCCTCGGCGGCAATCTAGCGAAGCTGGCGCGAGACGTCATGCCCGAAGATGCTGCCTCACCGCCGTCATTCCGGGCTCGCGCTGCGCGCGCCCCGGAATGACGGCCTAGTCTAATAGCCCTTCAACCTCGCCAACCGACACGCTGCGCTCCGACAGCAGCACTTCCGCAGCCTCCCGTTCCCATTCGCCGGCCTCGGGCGCCAGCGGATACTGCACGCCCAGGCGATGCTCCAGCACCAGCCGCGCCAAGAGTGCCCTGCGCGCATCGGCGCCGGGCTGGGCGGCCTCGCGCGTCATCAGCACGGCGCTGCTGATGTGATAGAGCGCGCTCGCCGCACGCCGCGCGTGCGATTCCCGCGCGGGATCGGCGGCGACGCGCTCGGCGAAGCGCATGGTCCGGTCGAGCGTCTGCCGCAGGCGGTCGCGGAACGCCGCTGGAATGGCCGTGGCTTCGTCGAGCAATTTCAGCAGTGCGGCTTCCAGCGCCATGTGCGCGCCGCTCTTGCCGACCGCCCGGGTGACGATGTCGAGCGCGTTGATGTTGCTGGTGCCCTCCCAGAGCACGCCGATATGAGCGTCGCGCACCAGCCGCGCCTGCACCCATTCCTCGATGTAACCATTGCCGCCGCGCACCTCCATCGCGCCGGTCGCCACCGGAATGTTGTCGCGGCAGGCGCGGAATTTCAGAAGCGGCGTCAGGATCCGCAAACAATTTTCGGCGTCCCTTGCGCCGGCATTGGCGCGGTCCATCGCGTCGGCCGCGAACAGGAACATCGACAGCGCCTGTTCCGTCGGCAGCGTGATCTTGAGGAGCTGGCGCCGGAGCAGGGGATAGTCGATGATGGTCCTGCCGAAGGCGGAACGCGTTCGCGCGCACACCATGGCCTCGTTGACGCAGCGCCGCATCATCGCCGCCGCGCGGACACCATGCGACAGCCGCGACAGATTGACCTGCTCCATCATCTGCTTGAGGCCCTGGTCGGCCTCCCCGACGAGCCAGGCGACCGCGCCTTCAAGCAAAATCTCGCCTGACGCCATCGAGCGGGTGCCGAGCTTGTCCTTGAGGCGGACGATGCGATAGGCGTTGCGGCGCCCGTCCTTCAGCCGGCGCGGCAGCGCGAACAGGGCGAGCCCCCTGGTGCCGGCGGGGGCGCCTTCCGGGCGCGCCAGCAGCAGGGCGACGTCGGCGTCGGCATGCGAGCAGAACCATTTGTCGCCGAACAGCCGCCATTCGCCATCTTCAAGGCGCGCTGTCGTTTCGATGGTGCCGACATCGGAGCCACCGGACCGCTCGGTCATGAACTGCGTGCCCTTCCATTGCGTCGCCGGATCGGCGGACAGCATTTTCGGCAGCAGATAGTCTTGCAATTCGCGGCTAGGCGGAGTGATAATCGATCCAGTCCTCGTCGCGGCCGAAGCGGTCGCGCGGGTTCAGGACCGGCGGATGTTTGTCGGCGAGCCGCGCCAGTTCATCCAGCCGGCCGCCGGCCAGCGCGCCGAGGCGATCGAAATGCGGCCCGAGCCGCTGGAAATCGTCCGGCGAGAGATAAAGCGCGAGCAGATCGCGCAGGCCGCGATCTCTGGCGTAAAAATTTTGCCCGGCGCAGTCAGGCGCGATGTGATCGGCGCCGCGCGGCAAAGCTGGTGTTACAGTCGCGTCCATGGCTGACCTCGCTCTGACGTCGTTCCGACCAAGTGCGCGGTTGCGCACGGGCGCCGGGACCCATAGCCACCGATGTTAGTCACGAAAGGGATTGCAGCTCCAGCCCCATCAAACCGCGGCATCGGTGGTCATGGTTCCCGGCTCCTGATGCGCAATTGCGCATATGGGCCGGGACGACATAAAGGGGGGCTCGTTTGCATGAGCCTCCCGATTGTGGCCAACGCAAATTTTGTCGCGTGATCCGCGATATGCTAGAGGGAACGGCTTAACCGGATGGATATTGCAATGTCATCACCGCCCGACCTCGCGACGCTCAAGATCGACGATTTCGCACCGCATCTCGATGCGATCTTCGAGATGCAGTCGCCGACCGGTATCGTGCCGTTGAAGCTCGCCAAGGCGGAGGCCTTGGGGCAGGCCAGGCGCGCAGGCGGGGCCTTTTCGCTGCTGTTCATAGCTCCGACCGGACCCTGGCTGCCGCAGTCGATGTATCCGATCGCGCATCCGACGCTGGGCACCTTGAACATTTTCCTGGTGCCGACCGGGCCGGCGTCCGACGGCAACGGCTATCAGGCCGTGTTCGCCTAACCGGCCGATGCCGGATCAGTCCGGCGCAGCGGTCCAGCGCATCAGGTCATAGACGCCCTTGTTTTCCTCGGTCTTGAAGCCGAGGCGCCGGTAGAGACGCATCGCGGGATTGAACTTCTCGACATGGATCGACACCGCCTTGCCGGCGGCGGCGGCCTCATCCAGCAAGTCGCGCAGCAGCGCCTCGCCCAACCCCTTCCGGCGATGATCCGGCAGGAAGGCGATATCGATAATGCAGTGCTCGCTTGCCCAGCGTTCGACGTAGAGACGGCCGATGTCTTCGCCGCCGCGCACCGTTATTAGCCAGTCGGCCTCCGGGTAATATTGCTGGTAGTGCGCATGTTGCGCCTGAAATTGCATCTGCAGGAACGCGGCCTTTTCCTCGCCGGTCCAGGGTGTGACAGCAAGTTCCTCGATCCGGGTCGAGGCATAGACCTCAGCGAGAAACGGCAGGTCGGCGTCGGTGATCGGACGAAAACTCATCCCCGTTTCGGCCGCACGCGCCCAGCCAAACGGGATCGCCGCGCTTGTGTTCATCGATGGCGGCTCAGGATCGCGGCGGAAACACGCCCTGCATCGCAATGATGAAGAACAACGCGAGGAACGGTTGCATATTGTTGTGAACCCCGCCATTGCCCGTAAGCCCGGTCGCCTGAGGATTCAGGGTGACCAGTTGGGTCCCCGGGGCGGTCTGATAGGCGAGGTTCGTCGCCGGCGCAGGTTTTGACATTGAGGTCGTGGGGCCTGCAGTGGCCACGTTGGCAACGACGGCCCTCGCCTGGAGGGTATGCGAGTGCGACGGCAATTCCGTTGGCAGCAACGTGACGGTTTGTTCGCCGCCGGATTCCCCGATGAAGAAATCGCCGAACGGCGACGATCCCGAGAATTGCGTCGTATGCATCGGCGCGCTGCCCGCTAGGTTGGGCAGCGCAAAGTTTGATTTCCCATCGCCGCCATATTGCGTGCCGAGCAGCGAAAACAGGGCCGTATTCTGTGAAATAGGTAAAATCTGGCCATCGCAACTCGCCCAACCCGTGGGGGCGAAATTGCCGGCAAAAATTCGTATTTCGGCGACGAACGGATTGGACATGGCAAGCCTCTGGCTTCAAGTTTGCGAGGGAAAAATGCCGAACAGGGAAATGATGAAGGTAACGGCGAGGAACGGCATCATGTTGACATGCGGCTGGTTGCCGCCGGTCGCCAACACCGATATCGGATTCATCGGCGACACCGCCGGGTGCGGGGAGTATTCCGACACGGTCGTTGGAGAAGCGAGGACCGCGTTCTGCGGTGACGCCTGTCCGCCGCCGGCGGTTGACGCCATGAACGAATGGGAGTGCGTCGGGATCTGAGTCGTGGTCAGGGTTACCGACGACGTGCCGGAGAGTTGTCCCAGCACGTAGTTTGACCCGCCAGACAGCGTTCCCTGATGGATTGGAATGCGGGCCGCCAGATTGGGCAGGGCGAACGTCTGCTGCCCGTCACCGCCGTAAGTGGTTCCGATCAGATTGAACAGCGTGTCGTTTTCCGAGATGGGGATCAACTGACCGTCGCAGGTCGCCCATCCTGCGGGTGCGAAATTGCCTCCAAACATACGGATCTCGCCGACAAACGGTTGAGACATGTCACGGTCCTCAATTGCGGGAAGGAAAAATGCCCTGGAGGGCAATGATGAAATTCAGGACCAGATAGGGCTGCAAATTGCTGTGCGGTTGACCACCCACGCTGTTGGTGATGGTGCTGGGATCGAGCGGCGTCAGGCTGGTGATCTGGGCCGTGTAGAGCTGGAAGCCTGAGCTTGCCGCCAGGGCATTGCTTGCCGGATTGTTCTGGTCGGCGGTGATCGACGTGCCTTGCACGAAATGGTTATGCGCAGGCATTTCCTGGAGCGTCAGCGTGTGATTTTCCTCGCCGCCGATCTGCCCAAGGGTAAATCCCTGGCCTTGGTAGATCGGCGCCCGGCCTTGCAGGTTCGGAAGCCCGAAATTCGTTTGGCCATTGCCGCCATACGTGGTGCCAAGGATGGAGAACAGAGCCTGGTTCTGGTTGATCGGCAAAAGCTGACCGTTGCAGAACGCCCAGCCCTTTGGCGGAAAATTCCAGGAGATGATCTTGACTTCACCTAAAAAAGGGTCACTCACGTCGACCTCCAAGAATTCTTTTCACTACCTAAGATTTATCCAACTCGAGGCGGCAAGTCGATATAATTCTGCCCCACGTCGAAAGATCGAATACTGCGTCCTCGATGACGTTCGCGAAAATATCACGCCGGCGCGCAAGGTCAAACGTGGAAGAACCCGAACGATTCCGCGCCGCAGTAGGCCGGCAGGCCGAGATAAACGGGCGCGTGAATGTCGGCGCCGTAAGGTGCTGGTGTGCCGGCACCCCCGGCACCGTAAGGCGCGGGCGTGCCAGCACCGTCGGATAGTTGCATGCCGCGAAATCCAAATCCGACCGGCGCGGCTGGCGCTGCAGCGGGCGCGACCGCTGCAACCAAGGTCATCGTCGACGCCGTTTCGGAGTGGATTTGGAGCGCTGTTGCCGGGTGGGAGGGATCAAGGTTCACGTTGATCGTATCACCGACCGCTATTCCGTCGAGCTGGGCGATATTGACCCAATGCGCGGCTTGTCCCGAGGATGCCGTGTTGATCTGCACCGTCGTGAAAGTGCCGCTGGCGTCCTCCGTCGCATGGACCAGCGATGAAAGATTCGTCGTGGCGGACAGGGCCGAGAACAGCGCCGTGAGGTCGATCGTATCGCCTTGTGCGGCGCTGTAGTCGGTAACGTGGTCGATCTGAGGCGTTGACGACGTCGCGTCCGCAAGCGCGGACGAATCGAACACGAAGCGATCGGCGCCGCCGCCGCCGGTCAGGAAATCATAGCCGGGCCCGCCATTCAGAATGTCGTTGCCTGGGCTGCCGATGATATGATCGTTGGCGACGCTGCCGTCGATCGTGACCCCGGTGCCGTGCACGAGATTGATCGGCACCGTGTTCAGGGTGTCGGACGTTCCATCGGAGACGGTGAACTGGAAGTCCGCGGAGGTGTCGGCGCCGAGATCGGACGGCGCGAATTTCAGCAGTGCAAACTGCGCCGCGGTCAATACCGCGTTGGCCGCCACCGGGGTGCCGTCGGCATATTCGATATGACCGTTACCGGGCAGCGAATTGATCGTGACGGTATCGCCACTTGCCACCGGGTCGAGATGCAGACCGAACGGGGCGGCACTGTCGGCGGCGAAGATCGGATCGCCTGGCGCCTTGACGCCGACCGGAATAGTCAGCGCCGACGTCGTGAGGGTGTTGGTGACGTTTCCGGTTGAGAGCGTCGCGGTATCCGTAACGGTTGCCGTGATGCTGAGCGTGAAGTTGCCGGTGAAACCGGCCGCCGGAATGAAATCGACTTGCGTGCCGGACGAGGCAATCGCCGTGATGTCCGCCGGGTTGTCGATCACCCATGTCCCTCCCGTGCCGGCATGGCCGACCGAGAATGTTCCGGACGGGAATCCCGACAGCGTGAGGTGGTCGATGATCTCGTGGCCGCCATTGGTCGCCGTGGTGCCGACGAGATCGGTGACGAGCGCGGTGATCGCACCAAGCCTGATGCCGCTCGAGTTCTCGCCCCCGTCACCGGGAACCGTAAACAGCCGCTGGAAGATATCGCTGCCATCTCCGGGCGTGCCGTCCCAGACGCTGACAACCTTGCCGTTGTTGAGGACGGCCTGGGGATTGTGATCGAAATCGGTGTGCTGCGTCTGAGCCCCGAACGTGGTCGCGTTGATTTCGAACTGGCCGCCGACCAGGTTTCCGCTCGCATCCAGCCGCTGCGCGAAAATGCCTTCGCTGCCGCCGGAGTCCTGGTTGGAGTCCCAGGTGACCAGGAAACCGCCGTCCGGCAGGGCAACAACATTGCTGGCGTCCTGCTCGCCTGTCGTCGCTGTATTGACAAGGATTTCGCCGCTCGTTGCAACGCCGCTCGAGTTGAACAGCCGGGCTTCGATGTCGGTGTTGCTGCCGGTCGGGTCGGTCGTCCACACCATGGCGAAACCGCCATTGGCGAGAGCCGTCACCTGAGCCAGCGATTGCTCGCCCGTGGTCGTCGTGTTGGCCTCGGTCGTGCCTTGGATGATGGTGCCGGCGGAGTTGTAGACCTGAAAGAAGACGTCGCTGTGGGCGAGATTGTTATCGGGGTCCGAGCTCCAGCTGATCACGAAGTTGCCGTTACTCAGAACGGTGATGCTGGGACGCTCCTGAACGCCGCTTGATTGGGTGCTGACCTGGAAGTTTGAGAGGCCTAATGTCGTGCCGTCCTGATGGACCGCCTGGCCGCTGGCATTGTAGCGCTGCGCCTCGATGACCGACTGCGAGATGCCACCGA
>WNFR01008895.1_pt1 | contig 10148 bp, 10 predicted proteins | sample 5400221 | NCBI WGS metagenome assembly WNFR01 (sample SAMN13153357, study PRJNA577476) | soil metagenome | isolation source: 40 cm soil under Madrone tree | place: USA:California | collected 2016-06-14 | reverse complement strand
ACATGGGGGGCCCCGAAATGGCCCCCCAACCCCCCCAACGTTCGGAGCGCCCCGGCACAGCCGGGTCGCTCCTCTGAACCCCACACGCTCGGGGCGCCCCGGCCAAGCCGTCGCACCGCTCGATATTCCGACAGGCTCGTAGCTGCTCCCGCGAGCGACCGACGCCGGGACCGGACGCGTGAGTCACGGGCGTATACTCCCGGCCATGGGCGAGCCCACCCGGGCCTGGCCGGCCGACACGCTGGCCCGCGTGCCGTTCTGGGTCTACCAGGACGAGGCGAACTACCGCGCCGAGCTGCGCCGCATCTTCGAAGGCCCCACCTGGAGCTTCGTGTGCCTGGAGTCCGACGTCGCGAAGCCCGGCGAGTTCCGGACGACGTTCGTCGGCGAGATGCCGGTGATCGTGGTGCGCGGGCAGGACGGCGGTGTCCACGCGTTCGAGAACCGGTGCGCGCACCGCGGCGCCCTGATCGCGCTGGACGACGCGGGCAGCGTGAAGAACGCGTTCCAGTGCGTCTACCACGCGTGGAGCTATGACCTGCGCGGCAACCTGATCGGCATTGCGTTCGAGAAGGGCAGCAACGGCCGCGGCGGCATGCCCGCCGACTTCTGCAAGGCCGATCACGGGCCGCGCAAGCTGCGGACGACCACGCTCTGTGGCCTCGTCTTCGCGACGCTGGCGCCCGAGACGCCGCCCATCGAGGAGTACCTCGGCGCCGAGATCCTCGGCCGCGTGCGTCGCGTGATGGGCAAGCCGGTGCAGGTGCTCGGGCGCTTCACCCAGGGGTTGCCGAACAACTGGAAGCTCTACTTCGAGAACGTCAAGGACACGTACCACGCGAGCCTGCTGCACGCCTTCTTCGGCACCTTCCGCATCACGCGGCTCACGCAGGGCGGCGGCGTGCTGGTCAGCCCCGACGGCGCGCACCACGCCTCCTACACGATCGGCGTGCCCGAGGACGCCAGGAGCGCCGCGTATCGCGAGCAGGGGATCCGCTCGGAGCTCGACGGCTTCCGGCTGGCCGACGCGCGGCTGCTCGACAGCGTGGACGAGTTCAACGATCGCATCCAGCTGCAGATCCTGACCGTGTTCCCGAACCTCGTCATCCAGCAGGTGCAGAACTCGCTCGCCGTGCGTCAGATCGTGCCGACCGGCGTGGCGTCGATGGAGCTGCACTGGACTTACATCGGCTTCGCCGACGACGACGCGGAGATGCGGCAGCGGCGGTTGCGCCAGGCCAACCTGGTCGGCCCCGCCGGCTATGTCTCGATGGAGGATGGCTGCGTCGGCGGCTTCGTGCAGCGGGGCGCGGCCGCCGCCGGCGACGAGGTCTCCGTCGTCAACATGGGCGGCGAAGGCACGGAATCGATGGACACGCGTGCGACCGAAGCCTCCGTGCGCGGGTTCTGGAAGGCGTACCGCCGCCACATGGGCTACTGATGCTCGAGCGCGTCGTCAGGCTCAACGCCGACTACGCGCGCGCCATCGACGACGACCGGCTGGAGGACTGGCCGGGCTTCTTCACCGAGAAGTGCCTCTACAAGATCACCTCCGCCGACAACCACCGCCGCGGGCTCGAGGCCGGTGTGATCTACGCGGACACGAAGAGCATGCTGCGCGACCGCGTGGCCGCGCTGCGTGAGGCCAACATCTACGAGCGCCAGACGTACCGCCACCTCATCGGCCTGCCCGCGCTCGTCGGAACGGAAGGCGAGCTCACGCGTGCGGAGACGCCGTTCCTCGTCGTCCGCATCATGCGCGACGGGACGATGGATCTCTTCGCGACGGGTCGCTATCTCGACGCGCTGATGGACGACGCGGGCGCGCTGCACCTGCGCGAGCGCATCGTGGTCTGCGACAGCGGCCGCTTCGACACCCTCCTCGCCATTCCGCTGTAGACGACCGACATGGGGGGCCCCGAAATGGCCACCCAACCCCCCCAGCCTTCGGAGCGTCCCGGCGAAGCCGTGCCGCTCCTCTAATTTAGACCGCGCCAGCCCATGGGGGGCCATTTCGGGCTGGCCCTCAAGCCCCGTTGCTACGCTGAGAGGATTTGCAGCGCGGCACTGCTCTTCAGTCTCAAACGCTCCCAGCACGACCCATCAGGGGCGCCGGTTAGTTGCGCTTGACACGGCGACGTTCGTCTTCCCAAATCTTTTCGCAGGCCTCGTGAAAGCGGATCATCCTGTTGGCGGCTACGTCGGAGAAAGGCGCGTATGCCTCGTTGATTGGCGTATCGCAGCCAGAACACGGCTCGCCATGACCTTGCACGATGGTAACGGCATTGGGCGGCGTGCCACCGGTCCTGGAGGTCGCCGACGCCGTCCATGCGCGCTCCCTCGGTAGCGAACCGTTTGCGAGCCTGGCTTGGATACGTTCTCGGCATACGGCGTCTGTTGGTCTGGACATAGACTCTTCACCCTAACCCTAGGCTGCTGGATGGACCGAAGCCAGGCGGGAAGCCAAGCGGTACATGAAGCGGACGCCCGGCGTGCTTACGCTCCCAAGTTCGCGTGGAGTTGTCACGAAGATCGGCATTCTTTGGATCGCGGAGTGCCGCGACATATCGCTCGAAGTGGTACTCAATATCGTCAACGAACGCCGCGGGGACAATGACGAAAGCGCTTATCTCCAGTGTCGCCCGCTGGGCCGAATGCGCTGCCTTGCGCGCTATCTCGCGGCGCCTCTCCCCGCTGAGGTTCTTTGCCCGTGTCTTGCCACCGATGCCTTGCGGTCGTCTTCCGGTCATCGTAGGGGTAAGCATAGCGGTGCGCGGCGTTGTCAGCGAGCCCTCCATGTCTAGCGGAACGCGATGCTCGACGGGCTGCCGGTCTTCACGACGTGGCCCGTGGGCTTCAGCTTGCCGGTGGCCTGATCGACGCGGAAGGTGACGATCGTGTCGCTGTTCTGGTTGGCGGCGTAGAGGAGCGACCCCGTCGGATCGAGCGCGAAGAAGCGCGGCACCTGGCCCTGGGTCGATTCCCAGGCGACGGGCGAGAGCACGCCGCTGGCGTCGTCGACGGCGAAGACCACGATGCTGTCGTGGCCGCGGTTACTGCCGTAGACGAAGCGTCCCGACGGGGCCACGGCGATCTCGGACGTGGTGCTGTGCCCGGTGTACGAGGGCGGCAGCGTCGTGATCGTCTGCAGCGGGACCAGCTCGCCGCGCTGCGTGTCCCACTTGAAGGTCGTGATCGTCGAGTCGAGTTCGTTCATCTGGTACAGGTAGGGCTGGGTCGGATGGAAGTCGGCGTGACGCGGGCCTGCGCCGGGCCGGCTCGCCACCGAGGGCGGCTCGGCGGGCACCAGCTTGCCGGTGGCCGTGTCGAGCCGGAACACGAAGGTCGTGTCGAGGCCCTTGTCGGGCACCACGAGGAAGCGCCCGCGCGGGTCGAGGACGACGTCGTGCGGGTGCGCGCTCGCCTGCTCGGTCCGGTGCGGGCCCGGCTTGCCCTGCAGCGTGACGAGATCGCTGAGCGGCGCCAGCGAGCCGTCCGGATTGACCGGCAGCACGGCCACCGTGCCCGTCGAGTAGTTCGCCAGCACCACGAACCTGTTCGACGCGTCGATGGCCAGGCGCACGCCGTTGCGGCCGCTGGTGGGCTGGCGGTTGAGCAGCGTGAGGCGGCCGCTCTCCTGGTCGACCGCGAACGCCGTGGCGTCGGCGCCGTCGCCGTGCGCGGCGTAGAGGAAGCGCTGCCGGCGGTCGAGCGCCAGCCACGATGGATTGACGATGTCGCCGACCAGCTGCACCTGTGTCCAGTCGCCCGATCCCGGATCGATCCGGTACACGCCGATGCCCTCGCCGCGACCGTTGCGCTCCTTGCTCGTGTAGCAGCCGACGTAGGCGAACATCGGTGTCCTCCGGGTGGCCGCGCTGGCGCTCGGCCCGGTGGCCGCGGCGCACCCGCCGGCGGCGATGGCGACGATGAGACCGGCGGTGCCTGCGAGAAAGTCGCGCCGCTCCCTGTCCATCGTCACCTCCGACCGTCGCGCGTCGACCGCGCGCGTCTGTTGGCCGTCCTCTGTCGGGTCCACCAGGCCCTGATCTCGCCGACGTGATCGCGCTCGTGGCTCCAGCCCGGCGCGGGCAGCCACTCCGTCACCGGATACGCGTGCGCGGGGTCGCGCAGCGACGCCGCCGGCAAGCGCTGGAATCGTCGGACGAGATCGGCGCGCGTACGCTGCATCCGGCGGAGCAGCGCGCGCAGGCCCAGCCGGTGCAGTCGCGCGACGGTGCGTGCGTTGAAGCGATCGGCGTACGCCAGGCTCTCGAACCAGTGGATGCGGTCGCCATGACCGCGCGCGATGAGTGCGAACCGGCGCACGGTCTCCTCGTCGCAGGCCAGCAGGTGCCCCAGGACGTCCTTGACGGACCAGCGGTCCTGGGTGCGCGCCTTTAGGATCTCGGCCTCGGGCAGGCGCGCGAGGACGGCCAGCGTTTCGCGGCGGGAGGCCACGAGGCGTCTGACGGCGGCGCGCCGCCACTTCGCGAGCGCCGTCGATTGTCGGGTCGCCATCACGGCCCAGATGATACATTCCTCGCGCTCGGCGTTCTTGTGCCAGTGCCAATCGCGCGAATCGAGGAGGTCACCATGGCGACCCGCAGACTCTCACGGCGACAGATCCTGGGCATGGCGGTGGGCGCGAGCGGCCTCGCCCTGTCGGGACGTCTGGCGGCGTTCGCCGAGGCGCTGAAGCCGACCCCCGGCGAGATCCTGGGCCCGTTCTATCCCGTCATCAAGCGTGTCGATCAAGGCGCCGACCTGACCGTCATTCCAGGAAAGCCGGGACGCGCCGCCGGCGAGGTCATCCACGTGATGGGGCGGGTGCTCAACGTCGAAGGGCAGCCGGTCCGGGGGGCCAGGGTCGAGCTGTGGCAGGCCAACGCGCGCGGGCGCTACACGCACCCGAGCGACACGAATCCGGCACCGCTCGATCCGAATTTCGAGGGCTTCGCCGTGCAGACCACCGACGCCGAGGGCCGCTATCGGTTCAAGACGGTCAAGCCGGGCGCGTACCCGGCGCTCGGCAACTGGATGCGGCCCCCGCACCTGCACTTCGACGTGACCGGCAAGGTCAACCGCCTCGTCACGCAGATGTACTTCCCCGGCGAGTCGCTGAACGATACGGACCTCCTTCTGCAGAAGCTCCGCGCGAACAGGGACGCCGCCATCGCGAAGGTCTTGCCCCCCACCGCCGACGTCGAGCCGGATTCACGCCTCGTCGTCTGGGACATCGTCCTCGACAAGGGCTGAGCGGCGCGCGTCACCTCCGGCTGTTCAGCACATAGAACGGCGTCACGGCGTCCGGCGTGAGCCAGGCGTTGTACCAGTCCTGCACATAGGGCTTGAGCTTGCGCAGCGCCTCGGCGTGGCGCCGCTGTCTGGGCCCGATGGCGCGCGCCGCCTTGCGGATCTCGCGGTAGAGCGCGTCCACGTCGAGCGTCGTCAGCCGGCGATCCTGCATCACCACGCGCCCGCCGACGATCGCCGTGTTGACGTCCTCGCCCATGGCGCGATGCACGAACGCCTCCGCGATCGGCAGCTCGTCCGTCATCCACGGGTCGCGCAGCACGCGGTCGAGGTCCACCAGGATCATGTCGGCCTTCATGCCGGGCTTCAGCGCGCCGATCTGGCCGCCGAAGCCGACGGCGCGCGCGCCGTTCAGCGTGCCCATGCTCAGCACGTCGTAGGCGTCGAGGGCGGGCGTCTTGAGATCGTAGTCCGGCACGCGGTGGAGCTTGTGCAGCATGCGCAGCTCCATGATCGCGTCCTCGTCGTCGTTGATCGTCTTGTCGTCGAGCCCCATGGCCACGTTGACGCCGCGGCGGTGCATCAGGTAGATCGGCGCCAGGCCGTTGCGCATCCCGAGATTGCACGACGGGTGGCTGGTGATGGAGGCGCGCCGGGTGGCGAGACGATCGATGTCCTCCTCGGTCACCCAGATGGCATGGCCGAGGGTGAGGTTCTCGTCGACGAGGCCGAGGTCGTCGAGCCACGCGATGGCGCTCTTGCCGTACTTCCGGAACGAGAACGCCTTCTGGATCGGCGTCTGCACGCAGTGCATGTGGATCGGCACCTTGCCCAGCTGGTCGGCGGTGGTCTTGGCGCGCAGCAGGAAGCGCTCGGTGCACGCCTGCGCCCACGAGGGTGAGAGCAGCACCCGCGTGTCGTCCGAGGCGAAGCGGCCGTGCAGGTGATCGAACAGCGCGAAGTATTCGTCTTCCACGCGCTCGCTGTCGAGGTGCACGAGCGGCTCGGCGAACGCCTTCAGCTCGGCGGGCAGGGTGGCGAGGAATGCCTTGCTGTCGAGCACGAGCTTGTCGACGTTGCGCACCCCGGGCGCGAAGGCCAGCCGGATCCCCGCATCGAGATACGTGCGGATGGCCGTCTCGCAGCGGCCGCGCGCCTGCGGGCCGTCGGTGTCGAAGCCCATGTGGTGGATCGTCGTGCAGCCGCTGCGCAGGTGGCGCCACGCGCCGAGCGCCGCGGTCAGCTCCGGCTCGAAGACCGGCATGAACGTCCAGTCGATCAGGTTGTTCTCGAGATAGTCGTTCAGCACGCCCTTCTGGATCGGGCTCAGCGCGCGGCCGTGGCTGTGCGCGTCGACGAGGCCCGGCATCAGCAGCTGCTTGCCGTCGCCGACGGCGCGGGCGCGCGGGTGCTTGCGGCGCAGCGCGCGCCAGTCGCCGACGGCGGCGATGCGCGCGCCCGAGACCAGGACCGCGGCGTCGGTGAGGACGCCGGCGCCGCGCTCGCCGGCGTCCGTGATGACGTACTGGCCGCGGACCAGCAGCTCCACGCCGCTACTCCAGGGCGGCGAGCTTCTCGATGATCGTCAGGGCCACGCTGGTGTCCTGGTCGGCGAGGCCCGCCGCCATCGCCGCCTGCTGGTAGCGCTGCGCGACGTTGGAGAAGCTGACCGGCACGTGCAGCTCCTTGGCGATGGTGTTGAACGTCTCGAGGTCCTTGTTCATGAGGAACACCTTGAAGCCCGGCGCGAAGTTGCGCGGCACGATGGCGGTGGGGATGCGCTCGAGCGCCTTGCTGCCGCCGCTCGACGCCTTGACCACCTCGTAGATCGTCATCGGATCGAGGCCCGCCTTGCGGCCGAGCACGAGCCCTTCCATCATGGCCAGCGAGTTCACGCACGCCATCATGTTGTTGATCGCCTTCACGGTGTTGCCGGCGCCCACGGGACCGACGCTGAAGATGTTCGGGCCGATCGCGCGCAGCACCGGGCGCGCGCGCTCCAGCACCTGCGCGTCGCCGCCGACCATCACCGCCAGCGTGGCCGCCTTCGCGCCGGACACGCCGCCGCTCACCGGCGCCTCCAGGAAGTGCACGCCGCGCTGGGTGGCGCGCGGCTCGATCTTGCGCGGGGTCGAGGGCAGCACGCTGCTGAGGTCGATGAGGATCGTCCCCGGCTTCGCGCGCTCGACGAGGCCGCCGGCGTCGAGATAGAGCGCCTCCACGTCCGGCGACGCCGGCAGGCACGTCATCACGATCTCCGCCCGCTCCAGCACCTCCTGCGGCGAGCCGGCCTTCTGCGCGCCGGCCGCGATCAGGTTGCTCATGGCGTTGGGGTTCTTGTCGAACACGGTGAGGGGGAAGGACTTCAGCACGTTGCCGGCCATCGGATTGCCCATGTTGCCGACGCCGATGAACCCTACGGATGTGGCCATGTGTGGTCTCCTCGGCCGGGATGATACCCCAGAGGCGCGACTCGCCTTCTGCCTGCCGGGCGGGCACGTTGACAGGCTCCACGCGGCTAGTGGAGGATTGGCCGCCGTGTGGCTGAGCAGCATGCCCGAGATGATGGAGTATGGTCTGCACGGAGCCTCGCGCTCGCGGCGCGATGCGCTCCGCTGGCGCCTGGCCTCGCTCGCGATCTTCCTGGCGCTGTGGAGCGTCGCCGGCGGCCTCGTCGAGGCGAGGCGGCCCTTCAACCCGCTGTTCCTGCCGGCGCCATGGGTGGTGATCGGCGCGCTCCTCGAGCTGGCGCGCAAAGGCCAGCTCTGGGTGCACGTGGCGGCCACGCTCGAGCGCGTCGCCGTCGGCTTCTCGGCCGGCGCGGTGCTCGCGCTGGCGCTCGGCCTGCTCGCCGGCCAGGCCCGCGCGGTGCGCAACGTCGTCGAGCCGGTGGTGGAGCTGCTGCGGCCGATCCCGCCGCTGGCCATGCTGCCGCTCTTCATCGTGTGGGTCGGCATCGGCGAGGGCTCGAAGGTCGGCTTCATCACCTACGCGACGTTCTTCCCGATGTTCGTGACCACCGTGCACGGCGTCGCCCAGATCGACGCGCGGCTGCTGCGCGCCGCGCAGAGCCTCGGCGCGCGGCCGCGCCACCTCTTCTTCCGCGTGATCCTTCCCGCCGCGCTGCCCGACGTGCTGACCGGGCTGCGACTCGGCGTGGCGCTGTCGTTCTTCGTGATCGTCATCTCGGAGTTCGTCGGCGCCGAGAATGGTCTCGGCTACCTCATCAACGACGGGCGCAACTTCTTCCTGGTGCCGCAGATGCTCGGCGCCGCGCTGCTGCTGGGGCTCCTCGGGTACGCCGGCAACGGGCTGGTGCGGGTGCTGGAGCGGCGCGTGCTCCGCTGGCAGCATCCGCGCTAGCGATGAACATCCACGTCCGCGGCCTCTCGCGAACGTTCGTCGCCCAGGGCCGTGAGACGCCGGCGCTGCTCGACGTCGATCTCGAGGTCGCCGAGCACGAGTTCGTCTGCCTGCTCGGACCGTCGGGCTGCGGCAAGTCGACGCTGCTGAACATCGTCGCCGGCTTCCTGCGTCCTTCCGCCGGCGAGGTGCGGGTGGGCGGGCGGCCCGTCACCGGGCCCGGCGCCGACCGCGGCGTGGTGTTCCAGGAGTACGTGCTCTTCCCGTGGCTCACGGTGGACGGCAACGTCCAGTTCGGCCTCACGCTGAAGGGGACGCCGGCGGCGGAGCGTCGCGCGGTGGTGGCGCGCTACCTCGAGCTGGTGGGCCTCGCCGCGCACGCCGAGAAATATCCGGTCCAGCTCTCGGGCGGGATGAAGCAGCGCGTGGCCATCGCGCGCGCGCTCGCCAACAATCCGGAGATCATCCTGATGGACGAGCCGTTCGGCGCCCTCGACGCGCAGACACGCGAGGTGCTGCAGGACGAGCTCGGCCGTATTCAGCGCGTCGAGCACAAGACGGTGCTCTTCGTCACGCACTCCATCCGCGAGGCCGTCTATCTCGCCGACCGCGTGGTGGTGATGACCACCGCGCCGGGGCGGATCAAGCAGGTCTTTCAGATCAAGCTGCCCGAGGTGCGCGACCGCTTCGCGCCCGAGTTCACCCACTACGAGAGCGAGATCACCCGCGTGGTGAAGGAAGAGGTCGCCAAGGTGCACGAGTGAGGCGAACGCGCATCCTGGCGCTGCTGGGCGTGCTGGCCGTGTGGGCGGCCGTCTCCTACGGCAACCGCGCGCTCGGCGTGATGATGCCCGCCCTGCTGCCCACGCCGGGCGACGTCGGCACGGTCTTCGCCGAGACCGCGCGCGACGGCACGCTGTGGCGCCATGTGGTGACGTCGCTCGGCCGCGTCGCCGTCGGCTTCGGCGCCGCCGCGGTGGCCGCGCTCGCCCTCGGGCTGCTGGCCGCCATGTGCGTGCCCGTGCGCCTGATGCTGGAGCCGATCATCGAGTTCGTGCGGCCGATCCCGCCGCTGGCCTTCCTGCCCATGTTCCTCGTCTGGTTCGGACTGGGCGAGGCCTCCAAGGTGGCCTTCATCGGCTACACGACGTTCTTCCCGATGTTCGTCGCCGTGGCCGCCGCCGTGCTGCGCGTCGACGTGACGCTGCTGCGCGCGGCGGCCAGCCTCGGCGCCGGCCACCTCGATCTCATCCGCCGCGTCATCGTGCCCGCGGCGCTGCCCGGCATCATCGTGGCGCTGCGGCTGGGCTTCGCCCTCGCGCTGTTCGTGATCGTCGGCGCCGAGTTCATGGGTGCCGACGCCGGGCTCGGCCACCTGATCATGGAGGGCCGCACGTTCTTTCTGCCCGCGCAGATCGTCATGGGCGCCCTCGTGCTCGGGCTCCTCGGGTCGGTCGTCAACGCGCTCCTGCTCGCGGCCGAGCGCCGTCTGTTCCGCTGGCGCGAGGCGGGCGCGACCTCGTGATTTC
>WNFR01049320.1_pt1 | contig 10149 bp, 8 predicted proteins | sample 5400221 | NCBI WGS metagenome assembly WNFR01 (sample SAMN13153357, study PRJNA577476) | soil metagenome | isolation source: 40 cm soil under Madrone tree | place: USA:California | collected 2016-06-14 | reverse complement strand
GTTGTGATCAAGGCAACGCAAACGGGAATTCCGGTACGTATCGGAGACGTCGCCACGGTGACGACCGCCGTAAAGCCGCTCTACACGGTGGTTACGGCGAACGGAAGGCCGTCGCTGCTCATCAATATCAATCGGCAGCCCGACAGCAATACCGTTAAGGTAGCGAATGAAGTGCACGCGGAGATCGATAAGATCCGTCAGACGCTGCCCAAAGGAATTAAGGTCGAACCGTTTTACGATCAGTCATTGATCGTCAACCAATCCATCAGCAGCGTGCGCGATGCCATCCTGCTCGGTCTCATCCTCGCGTCCATCATTTTGGTTGTCTTTCTCCGGGATTGGGGCACTTCAATTGTGGCCGGGCTGGTGATTCCGGTCACCGTGACCGTCACGTTCATTGCGCTGAAAATGTTGGGCGAGAGTTTCAACCTGATGACCCTAGGCGGACTAGCAGCGGCCGTAGGCCTGGTCATCGACGATGCCATCGTCGTTGTCGAAAACATTGTGCTTCATCGAGACGCCGGGCAGGGAAGACTCGAAGCCATTCAAAGCGCGCTGGGTGAGATTACCAAGCCGCTAATCGGCTCCACGATTACCCCGGTAGTAGTCTTCCTGCCCCTGATCTCGATCGCTGGCGTGACGGGAACATTCTTCCGTGCCCTCGCCGTCACGATGTCGGTGTCAACTATTCACGTCCTTGATCCTCGCCCTCTCATGGACCCCCACACTCAGCCAGTTTTTTATCCGGAGGAAGCCCGGGGCGGAGGAAGCGGCGGACAGGGAAGGCGGACACGAGCATGAGGAAGATATCAATCGTCTGCTCGCGGCAGAAGAGGCCTCGCTGGGAAAATTCTTTCTAAAAGTAGTGACCTTTCACGAGAAATGGTTGCGTCGTGCTTTGCAGCACCCTAAAACACTTGCTGTGCTGAGTGTGTTTCTGATCGTCATCTCTTATGGCTGCTATCGCTTTCTGGGTTCAGACCTGTTACCGGCGATGGATGAGGGATCATTCGTTCTGGACTACATCATGCCCGCCGGCAGCTCCCTTGCCGAGACCAACCGGGTCATCTCCCACGTCGAACAGATGCTCCGCGAAACCCCCGAAGTGGAAAGCACATCGCGACGCACAGGTATGCAGCTGGGTTTGGCTTCCGTCACCGAAGCCAATACGGGGGATATTTCGGTCAAGCTGAAGGCTAAGCGCAACCGTGGATCTGACGAGATCATGGAAGATCTCCGTGCCCAGATCAAGGCGGAAGAACCCGCGCTGGACGTAGAGTTTATTCAGCAACTTCAGGATATGATCGGAGACCTTACCAGTGCACCCGAGCCGGTCCAGATCAAGCTCTTCGCTCAGGATCCAGTCCTGCTCGCGGATTGGGCTCCAAAAGTCGCGGATTCGATCGGCAAGATCAAGGGCGTAGTCGATGTCCTGAACGGGATCGACAACACCATCAGCGGGCCGGCAGTAACCTTCCAGATTCATCCCAGCGTTGCAGCTCGTGCAGGATTCACGCCCGAAGAAGTGGCAATGGACGCCGCTGCAATGGTAGAGGGAGAACCGGCGCCCTCGCCAATCGTGAACTCTGATCGAGCCTATACGCTGCGAGTGCGTTTCCCCGATCGAACCCGCGCCTCGGTCGAGGCCCTGCGCAACACCCTCTTGACCAGCAGCACCGGACACACCGCTACCCTCGGCTCGATGGCCGATGTAATATCCGTCCCGGGTCAGACCGAAATCCGCCGCGAGAACCTGCAACGGCAAGTCGCAGTCACAGCTCGCCTGGAAGGGATTGATTTGGGAACTGGAATCTCCGCGATCCAAAAAGAGATTGCCAAGCTGCACATTCCGCCTGCCATTCGAATTGAATACGGTGGCACGTATCAGGAACAGCAAAAATCTTTCCGCGACCTGGTTTTCGTCATGGTTCTGGCGATTGTGTTGGTCTTCTGCGTTCTGCTCTTTGAATTCGGCACCTTTGCGGCGCCCCTGGCGATCCTGGCTTCCGCTCTTCTTTCCACGTCCGGTGTTTTTGTTGCCTTGCTAATCACCCGCACTACGTTCAACATTTCTTCGTTCATGGGAATGATCATGGTGATTGGCATCGTCGCCAAGAATGGCATCCTGCTGCTCGACGCCGACCAGAAGTTCCGCGATCTCGGATTCTCGCCCGAAGAAGCCATCCTCCAGGCCAGCCGACGCAGACTCAGGCCTATCGTGATGACCGCCCTGGCTACCCTGGCCGGAATGCTGCCGCTATCTTTCGCCCTCGGAGCCGGCTCACAGATGTTGCAGCCGCTAGCAATCTCCGTGATCGGAGGAGTCGTGATTTCGATGGTCCTGTCACTCATCATTACCCCGGCCGTCCATTTCTTCGTCGAACCCGATGTGGCGAAGAAGGATACAGAGCCCAAAGAGGTGGCAGCGTAGGGATGATTGCTCGTGAACAGCCCGTTCACGAAGCCGATCTCATAAACCACCAGACACCCGAATGCCAGACTCAGCAGCCCTGACGCCATTGCCAATCTGCGCGAAACCTTCTGACTTCTGCTGCCGACAATCTTGATTGCCGAGGCGAGGCTCATCGTGATCACCATCATTCCCGCAATCGTTCCAACGCCGAAGACCAGAAGGTATGCAATCGCCCATCTCGGATTCCGAATTGTCGCGAGAACGAGCAGAGCCACAGCCGCCGATCCCGCTAGCCCGTGGACTATCCCGATCGCCAATGGCCGCACGTGCTGATATAGCCCCGATTTCCCGAGCACCCGGTCCAGGAAAGCCACCGGAGTCTGGTCGGGCCTATGTGGATGGACCTCGGGCTGATGCGCATGCGGGTGCCGATGAATGTAATCCCCGTGGGTGTGATGATGCGAATGACTGGCGTTGTTTTCATTAGTCAGTACTGGCGCATCAGGCAGCGAGCGAAAGAAGCTGACCACGTTCAGAATCCCGAGGACGATCAGCATGAGTCCAACCGATAACTCCATGCTGAGCCCAACCCGAGTGGGAATGCTGAGATTGAAGAGAATGATTGCCGTGCCAACCACGAAGATCGTAACCGTGTGACCCAACCCCCAGAAAGCTCCGATCAAGGCTGCGCGGGCCAGTTTGGGTTGCCGGGTGACGATCGTTGAGACCGCGATCACGTGGTCTGGGTCGGTGGCATGACGCATCCCCAGAAAAAACCCCACCGCGATGATGGAGAAGAAAGCAATCATGAAGGTCCCACCAATCTTACCCGGAATTTCTCGACGAAATGACGTAGTTCGAAGCAACGTCGCGAATTGCGTCCAACTGCTTCGTTCGCGTAACGTCGTCCCAACCCAATTCCGCAGCCATCAAGTCGGCCACGGACGGTGCCATTTCGAGAGCGGCGCGCGCATTCAAGAACAACGCGCGGGTGCGCCTTGCAAGCACGTCTTCGACAGTCAAAGCCATCTCCTGCCGCGCCGCCCAAACCACTTCCGCCTTCACGTACGGCACCGCCGCATGCAAGGGTTCGCCAAGTCGTGAGTCCTCCTCGATCAGTTTGCGAATCTCGAGCGCATCCGAACCATACACAGCCAATGTGCCGAACTGTTTCGCTGCGGCGTGGAAGCCGTGAATGTGCAGATGGTGCGTCACGCACGGTTTCTCTGGTAACTGCGCAAGCGTCGCTGCCTGATCGACACAATCCTCTGCCATGCGCCGGTAAGTCGTCCACTTCCCCCCGCAAATCGTGACCAACCCCGACCTGTCAATGTGGATTACGTGATCGCGCGCCAATGCCGCTGTGCTGGCTACCCCCGGAGCCCGTACCAGGGGACGGATGCCAGCGAATACACTCAACACATCCTCCCGCGTCGGCGCTTTCGCCAGATATCGCCTCGCGGTCGCGAGAATGAAATCAATCTCCTGCTCCATCGCGACGGGTTCGAGCGCGGCGGATGCAACGGGTGTGTCGGTAGTTCCCACCAGTGTGTGTCCATGCCATGGAATCGCAAACAACACGCGGCCGTCACTGGTGTGCGGCACCATGATCGCGCTGTCACCTTGCAGGAAAGTCGAATCGAAGACGAGATGAATGCCCTGGCTCGGGATGATCATCGGCGCAGCGGAAGGCTCCGCCTGGAGCCGAAGCCGGTCAGTGAATGGGCCGGTCGCGTTGATCACAACTTTAGCCGAAGGCCGAAATTCATTTCCGGTAACAACGTCGCGTGCGCTGACACCATCGACAAATCCGGAAGCGTCCTTGGTCAGACCCGTAACTTCGACATAGTTCAGCAACGTCGCGCCCTGCTCGAAAGCAGTCGCGACCATGTGGATGAGCAGACGGGCATCGTCGAATTGCCCATCGTAGTAAACCGCCCCGCCGCGCAGACCATCAGTTTTCAGAGTCGGAAGATGTGCAAGCGTTTCTTCTCGCGAAAGGATGCGCGACGCGCCAAATCCATATTTACCGGCAAGCAGTTGATAGAGCTTCAGTCCAAGCCCGTAAAATGGCGCCTCCCACCAGTCATAATTCGGCACGACGAACGCAAGGTCGCGCACCAGATGTGGCGCGTTCTGAAGAAGAAGCCCGCGTTCCTTCAAGGCTTCCATGACTAGGCCAATATTACCCTGCTCCAGATAACGCACGCCGCCATGCGCCAGCTTGGTGCTACGACTGGACGTGCCTTTGCCGAAGTCACTTTGCTCCAGCAACAACACGTCGTAGCTGCGCGACGCACCATCAATCGCCACGCCGACGCCAGTGGCTCCCCCGCCTACGACAATCATGTCCCAGGCATTGCCATGCGCCTGCATCCGGCGCCACATGTCAGTTCGATTCATAGTTGCGTCGTTGACAGTTGCATTCTTAAAAGTCGCAAGTCTAGAGCGCAATTCGGGAGGGCATGAGTTTAGTCGTGCCGCAAGCTTTTCCAATCAATCCCGGTTTCACCCGCTGAGGCCGGCGTGCGGCCAAATGATTTTCTTGCGCAAATTCAGATGTGCGCCCCCTTACCGGATACCCACCGCCTTAATAATCGCAGCACCGATCCCGCCCGCGATCAATGGACCAACAATCGGCACGAATGCGTATCCCCAATCCGAATTTCCTTTTTCGCTGATCGGCAGGACAGCGTGTGCGAGTCGCGGTCCAAAGTCGCGAGCTGGATTCATCGCGTACCCCGTCGGGCCGCCGAGGCTGAGGCCGATAGCCCAAACCAGAACGCCCCACAACCACGGCCCGAACCCCGGCGGAAGTCCGCTCGGCGAAACTGCATTGCTGCCAAAGGTGAAACCCACAACGATCAGACAAGTGGTGGCGATAATTTCAGTAAGCAAATTCGCGGGGAGGTGGCGAATTGCAGGCCCCGTACAGAAAATTCCTAGCTTCGCCCCTGGATCGGGCGTCACCCTCCAGTGAGGCAGGTAGGTCATCCAGACCAAAGTCGCGCCCGCGAAACCGCCCAGGATTTGTGCTGCCCAGAACTGGCCAACATTCGACCAGTCTCCCGATAGAAACGCCACCGTCAACGTGATCGCCGGGTTGATATGAGCTCCCGGACTGCCGAAAGCGATGGCAGTAAATATCGCCGCCACGACCGCCAATCCCCAACCTGTAGCGATCACCATCCACCCGGAATTTTCGCCTTTTGATTTCTTCAAAAGAACATTGGCGACGACGCCATCGCCGAGCAAGATCAGCACCAGCGTACCCATGAATTCACCGAGCAACGGTCCATGCATTCTGTTCGGATCTCCTTGGACTTTCGAAATATGGAAAGCTCGTGCGGAGTTCGGCGCCTACGGTGACTCGACCCAATCGAAAGACCGCATCACCGCTTTCTTCCAAAAGTGATAAAGCCGCTCCCGAGATTCCCCATCCATCTTCGGCTCCCACCTCTTATCAACTGCCCAATGGGCGACCAACTCGTCCGTATCCCTGAAGAATCCGACCGCTAATCCAGAAGCATAAGCCGCACCTAAAGCAGTGGTCTCCTGTACCAGTGGACGAACCACCGGCTTGGCGAGAATGTCGGACTGAAATTGCATCAACAGGTCGTTCACGACCATTCCCCCGTCCGTGCGCAGCACATCGAGTGCGATGCCAGAATCCTTGGCGATCGCATCGGCCACCTCGCGGACCTGGATAACGCCCCGTGCCTCGTCCTTCCAATAAGGCGCGTACAAGCCAGAGAAAGCCGGAACGAAGTAGATGCCGCCATTGTCAGTGACAGTTCGAGCAAGCGCCTCGACGTCCGAACTCTTTTCGATAATCCCAAGATTATCGCGGAGCCATTGCACCAGCGCCCCCGTAATTGCAATGCTTCCTTCCAATGCATAGTGCGCCGACTTCGCGCCAAATTTATAGGCAAGTGTGGTCAGCAAACCGAACTTCGAGAGCACCGCTTTCTCGCCAGTATTCATGAGCATGAAGCAACCGGTGCCATACGTATTCTTCGCCTCCCCAGGTTTAAAACATGCCTGTCCGACGAGCGCGGCTTGCTGATCCCCAAGATCGCCCGCGATTGCAACTCCGCCAACAGCAGGCAGTCGAGCAGTCCCATACACCTCGCTACTCGAAACAATCTTCGGCAGCATCTGGACGGGAATATTGAAGTCCTTCAATATCTCCCGGTTCCACTCTAACGTGTAAAGGTTCATGAGCTGTGTGCGGCTGGCATTAGTCACGTCGGTTACGTGGACGCCACCGTTCGGCCCGCCCGTCAAATGCCAGATCAGAAAAGTATCGATATTGCCAAACAGCAGATCGCCAGCTTCCGCTTGTGCACGAGCACCCGCAACCTCTTCGAGAATCCAGCGAACTTTAAGGCCACTGAAATAAGTAGCGAGCGGAAGGCCTGTCTGCGCGCGATAGCGATCCTGTCCTCCGTCCGCAGCAAACTGGCTTACGGTGGAAGCAACACGCGTGTCTTGCCAGACAATCGCGTTATACACGGGCTTGCCGCTTTGCTTGTTCCAGACGACCGTAGTCTCGCGCTGGTTCGTGATCCCAATCGCGGCCAGATCTTCGGGACGCAGCCCACGCACGCCCATCGCTTCCTGGATCACATCCTGTGTGCGCCGCCAGATTTCCTCCGGATCATGCTCCACCCACCCGGGCCGGGGATAGATCTGCTCATGCTCCCTTTGCGCGGCGCTCACGATGCGTCCCGAACGATCGAACACGATGAAGCGCGAGCTGGTCGTTCCTTGATCGATCGCTCCAATGTAGCTTGCCATCGTTAGCTGTCTCCTCCTTCTTGCCAGGGTAGCTTCTTAGCCGGTCTCCCCGATGCGAGAAGTCAGGATATTAGCCCCTCGGCCGGGGTTGCCGGTAGAGGCAATCCGGAGGTGCAGCGGGGGGTTTTGGGCTCGCACGCGACCGTCTATGCCGGGAAACCAGCCGGAGGGCGGTGCCCCGTCCATGGTCACACAAGACGGCAAGTTAGCAGGGCTATGAGAGTTAGTCCCAATGGATAGCGGGGAACTTCCAGTAATCACGGATGGAATCTCCTGTAATCCCCCACATGGCACACAGGTGCCCTATCCTTGAGGCCCTTGGTGGCATCTTATTAAACAGGTGGATGTAGGGTTAAACAGGTGGATGTAGGGTTTGCGCTTCCCAGCAAACCAGAATGTGGGGCTCTTATGAAGAGTCTGGGAAAGGTCATCCGGTCTGTACAAGCCTTTGGCCGGGAACTCTCGCGTAAGCCGCTTGCAACTGAGTCCAACCGCATGCCAGCCATCGGTATCGCCCTGGGTGGAGGCTTTGCCCGAGGCATCGCGCATATTGGTGTTCTGAAAGTCCTCGAAGAGGAAGGCATTCCCGTCAGCATGATTGCTGGCACCAGCGTGGGCGCGCTGATTGGCGCGGCATATTGCAGTGGACTGACGATCGCGGAACTGCAAGAGGTCGCCCACAGAGTTCGCTTCACAACTTTCGCGCGCTGGACTCTCTCCCGTTGCGGCTTCGCCACAACCGATCGCATGATTTCGTTTATGACGAGAATATTGAAGACGAAAACGTTTGAAGAGTTACGCATCCCGCTCGGGGTGACGGCCACAGATTTCAAAACGGGAGAAGGAGTCGTGTTTCGAACCGGCTCGATCATTGACCCGGTGCGAGCCAGTTGTGCTTATCCAGGAATGTTCCTCCCCGTTATCATCGACGGGCAATGGCTGGTGGATGGCATGCTTTCCCATCCCGTACCGACGCGTCCTCTGCGCGAAATGGGCGCGGACCGCGTCCTGGCTGTGCAACTGAAAGGGCAATGGTCGAAGACGATCGCGCCTCGTCATCTCTTCGATGTAATCGGACAGTCATTCGCGATCGCGCAAGACAGGATGAGTCCACTGTGGCGAAGTGCCGCCGATGTAGTCATCGAGCCCGATGTCGCAGGATTTGATTATGACGACTTCTCACGCGCCGACGAGTTGATCCGCGTGGGCGAACACGCCATGCGAAATGCATTACCCCAAGTGCGCAAGTGGCTGGAAGTTCCGTTAGACGATGGTGAGCGCGTGAAGACTCACGCGCTGGTTGCAAGACCTGCGCCGATGGCAGCGGACTGAGCCGGGAAGCATTTGTCTGCCACTCTTTTGCTTTCGGTCGTTGAGCAGTGTTTTCGAGCTCTTAACGGCACTTCGTCAGATTCGGGCGCGCGCCGCGAGTGAGCGTGAAGTCTCCCACCTTTTCTTTGCCGAGAGTAACCGTTAGGCTCATGGTGTCGCCCTCGACACGCCCAAAGTAGCGCGCTGATGCGGGCTGTGGGTTCTCATCCCTGCGCACCGGGCCGCCATGTTCCGGCGTGAAAGTACCCGCGACATCGAAATCGCCGTGCCTGCCAAGGGATATGTGCTGTGTAACCTCGCCGTGCGCACAATCCAGCTCTACTTCAGCGCCCTTCTCGGAGACCTCCAGGACGATGTGTTCACCGCCCCACGCTCCGGTCGCAACGGACCCGGCATCGGGCGCGGCTTGCATGCCCGCCGGAAGCAAGACAGTAGATAAGGCCAACAACACGATGAGAGAACGCTGAATGAGTGTTAACCGAGTCATTCTTTCAGGCATCTGAGTTAATCCCTTTCCCATGTTTGCGCAAGCGTGGCGAAGATGACTCGCGATGATCATAAGTCACATCCTACTCCTGCACTAACTCTCCATAAAGCAACGCCGCGATTCAACCGATAGGGGATAGAGCGGTTCCTGACAAGCGCCGCTGCCGTAATCAATGACAGTGTCGTGAGGACCCAATCAATGCGCTTCCCGCGCGCTCTCAGTACCGCGTTGGTATTCCTCGCACTTATGATCCCGCTTTCCTCTTTTGGAAAAGACGCGAATTCAAGCAAGCCAACTCCTGTCGAAATACCCGCCTTTACCTTGTTGAGCCATCCCCGTGAAGGCCGCCTGCAGCGCGGGCATTCATTTCATGGAGACTTGCGGACGTTGCCGCAGGTACGAATGCGGAGGTTTGAGCGGCGGGAGTTTCAGCCGCCTAAGATGACACCCGCGCTACTTCCTGGAACGGAGTCGTTCACTTCGCAGAGTTCGAGTACGGAGACCTCAAATGCGCCGTCACCGAGCGCACCTGCGCCCTCTCCCGGCAGCAGTTTCGAAGGCCTTGACTACACCAATTGGGGCGCGGGCCATCCGCCTGATACCAACGGTGACGTAGGCCCGCAATACTACATCCAGACCATTAACACCTCCATCGGCATTTACAACAAGAGTGATGGCACCCGAGTGACCGCATTCATCTTCAACACTCTGATGAGCCAGGGCAATTTCGGCAATCTGTGCGATACCTCGAACTACGGCGATCCAGTCGTACTCTATGACACGTTTGAGGACCGCTGGGTCATCAGCGATTTTGCCTTCAATCTTAGCGGAGGCAACGTCGTTGCTCCCGAGTACCAGTGTTTTGCCGTTTCCAAGACCGGCGATCCTGTCGCCGGTGGATGGAACTTCTACTCCATTCAGGTCATTGGTTCTCTTGCCGACTACCCAAAGCTCGGCATCTGGCCGGATGGCCTGTATATGTCGGCCAATCTTTTCAGCTTTGGAGCCGGTAGCACGTTCCAGGGCGTGCGTGTGTGGGCGCTCAACAAGTCACAGATTTATGCGGGGAATTCTACCGTCCAGGTGCTCTCATTTGATGCTCCTCTCGCCGAATTCA
>WNFR01027794.1_pt1 | contig 10149 bp, 5 predicted proteins | sample 5400221 | NCBI WGS metagenome assembly WNFR01 (sample SAMN13153357, study PRJNA577476) | soil metagenome | isolation source: 40 cm soil under Madrone tree | place: USA:California | collected 2016-06-14 | reverse complement strand
GTGCTCAATTGCTTCGTCAATTTTTTTCTGATCACTGAGGGCGTGACCCAGATTGGCGTGGGCATCCGCAAACGTGGGCCGCAATCGCACGGCCTGCCGGAAATGCTCGATGGCTTCGTTGAGTTTTCCAGAGGACGCCAGCGCGATGCCGAGATTATTGTGAAGCTCGGGCGCGTCGATCGAGTCGGGCTTGAACCGCAGCGCGTCTTCATAGTGCTCAATCGCCCCGTCGAAATTTCCTTGTGAGGCCAGGACGCACCCGAGGTTGTAGTGGGCACGGACAAAGTCGGGCTGCAACCGCAAAGCCTGTTCATACTGTTGGATCGCTTCTGTGAGTTTCCCCTGCAAAGCCAGCGCACAGCCGAGGTTGTAATGTCCCAGGGCATAATGGGGGTTTCCCTGCAGGGCCTTATTGAAGTGGTCGATCGCCTCCGCCGTTTTTCCTTGAGAAGTAAGCACCATCCCCAAAAAATCGTGACCGGCCCAGGATTCTGAATTTTGCGCCAATGTAGCCCGGGTAAATCTCTCCAAATCCGTGTATACCCAACTGTGACGCCAGGTCAGGCTCCCCAGTACCACTAGCAAGGCAATGCGGAAACCAATCCACACGGGACGCGAAAAATACCCGCACGTTTCCGTAAGCCGTACAACTCCGGCCGCTACCAACGTGATGATGCCCAGGCTGGCCAGGTATTGGAAGTGATCCGCAACGAAAGAATATCGTAAATACGAGAAGGAAACCAAACCCAGAAGCGGGGAGAGCGTCACCATAAAGAACAGTATCGCCGCGAGGGGCGCCCGACTTTTGTTCCGCATGGCCCATAACACGAACAAGAGCATCAACAGCCCAATTGGATACAGGTAATCAGTCCAAACCGCGTGACCTATTTCCCAACGGGGATAGATGGGACAGAGTTGCGACGGCCAAAACAGCTTCCCCAAGTAAAACCAAATGGCATGACCCGCAATGAGTAATCGCTGTGTCAGCGTGAACCGCAATTCTGCGCTCGCAGACCCCAGCGCATCCCCTTCCACCCGCATCGCCACCCAGCCGTCCAGAAGCGCCAGCGCTAACGCTGGAACCAGAGGTAATACATCCCGCCTCCAGGAAAGCCTGCCGCGTTTCCACCACAAGATGACCAGCATACCGAGTGGCCACACCACAGCGGTCGTCTTGCACAGTAAGCCGCATAAGAACAGCCCTACCGCAACGCCAAACCACGACCGATTCCGCGTTTCATCGAATTCAAGATAGACGAGCGTAGCGCCCAAATAGAAAACCCCGGATAGGGTATTTTTGAGCTCAGTAATCCACGCAACTGATTCGACGTGCACCGGGTGCAGCGCGAAAATCGCCGCGGCCAACCATGCACCCTTGATCTGCAACCTCCGCAGAATCATCAACACCAGTAACGCTCCCACGACGTGACAAGCAATGGTCACGAGGTGGTACCCCAACATGGAATCGCCCCAAAGTTTCCCTTGGATCCAGAATGCTGTGTCGAGCAAGGGATCGAAACGCTGCGTCACCCCCGGTTCAAACCAGATCCTCCGCAAGCCCTCCAGCGAAGCGAGTTGGGGTTTGGTCAGGTGCTCCCAATCATCCCAAATCGGTGCGCCCTGCCAAGTGGGGAAATAGACCAGGAACGTGGCAAAGAGGAGGAGGAAGACCCAAGGCCCATCGGACTTCCTGAAATGAGTTTTCACTCTCTTAGCCCTCGGCGAGTGAACGGAAGTAGCTGAGATTCTCCAATTCAATCGCGAGGTTGACGTTACTGATGACGACGTTGTTGGATACGCGCAGGACGGTGGGGGAGAAATTGAGGATCGCGTTCACGCCCGCAGCCACGAGACGGTTTGCCACATCCTGCGCAGCGGACGCCGGCACGGTGATAATACCCATGCGGATCTTGCGCACGCGGATGAAGTTTTCCAGTTTATCGAGCGACAGGATCGGCTGCGTGTACGTCTTGCGTCGTTTGCGTTTCACGTCGACATCAAAACCCGCGACAATCTCGAAGCTCTCCTTTTCAAACCCCTTGTAGGCCAGCAACGCCGAGCCGAGATGTCCAACCCCAACCAGCACGACGGGTTGAAGCTGGGTGCGGCCCAACACCTCGGCGATCTTCCCGCGCAGCGTCACCACGTCGTAGCCGAGCCCGCGCGTGCCGAAATGACCGAAGCTCGTCAGGTCCTTGCGCAACTGCGTCGGCTTGACGCCGGCCGCCTGCGCGAGTGCGTGGCTCGACGCGGTCTGGACGCCACTCTCGGCAAGCCGCTCCAAGCAGCGCAGATAAACGCTGAGCCGGTAGACCGTCTTTTTGGGAATCGCGACCCTCATGGTTTCTTCGCGAGTGCCAGAGTAGCGGGCTGGGCTGCGAATGTCAAAAGAGTTGCAGCAGGGGTGTCAACAACCGCGGTTTCAATACCGGGTCCGCGCTTCCACCCGCCACCGCCGTGGCTGCATTGAGCCGGGCACCGGTCACAAGCGAGGTTCCGCCTGTATCTTCTGTAACAGATCCCGGGCCTCCGGATTATGAGGCTGCAATTGCAGGGCGCGACCCAGTTGCTGCACGGCTTCGTCGTTTTGGCCCATCTCATGCAACGCCGAGGCCAGGGCGATCCTTCGGTCCACATTGTAGGGATTGATTTCCATGGCACGACGCAAATACGTGGCCGCCTCCGCTGGGCGACCGGCCAAGCGGTGCAACTGACCGAGGTTGTAGGTCACATCCGCATAATCGGGTGCGAGCTCTTCAATCCGCTGGCATTGCTCGATGGCCGCTTCGCGCGCCTCCGGTTCCGGCAAACGGGAGAGCGCACCCGCAAGAAGGTAGCGGGTGCGCAAACGAAACGGATCGAGCAGGAGGGCATTCCCGGCGTGTTGCACCGCCGCGCGCAGATCCCCGCCCTCTTCGGCAGTTCGCGCCTGGCGGTCCTGCAGGTCGGCAGCCACCGGGCGAAAGACGGCTGCCAGGATAGTCCATACTCCAAAGACGAGACAGACGACAGCGACGCACCAACGAACCGTCCGAGGGTAAACCTCAATCCGACGCCACCGCAGCGGCGCTGCATCCGCACCCACGACCAGGCCCATCAGCAGCCAAAGGAGGCTTTGGTTCGGCAAGTACCTCAAATCCACATCCACCAACCCGTGCAACATCAGGACGAGCATCGCCCCGTACATCCCCCACAGGCAGCGACGTTCACCGCCGTCCAATCGACGGCAGGCCCGAAAGCCGCACCATACCGAGGTTGCCCAAAGCCACAGCGTGGCAGCCAGGCCAATCAGCCCCTGCTCGGCCGCGATCTCCAGCAACTCATTGTGCGCATGATCCGTGACGTTGGTGGCCTTCGGTCGCAGAAAATATTCCGGCAACCGATACAATGGATACGCCACGACGTCCGTTCCCAATCCGTGTCCCAGCAGCGGTCGCGAGCCAATCATTTTTAAGGTCGCATTCCAGATTACCGGTCGCACATCCGTCCGCCACTGCTGCTTGACATACGAACGAGCCAGGAGGCTGGCCGCGACGAGGGCCACCACAACGGTAACGAGTCGCGTGTGCCACTGTCGGAAAAATCGATTTCGAAAGCCCAGGAACCACAACAGGCCCACGGTTGCCAGCGCCAACCACGCCCCGCGCGAGCGACAGAAGCACATGGCGCCAATGACGATCAAGCTTCCCAAAAGCGACCATGCGCCGCCGTACGAAGCCATGATGACGAGCGATGCGGCAAGATATGTCCCAAGGAAATCCCAGTTTCCCAGCGTGGAGATAAACTCCGGTTCCGAGCCCAATCGCAGCAGGCCGTTTCCCGCCACAATGGCGGCGGCAAATATCCACCACCGACACAATTCCGGTAGCCGGTCTTTGGGCACGCGGGCGGCCAACAGGAAAATTGCCAGGTTTCCCGCCAGCCGTGGCAGGAGCGCCAGTCCAAACTGGGGATGTTCACTGAATCGAGTGGACGCAACGGCGCTCAACATGACTGCCAACAAGGGCAAAACAATAGCGCGTGGCAGAAAAACGGCCGCCGTTTCCCCACCAATCCTGGCCCTGGCGGTTACGCGGAGAAGCAACCCGGCGGAGGCGAGCAATCCTGCCGCGAGGACCATCTCCGGCAAAGGCAGCGTGCAGTCATAGCGGAAGTGGGCCCAGGATTTTGGAAGCCAGCTCAGGGGGTAACTGAGCGCGGGTAAACTGACCAGAAGAACCACCAGCAAGTTGCCGGGTATCGAGTTCCGCCCTGTCGCATGGTCAACCACGAATGAATGCAATATCCTCGCCGGGCAGTATGCCCAGTCTGATTGTTAACAGGATGCTCCGCCAACTGTTAGCAAAAAAAGAACCCCGACACCGGAGGGTCGGGGTTCTTTTGTAAGAATACGCGTATTAGTCTGCGGAGATAACAGCAACCGTACTGTTCGTACCAACCAGGGCCGACAGGCTGTTATTCCACGCCACGTGTCCGTCATTATACAGAACGTTTCCGCCAGCGTCTTTATGAGGAGAGGGACCATTAACCACGCCAGCGCCGGAGGAGAGCCACTTGGCGCCCTTCGTATAGGCGGTGGCAGTCGCGCTCGCCATGCGATCCAGCGCGAGGACCCAAGCCGATCTGTTTGAGATTGCTCAAGCAATTGGCGCGACGCGCCTTCTCGCGGGCTTGATTGAGGGCCGGCAGCAGCATCGCCGCCAGGATCCCGATAATTGCGATGACGACCAGCAGCTCAATCAATGTGAAGCCGCTGATCTTAATTTTGGTTAACCGTCTCATGTTGTTGGTAATGCCTCCGTACTATTGGTTAGGAATGTGTGCCCCTCCCGCGCCTCTCGGGACCGCCCCGCTTCGCGACGGGTAACGCCATTTACTTCTCAACGAAACTAACAGTGATCTCGCTTCCTGTCAACGGATAAACATTTACCATCATCCGGCTTCTACACCTCTCCAAAATCGTTTCTATTTTATTACCAATGAGTTGCATTAATTACTTCTGCTGCGCTAAATTTGCGCAAACAATCCATCGACCTCCGTTTCGGCATTGTAGAAATGTGGCGACAAACGCAAGCATTGTCTCCCGTCGCGACAGTAACGAAGAGAGGTAATCACTTGCGCTGCTTCCAACTTCCCGTGCAACTTCGCGACATCCCGCCCCTCCGCGAAAAGTGACACAATCCCCGAGAGCCCCTTCCCTTGTGTCGCACCGAGAACCGTGAACCCTGCCTTTGTCCCACACCGAATCGCCCGCTCAGCCAACCCGAGCACGCGCCCTTCGATCGACTCGATGCCACATTCAAGGATCAACTGCAACGCCGCCCGCAATCCCACGATCCCCGCCAGGTTCAGGCTGCCCGGCTCATAGCGGCGCGCGTCGCGCTTGAACGCCAGGGATTCCTGCGCAATGAAGTTCGGACTCGACGCGCTGTTCCAACCGACGAGCGGTGGATGGAAACGCTCGAAATGCTCCTTGCGCACGTAGAAGATAGCTGTTCCGAGCGGCCCCAACAACCATTTGTGCGCGTCTGCCGCCGCAAAATCGACAAACTTCATCGATGTCCGCAACGCCCCGAAACTCTGGATTCCGTCCAGGCAAAATAAAACTCCTCGTTCCCGGAGGAAACAGCCGATTCGATCAACGTCCAACCGCCAGCCGGTCTGGAAATGCACGCTGGCCAGGGATACGAGCTTCGTCTTCTTGTCTACCATCCGCTCCACGTCCTCGACTGTCACGTTCCCCAACGGTGTCGCCCCGACAAATCGGGTCTCCACGCCGCGCCGCGCCAAATCCATCCATGGGTAGACGTTGGCGGGATAATCGTCACAGTAGCACACCACGTTGTCGCCGCGCTCCCAGGGCAAACCGGCCGCCACCATTGCCAGCCCCATTGACGTCGACCCGACAAACGCAATCTCCTCCTCCCCGGCATCAATGAGTCGCGCTGCCAGCATGCGCGTCTCGCTTACCACTTCGTCCGGCAACACATTCTCCTGATGGTCGTGGGCGCACGCTTCCACATATTGCTTCATCGCATCCGCCACGCGCCGTGGCAGCGGACTGACACCTGCATGCGCGAGAAACACCTTCCCATCACACACCGGAAACTCTCGTCGACGCCGAGCCTCATCTTGTAACAACTCGGAAACACCGTCTTGATTCGCACGCGGTGACTGGTGAGATAAGGTCTGCGGTTTCATAATGGCTCAAATCTTAGGACGCCATTTCATACAAAGCAAATGTCGTCTGCCACGCATCCCCGGCATTGCCCGCCACCGGTTGTCAACCCGAACACTGGATTTGCCCGATGTGACTTGATAGGCTTCTCAAATGGCCGAAGGCACAATTGTCCACATACAGACCGGGCGTGCCAAACCCCGCCTTCTCTCGGCCATGGTTGCAGGGGGGATCATCGTCATTGCCGCGCTCGTCGCGTACCATAACTGCTTTGCTGTGCCATTTGTTTTCGATGATATCGATTCCATCGTACGGAACTCGACAATTCGACATTTGTGGCCAATTTGGAAGGCTTTGTCGCCGCCGGAGGCAGAGGGCTTCACTGTCACGGGCCGACCATTGGTCAATCTTTCGCTCGCCGTCAATTATGCACTCGGTGGCAACGCGCCCTGGGGTTATCACGCGTTCAACCTCCTCATCCACATCCTTGCTGGTCTGGCCCTATTCGGTATCGTGCGGCGGACATTGCTCCTCCCAGGACTTTCAGAACGTTTCGCTCCTTCGGCGTTGCCGCTGGCGCTTGCCGCAGCCGTCTGCTGGGTGGTGCATCCGCTGCAAACGGAGTCTGTGACCTATGTCGTGCAGCGGGCTGAATCATTGATGGGCCTTTTCTATCTGCTCACCCTCTATTGCTTTATTCGCGGGACAGAATCCGTCAGTCCCCGACTCTGGTTTATGGGCTGCGTCATAGCCTGCCTGCTGGGCATGGCAACCAAGGAGGTAATGGCGTCGGCTCCCTTAATGGTGCTGCTGTACGATCGGACATTTATCGCGGGAAGTTTCGCGCAAGCGTGGAGACAACGATGGCGGTGGTACTCCGGTTTGGCTTGTACCTGGATCCTGTTGGCGTATTTGTTGGTAGGCACAAGTGGTCGAGGTGGAACAACCGGTTTTGGCACGGCCGTTCCGTGGCGATTCTACGCTTTAACCCAATGCTGGGCGATGGTGCACTATTTGCGGTTATCGGTCTGGCCGCAAGGATTGGTCTTCGATTACGGCGTTTTTTTATTTAAGGACTTTTCCCAAATCCTGCCGTCTGTATTATTATTGAGCACGATACTGGCGGGCACGTTGCTTGGCCTGGTATATCATCCTCGTTTGGGGTTCTTGGGAGCCTGGTTCTTTGTGATCCTCGCGCCAAGCTCAACCTTTATTCCTGTGGCATCGCAAACGATCGCAGAGCACCGCATGTACCTGCCCTTGGCGGCGGTAATTGTCGTCGTGCTGGTAGTGGGGGATTGTCTCGGCCAGGATCTCTGGGCTGGATATGGCTGGCCGCAGCGCGCCCGTGATTGGGCACAAGCTGCCGTGATGATCGTATTGGCCCTTGCGCTCGGCATGGCTACGATCCAGAGGAACGCCCAATATCATAGTGCCGAATCGATCTGGGCCGATGTGGTGGCCAAGCGACCGGAATATTTTCGCGGCCACGCCGACCTCGGTCTCGCCATGCTCGATGGTGGACGCGCAGCGGAGTCGATCCCCTACTTTAATGACGCCCTTCGCATCGACCCGAACCAGCCGGTCGTGCGCTGCAATCTGGCAAATGCGCTGATTGCGAGTGGCGCCACGAATCAGGGCGTCACCCAATTGCAAGAGACGTTGCGTCTTACGCCTGATTTTTCCCCCGCGTATGTGGGCCTGGCGGATGTCCTGGCTGCTCAAGGCGATCCGCAAGCTGCGTTGAAACACTATGAAACTGCCATCGCAAAAAAACCCGATGACCAGGCGGCCCATTTCAACCTGGCCCAATTGCTCGCTCACTGGGGCCAGCGCGAGCGCGCCATCGCGCAATTTACAGAAGTGGTTCGACTCGACCCTCGCGATGCAACCGCCCATTACAACCTCGCCAATTTGCTGGCCGAGAGCGGCCGTGAGCCCGAGGCAATCTCACACTACGTCGCGGCGGCGCGGTTTGATCCTCACAATGCGCGCAGCCAGATCAATCTCGGCAATCTGTTCCTGAAGCTGGGACGTACGAACGATGCCGTCGCCGTCTACACGGGTGCGTTGCGTACGAACCCCAACGCATTCAAGGCCCACAATAACCTGGCGGTGATCCTCGCCAGTCGTGGGGACCTGGTTCACGCCGCCGAGCACTTCCGGGAAGCAGTGCGTCTCCGGCCGGGCGAACCCAATCTGCACAACGAACTGGCGGAAGTGTTGGACAGGCAGGGATTACACCAGGATGCCCGGTATGAACGCTCAGAGGCGCAACGGCTCCGTGACTCAGGGATCACGCCTTGATTCCCACTTCCTTCACTCCTAACCGCCCAGCGCTGGATTTGCCCGACGTGACTTGATACGCTTCGTGCGTAGTGGGAACGACAATCAACCCCAAACAAAACGAGCGAGCGGGATTACCATCCCCCCGGATCGTCATTGCTATCGGGATCATCATCTTTGCGGGCGTCGCTACCTATCACAACTGCTTCGTCGTGCCGTTCCTCCTTGATGATGTCGAGTCCATTGCACAAAACCCGACGATCCGTCATCTCTGGCCGATTTGGCAGGCGTTGTCGCCCTCGGCTACTTCGATGGTTGGAGGTCGCCCCGTCGTCAACCTCTCGTTTGCCTTTAACTACGCGGTGGGAGGCCTTGTCCCTTGGGGCTATCATGCGCTTAATCTGGCCATCCATATACTTGCTGGTTTGGCGTTGTTTGGCGTCGTGCGACGGACCTTGTTGCAGCCCTCGTTGCGAGAACGATTGGGGCCGTCAGCAGCACGATGGGCGCTTGCGGCGGCAGTTCTGTGGACGGTTCATCCGTTGCAAACCGAGGCGGTGACATACATATCACAGCGTTGCGAGTCGCTCATGGGGTTGTTCTACCTGTTGACGTTGTATTGCTTCATTCGCGGGGCCGATTCCCAACGATCCGACAGATGGTTCGCGCTCTCCGTGATGGCCTGCCTTTTGGGCATGGCATCCAAAGAAGTGATGGTGACGGCTCCCGTAACGGTGTTCCTGTATGATCGCACATTTGTCAGCAGGAGCTTTCGGAACGCGTGGACACGGCACCGTCGGCTCCACGTTGGGTTGGCCGGCACGTGGGTGTTGCTGGGTTGTTTGATGGTGGGTTTGCATTCCCGCGGTGCCGGCTATGGTCTCGGGTTGACATGGTGGGTTTACGCACTGACCGAGTGTCGGGCGGTGGTGCATTACCTGCGGCTGGCATTCTGGCCGCATCCACTGGTTTTCGATTATGGCCAATTCGCGGCGATGCGACCCATTGGAGAAGCCGCGCCATACGTGATGATACTGGCGGCTTTGGTCGCAGGCGTGTTGGTTGAAATCCATCGGCGACCAGCCATCGGCTTTGTGGGGGTCTGGTTCTTCTTGATTTTGGCCCCGGCCTCCAGCGTCGTGCCGGTGGCGGGACAGCCGATGGCGGAACACCGAATGTACCTACCCCTTGCAGCGGTGATTGTAATTGCACTGGCTGCCGGAAGTCTTCTCTCCCAAAGACTCCGAGCGAAATTTGGTTGCTCGGAACGTATGAGCGAGGGGGTACAAACCGGAATAGTGGCAGGATTGGCTTTTGTGCTCGGTCTTGTCACCATACAAAGAAATGCTACATATCACAGCGCGGAATCGATCTGGGCCGACGTGGTCGCCAAACGCCCGGACAGTTTGCGCGGTCATACCAACCTTGGCCAGGCCTTGTTGACCGACGGTCGGGCGAAGGAGTCGATTCCCCATTTTATCGACGCCTTGCACATCGACCCGAACGAGCGGATTGCGAGGTGCGATCTGGGGAGCGCGCTGGCGATGATTGGCGCGACGAATCGGGGCGTCATCGAATTGCAAGAGACGCTCCGTCGCGCCCCCGATTACGCTCCCGCTCATGCGGCCCTGGCTGACATTTTTGCGGGTCAGGGCAATCAGCGGGCTGCGTTGGAGCATTACGGG
>WNFR01017967.1_pt1 | contig 10150 bp, 10 predicted proteins | sample 5400221 | NCBI WGS metagenome assembly WNFR01 (sample SAMN13153357, study PRJNA577476) | soil metagenome | isolation source: 40 cm soil under Madrone tree | place: USA:California | collected 2016-06-14 | reverse complement strand
CAACCCGTCCCGCGAGTGGTGGCGGGCTGAAAGAATGCGCGCAACGCTAGGCCATCACAGCCCGTATACGCGGGTGGCGGTGCCTCCCAGCACCGCGTGGCGCTCGTTGGTGGACAGTGCCTCGACCAAAGCGGTGACGCCGTTCCACGTCTCCACGTAGCTCGCACCCAGCAGGATCACCGGCCAATTGCTCGCCGCCATGACGCGATTGGGACTGAACAGATCGAGCACGTGATCGCTGTAGCGCCGTATCTCGTCGGTCGACCAGCGCCAACGCATGATGATGTCGAGGCCGATCGAGAGCTTCACCGACACGTTGCGGTGCTCAGCGGCGCGGGCAATTTGTGTCGCCCACGGCTCCCAGCCGCGCTCCGGAAGCGGCGGCCGGCCGAGATGATTGATAACGATCTTGAGCTTCGGCAGGCGACGCGCGATGTCGAGAGCTTGAGCGATTCGACCACGCCATCCTGCAGCAGCCAGCGTGGATCCGGCTCGTTACTGATGAGATGGCGCACGCCCACGAGCTTGCCGCGGGAGCGCAGCCGCTCGAGCGCGCGCGAGGTCGCATCGGGGTCGGCGAGCGGCAGCCAGCCGACCACGCCGCGCACGAAATCGACCTTTTTGCTGAGATCGAGGCATTCCTCGGTCTCGCCGCCGACCTGATGCAGGACCTGGACCAGCACCGTCCCCTTGATGTCGCAGCGCGCAAGCTCCGGACGCAGGTCGTCGGGCGTGAAATCGCGTGCAAAACGATCGCCGACGCGCTCGGGCCACGTATAGGTGTGCCGGCCGGTCCACCAGAAATGATGATGCGAGTCGATCATATCCACCAAGGTCCCGCTGCCGCGAAAGCGTCGTGCCCCTTGCTCGGCCACACGCCGCCCTGTCGAAGGGAGCCCATTTTAGCGCCTCGCTGTTCCAGTCGACATAGGCGTTGCGCTCGACGTCCCAACGCACGCCGCAGCGCTCACTTTCCCGTCCATCGCGGCTCGCGTTTGTCCACGAATGCCTCGACGCCGAGGCGAAAGTCGTCGCTGCCGTAGCACGCGCGCACGAGATCATCGCCCTGTGGTAGGCCCGCGTGCAGGAGGCGGCCGATCGCCTCCTTGCTCACGCGCATGGTGATGGGGGCATGCTGCGCCAGACGCGCGCACAATTCGCCGACGCGCCGGTCGAGGTCCCCCACCTGCACGATCTCGCCGAGAAAACCGGCCGCCAGCGCCTCCTCGGCGGAGAGGTTCTCCGCCAGCAGCAACATCCGCTTGGCGCGCGAAGCCCCGAGCGCGGCGATGAGCCGCGCATAGTTGGCAATCGACAGGCAATTGCCGAGCGTGCGCGCGATCGGAACGCCGAAGCGCGAGCCGGGGGTCGCAATGCGAAGATCGCACGCCGCCGCGATCGCGAGCCCGCCGCCGATGGCAAACCCCTCGATCACCGCCAGCGTCGGCACCGGCAGCGCCTCGACGCCGGCAAGAATGGCCTCCATTTTCTCCTCGTAGGCGATGCCATCGTCGCCACCGCGGAACGCCCGGAATTGGGCGATGTCGGTGCCGGCAATGAAGGCCTTGCCACCAGCACCGCGAAACACCGCTACGCGCAGCCCATCTTCCCTGCGGATTTGCGCGCAGGCCTCGCCGAGCTGCTCGTACATGCGCCAGGTCATGGCGTTGCGCGCCGCCGGCCGGTCGAAGATCACCGTGGCGATCTCGCCGTCGCGGCCGTAGCGCACCTCTCCATCGCTCATCGAACTGCTCCGGCTGTTGCGACTGCAAACCTTCCCAATCAAGGGCGCGTGCGCCGTCTGATCTCTTTGATCACGGCGCTATTGTCCAAGTCTCCCTCCCCTTGCCGCACGCAGGCTTCCAGCACATCGGCGTGGATTTCGAGCAGCGGAAGCTGCTGCTTCACCCGTTCGGCCTGCGCGAGCATGAGGCGCACATCCTTGAGATGCTGGGTGACGCGGCCTTCGGCGCCGAACTCGCCGCGGATCATCTTCGAACCTTTGATGTCCATGACCTGCGAATAGGCGGCCGAGCTACGCGCGACCTTGAGAAAAGCTTCAGCATCGAGTCCAAGTCGCTCGGCAAATACCAGACCCTCGGCCACGGCCAATCGGTTGAGGCCCAGGATCAGATTGATGGCGAGCTTGGCGCGCCCGCCATCTCCGATCTTGCCAATATGGAAATGGGCCGCAAACAGCGCGCGCAAGATCGGCTCCACGGCGGATGCGACCTGCGCATCGCCGCCGATCAGTGCCACACCCTCGCCGCGACTGACCTGGCCGCTCGCGCCGGAGACCGGGGTTTCCAGCAGGCGCAGCCCGCGCGCCGCAACACGCTTGTCCAGTGCGGCGATGCGGTCAGGGTCGCAGGTGCTTGCACACAGGATGATTTTGCCGGAGCGGTCGCCCAGCGCGGGCAATAATTCGCTTTCGATGACCGTTTCGACCTGATCGGTGCTGAACACCGCGAGCACGATGGGATCGCAACGCCGCGCGAGATCGGCGACGGACGAAGCAGGCCGGCCGCCAAGCTCCGCGAGCTTGGCGTTCTTGGCGGGATCGACGTCGAAGCCGACGACCTCGAAGCCGGCGTCGAGCAGGCGGTGCGCGAATGCCTGGCCCAACAGGCCGATGCCGACGAGGCCCACCGGGTTACGGTCGCTCATGAGCTTCATCCATCACCGACGCCCGCAAATCGGACCACCTTTCCCACAATCGCGCTGCGCACGTCATCACTTGCTCTTGCCGGCGATCATACCGAGCGGTCGCGTTCGTCCAATCAAGCGAGCGGCGCGAGCGGCGCGATGCCGAGATCGCGCGCGGCCGTCTCGAGACTCTCGCGCAGCGGCTTGGGCATGGGGATCCCGTTCTGGGCGCGGTCCTGCCGCTTGAGATGGCTCTGCTCCCCGGGCAGCCAGATGCGCTCGACACCGGGCAGCCGTTGGGCGCCGCGCATGGCGCGGATCGCGGCATCGACTTGGCGCTTGAATGCCGCCGCCGGCGCGAACGCTTCGACCGACACCGCGACGATCGCGTGCCCGGTATTGGCGGCCTTGCCCTGCTCCTTGACGAAATCGACGACGTCGCGGCCGAACGCCGCCTGATTGAGCGTGCCGGCCAGCAAGCCCGTCCTTGCTCCGCGCGCTTGGGATCGGTGAGCGGCTTGCCGTCGCGGCCGATCATCCAGCCGACCGGCATCTCCTCGCCACGCTGCATCTTCAGGCGCACCTTGCCGAAGGCGGCGACCGTCGGCGCCATGTCGAGCACGATCGGCGGCTCTTCCTCGGCCGGAACGGCGATTGCGATGGGATTGGTGCCGAGCAGGTTCTCGGTCGAACCCCAGGGCGGCAGATGGTTGTTGCTGCCGACCGCGAGATAGAGCCCGATCATGTCATGGGCGAGCGGCATCATGGCATAGAGCGCCGCCGGGCCTGCGTGGTTGCTCATCCGCGCGCCCACCCAGGCGACGCCTGCGCCTTTCGCCTTCTCGATCGCCGTCATGGCGGCAAAACGCATGACCAGGTGGCCGATGCCGTTGTCGCCGTCGACGAGGGCGGTGGCCGGCCGCTCCTGCACGATGCGGATTTCCGGACGCGGGTTGATCCCGCCCGCCTTGAGGCGTCGCAGATAGAGCGGCAGGCGAATCACGCCGTGGGTATCGCTGCCGCGCAAATCGGCCTCGACCATCAAATCGGCGACAACCTTCGCGTCGTCGGAGCGAAGGCTGGCGGCCTCCAACGCGCGCTTGATGAAAGCCGCCAACGCCGGCGCCGCGATGCGCGACGCATCGGCGACGTTCGCGGTCTTGGCATTGCTGACGATGCCTGACATGTCCATTCCGATCTGCGCGCCCGCCGCTATGTCATCTTGATCGAGGGTCGATTACAACTGCCATTTCTTCGCTCAACGTTCGTCCCGTGAGATCGGCGCGATCCAAGTTCCCTCCCTCGCGCTACGCCGCGGCACGGCCGGGATGCAATCATCCCTCGATATTGTCCTTTGAGTCTGGTCATGTCCTTATAACGGGCGCTGCTCGCTCCCGGATGGAACCGATCATCGCATGGCTCGCTACCGCGTCACGGTCGATACCGGAGGGACGTTTTCCGATTTCGTCTATCTCAACGAAGAAACCGGCGCGCTGTCGATCGCCAAGCTGCCCTCGACGCCCGACGACCCCTCGCGCGCGATCCTTGCCGGCATCGAGGCGCTGTTGGCAACGGCTGATGAGCCCGCCGACATCGGCTATTTCTGCCACGGCACCACGGTCGGGACCAACGCGTTGCTCGAAGGCAAGGGCGTCAAGACCGGCCTGTTGGTCACGGAAGGATTTCGCGGCATCTACCCCGTGGGGGAGCAGGCACGGCCGTACGGCGCGGCGATCTTCGACGTCATGTACGACAAGCCCGCGCCACTGGTGCCGCGGAGCCTGACCGGCGAAGTGAGGGAGCGCGTCGATTTTCGCGGCAACGTGCTGCACGAGCTCGACGAGACGGTGCTGCGCGCAACCGTGCGCGAGCTCGCGGCGCAGAACGTCGAGTCGATCGCGGTGTGCCTGTTGTTCTCGTTTCTGCATCCCGCGCATGAAGCGCGCGCGAGGGAGATCATCGTTGAGGAAATGCCGGATTGCAGCATCTCGCTGTCATCCGAGGTGCTGCCGCAGATCCGCGAGTATTATCGGCTGAGCACCACCGTCATCAACGCCTATCTGCAGCCGATCCTCGCGCGCTATATCGCGCAACTCGACCGCCGCCTGAGCGGTGCCGGCATCGCGCCCCGACGCAAATACGTCATGCAGTCGAACGGCGGGATGGCGACTTTCTCGGCTGCGGCACGCCGAGCCGTCAGCACCGTGTTGTCGGGTCCCGCCGGCGGCGTCACGGCGGGCGCGCTCGCCGCTCGCATGAACGCGTCGCGCGACGTCATTACCTTCGACATGGGCGGAACGTCTTGCGACGTCGCTTTGATCAAAGGGGGCGAAGCTCTGCTGTCGAGCCGTGGCAACATCGAAGGCCGGGACCTCGCAGTGCCCATGCTCGACATCAACACGGTCAGCGCCGGCGGCGGCACCGTTGCGGCCGTCGACCGCTTCGGCGTGCTGCAAGTCGGTCCGGCGAGCGCGGGCGCCGTGCCGGGACCGGCGTGCTACGGGCGCGGCGGCGAGATGCCGACCATCACCGATTGCAACCTGGTGCTGGGCTATCTCGGCGAAAACAATTTCCTCGGCGGACGGATGCGGCTCGACGTGGCCAAGGCGCGCGCCGCGATCGAGACCAAGGTGGCGCGCCCGCTCGGCCTCGGCATAGCCGATGCGGCGGAGGGCATCGTGCGCATCATCGACGTGAAGATGGAAGAGGCGATCAAGGCGATCTCCACCATGCGCGGCCACGATCTGCGCGGTTTCATGCTGCTCGCCTTCGGCGGAGCGGGGCCGGTGCATGCCGGCCGTATCGCGCGCGATCTCGGCATGGCCGGCGTCATTGTGCCGCTTTATCCCGGGGTGTTTTCGGCAATCGGTTTGCTGATGTCCGACGTCAAGCACGATTATATCCAGTCGAAGATGGCGCCGCTGAGCGAAGTCACGCCCGCAGCCATGAACGACATGTTCGAGCGGCTGGCGGCACAGGCGCGTGAGGAATTGCATGGCGATGGTTTCGCGCGCGATGACATCCGCATCGAACGGGCACTCGACATGCGCTATGCCGGCCAGGGTTACGAGATCGCCGTCCCCTGCCCTGCCGAACCGTTGCGGGTCGTCGACCTCAAGCAGCTGCGCGTCGCCTTCGATCAACAGCATGCGGGAATGTTCGGCCACATGGCGCCGGAGGAGCCGGTCGAGATCGTGTCCTACCGCGTACGCGGTGTCGGTCTCATGCCGCCGGTCGAGCTGCCGAAATTCGCACGCACCGGGGCGGCATTGTCGGATGCACGGCGGGGCATGCAACGCGCGCGCTTCGATGGCGCGGAGTTCGACTGCCCGATCTATCAGCGCGAACGGCTCGATGTGGGCTCGAGCCTCGCGGGGCCGGCGATCCTCGCGCAGCTCGATTGCACGACGGTGATCCGTCCCGGCCAGGTCGGCCGGATAGACGAATGGAAGAACGTGATCGTGACGCAGGACGGGTGATGGACTCGGTGCGTCCACTGCCGCCATGCCGGAGTTCGGTGCGGTCGGACGCGGTGCCTAAAAACGGAGAAGCAATGCCCATCGACGCGATCAATCTCGAAGTGCTGAAGGCAAGCCTCTCCGGCATCGTGCAGGAGATGCAGAATTCGCTGTTCCGCACCGGCTTCTCCACCATCGTGCGGGAATCGCAGGATGCATCCTGTGCGCTGATGAACGCGAAGGGCGACGTGGTGGCGCAGCACGTGGTGTTGCCGCTGCACATCGGCGCATTCCCGGCTTGCACCGCCGCCGTCATCGATGTGTTCGGCGACAGCATCGCGCAAGGCGATGCCTTCATCATCAATCACCCGTACCATGGCGGCAGCCCGCACGCGCCGGACATCGCGGTCATCACGCCGGTCTTCGTCGGCGGCGAGCTGTTCGGCTTCTGCGGCTCGATCGCGCACAAGAGCGACATCGGCGGGCCGGTGCCGGGAAGCTGCTCGGGCCAGGCGCGCGAGATTTTCAACGAAGGCCTGCACCTGCCCGCCGTGCGGTACCAAAGCGCCTACCGGACCAACGGCGACATCGAGCGGCTCATCGGCGCCAACAGCCGCACGCCGGAACTCGTGCTCGGCGACATCCGTGGACAGCTCGGCGCCGACCGGCTGGGCGAGAAACGGCTGGGCGAACTCGTCGCCAAATTCGGCAAGGGGGACATCCTCGCGTGCTTCGATCGCCTGCTCGAAATGTCGGAAGGAAAGCTCAAGGCAGCGATCGCCGAATGGGACGACGGGCGCTTCGAAGCCGAACGGTTCGTCGATGATGACGGTGTCGACCTGGAACAGCCGGTGCGCATCCACGTCGTCATAGAGAAGCGCGCAGACAAGCTTCATTTCGATTTCAGCGGCTCGGCGGACGAGACCAAGGGCCCCGCCAATATCCGCCCGCCCCTGGTGCAGGCGGCCTGCGCCTACGCGCTGATCTCGCTGGTCGATCCGAATATGTATGTGTCGAGCGGCCTCATTCGCGGCTTCACCATGACGGCGCGCGACGGCAGCGTGCTCAACCCGCGCTTCCCGGCGCCGGTCAACACCTACAATCCCACCATCCATGCGCTGGTGGACGCCATCTTCGACGCCATGAGCCACGTGGTGCCGAGCAAGGTGCGTGCCGACGGCAGCGGCAGCCGCTCCATCATTCTCGGCGGCCGCAACACCTACACCGGCAAAGGTTACGTGCAATACGAGATCATCGCCGGCGGCGCCGGCGCGCGCGCGGGCAAGGACGGGGCTTCCGGCATCACGGTCAATCAAAGCAATGCCAAGATCGCGCCGGTCGAGATCATCGAGAGCGAATTTCCCACCCGCCTCACGCGCTTCGAGCTGATCGTGGATTCGGGCGGCGCGGGCGAGTTCCGCGGCGGGCTGGGCATCCGCCGCGAATATCTCAATCTCGCCGATGCGCGCTTCTCGATCCGCTCCATGAAGCATCTGATCCCCCCGAACGGCTGTGCCGGCGGCGGCAACGGCCGCCGCGGCGACCTCTGGATCAACCCGGACAGCCGCGCGGCCAAACGCTTGCCGACCCGCTACGCCGATTACCCGCTCCGTGCGGGCGATATCTTCCGGCTCGACACCCCGGGCGGCGGCGGGCATGGCGATCCGCTCGCGCGCGACGCGGAGCGCGTGCTCGCCGACGTGCGGGAGGGACTTGTTTCAAGGGAGGCGGCGGAGCGCGACTATGGCGTGGTGCTCGAGCCGGCCGCACGCTCGTGGGTCATCGATCGCACGGCCACGCAAGCGCGCCGGGCGCAACTGAGAAGAGAGAAAGCCAAGCGATGATCGGACTGCAGCACACGAGCCCTTACGCCGGCGTCGCCTTCGGGCGCTTGAAGGCACCGAAGCCCGGACGATAACTCTTCTCGTCGAGAAACTGCTTCATGCCCTGGCTGCGGCTGTCCTCCTTGTCGACAAAGCGCAATGCATCGCTCTTGGCGTTGAGGTAGTCGGCCGCCTGCGGCTCATTCATGAAGCGCACCGCGCGCAGCGCCTCCTTGGTATAGCGCAGGACGGCCGGGCTCTTTTCCATCAGCTTCTTGGCGAGCTTGATCGTCTCCTCCTTCAGCTTGGCTTTGGGATAGGAGAAGTTGACGAACCCAATCTCCTTCGCCTTCTTGCCGTCGAAGGTGTCACCGGTGAGCGCGTAATACATGCCGTCGCGGAAGTTCAACGTCTGCGCGATGTTCCACGACACGATGCCGCCGGGCAGAATGCCCCAGTTGACCTCGGAGAGGCCGAACAGCGCCTCGTCCGCCGCAATGGCGAAATCGCAGGCACAGACCTGGGTGAAGCCGCCGCCGAAGCAGTAGCCGTTGACCATGGCGATGGTCGGCTGCGGGAAGGTCGAGAGCCTTTGCCAGCGCCATTGATTGGAAGCGTGGCGGGCCTTCGCCCTGGCCGCCGGCGCGTCGTCGTTGGCGCGGAAATAAAGCTTGATGTCCTGCCCGGCGCAGAACGCCTCGCCCGCGCCGGTGAGCACGAGGACCTGGGTTTGTGGATCGACCGCGAGCTCGGCCAACGCGTCGTCCATGTCGAGGTGGAGCTGCGGGCTCATGGCATTACGCTTGTCCGGCCGGTTCATGATCAGCCAGGTGATGCCGTCCTGCTTCTCGATCAGGACCGTCTCGTATTTCTTTGTTGTCATTGTTATCTCCTCAACTCGGGTTCAATCGCAACATTCAGGTTCCTGCGAGCGCGTTGGCGGCGGAGCGGCGTGCCAGCGCGTAAAACATCGCTACGCATAGGGCATCGGGTGACAGCTTATCATCTTCATGGCGGTGTCCGTCAGTTCCGCAGGAAAGTATGCATCGCTTCCGCCACGGCTGCGGCGCGTTCGACGTGCGGCAGGTGGCCGGCGTTGGGAATCATGGTGAGCGTCGATCCCGGGATCAGGCGATGGAACGCCTCGGCATAGGCCGGCGGAATGATGCGGTCGCCATCGCCCCAGATGACGTGGGTGGGGACGTTTACGCGATGCAGCCAGCGCTCCAGCCGCGGGTTGAAGAAGCGCGGCTGCCACCCGAAACGCGCGCTGGCAATGCGGTTAAGAATGGCGAGATCCTGATATTTGTCGGCACCGGCACGCGCGGCGGCTTCCTCGCCGAGCTTGGCATCGACATAGGCGAGGCGCGCCTGCTCCTCCGGATCGATGATGAAAATATCGGTCTTGGGCACGCCTTTGACGTGGATGCCCGCGGACGAGATCAGCGTGAGGCTGCGCAGGCGCTGCGTCGAGCGCACCGCCATTTCGAGCGCGATCCAGCCGCCCAACGATTGCCCGACGACGTGAACGCCGGACAGGCCGAGCACCTCGATGGCATCGAGATAGCAGTAGGCCACATCGGAAATGTCATCGATCCAGCCCGGCGCCTCGGAGGCGCCAAAACCCGGGTGATCGGGGACGATCACATCGAAGCGCTGCGCCAACGTATCGAGGATCGCCGGCCAGTCCGCGAGCCCATCGGTGCCGTGCAAGTACATCAACGGTACGCCCTTGCCGCCGCGCGCAAGGCTGAGCTTGCAGCCCTTGATCTCGATGGTTTGCCGGACGAACTCCATGGTCCAACCGCGGTCCCGATGCGCTTGTTTGCGAAAAGGTAGGGGAGGTCGGCAACCGGCTCAAACATTTTCTAGATGCCGCGCCATCGGAATGCCTCGCGGCGGTCGGGCTTGCCGGTTCCACGAGAGGCGGCGGCATTCATCGGTGTCGTCGATGTTGCGAGGGCCCGAATCGCTGGGGCTAGGCTCGCAACTGGAATTCGGTGTGAACGATAAATGCACGCACCATCGACGGCATGCCGTCCATGCGTCCAGCGCGCGAATCGACCTCGCGGACTTGCGATTTCCATATTAGAATTAAACCAAGCTGTTCTTCCGGGACCGCGGGCGCGGCATGACCGAGGGGTCGGCGCGCATCAATCATCGCCTCTGCAGACGGCGATGGAAGGAGGTTTGCACATGGCTGATCTCAACGTGAATGGAAAG
>WNFR01020799.1_pt1 | contig 10153 bp, 15 predicted proteins | sample 5400221 | NCBI WGS metagenome assembly WNFR01 (sample SAMN13153357, study PRJNA577476) | soil metagenome | isolation source: 40 cm soil under Madrone tree | place: USA:California | collected 2016-06-14 | reverse complement strand
AGCCGCGGGCTCCTGCAACGCCATCAATGTTCGACACCCGAAAGACTAAATTGCGTGTCTGGAAGAGTAAACCCACCGCAAGCTTCTTGTTGGCGACTCCCTCTACAAGCTTCTTCGTGTCTCGAGGAACGCGGGAGTCTGTCAACAAGAATCGAAATGATTTGAACCTGTGTCGAAGTCAACCCTGTCGCGAGCGGCTCAATTTACAAGTCTCAACTCACCCTTGAATTCCTTCCATGCCACTCTTCTTTCCGAACCCTGGTCTGGTATACCCGAGTGCACCACCAAATACAGCGACTGAGTTATCCACTCCGCTGGGGTTACCGTGTAGAATTTTCTCAGCGATGAAAGCCCAATGGTTTACTTTCTCGGCGATCTGACGTGGTAAGGCGCGCCGTCCTGCGTGAGACAAGTGTACATGTCCGGGATCATGCGTTTCCAAGTCAGGGGTACGAGATGGCTCGGGGAGGGGAGGTAATGAGATACGTTGGTGGTGAAGGAGAAGGGCGGTCGCAACGCAAGTAGAGAAAGAGGCGGAGCTCCCAAGACCTGCTCCTACGGGAAGCGTTGATCTTACAGCAAAGTCAAATGAAGGCCTTGGAGAAAACGTCGGTCAGCGCTGAGAGGTCGTCAATAGGAATCGCAAATAGCTACCTTTCACCGCCGTGAGTCATCACCATGTACAAGTATAAGAAGGCCACCGAGGCAGCCTTAGCTTGTTTATTCTTGTCTATGCCAGGTGGGAGTCCACGCTGTTGAATGGCATCGACAAGTCGTTGATCGAGTGTGTCGGGATGAGGACTGCCGACACTAATGGACGTGACGGCATCCCATGGAAGGTCATCAAGGACCCATTCGTGTGAAAAGTTGTCCAGGTCGACGAAGCGCAATGCGATTTTACCGTCATGGCGGGGGGAACAAAGACCATAGCAGCGGAGACCAACAGAGGCTGCAATTGCGGTCTGCAGCGCTATCAAAACCATCTCAACACAAAAGGGTTGTGACTCACAACACCATGAACGACAGCGTGTTCCCCGAACAGAATAACCTTTCCCGGGGCACTCACGAACCATTCGCGATCTTCTCTCTGCCTCGCTGATTGCTCATTATAGGCAAGTTTTTCTACTGCGCGGCTGATAGTAACTCCACCTTGACGGACAGTCGCACGCACGAAATGGTGTTGGTCAGCGCCGGCAGAAACGGTAATAGCGCCTGCCTCAAGGAGGGCGTGCTCTAGGTCATCGATGAGGTCCGCCGGGTCCTCAATTCCAACACACACGCGAATGAGATCCTCAGGTAAACCTCGTTCTGCACGCACAGCAGGATCAATCGAGGCGTGGCTGGTGACAGAACTGTTCAGAGGCACATTAGCAGGTGACATAGGTGACACTTACGACATCACGCAGGGCATGCTGATCAGAGAATTAACGCAGCCGAAAGAAACAGAAATGCCCCAAAGTCGAGTCGCACCCACGATGCGCTCAGAAAGTGCCTTGTCTCCAGTAGTGAAAGAGAGCACCGCGCCATAACCGTCTGCGTTACGTTCATGGATCTCTCTCCCAGGGTGGTTCGCTAAACCGGGGTAGTGTACTTTAAAACCAAGGCGATCCAGCATAGTGGCAACAGCCATTGCGGAAGTCTGTTGACGTTCCATGCGGATGGCAAGCGTCTTTATACCGCGCAAAAGGAGGAAACAGTCGAAAGGGGTGAGGGCATTGCCGATTGCGTTAATGATGAATGCTATTTGCTAAAGGAGTACTTGTAGTGAGTTCGCCAGGCAGAAGAACTGAAAAGAAACGCACCTTGGCTAGGTCGTCACTGTTGCATGTAATGACGCCTGCCATTAGATCGTGATGTCCACTGAGATACTTTGTAGCGCTATCATATACAATGTCCGCGCCATATTCTAACGGGCGCTGTAAATAAGGGCTCATCATGGTGTTGTCAACTACGACAAGAGCATCGGGAGCTTGTTCTTTGACTCGGGCGGCAATGTTTGCGAGATCAGCGACTTTGAGAAGCGGGTTGGTAGGGCTCTCCAAAAGGACCATGGCCGTTTTTCCTGCCTTAATATGTGCGTGGAGGTTTGAAGGGTCGGTGGTATCGACGTGATGCACGATGACGCCGCTGTGGGCCTGAATGTAGGCAAGGAGGCGATTTGTGCCACCGTATAGGTCATCGCCGGCGATGACTTCGTCGCCTGGTCTGAGAAGACGGAGAATAACATCGAGCGCAGCCATCCCGGACGAGACGGAGAACGCATGACCTGCTGAGGATATCTTGGCGATGTGGTGTTCTGCGATCAAAGTTGTTGTACGGCTGGAAAGCTGTAAGACTGGAGAGGGATACTCACCGAGATGACTGCGGGTAGGGTTACCACTCCTCGTATAGTCGTACTGGCCATCGACACCCTTAAAGGTAGAGGTCTGGTAAATTGGAACCGAGCTAGAGCCATACTGATCTTTTTGATCGGGGTTGTCCACGGTTGCGCAAAGGGTACCGAAACGATAGGGTTTGCGAGGACGAAATGGGGAGTCTGGTTCAGGAGTTGGGAGTTGATAGTCTCTGACGAGACCGTGGTTTTGACCTGTATGGGACATGGGTATTGAGGGGAGAAGAGAAGGGCGAGGTGGGCATGGTACTAATGATTAAAATATCGTGGGACCCGATGGCGAGATGATTGACTGCTTTTCCAAACCTGACCCGACCCCGACATCCTCGGCTTATGCCTCGGCCTCGAAGACAGCGTAAAATGCTCTCATTTATTTCCTGCTTTCCACATTATTCTAACCCATTGCTCAAGCCACAAGAAAGGCCCAAGAGGCCCAACCACTCGACGCCGAGATCATTGCAAAACGCACGAAACGGCACCTCGATGAACTTGAGGTTCCTTTTCCGTCCAACTCGCGTCCGATCCATTATCTCATTTTGCATTCGTTTCACGCACAGCGCTCAAATTATGCAGAGCCGTCTACCTCGTATCTCGGAATGGATCAGGATGACCAGGCCGGAAAATCCGCCAAAGGCCGTGCTCGTCAGACAGTTTCGGACAAACGACAACTCTCTGGTCCTAGCGCGAAGAGGAAGAAGGCCAATATGAATATTCGCACCGCCATTCTCTACAGAAAGAATTTTGCCACCCTCATCGAGGAATCAGTGGGCGTCCCATCTAACGGATGTCTCGGTGCCGAGTTGATTTTGTTGCCCAGGGACTGGCAAACCTCCCCTCCTCGACACCCACCTATCTCAACGTTGCCGCTGCTCCCGCCAAAAAGTCAACACGGTCACTGTGCACTGTTTGTGGGTATCGGGGCAACTACAGGTGCAAAAAATGTGCCATGCATTTTTGTGGTCTCGATTGTCAGGGCGTCCACGACGAGACAAGATGTGAACGACGTGTCATTTAAGCATGTCCAAAATATGTTCCTGCAGTCCCTGGCTGTCTGTTTATAGGTTCCCTTCGTTTGGTGCTTCCGACTCATCACGTATCTCTGCTCCTCCGATGTAACTGCTCCGTTGTATAATCTTTGCCTCGATGACACCCAAAGGCAAGCACCGGTTCAACCAAGACAATACTTGTCATGGTTGAGGTAGGTATACTTTTATTCCATTGTCTCTAGTTGGTCCTGTCTCTGTTCTGTGTTCTAGTGGCCTTTTTCGGTCCCAATCTTTGGAAGTGTGTCACTGGAGCGCGTTTCGCACATCTCTTTCAAGTTAGCATACATTCGGGCAGCCATCGAAGCTCCCCATAGCAAGTTCCCATTAACAACATTTGACAGCGCCCCAGGGAATGTTATCCGCACTATTATTGCTTACACTGGGCTCGCGCCTTTTTGCAACTGAAAGTACCCTTTTCGTTTTGAAATCAATCCGAATAGCCCTTTTCGCGATCGATTTATTATTGGGCGATAAACTACAAGTGGACATTGCGATTCAAAATCCCACTGCAGGTCGGAGTGCTAGTATGCAGTTTGTAGGTTATAAAAATACATTAATACGATGCGAACAACAAACGAGGCAAAGTGGGCGAACTATAAAGTTAGGGTTACTTGAACTGCGCCAAATCGATTGAATTTTTGCCAACGTCTGTCGTGAAATACGCGTTCTTCAAAAAGGCAGCCCCTAGCAACCATTGAGTTGGGCCACCAATGTCCCCGCCACTAATCCCGGACTGACAGTCTCCAGTGAGGTCGTTCGGGTCCACAGGCAGAAAGAGGAGGTCGCTGGCCTGGACAGGGAAAGGCTTGCCACCAAAAGTAAATTCAAGACTAGCATTGGTGGTACACGGAATGGTGAAGCCACCATTTCTATCGCTCTTGGAGCCGGGAATGAGTTTATGGATACTAGTCGCGTCGGTTTTGGGCATAACCATGAGGGTGGTACCAGTGTCCAAGATGGCGGTACGGCCTTTGAAAGCGAGATCGTTTCCATCAAGCGATGTCGCTTCTACAGTAGCCTCCCAGAACCCATTTGTATTCACGTTCGGCATGGTGGCGACGGTTTTCGGATCAAACTTGCTTGGGTCCTTTCCACCGAGGGTGATCTCACCGTCATTCTTCTTGTCAGAGACACGTGAGAGCTTGTACGAGACAATAGCTTCCTGTATGAGCCCTTGTTTGGCAAGGGCTTCAACTGATGTAGGATTTTTTTGTTCTGACAGTGTACTCTGGGCTAGGCCCATGAGACAATCGAAAGTGGCACCGGTAAAATCATGGGATTCTTGATTAGCCACGCCAAATTGAAGAGCATTAAGCTTGAGGCCAGCGACACTGACGTCGTCTTGGCAAAGCAACCCGGAAACGGATCCAGTACCATAAGTCACGTTGAATGGTGTCTGTGAACCTACAAATGAAGACGAAGATTGAGGTCCGAGGGACGTGTGATTGCCCTTCCATGTGGAGTGTTAAAAGAATGGCGAACGCAAGTTGGTCCGAGGAACTTACACAGTCTTTACCGGGTTGATCCGATGATTGACACTGGTCAGATGGACACCAGAAATCGGCAGAACCGGAATCCATCAAGACAATGAAATCCCGTGGAGGGGTTCCCACAGCCACAGTTGCGACATATCCCACATCACGTGATAGAATATCGAGCGGTGATGAGTCTTTTGTGGTGGGGGGATTGCCCGGCGTCAGGGACTTGCTTTCAGCGGCTTGTAGGGCAACGGGGTCGAAACCCGCGGTTTTATTCGACCCTGCGGTTTTATCCGACCCTGCGGTTTTATCCGACCCTGCTGAATGTGTTTTCTTTTTTCTCCGCAGGGAGGCTTCGTCGCTGGACACAAACAATGAGTCAAAGAAAGAGGGGAGAAATAAAAGTGCGCACATAGAGTCATAGTCCCGGCTTCGGCGCTTCGAGGGGTTAGTAGCAGCGAGGCCAACTCGGGGGGAGCTGCGACCGATAAGTTGTGCCTGACGAGAAAGAAGCCTCTTCAAAAGTTCTTGGGTAGACGGCTCCTTGCGACCAGTCATGCGTGCAAGACGTCGGACAGCGCGGTTAACGTGTTGTTGGAAGAGCTGTGTCGTGAATTAAGATATTTCTAAATGGTCAGAAGGAAATCAGATACCAACCAGCTGAGGGTGGATATCTTTCGGCGTCGGAAGGCGCTTCAGAGGCATTTTGACGATGCCCCTTTGAGCGGCAGTCAAGGGAGTGGCATTTGCTTCATAAATTAGATAGAGAATGCTTCCCAGAAGCAGGACCAAAGGAGAGGTAAACTTCATCGCGTCAGTCTTGGACGGTGAGTCAAAAAAGGACCAGCCTAGAGAAAACAAGGGAAGGGCTTGAGAGGGTGGAGGTGGAGGAAATAATGTTTATATATCCATGGCATAGTAACCGACAAGCACGACAACCACAAGCAGGCATCGCGTGTTCTGTCTTTTGTTGTCGAGAAAGAAAAATGAAGTGCGGTGGATGAAGACCGCGGGAGAACAATTGACGGAGATGACATCGTGGCTAGGCAACAGAATAATGCCATGCCACAAATCCTCGGGACTCTCGGGAGAAAGCATGATGATGTAAGCATTATCGGAGGCGGCGGATGAACACATGGCTTTTGAGAGTGGTCTGACTTTTTTTAAATACAGGTTAAACGGGGGAGCGCGACGAACCTCGCAAATCTCGGAGATGGACCTCATACTGAGCCTCGCAGATGAGCACCTCCTTGACAAGGCGTGGTGTTATATTGTCCCAGCCTCTGTCTTTGTGCACCCACCACTTGAGGCCAATATTTCCCAATCGAGTGTCATTGTCTCACCCATTCTACAGACGACACAGGCGCAGACACAGCCGACAACCTGGCACCATCACCTTGTCTCTCTCCTTCCACATCCCCCACTACAACCTGGCCACGAGTCCTCCCACTTGGCCCTCGTCTCTGCATGGCCTCGCGATTACATCCCGCGCCAACTTATTTCTCTTTCAGTCATCACCTTGATCGGCATAGTCTTCCTCTACTTCGTATTTGCTGGCCTCTCCTATCGTTACATCTTCAATCATGACATGATGAGCCATCCCCGCTTTCTCAAAAACCAAGTCAAGCTCGAAATTCAATGCAGTCTGCGCGCCTTCCCTACCATGACCCTCCTAACGCTGCCTTGGTTCCAAGCCGAAGTCCGTGGTTACTCCAAGTTGTACGACAACGTGGATGACTATGGTCTTATATATCTCTTATTTTCGATACCCTTGTAAGACACGCCCTTTCGTCGTCCCTTGTTACACTTTCTTTGACCAAACTCGTAGCTTCCTCGTTTTCACCGACTATGGCATATACTGGGTACATCGCCTGTTACACCACCCCTCGGTCTACAAGTACGTTCACAAACCTCATCACAAATGGCTCAGTACGTCTCTTCGACAATCCCGATTCCACCCCCCTCTCAACCGTTTCTGTCTTGCAGTTCCAACCCCCTTTGCTTCCCATGCGTTTCATCCCCTCGACGGCTACCTTCAATCGGTGCCTTATCATCTTTTCATTTTCATCTTCCCACTACATCGCTGGTTCTATCTTTGTCTTTTCGTGTTTGTAAACTTCTGGAGCATTCTCGTATGTTCCGTCTGCATTATCTCTACGTCCCGATTTAAACTCCGAATCACAGATCCACGACTCAGACATGGTTACGGGTCATGCTCTCGAGAAAGTCATCAATGGGCCGGCGCACCACACTTTACACCACCTTCATTTCACCGTTAATTACGGACAATATTTCACATGGGCAGACAGATGGGGTGGCTCCTACCGGCAGCCGGCTTCTGAGCATGATCCATTGCTTGAGGTCCTTGCCGCAAAAGAAGCGAAGAAGAAAGAGGTGATGGGAAAAGCCGAATAAACTCATGAGGATGAACATGTTCGACCATACAAGTAGGATTTTGACGTTATAGTATTCCCTATCTACTACCTTACTAATGCGAGAAAGCAAGACATTTGTGTCACCACGGCTCGAATAGATAGAACAATTCACTTATCCCTTTCACCAGTCACCAGAGCGACCGTAGTCATAGGTCCATCAGCGGGTAAACTCCAACGGAGCCAGACAAAATCTTGCTGCCAGTAGCGTAATGGTGCAACGGGCGGCATATATTATACACATGGACAGGGGGATGCACAAGTGATACTGATTCCGTGAGGTTCATCACCGCTTTTGGACACGTTTCTTCACCTCGTCGTCCTTGACGGCATGCAACATGATCTTGTTGGGATGTCCAGGGGTGTTGCCTGAATGGCCTTTTGACCAATCATATGATACGGCGTACGCGAAGATCGACCCTGTGCGACTGAATGCAGACGAGGCGACGGGTCCCGGACACGGGTCGAATGCTGTTGCGCATCAGTAAGCACGTACGACACAGAGCAGAGAACGTTGAATACTTTTCAATCGTGTGCGCGAATCTTTGTCCCAGAAGTTGATTGTACCATCCGCGCCTACGATACAGAAGAGGTAAGATGACACTCAAGACCACGAAGAGAGGGCTTACCGCAGGTAGAGAATGTACCATGCACGGGGTGAAAGTTGATGTCGTTCACAGCAAAAACGAGTGACTGGTCTTTCGAGGTAGCTGTTTGGTCGCGGCGATGGCACTTGAACGAAAAGTTATTCCTAACCACGTTGGCTAATCAGACTAAACGGAAGTTAGGATGTTCGTACTGTGAGTCCTTCTCGTCAACGTATCTTTGATAACATACAGCATCAGACAAGGTTGAGGTGAAGGTCACATAGACGCACTGAATAGCCACGCGTCCTTCAACGCTGCCCATAGCGAAGCCAGTGCCGGTGGGGAAGCAGGATATCACACGTGTTTGCCATTTTAATGGGGACATCATCGTCTGAGACGTGGCGTCAACACGGCAAGAGGGGAAAGGATTATCTCACGTTCGCACCTTGTACGGAGTCGTAGGATTCGTGAGGTTGAAAATTTGGACGTGGCGCTCGGCGGTGCCGACAACCATAAGTGGGTATGCGACGTCAAGGGTGTAGCACCTTTCAGGCAATTGCACCGTTGAGACCGGATTTGCTGAACGCATGTCCCAGTACTGAATCGCACCCGAAGGTCAAACCCCAAGGAAGAGAGGATAAAACCCGAATTACCTTGACAGTCTTATCCCAAGAACCGGTAACGAGAATGCTGCCTTGGGGTGTCTCGAGCCATTTGACGACCTTCACAGGCGCGTCATGCTGAGCGACCTGTTGTGATTGCCCGCTTTGGATGTCATAGACACGCGCAGCATTGTCACCCCCGCCGGATATGATCTTGTTTCCTTCCTATAAAGCGATGATCAAATCAAGGGGGAAGGTAACTACGGTTTCGTGACGAGTGCGTACTTTATTCCAGCAGACTGATAGCACCGGTGCCGGATGACCATACATTGCTTTTCCTTGAGTCTGACCATTTGCTCCTACTTCATATATCCTCACCTAGAATCGCATGAGAAAACGTGAACCATGTCTGTCAGGAAGAATGCAGGGCCTTACATTGTTGTCCCAACTCCCAACTGCGAGGAAATCTGCGACCGGACAGAAGGAAAGAGATGATATTGAATCCGGAGGAGGGTCTGAGACTTCAATATCCTTCTCCGCGGTTGATGAAACATTTGCGGACGCAGTACTCGCATTGAAAAAGGCCATGATAGATGATATGTGAACGGTCCTGCCTGGTACGCGTCAAAGTCGCGAATTTGTGGCTTAGGCTTATATAAGTAGCGTGACATGACTAGTCCTCGAACTCTTTTCTTCATTCACCATTGTACTGTACAGTAAGTTAGAACTAAAATTATATACCTCACGAATTGAACGATGCACGCATAACTATTTTATTCCGAAAGCTTGGAAAAATAGCAGTACACAAAAATCGACGAGCCTGGGACTCGAACCCAGAACCGCTAGCGCCGGAAACTAGCACGCTACCATTGCGCCAGCTCGCCAACTGAAAGTAGTTTCCCAAGGTTTATTGACAACCGTTTAAGCAGTTGACTGAAATTGACTTTCCATTTTTTACTAGATACGGCCGACTTCGTCGGCAAAGACCTTGTTTACCCACACAGGTAAGTGTGAAACTGTTCAATTTTTCGACATAATGCACTGTGTATTAAGGAGGCTACGCATGTGGACAAGAAAAAATGAATCGACATCACATGTTTGTTTAAGGACGGTATGTGTGTGAACAAAAAAAGAGAAATCGAGGAAGCGTTCGTGCGGATATCTGAATGCATGACATCTGAACGGAAACAGAGTGAAGGAGAGTGGCTGCATCGGACGACTCTTTGAAACAATAGGAGATGACATCTGAACAGAAACACAGAGTGAAGGAATGGGCCACGTATTGTACATCACACGACAACAATAAGGAGTATGCCAAAAATTCGGAATAGTCGCATATCGGAGTCCTACACAAGATAGTGCAATACACTACCCATTCTCGTTTGTTCACGATTCCTTGGCATACTTGGAAAGCAAATGGACGATTTCCTCCCGTTGTGGACCACGGGCCATCTCGGATGCAGTCCTTCCCTCCAAATCACGCAATCCCGCGTTCGCACCACGGTCCAGCAAAAGTTGCACAACACCTGGATGTCCTGGCTTATCCACCGGACCGTGTGATACTAAGTGTAATGGAGTAAAACCGTCATTGCTCCGCGCATTGATCTCCGCATTTC
>WNFR01008894.1_pt1 | contig 10153 bp, 10 predicted proteins | sample 5400221 | NCBI WGS metagenome assembly WNFR01 (sample SAMN13153357, study PRJNA577476) | soil metagenome | isolation source: 40 cm soil under Madrone tree | place: USA:California | collected 2016-06-14 | reverse complement strand
GCCGCGGCGGTGAGCTCGCTCTTGATTTATTCGGCGGCAACGTTCGATGCGGGAATGAAGCCGAGCCGCGGAGTGCTCTTGATCAGCTTCATCGTGTTTCTTCCGTTGTCGTTAATATATCGGCGCGAGTTTCAGTATTTCGGTTGTAACCGCCGACAATGTAAAGCGCCTGAAGCAGCCCACCGAGCGCGCCAAAATCCACCATCATGAACTCGAAAGGGCTGACGAAGAACGCATCGCGTCGCGCATAACCTACGAACCCGTAGAGCACGACCCAGCAAACGATGTCGCACGCGATGAAGAGCAACGCCGTGCTCCAATCGTGACTGCGGATTTTCGCGAAGGCCCGGCGCTTTTCCATTGCTGCCGCCGGTTCCGGCCACACCGATGGTTCGGTCAAACCGTCAGCCAGCAACTTTGGTCGAGCTTCCTTTGGCGATTGCTGAACAGGCGTGAAATGATCGGCTCGTAACTTATCGCGAGGCTGCGACGTTAGAATCATTCTTTTCATTTGTCAGTAGCCAATTGAGCGGTCTCAATCTCTGACCCCTGACTTTTGGTTTCTAATCTTTAGTTTCTAGTTTCTCTCGCTCAATCAGCAGCCGGACCGACAATAGCAATTCGGCGATGGTGCGTTGGCACACATAAAACCACCCCGGCCAGCCATCTAGGAGCAGTCCCCGTGCAAAAAGCAGATAAAAAAACATCAGTGGCGCGGCCAAGAAAATCTTTCGTCGCAATCGATCTTGAAAATTCAATTGAGCAACCGGCGTCGCCAGAAGATGGCGCGCCTCGATGGTTGCATATCGATCCTGTGCCCGCATCCAACCACTCAGCGGCTTGCGATCATCGTGATAAACCGGGCCAGAAAGCTGTCGCGTCAGGCCCGTTACGGCCAATCGCTGGGTGTGACCGTCGTCGTAATAGTTGCAGCGCGCTTTTCGGAACAAGATCGGCCGGGGCGGATAGACCGAAGCGCGCAGAGCTCGGCCAAAGATTCGAAATTCGAACTTCGCTTCATACGCGGAGATTTCATCTGCCCGTTGCAGATTCTCCAGTTCGTCAATTAGCTCGGGTGAGAGCTCGTAATCGGCATCGAGCGCCAGCACCCACGGCGTTCTGATTTGGGCCAGACCGAAGTTCCACTGCGTCGCATGAGTATCGAACCGGCGTTGGGTGATCGTTATGTTCGGGTGCCTTGCTTTGGCGATTTCGATTGTCTCGTCTGTGCTGAAGCTATCGACGATCACGATCTGCTTGGCCCATGATAACGCAGCGAGCGTTCGCCCGATGTTCTCGCGCTCGTTGAACGTGAGAATCAGCGCTGTGACGTCGATCATACTGCGCGCCGTTCCAATTCACGTGTCTCCGTCACCGGCATGTCGGACTGATATGGCATCGGTTGGTGATTCAATATTGCCGTATACACTTCGTGAGTTTTTCTCGCTGCCTGGTCCCAAGTGTAATTTTGAAAGATAAATGTGCGTGCACGTTGTCCCATCGCGCGGGCAGCCGGCAAATCCTCAATCAGGCTGGCCAACGCTTCGGCAAAAGCTGTCGGGTCGATTGGAACTTCCAGCGCCACTTTCGCCTCAGCCGCCTCTGGAAAATTGCAACCAGTCGTGATAACCGAAGGCAAGCCCGCTGCCATCGCTTCAAGCACCGACATGCTAAATCCCTCGGAATAAGAGGGCGCAACAAAGATGTCGGCAGCAGCGAGAGCATCAGCTTTGTCCTGCCCGGTTAAAATCCCCGTGTAAGTCACGGCCCCAGCGCATCCTTTCGATTCAAAAAAGCGCGAGGCGGTTGACCAATACCCAATGGGATCCGGTCCGGCAATTATCAGATGAGTGTTGGCGAATCGATTGCGAAGCCACGCGAAACTCGCGGCCAGCATATCCAGGCCTTTCTTTGGATCGACGCGATGGAGGAAAAGCAGACGAGTCTTGTTCGCCAGCTCCGGATAGCGCAGTAAGAATGCGTTGGCATCGCCATTGATCATGGATTCCGGACTGATACCGTTCGGCACAATTACTTTGGGTGTTGTCACGCCCAACGCAGCGATCGATTCCGCCTCATGTCTTGCTAGGCAGTGGATCACGTTTGCGCGTTGCAGTTGTGGCTTTTTCAACCAGCGAAAGTAAATTCTCTTCTTCCAGCCTTTATTTGCCATGGCCCAGGGCTCGAACATTCCTTGCGGATGAATAATGTGCGGGACATGGCGCCGGCGGCAGGCTTCGCAATAGATGTCGGCCGGGAAGTTAAACACCGACATTCCGTGGACGATGTCGTAGTCAGTGACATGCCGAAACAACCATGTCATCAGCCCAGGACTAAGCTTCGCTTCGAAACGGCCCCAGCGGCGAAAGTATCGTAAACGATAGGTTGATTCGGCGATCCACTGATGAAGTTTGACGGGGAGATTGCGCGGGCCCGCCGCATTTGTCGTAACGATATCAACTTGCAGACCTCTCCGACCAAGCGCTTCCGCCAGGCCAATTGAGCAAGTTGATGGACCTCCGTAAACTGGACTTATCGCCGGAACCACGACGAGTACCCGGAGTTGATCGCGTGCTGTCATACTGAACGCGAAGAGGCTCGCCCAACTTTCGTTGGCTTAACTCTGCGAGCAAAAATCACCGAGGAGAGCAGCAACTTTGCTGCTAGTCCGATCTTTCTGCCGGGAGTGCATTCCGCGGCAGTGACCGCACCGCGCAACCCATCGGCAAAACGCTCGAGTGACCAGGAGGCAATAATTTCCAGCGATGCTCGCGCCATCAGTTCGCGTTCCGAAGCCGAGAGAGTCGCCATTCGCAAAAGCAAGGCCGCTAATTCATCGACGTCCTCTGGTGAAAACGAGAATCCATTTCTGCCTTCTTCGAGAAGTTCCGGAACACAGCCGCATTTTTTTGAGACGATGAGCGGCAAACCCGATGCCATTGCTTCGTTCACAACCAGACCCCAGGGCTCGCTCATGCTTACGTGCACAAACGCGCCGGCAAGCGCGTAGTACATCGGCAATTCGTCATACTGTCTGAATCCGGGCAAGTGCACCCTGCTGGTAATGCCAAGCCTCTCACACTCGGCTATGAGCTGCGATCGCAACGGGCCGCCGCCGAGCAGGACCAAATCCCAAGCGGCCGCTGCCGCCCGCCGACCATAATCTGCGTAAGCGCGCAAAAGAGTGACCAGATTCTTCCTTGGCAAAAAACGAGCAGAGGCCAGGAAATACGTTTCCGGAAGCGACAAACATGCGCGAACTCCATTCGCGTTCGCCCTGGCAGCTTGGGCGCCGCGCGCGAAATGATTGTTATCGACTGCATCATATCCCAAAAAAATGCGCTCTGGTTCAAAACCCAGTGCAATCAGGTAATCACGGTGACGTGAACCTCCAGCCAGCGCAGTCGAACAAAGTGTCAGAATCGTGCTTTTTAGCCACTCGCTCCAGCGAGAACGGCTTTTATCGCTCGCGCCTGATTCAGACATAACGAGGCACGCCACGTTATGCTTGGTGCACCAACGCAGCGCGGCCAGCGCCGCGAGATTGCTCCAGCCAGGAATCGCAACGGCGCGAAGGGGCGTGATTGAATCGAGTGCCTTGGTCATCTGGTCAATCGATTCCGCATCGCGCCGATGCCCGCATTCCTCTGTGGAAAGCGTAATCCGTGTGACGCTTTCTGGTGTCGCGACTTTCCGCCACCCGTACTCAGCGGTCTCGGCCGATTGCTCGATCACGATAACTTCGAATAAACGCGCCGCAGCGCGCAGGCGGGCGACATGGTACGGCCCTAGCCGGTGAAAAATCACGGCAACCCGCGGCTTGTCCGGATTCACAGCGGCGTGATCACCCGGGTGTTCCGACCGGCACTTTTAGAATGACGGGTTTGCCAATCGTAACCGGTCGTTCGCGGGCATAGAGTGCCACCAGCGCGATGAACAGAGCGCTGTAAATAAATCCCGGTAGAAAATCTATTGTCTCGTGCGTTAACGCACGCATCGCAGAGGTTGTGGTCTGGATATAGAGTATCTGCGCAACTGTACCGTTGGGTTGTTTAGCTGCCGCCCATAAGTTCTTGAACAGGTACGCCATCGCAGCAAAGAGGAGGCAGCCGAAATAATCGAATTGATTGAACGAATCACCGAGGCCGGTCACAGTCGAACCTGGCGGTATCCGATAGCCCAGCTCATCTTCGATGAAATCACCGAGGTCCCGCTGCTCACCCCCGATCATGAGCGAATTCTTAAAGCTCTCTCCGAGAAATTGCGCAGGAACGAAGCGAAACACGAGGCGATTCCAATAACCGGCTCCCCATTGGTAAGCGCCTGACTCACGGGTAGCTGCGATCAAGACGGCAGCATTTTTCACTTCGCTCACTGCATTGACGTCGAAGTACTCATTGAACTGTTGCACCACATCCAATTGCTTCCACGCCTCGATCGGATCTTGGGCCGCTGTTTTCCGGTATTCACCCACCGCCGGAATGATGAACATTGCTCCGAGCACCGCACCAATTACTACGAAGCGCGGCGCTTGTTTTTCTCTCAAAAAGAAGAGGCTCATTGCGAGTGAAATGAGAAAAAGCGCGGTCGGTTCACGTCGGCCGTAAAAGATCGCAGCTTGGAAAGGAATCCATGCCGCGACGGCCGACATTGCCCAGGCAAAAACGCTTCGAGTCTTTAGCGCGCAGTAAAAGCAGATCGCAAAACCGGGATACGCCAAACCACCGAAGAAGAGATAAATCGTTCCAATGCCGGTTAGCGAGCTGGTGATATCATCTTCGGGAAGTGTTCCGAACTTGTAGGTAAAATAGTAGCCAACGAGCACAAGCACGATTCCGCCGTGCAGAAATCGTGACGTGCTCACAGGGACATTTAGTTTTTGCAAAAAGCCTGTATGTGCGCGCGGCAGATAGCCAAACCAGCAAGCGGCCAGGCACAGGCAGCACATGAGGAGCGTGCTCTCCAGGTAAACCCCGCCCCATGCATTTTTATACAATGCGTATGCCTGTGGAAGAATGAAGGCGATGAATGTCCCCGCCATGAAATACGGAAACTCATAGATTAATCGTGGCCGGACCACTGTGGCGGTAAACAACAGCACACAGGCAACAACGAAAGGGATGAAGTAGAGAAACATCCTATCTCGAAAAGGCTTAGTTCAAGACCTGGGCATAGCCGATTATCCGGTCACCTCAAACTCGGTTGCACCCGGCGTGCGCAATCGATGAACATATCGCGATACTGGGGCGCCAGCATTGCCCAGTTGAACCGCTGCCGGACGCTTTCTCGTCTCTCGGCCGCAGCTTCCGGTGTGTTCTGGGTCGGCAGCGCAAACCTGAGCTGTTCGCTCAGAGCGCCTGCCTTCGATAAATCAGCCAGCCTGCCGTGACCCCCGAGAACGAAGCGCATCACCGGATGATCGTGAGCGATAACCGGCAATCCGTGAATGAGAGCCTCAAGAAATACCCGGCCAAAGCCTTCCTGCAACGAGCCAAGCACGAAAATGTCGGCAGCCCGGTAATAATCCGTAACTTGTGCGTGTGGCATTGATCGCGCGGTGAAATTCTCTGTACCTAGCTTCGCGCGTGCCAGATCGAGAACTATGCCGCTGCCTTCGTCAATCGAGCCAAGAAGAACCAGATAAGGTCGAGGTGTTGGCAAACGCGCAATTTCATTTATGACGTAATCCATTCGTTTCTGCTGCTCCGAAATCCAGCCAACTGATAAAACAATCTTCCGATCAAGCGGCAGTTGCATTTCGCGCCGCAGCTGAAGCTTTATCGGTTCATTCAGGTCGGCAGTTCCACCGGGAACGAAAATTCCATACGGGACCATTCGTTGCGATTCCGGCGGTACGCCAGCCGCGACCGCCTTCTCAAAATTAAATGGGGTCACTTGATGCACGTAATCGGTTCGCGGAAACGGAGGGTCGCAGGGGCCGGCATTGGAGAAAAGCAATTGAAATGGGACACAGATCTGTCTCCGCCACCGGAATAATTGAAAACCAAGATTCGAGTCGCTGTAAAAAATAACATCGGGTTGATGCTTCCGGATTGCCCGCGCGATTGAAGGAAACGTCGAGAGCTGTTCAGCCACGTAACTGTTCCGGCGAATGCACGCGCCAAGAAAGCGTGCGATACGACCGGTACGTGGGACATTCCAAAGAACGTGCTCATCTGGCTTCTCTTCGCCCGCGCCTTTATAAAGCGTGATGTCGAGACCTTCCGTATCGCGTAACCCGTCAAAGGCCTCACGGAAGAAAGTTTCTATGCCGCGATCGATAATGCCGACGCCACTGCAGGAAAAGAAAATTCTAAGCGGCCGGTGCATCGACAGTGCGCGGTTCCATCCAAAGCCAGGACATGCGTTCCGGCCGCCATTCACTCACTGACCAATCGAGATAAAACCGCGGCAGCAGCGTTGTGCCAAGCGTGGCAAACGGTAAATCGGAACGATGTCGATCTTCCTGCCAAATGCGCCGAATCTTGTGAGTCGTGGCAAAACGTTTCATGACGCGTTCAGCGATCCCCGCTGAAACGAATTCGTGCACCTCCACCAGTAAATGCGTGTGAGCGAGCATCGGGATGGTTTCGGGGTCCAACAAAGTTTCTTCATCGCCTTCCGCATCACAGAGAATCAACGCACGATCTGAGGTCGCGAGAATTTGCGCGAGATCTGGCCGCTTACACCTGGCTCGTATCTCGACGCGCGACGTAACGTTGTTAAGCTCCGCCATTTCTTTTAGTGCGGCCCGCCCTTTCTGCTCCATCTCGAACGCGATCACGCGCGCGTCCGGGTTTCGCAGTGCCATGCCGATCGCATAATAACCTTCAGCCGCTCCCACATCGACAATCAGCGGAAAGTTCAGGGCACACGCTTGCTCAATAAAAGGATTCAGCTCGCGCTCGTAAATGCCGAGGAGCTTCGGAACATAGGCGCTGCCAAAAGCGGTGTGGATATATCGCATGCCGGCAAATGGACCTTTGGGAATGCATCCGCCCGTTCGCGAGCGAACGAGATGCTCGAGATAGCCGATTGGGCGCCAGCGCGCGGGAATAGCCAAGCGAATAAATTTGGCGATCACTTCGTAATCACGGTAGCGCTCCGAGTTCTTCCTGAAGTTGTCGAACAACGCTTGCTGGAATCGGCTGCGGCCCGGCGCCGGCGCCGAAACTGCGCCGTGTGCGATCCAACATCGGCAGGCAGAATGCATGAACAAATCGTTGGAGCGCGCGAATGTGCGGCGCCCGAAGATGATTCGTTAGGCGCACAAGCGGCAATTCCGTTCCCGGTTCCAAAAACTTCAATCCGGTCAAGTTGTCCGGCGTGATAAATTTTTTCCAATTGCGCTCAGCCCAGTGATGCAACTCGGGCCGCGTCCAATTCGCGCGGTTCTCTTCGTCACTCATCATGATGGCGCGCAATCGGCAGCGACGTTCCAGCTGGACCGGATCGCGATGCGGATAATGCCGAATCGGCAATCGTTCGCGCGCGACGAATCCGGCGTTGAAAGGAAACGAAACCGTCATTGGCCACTGCATCGTTTTCCGGTAGCGGCAGAGGCGCGGCTCGCTGTAATCGCTGATCGTGTAATGGCGGCGACGTTCTTCGATCGGCCGTTGTCGATCTTGCAATGTTTCTTCCTCGCGATTCCAGGCATCGACCTCCGATTGGAGTAAACGGAAATCATAATACTGATGATAAGCGACCGTCTCGTGTTTACGCATCCAATTCTTCACGAACTCCGGCGGCGATATGTGGTGAAACTCGTCCGCATCGACGCGCAGGAACCAATCGCCATCGCGCATTTGCTGTCGCGCGATGTGAAACATGTAGCTGCGCAGCCGCGTCTCAGAAAAATAAACCGGCTCTTTGCGCATCGGCACTACGCGTTTGTCGTTGCCGGCGAAGTCTTGAACTATCTCCCACGTGTTATCGACGCTGCCGGTATCAAACACGTAAATCGCATCCGCCCATTGCAGCGCCTTCTGCAAACACTGGCCGATAATGTCCGCTTCATCGCGAATAGGAAGAAGAGCTGTAAAGTGAGCGCTCACTACAACCGTTGGGTCAGCCTCCTGATGGTTTGCGGAGGGCCGCAATGCTAATGCCGAGCCGAGGCACAATTTTATAGGCGTATCGGATTCCCAAGCGTGGAGCATGACGAGCGCAACGCAACGCAACCTGCCATATCGGCTCGAATCTCAAGTCGAGAAGATGATACCGATGATCTCTTATTAGCAGCGAAATTGCAGCCGCAGTTGATTCAAAAAGCGCGTCATGAAATGCAATCACACCACCCGGCTTGAGCGCGCGTTCTGCAAGGTGTGCGTCTATGACCTTACCACCGAAACTGTGGTCACCATCGACGAAGATGAAATCAAACGCGCGATTTGACCTCATCGCTTGAACGAGAAATTCTTCTGATCGGTCTTCTCGGAAATCAACATCTTCTAGCAATCCCATCTGCTGGAGTTGAATTAGGCCGACATCTTTGGAAATCGAGTGTTGAAGTGGATCGAGAGAAATATGTCGTTTGGAAATTCCAAGCTCACGCTTCGCGAGTGCGATAACCATGCAAACAGCAGCATCTCCTAGACCCCAGTCCAGTGATGTCTCTGGTTTCAATTGTAAAACGAGTCTTGCTAAAAGCTCGCATTCCTGTTTCCGTGGAGAGCCACCTCGATAGCCGACATTTCCTTCACAATCCCTCTTGAACGCAGAGCTATAAAAATCGTCGATATGACACTGAATCGATCGAAGCATCCTGGTGTCGGCCTCATCGCGCACCGGGAGTAAGCCACAGAAAGGCGGCATCACGAAAACGGGTTAATCGCGACCGCAAAAAGCTGCCGCCGGCGTTTGATGAGCGCGAGCATCCAAAAGGCGAATGGTCCTAGACCAATCTTCATCAATGGAAACAATCTTGGATGCCATGCCGAGGTGATGACGCGACATTCCTTCACTTCGAAGCCCGATTCGAATAGGACGTTCGCAAACAAGCGCGGTGTCCACGTCTGAAGATGGTGATCCGAATCGTTGCGTGACCAGTCACGCTGATATGCGGTGTGCGCATCGTCGATGGGCAACTTCACGACAAGGCGCCCGCCTGGTTTTAAGTATGCACGCAGTTTTTCGAGCGTCGAGCAAACGTCGCGCACGTGCTCGAGCACATGATTGCTCACGATGACATCGTAGCGCGGTTCGTGCAGCAGCGCGTCAAACGAGGAGAACACCGTGAGTTGCTGAGCACGCGCTATCGACGCAGAGGCAGCATTAACCTCCAATCCTTCGGCCTGTTGTACCATCTGTGCGATCAAGCGCAAGATGCCGCCATTGCCGCAACCAAAGTCCAGGACAACGTCTGTCCCTTTGAGGTAGGGACGGAAATACGTAAAGTCAATCGCATACCCTGGATTCAATGGGTCGCTTTGCTTTTGAGCCGCGTAATGTTCTCCGCGCGCGCCGGCGTAGTGTTCGCTAGTCTTCACTTCGATTCGCTCACGATGCGGCGCAGTTCGGCTTTATTGCAAATCGGCTCGCGATTCAAACGTAACCAGGCGCGATAGACACGCGACGGAACGGGACGACGATTCTTTACGAGGTTGCGCCAGCCGGCCATTGCCATCCCCCACCAAATCGGCTCGCGTATTGCCCAATAAAAACCTTGCGACACCGCAAAGATCAGTTGTCGACAAATGCGGTAAGCAACCATGAACGGCAGCCATGGCCATGGGCACCGGAGCCAAACGCTCCAGAGCTCATTGCGCGCGTGCAGATGATGTCGTGACAAGGGCTGACGCCGCGAGGCCGTAAGATAATGCCGAACGCGGAGTGTGGGCTCGAACCAGACGCCGAAACCCAGCGCGTAACACTGCAACGCATAGTCCGGTTCTTCATACATATGCCCGAAAAACAGAGGAAATTTGGCGGACCTACCGTAGAGCGATCGCCTCATCGCCGCCGCGCAGTTGGGATAGGCGGCAACATACTGCCCGCGCGATAAATCCACAGCAGGTCCAGCGGGCGTAGCATTCTCGCCGCGTAACTCCATGAACGTAATCACAGCAGCTTCAGGGTGAGACTCAAAAGCTTCTCCCAGACGCGACAGAAAATCCCGATCAATAGGATAACTGTCGTCATCGAGGCTCAC
>WNFR01008890.1_pt1 | contig 10154 bp, 8 predicted proteins | sample 5400221 | NCBI WGS metagenome assembly WNFR01 (sample SAMN13153357, study PRJNA577476) | soil metagenome | isolation source: 40 cm soil under Madrone tree | place: USA:California | collected 2016-06-14 | reverse complement strand
TACCCTGCGCGGCAAGCGCCTCGGGCTCTCGCTGTCCGAAATCCGCGAGCTGATCGATCTGTACGACGCCGCCAAGGACGAGCAGGTCCAGGTCGAACGTTTCCTCGAAGTGCTGGAACGGCGGCGCGCTATCCTCGAGCAGCAGCGGGAGGACATCGAGGCGGTATTGGGCGAAATTGCTGCGTTCGAGAAACAGTGCCGGGATTTTCTGGCCGGGAAAGGCAGAAAGCCGGAACGGGGTGCCGCTGGCAAACCGGGGATCAAAGCAAAGTCCTGATTGCATGGAATTGTTGCGCACAAAATCGCTACGGGCTTGCAGCGAGGCGACTGTTCGGGGCCGGACATCTCCAGATGGGCCGACATGCCGACTTTTAGAGTTAATGACCTGATCTGAAATGATTTTTACGTAATACCGCGACTACTTATTGACGTTAACGTAAACGTCAATTACAGTCTTTCGGAATGGAGAGCACGTTTGAGCGGGTTTGAGCCGGGGGATCCCGTCTACGCCGATCGGGTGCGGGCGAGTTTCGGCCGCCAGAAAATCATGGTGCTGATCGGCGCGCAGTTAGTTCGGCTGGCGCCCGGCGAGTGCGAAATCCATTTGCTCTTCAAGCCCGAACTATCGCAGCAGCACGGCTACTACCATGGCGGCATCATCGGTACCATCGCAGATTCGGCGGGCGGCTACGCGGCGTTTACCCTGATGCCGCGGGACGCGAGTGTTCTGACGGTGGAGTACAAGATGAACCTGCTGGCGCCGGGCGATGGCGAACTGCTGATCGCCCGCGGCAGGGTGCTCAAGGCCGGCCGCACGCTGGTGGTGGCGCGGGTGGATGCCGGCGTGGTCAAGAACGGCCGCGAAACTCTGTGCGCCACATTGCTCCAGACCCTGATGACGATGCACGGGAGGCCCGACCAATGAAGCCCGAAACCTTTTTCAAGAGCTATCCAACGCTCAATTTCGGCCTCGGCGAGGACATCGACATGCTGCGCGACACCGTGCAGAACTTCGCTTCCAAGGAGATCGCCCCGCGCGCGGCCGAGATCGACCACAACAACGAATTCCCGATGGACCTGTGGCGCAAGCTTGGCGGCCTAGGACTGCTCGGCGTCACTGTCGAGGAGGAATACGGTGGCACCAACATGGGCTATCTCGCCCACGTGGTGGCGATGGAAGAGATTTCCCGCGCCTCGGGCTCGGTCGGGCTGTCCTATGGCGCGCACTCGAACCTGGCGGTGAACCAGATCCGCCGCAACGGCAATGAGGCTCAGAAGCGGAAGTACCTGCCGAAGCTGATTTCCGGCGAGCACGTCGGTGCGCTGGCGATGAGCGAGCCGAATTCCGGCTCCGACGTGGTGAGCATGAAGCTGCGTGCCGAGAAGAAGGGCGGCCGCTACATCCTCAACGGCAACAAGATGTGGATCACCAACGGGCCGGACGCGAACGTACTGGTGGTGTACGCCAAGACCGACGTAAATGCCGGACCGAAGGGAATGACCGCCTTCATCGTCGAAAAAGGCTGCAAGGGCTTCTCCACCGCGCAGAAGCTCGACAAGCTTGGAATGCGCGGCTCCAACACCTGCGAACTGGTGTTCCGGGACTGCGAAGTGCCGGCGGAGAACGTGCTGGGTGAAGTAAACCGTGGCGTTCGGGTGCTGATGAGCGGACTCGACTACGAGCGCGCGGTGCTCGCCGGCGGACCGCTCGGCATCATGCAAGCCTGCATGGATGTGGTAATGCCGTATGTGCACGAGCGCCAGCAGTTCGGCCAGCCGATCGGTGAGTTCCAGCTGATGCAGGGAAAAATCGCCGACATGTACACCACGATGAACGCCTGCAAGGCCTACGTGTACGCGGTGGGCAGGGCCTGCGATCGCGGCGAGACCACGCGCAAGGACGCCGCCGGCGCCATTCTCTACGCTGCGGAAAAGGCGACCTGGATGGCGGGTGAAGCGATCCAGGCGCTGGGCGGCAACGGCTATATCAACGAGTACGCAACCGGCAGGCTGTGGCGCGATGCGAAGCTATACGAGATCGGCGCCGGTACCAGCGAAATCCGCCGCATGCTCATCGGCCGCGAGCTTTTTAAAGAAACTTCTTGAAGCGCTCAACGCAGAGGACGCGGAGGACGCAGAGGAAGGCCTGAACAGAAATGAATCCAATTGATCGGTGCGGGAACCGGACAACGGGGTACGTCAGTTTCTTTGGTGTTCACCTGCTTGTTTTCTTTTACCTCTGCTTTTCTTCCGCGTCCTCCGCGATGAGAGCTTTTGGATAGCGATGACGACCGTCACGGCACAGACCCAGCAGGACCTTGCATTCCTGATCGCACAGGGAATGCTGGACGGCTTCAACCGTCACTACCGGTTATTCCGCGAAACCAGCCGCTATGCGAAGTCACTATTCGAGGCGGGGCAGTGGGCGGAGATCCAGCGTATCTCGCGCGAGCGCATTCAGTTCTACGGCCGCCGCGTGACCGAGACGGTCGAATACCTGAGACGCCGGTTCAACACCGATCACCTTCCCGACACGATCTTGCAGCAGGTCAAGCTTCATTACATCTCGCTGCTCGCCAATCACAAACAGCCGGAGCTTGCCGAAACGTTTTTCAACTCCGTGAGCTGTCGCATCCTGCAACGCAGCTATTACCACAACGATTTCCTGTTCGTGCGCCCGGCCATCTCTACCGAGCACATGGATTCCGACCCGCCGACCTACCGCAGTTATTACCCGGCAAAATCCGGACTGCGGGCTACCATCGCACAGGTCCTGCGGGACTTCGGGTTGCGTAATCCGTTCCGGGACCTGCATCGCGACACGCGCTGGCTGCTGCGTGCATGGCGCGCGCACCTGCCGCGGCCGTTCCTGCCGGACGCCAACCACCAGATCCAGGTGCTGACGTCCCTGTTCTTCCGTAACAAGGGCGCGTACGCGATCGGCAAGATCATCAACGGTAACCACGAGTACCCGTTTGCGATCGCGATCCTGCGCAACGACGACGGCAGCATTTACCTCGATACCGTTCTGCTCGATACCGAGCAGCTTTCCATCCTGTTCGGCTTCAGCCGTGCGTACTTCATGGTGGACATGGAGGTGCCGTCGGGGTACGTGGAGTTCCTAAAGAGCCTGTTGCCCAACAAGCCCGCGGCCGAGATCTACACCACGCTCGGCCTGCAAAAGCACGGCAAGACGCTTTTCTATCGCGACTTCCTGCATCACCTGAAACACTCGAGCGACGACTTCGTGATCGCGCCCGGCATCCGCGGTCTGGTGATGCTGGTGTTCACGCTGCCTTCGTACCCGTACGTATTCAAGGTGATCAAGGACGTCATCTCCCCGCCCAAGGACACCGACCGCAGGCAGGTGATGGAAAAGTACCTGCTGGTGAAGTACCACGACCGCGTGGGGCGCATGGCGGATACGCTCGAGTACAAGGACGTGGCGTTTCCGAAAGATCGATTTGCACCCGGGTTGCTGGAGGAGCTACGAGCGCTCGCGCCGACCGTGATCGAAGAGGAAGGCGACACGCTGGTCGTCAAGCACGTGTACATTGAACGGCGGATGGTGCCGCTCAACATGCATCTGGACGGTGCCAACGACGATCAGGTGGCGCACGCCATCCGCGATTACGGCAACGCCATCAAGCAGATGACGGCGGCGAACATTTTCCCGGGCGACCTGCTGTTCAAGAACTTCGGCGTGACCCGTTTCGGGCGGGTGGTGTTCTACGACTACGACGAGATCGCTTATATGACGGATTGCACCTTCCGCCGCATGCCGGCGCCGCGTACCCCGGAAGACGAGATGTCCGCCGAGCCCTGGTACCCGGTCGGTGCCCACGACGTGTTCCCCGAGGAGTTCGCTGCATTCCTGTTGGGCGACGCGCGGGTGCGCAAGGTGTTCCTCGAGCATCACGCCGACCTGCTCGACGCCGATCACTGGAACGTGATCAAGCAGCATATCGCCGCCGGACATATCGAAGACGTGTTCCCGTACCCGGAGGCCTTGCGCTTCCGTAACCGCTTCGCGCGCAGCAAAAGGCAATGACCACGAAGACACGAAGGCACGAAGAAAGGAAAAAAGGATTATGGGACTGGGCCTGAGCGGTTGCGACGACGCCGGCAATGGTGTGTTCGGCCGAAGCGCGGGAGCACGTCGATTCAGCATTCACCGGCCTGTACAACACGTTTCTCACTCGGCTTCGGTATTCTTCGTGTCTTCGTGCCTTCGTGGTAAATGAGTTATTTTGGAGGTTGCGATGGAAAACGATCCGATCGTCATTGTTTCTGCTGCGCGCACGCCGGTGGGGGCGCTGCAGGGTGAATTGAAAGACTTCGCTGCGCCGCAACTCGGCGCGGCGGCGATCCGCGCCGCGATCGAACGCGCCGGCGTCAAGCCCGACCAGGTGCAGGAAGTGATCATGGGCTGCGTGCTGCCGGCCGGACAGGGGCAGGCACCTGCTCGCCAGGCATCGCTTGGTGCGGGCCTGCCGCTGTCGGCAGGTTGCACCACCGTGAACAAGATGTGCGGCTCGGGGATGAAAGCGGCTATGCTCGCGCACGATCTGCTCGTTGCCGGCGCCAACGATGTCATGGTCGCCGGCGGGATGGAGAGCATGAGCAACGCGCCCTATCTGTTGCCCAAGGCACGCTCGGGCTACCGCATGGGGCACCAGCAGGTGCTGGACCACATGTTCCTCGACGGGCTGGAGGATGCCTACGAAAAAGGCAGGCTGATGGGCAGCTTCGCCGAGGACTGTGCGGCGAAGTACCAGTTCAGCCGGGAAGACCAGGACAAATTTGCCGTTGCGTCGCTCGAGCGCGCGCAGAAGGCCAACAGGGACGGTTCGTTCGCATGGGAAACCGTGCCGATCGCAATCAAGGCCGGCAAGGATGAACGCTTCGTCGAGCATGACGAATCGCCGTTCAAAGCCAACTTCGACAAGATTCCGCTGCTCAAACCCGCGTTCAGGAAGGACGGCACGGTGACTGCGGCGAATTCGAGTTCCATTTCGGACGGTGGCGCGGCCCTGGTGATGACGCGCCGTTCGACCGCCGACAGGCTCGGCCTCGAGCCACTCGCAACCATTGCCGGTCATTCGACCCACGCCCAGGAACCGGGATGGTTTACCACGGCGCCCGTCGGCGCGATCAGAAAACTGTTCGACAAGACCGGCTGGGGCGCGGATCAAGTCGATCTGTACGAGATCAACGAAGCGTTCGCCGTGGTGACCATGGCGGCAATGAAAGAGCACAAACTGCCACACGAAAAAGTGAACGTCCACGGTGGCGCCTGCGCGCTCGGACATCCGATCGGCGCCTCCGGCGCGCGGATTCTCGTAACGCTGATCGGCGCACTGCGCAAGCGTGGCGGCAAACGCGGCGTCGCGTCGCTCTGCATCGGCGGCGGCGAAGCCACCGCCATGGCCATCGAATTGGTCGCATAGCGACCAAGGAAAATGCATTCAACGAGCGTGGTTTGTTCTTTCAGGAGAGAGTGTGATGGCGAACAAGAAAATAGGGTTCATCGGCGTGGGCATGATGGGCCACGGCATGGCGAAGAACCTGGTCGAGAAGGGTTTCCCGACCACTATCCTCGGCCACAAGAACCGCGCGCCGGTCGAAGACCTGGTGAAGCGCGGGGCAAAGGAAGCGAAGGATGTCGCCGTCCTGGTCGCCGCCAGCGACATCGTGTTCATCTGCGTGACCGGCTCGTCGCAAGTGGAAGACCTGGTCTATCGCAAGGGCGGAATCCTGGAGTCGGCGCGCCCGGGGCAGATCGTGGTGGACACCTCGACCAGCCAGCCGGGTTCGACGCTGAAGATCGTCGGCGAATTTCAATCCAGGGACGTGCGCTTTGTCGATGCGCCGCTGACCCGCACGCCGGTCGAAGCGGAACAGGGACGGCTCAACACCATGGTCGGGGCTGACGCGGCCACGTTCAAGGAGATCGAGCCGGTGCTCAAGGCATTCTGCGAGAACATTTTCCACATCGGCGATGCCGGCGCGGGTCACAAGATCAAGCTGATCAACAATTGCGCGGCGATCGGACAGATGGCGCTGATCGCGGAAGCGCTGACGGCGTGCGCGAAGCTCGGCGTGGATCCGAAGAAGTACTTCCAGCTGGTTTCGACCGGCGCAGCAAACTCGGGCATTTTCCAGATGCTGGCGGGCAAGGCGATCGAAGGCGATTTCACCGGGATGAAGTTCGGGCTCGCCAATGCACTGAAGGACGTGCGTTACTACAACCAGATGGCCATGGAGTTCGGTATGGCAGGTTCGATGGCGGCAGCGACGCTGCAGACTTTGACGCATGCGGTGAATCTCGGCTTCGGCGGTCCCGAGCATCTGGTCGCGTCGCTGGTCCCCGCGATCGCCAAGCTTAACAACACGCCGTTTCCGCCTGAATAAAGACATGTTCACCACGAAGGCACGAAGACACGAAGAAGAGCAGAACGGACAATGGGGCAAGGTCTGAGCCATCGCGACGACGCCGGCAATGGCGCGTTCGGCCGAGACGTGGGCGTACGTCGATTCGGCATTCGCGGGCCTGTTCGGTGCATTTCTTGCTCGCCTTCGGTTTTCTTCGTGTCTTCGTGCCTTCGTGGTGAGATTGAAGGTTTTTCTCCAACCGGCAAACCAAAGGGCAAGTGATGGCCAATGCGATCCAGTTTTACTTCGACTTCGCTTCGCCCTACGGGTACATGGCGGCGACGCAGATTTCACGCCTCGCGGCGAAGCACGGCCGCAGCGTCGAGTGGAAGCCATTCCTGCTCGGTGTCGTGTTCAAGGTGACCGGCGGCGTGCCGCTGCCCAACGCGCCGCTGAAAGGCGACTACAGCAGGCGCGACATGGCGCGCTGCGCGCGCCTGTACGGGGTACCGTTCAAGGTGCCGAGCAAGTTTCCAATTGCCAGCCAGGCGCCGGCGCGCACCGTCTATTGGCTGGAGCCGCAGGGATCCGCCATTCAGGAAGCGGCCGTGCTCGCGCTCTACCGTGCCTACATGGTGGACGACCGGGACATCTCCAGTCCGGAGGTCACTGCCGACGTGGCGGGATCGATCGGGCTGGACAGGCAGAAGGTGCTCGACGTCATCGCCGACCCGGTGATGAAGGAGCGTCTCAAGGCCGAGACTGAGACCGCGATCCAGCGCGGCGTGTTCGGCTCGCCTTACATGATCGTGGACGATGAGCCGTTCTGGGGCGTTGACAGGGTGGAGCACCTGGACAAATGGCTTGCGACCGGGGGCTGGTGACCGGCGTACCCACATCCGGATCAGAACATCATGGCCGAATACACCCTGTACGGCTTCGCGCAGTCCGGTAACTCGTACAAGCCGGCGCTGTACCTCGAACTCGCCGGGGCCGACTGGGCGCCCCGCTTCGTGGATTTCTTCAACGGCGAAACGCGGACGCCGGCGTACCGCGAGATCAATGTCATGGGCGAAGCGCCGGTGCTCGAGCACCGCGGCAAGCGCATGAGCCAGTCCGGCGTCATTCTCGACTACCTGGTCGAACAGTTCCGCCAGTTCGGCTGGACAAACGACGCGGAGCGCCGCGAAGTCCTGCGCTGGTTGTTCTGGGACAACCACAAGCTCACCAGCTATACGGCGACCTATCGTTTCCTGCGCCAGTTTGCACCGGACACCGGCAAGGCCGTCGTCGAGAACTTCCTCAAGCGTTCGGAAAGCGCCTGGAAGGTGCTGGATACGCACCTTGCCGGCCGCAGCTTTATGGTCGGCGAACGGCCGACCATCGCCGACCTGTCGATTTGCGCGTATCTGTTCTTCGACGACGAGATCGGCGTCGACTGGAACCAGTATCCGAACATCCGCGACTGGCTCGCACGCATCCGCGCCTTGCCGCGCTGGAAACATCCGTATCAACTCCTGCCCGGCCACCCGATTCCGGACAAGAAGTCGGCGTCATGACGGCGATCCGCAGCAAGCTCAATCCGCGCACGCCTGATTACAAAGCCAGTCAGGGGGCGATGGCGGCGCTGGTGGCCGACCTGAGCGCCAAGGCCGGGCTAATCAACCAGGGTGGCGGCGAGGCGGCGCGGGAGAAACACCTCAGCCGCGGCAAGCTGCTGCCACGCGAGCGCATCCGGCGCTTGCTCGATGTTGGCTCGCCGTTTCTTGAATTGTCGCAGCTTGCTGCGTGGAACATGTACGACGGCGCGGTGCCGGCCGCCGGCATCATTACCGGTGTGGGGCGGATATCGGGGCGCGAGTGCGTCATCGTTGCCAACGACGCCACGGTGAAGGGCGGCACTTATTTTCCGATGACGGTGAAGAAGCACGTGCGGGCGCAGGAGATCGCGCAGCAGAACCGGTTGCCGTGCATATACCTGGTCGATTCCGGTGGCGCGAACCTGCCCACCTGGGACGAGGTGTTCCCCGACCGCGATCATTTCGGGCGGATCTTCTACAACCAGGCGAACATGTCGGCAGCCGGGATTCCGCAGATCGCCTGCGTGATGGGTTCGTGCACCGCAGGCGGTGCCTACGTGCCGGCGATGGCGGACGAAGCGATCATCGTCAGGAACCAGGGCACCATCTTTCTGGCCGGGCCGCCGCTGGTCAGGGCTGCGACCGGCGAAGTGGTGAGCGCCGAGGAGCTGGGCGGCGCGGATGTACATGCCCGCACTTCCGGCGTCGCTGACCACTACGCACTCAACGACGCGCACGCACTGGAACTGGCGCGCCGCATCGTTTCGCACCTCAACCTGAAAAAGGAGATCGCGCTCGAGATCCGCGAGCCGCGCGAGCCGCTTTACGAGGTGGCCGAACTGCACGGCGTGGTGCCCACCGATGCACGCAAACCGTTCGACGTGCGCGAAGTGATTGCCCGGATCGCGGACGGCAGCGAACTCGACGAATTCAAGCCTCTCTACGGCACCACACTGGTGTGTGGCTTCGCGCACATCTTCGGCTATCCGGTCGGAATCCTTGCCAACAACGGCATCCTGTTCTCCGAGTCTGCGATGAAGGGCGCACATTTCATCGAGCTGTGTGCGCAGCGCCGCATCCCGCTGGTTTTCCTGCAGAACATCACCGGCTTCATGGTGGGCAAGAAGTACGAAGCCGGCGGCATCGCCAAGGACGGCGCCAAACTGGTGACCGCAGTGTCGTGTGCCCGCGTGCCGAAGTTCACGGTGATCATCGGCGGCAGCTTCGGCGCCGGCAATTACGGCATGTGCGGCCGAGCCTATAGCCCGCGTTTCCTGTGGATGTGGCCGAACGCGCGCATCTCGGTGATGGGCGGTGAACAGGCTGCAGCCGTGCTGGCGCAGGTCAAGCGCGATGGCCTGGAGAAGTCCGGCAAGTCGTGGAGCCGGGAAGACGAGGAAGCGTTCAAGGCGCCGATCCGCGCGCAGTACGAGACCCAGGGGCATCCGTACTATGCCAGCGCGCGGTTGTGGGACGACGGCGTGATCGATCCCGCCGACACCCGCATGGTGCTGGGATTGGGAATCTCCGCCGCGCTCAACGCGCCGATCGAGGAAACGCGCTTCGGCGTGTTCCGGATGTAGGCCATGGACGCGCGTTCCTCTCACAGCGGCAAGGAGTCGATCTACCTGACCGAGGAGCATGTAGCGCTGCGCGATCAGGTCGCGCGGTTTCTGGCGAAAGAAGTCGAGCCGCATGGGGAGGCATGGGAAGAACAGGGCTTTGTCCCGCGCGAAGTGCTGCGCAAGATGGGCAAGCTGGGGTTCTTCGGCATTACCTATCCGGCCGAGTACGGCGGCGCGGAGGCCGACGCGTTGACCGCGCTGGTGTTCGCCGAGGCGATTTCGCGCACGACCTTCGGCGGTTTCGCAGCGACGGTCCTGGTACACACCGACATGGCCTCGCCGCACCTGATCAACGCAGGCTCCAGGGCGCAGCTCGAAAAATACCTGCCCGCGATCATCAGCGGAGAGCGCATCACCGCGGTTGCGGTCACCGAGCCGGACGCCGGATCCGACGTTGCAGCAATCCGCACGCGCGCCCGCAGAGACGGCGACGGCTGGATGTTGAACGGCGCCAAGATGTTCATCACCAACGGAGTGCATGCGGATCTCTATTTTGTCGCGGCGCGCACCGATTCCGAAGCCAAGGGGTCACGCGGTATCTCGATGTTCATCGTCGAGAAGGGCCTGCCAGGGT
>WNFR01008889.1_pt1 | contig 10154 bp, 6 predicted proteins | sample 5400221 | NCBI WGS metagenome assembly WNFR01 (sample SAMN13153357, study PRJNA577476) | soil metagenome | isolation source: 40 cm soil under Madrone tree | place: USA:California | collected 2016-06-14 | reverse complement strand
AGCTTCCTTTTCACCAGCGAGAAGCAAATTCAGATCGTTGGCGGTGGTGTAAATCGCGCCGGCAGCGACGAAAAAGCCAATTCCAAGAAACCAGTAAACACTCTTTTGAAAAGAGGTGGAGAGATTGCCCATGAGCCAGAAGGCCATGCCACGAGTATTTCCGGAGGTGATGGTGCTCATGAGGAAGGTGATGATGGCGGAGAGGAAAGAGGCGGTGATGACGCCGCCGAGAAGCAGCGTGGAGCTGTCGATTTGGCCTTCGCGGCGGCCAAGTACGTAGACCGCGGCGACGGTCGCGGCCGCGCCGAGAAACGCGCCGAGCGGCGTGAGTAAAGCGCTGAGCGCGGGAGAGAGTGCGAGATACGGTTCGGCAATCAGGGCAAGGATGGCGCCGAGCGCGGCCCCGCTGGAAACTCCCAGCACGTACGGATCAGCCAGCGGATTGCGCAGCAGGGCCTGGAAGCTGGTGCCCGCCACGGAGAGAGAGGCGCCGACAAGGATGGCGAGGAGAATGCGCGGCAGGCGGATATTCACGACGATCAAACCGTAGTCACTGGAAATTTGGCTGCTCTGGCCGAAAAGGACGCGGAGCAAATCGTGTCCCAGCGCATAGAGAGAAACGGGCACCGCCCCGAATTTCAGGGCGATGACGACGACTACGAACAGGATCACGACAAGGATGGAGCATTGAAGAAAGATGCGGCGGAGTGTTACCGGGCGCATAGGCAAGCTCCGCGGCTGATAGTGTCTAACGGGAACGAATCGGCGATGGGAAATACAGCTGAAATAAAACCCGGCGGAGGAAGCGGATGCTCCTTCTCCAAGATTTCCTTGCCTCCCGCCGGCTTATCGGCGAATGCCTCGGGGTGAAGCTGGCGCGCGAGATCCTCGATCGCAGAAACGATGCGAGGAGCTGGGCGGTTCACGGCATCGCTAATCACAGCGAAGCGATGATTCCGAATGGCATCGAGAATTTGCCACGCGGGGAGGCCGGCGAGCGATTCGAACTGAGGCGCGATTGTCTCTGAGTGAGATGCGGCGAAAACGAGAAAATCCGGCTGCAGGCGGGCAACTTCTTCGAGGCTCACCTGCGGCCAGTTCAGAGAGGAATCGACAATGGAGACCGCCCCAGCGCGGCGCATGGCGTCGGCGATAAAGGTGTCCTTGCCGATGGAGATGAGCGGCTCGGTCCAAACGGCGAAGAGGACGCGCTTTGGCGGCAAAGCGCCGATCCGTTCGTGCAAACCCGCGAGACGACGCTGCATATCAGCGGCAATCCGTTCTCCCGCTTCCGGAAAACCCAGAACTTCGGCGAGTTTCCTGGAAGAGGAAATAATTTCGGCGACCGTGTGGGGGTCCGTGGCATACGAAGAAATACCGAGATTGTCGAGGGAATGAACGGTCTCAAGGCGGTTCAAGCTCTTGGTCATGAGAACGAGGTCCGGATGCAAAGCGGCGATCTGTTCCAGACTGGGATTGATCGCGCCGCCAACTTTGGTTTTTTTCTGGGCATCGGGAGGGTAATCGCAATAGTCGGTGTCGCCGACCAAGCGGTCCTGGAGGCCGAGAGCGTAGATGGTCTCCGTCAAGCTTGGAGCGAGTGAAACGATGCGACGGACAGGCTGAGGAACACGCACAGTGCGGCCGGCTTCATCAACGATCTCACGGAAAAGCGGGGCGGGGGAGGTGGCCGCCGGCAAAGCAGTTTGTGCGCGCAACGGCGCGGCCGCGGACAACAGGGCAGCGGTCACGAGGCAGGCTGCGGATCGGAAGCGCGGACGTGCAACTACTTTCAAGAAATCCCCCGGCGGCGAAAATTCAGAGGCATAACAAAAAAGCCCCACGAGACACCCAGGGGCTTTTCGGCAGCGCTCCTTCTCGCGAAGAGCGCGGGCCTCTGCGGCATGAGAGGGTGGCCTGGCTTACGGCTTTTCAGCCGATTACAGTGGCGGGACCGCGGCCGATTCGCACGGCCTTCCCCGCTACCCATGCCTGCAAATTGAAATTCGAGTGTATGCCGCGGGTGCGAGAGTGTCAATGCGTGCTCGAAAAATTTGCGAGGCGATTCAGCGATTTTTCCAGTTGGGCTTGCGCTTTTCCACGAGGGCGCGGAGGCCCTCCTGCGAGTCCTCGAGACGATAGAGTTCGTTGAGGAAAATGTTCATGGAATGTTTAAGGCCTTCGCGCAAGGACAGACCCATGCCGCCAAGGATGGCTTTTTTTGCCATGGTGAGGACGGGACCGGAATGTCCGTTAATGCGGCTCACGAGATCGCTTACGGTTTTTTCGAGCTGGGCTTCGGGGACGAGGCGATTGACCATGCCGAGCTCGAGGGCGCGCTCCGCCGTCACCGGCTCGCCGGTGAGCACCAGCTCGAGAGCGATTTTGGGTCCGACAAGAAACGGCAGAATGGTGGAGGCCAGCGGAGGAAAAACGCCGATGCTGATCTCCGGCTGGGCAAAGCGTGCTTTGGGAGTGGCGATGACGAGATCGCCGAAAGCGGCCAGTTCCGCGCCGCCGCCGATGGCCGGGCCATTCACGACACAAACGACGGGCTTGCCGACTTCGAGCATGCCCGAGAACGCTCCGTGAAACGCGTCGAGCATTTGAAAGACGCGCTGCGAGGTGTATTCGCCGATGTCGATACCGCCGCAGAAAACTTTGCAGGCGGAATCGAGCACGATCAGTTTGACGTCGTCGCGTTCACCGGCAGTGGTGATTCCGTCGGCGATTTCGCGGAGCATCGCTTCATTAAGGAGATTGTGCTCGGGGCGATTGAGGGTCATCCTCGCAACGCCATCTTCAATGCGGAACTTCACAAATTGAAATTGTTCCGGTTTGCGCCTTTCGGGTTGGGCTACGAATTCTTCGGCGTTGACGGGCTCGATCATGCTCGTGCTCCTGCGCCTCGCGGGGGCGATAGGTTCAAGAGATTCTCAGTAGCGATTCAACTTAATGCTAGCACGACGATTGGAGAGCGCGGGGGAGAGTGAAAAAGGTGGTGCGCAAAAAGTCTGCATGAGGCAGTCCTGTTTTATCTTGTGAATCTCATCGCAATCGCTATTCTGGAAGGCGGCGTACCAGGTGCAATCCCAACGATGGCTGAACACAAATTCACTTCAGATCAACGGACCGCCATTGCTGCTCGAATGAGTGGAGGGACCGGCGCAGATGGTTTTCCGGAACTGTCGTCGTGGGAAGCAGCTGGCAGCCTTCGATTTCAGGCCGACTGGCAGGGGAAGAATGCGGATCCCGAGCGGGAGACCGAAGTACATTTGCTGTGGACACGGGAGACGCTCTATCTGCGATTCCGGGCGAAGTACCGCGTGATCACAGTTTTTGCGGACGCCGAGCCCAACGGAAGGCGTGATCAGCTGTGGGATCGAGACGTGGCTGAGGTTTTTCTTCAGTCAAATGAATCGGATCGAAGGCGCTACAAGGAATTCGAAATCAGTCCGAACGGGATGTGGATTGATCTGGACATCGCACCGGGCGAAAAACACGATTTGAAAAGCGAGCTGCGGCGGCGGGTGACATTGAATGAAGCCAGCAAGACGTGGATTGCGGAGCTGGCGTTGCCGATGAAGTCGCTGGTTGAGCGATTTGATCCAGTTGCGAGCTGGAGAGTGAATTTTTTTCGGGTTGAAGGGGCGAGCGAACCGCGGTTTTACTCCGCATGGCAGCCAACGGGAACGCCTGCGCCAAATTTCCATGTTCCGGAAGCGTTCGGAACATTGATTTTTGTAGAGAGCGCGGCAGCGAAATAGCAAACAGTGCGGCGCGGTTTTCGTGACGATGGCCGCTGGCTTCGGCGACCTTTTTTTCTTATGCTTTCCGGGTGGGAAGATCACTCCTGCATTTCCGCCCGTTTGCTTTCGAATCCTCCTTGCCGCGCGCAACTCTGCTTGCATTTTTTCTTCTGGTGGCCGGGGGCGCCCCGGCTGCAATCGCGGGCCAGCCGCAGAAAGCCAATGGAGCTGCTCCTGCAGTCACGAAAGTTGAGCCACCCAGCTGGTGGGTGGGACTGACGCCAGACGTGATGCTGCTGCTTTCCGGCCACGATCTGGAAGCGACGCACGTTTCCTGCAATCTTCCGACGCTGAGCGTATCGCGGACACAGTCGGCGGCGGGCGGAAACTATCTTTTTGTTTGGCTGAAGATCGGGACGGATACGAAATCAGGGACGGCGGTTTGCAGAATTACCGCGCCGAAGGGAACGACGTCGTTCGAACTCCCACTGGCGGCGCGCACACCTACACTTGGAAAATTTCAGGGGCTCTCGCAGGACGACGTGATGTACCTGATCATGCCGGACCGGTTTGCGAACGGCGACCCGGCGAATGATGAGCCAGCGGATGCGCCGGGATCGCATGACCGTTCGAAACCGCGCGCGTATCACGGGGGCGATCTGCTTGGGATAAAGAGCCACTTGCCCTATCTGAAGGACTTGGGTGCGACGACTTTGTGGCTCACGCCGATTGTAAAGAATGGCGCGGCGCAGGATTATCACGGGTACGGCGCGGTGGATTTGTACGCAGTCGATGCGCATCTGGGCACACTGAAGGACTACCAGAACCTGGTCGCCGCGGCACACCAGCAACACATGAAGATTTTCTTTGATGCGGTGCCGAACCACGTCGGGCCGAAACATCCATGGGTTTCGAATCCGCCGCTGCCGGACTGGTTTCACGGCACACTCAAGCAGCACCTTGACTCATTCTCGCCGCTGAAAGGATCGTTTTACGGCAAACCAGCGGGAGAGAAAGCAAGCAATGATCCGTTCGAATCGCTCGTGGATCCACATGCGCCGGCGTGGATGAAGAGAAATCTCACGGAAGGCTGGTTTTTCGGGATCCTGCCGGACTTGAACACGGAGAATCCGACGGTTGTGCAATATCTGCTGCAAAACTTCATCTGGTGGGCTGAAACATCCGGACTCGACGGCTACCGCGTGGACACATTTCCTTACGTGGGGCGAAAGTTCTGGGCGGAGTGGCACGCGGGACTGCGGAAGCTGTATCCATACCTGACGACGGCCGGCGAGGTGTTTCATCCCGATCCGAGCGTGACTTCGTTTTTTACGGGCGGAGTGAAGCGTTACGACGGCATCGATAGCGGACTTTCGACGGTTTTAGATTTCCCGATGTACTTTACGATTCGTGACGTGCTGCTGCGTAACGCGCCGGTTGGACGCATCGCCGATGTGCTGCGGCACGACGCTTTGTATGTGCATCCCGAGAGGCTGGTGACGTTCTTCGCGAATCATGACGTGCCGCGGTTCGCCAGCGAGGAAGGCAGTTCTCCAGCAAAGCAAAAGCTGGCGTTTGGACTGACGATTACGCTGCGGGGCATTCCAGAAATTTATTATGGGGATGAGATCGGCATGCCCGGGGGCGGAGATCCGGATAATCGGCGTGATTTTCCGGGGGGCTGGATTGGCGATTCGAACGATGCGTTCGTGCAGTCCGGGCGAACGCGCATACAACAGGAGATTTTTTCTTACGTGCAAGCGCTGCTTGGCGTTCGGCGCGAGCATGAGGCGCTTCGCGCCGGAAGAATGTGGCACCTGGCGTCGGACGAATCGTCGTATGTTTTTTTGCGCGAGTCGGAGGAGGAGCAGATTGTGGTGACGTTCAATAATTCCGACAAGGCAAGGGGGCTTCGAATTCCACTGAATGGAACGCCGGCGGAAAAGATGGCCGGGATTTCGCTATTGTTCGGGGACGCAAAGGCGGAACTGAATGGGCATGAGATTCACCTTACACTGCCCGCGCAATCGCTTTCGATTTTTTCACTGAACTAGATGGATTCTGAGAGAGCTGCTATGGCGTGAGGCGGACGGTCCAATTCTTCACGGCATCCGGAACGGTGAGAGTGACGGAGTGCGCCTGCGGGTCATAGCGCCATTCGTGAGAAAGTTCATCACCGATGCGGACTTCTTTGGGAACGGAAGAGACACCGATGAGAGTGAGCTCTGCGGCGTTCCACCAGGGCTGATACGAATTCTTCTCAATATTGCTGGTGAGACTGATGGAGCCGGGCGCGACCTGGCAGGAATAGTTGATTCGCAGGATCTCGCCCTTCTGGTAGGCAAAGGTGTGCCCGTCATCTTCGTAAAGCGCGCCGCGGCACGCGTTGACTGCGGCGTCGGGGCCGGACGTGCTCGTGGGCAAGTAGGCGCGCAACTGGAGCGGCCCGGTTGGCTTTTCCGAGGTGGATTGCACGAGGGGCTGTATGGGCACGATAGCTCCGGCGCGCACATAGAGCGGCATTTCGTCCAAACGCGGATGGAGATTGATCTGGTCCTTGCCAGTGTGTTTCTCGGAAGTCCAGTAGTCAAACCATTCTCCCGGCGGCAGAGCCACGCCTTGCGCATCGATCATTTCGAAGACGACCGGGGAGACAAAAAGGTCGGGACCAAAAAGAAAATCGTGGTCGTCGCGGTAGAATTCTGGGGCTTGCGGGTACTCGAGAAAAATGGGGCGCATGAGCGGAATGCCGGCTTGCGTGGATTCTTCCGTAATGGTGTAGATGTAAGGCAGAAGGCGGTAGCGCAACTCGATATATTTTCTGCGAATCGCCTCGTGTTCCGGGCCATGCACCCAGGGCTCCTGGTCGGCTGTTCCTTTTGCGGTGTGGTCGCGATAAATAGGATTTAGTGCTCCCACCTCGAACCAGCGCGTCAACAAATCAGCCGGCGGAGAGCCGGCGAAGCCGCCGATGTCGTCACCGATGAGCGGATATCCCGAGATGCCCATGCTCAGGAGCATCGGGGTGCTCATTTTGAGATGGTTCCAGGTGCTGCTGTTGTCGCCGGTCCACGTGGCGGCGTAGCGCTGGGCGCCGGAATACGCGGCGCGGGTGAGCACAAAGGGCCGTTCGTCCGGCTGCAGCTTGCGCAATCCATCGTAAGTCGCGCGCACATTTTGCATGCCGTAGATATTGTGGATGGCGCGATGATCGAGAGTCGTGCCGTCATCCAGGCGATGAACGACGTCGAGCTGCATGGTCTTGTCGGCGCGCTGAAAGAGCGCCGGTTCATTCATGTCATTCCAGAAGCCCGCCGCGCCCATGCCGACGAAGTCTTTGTATAGGCCGCCCCACCATTCCCGCACGCTCGTCAAAGTAAAATCCGGGAACACACTTTCGCCCGGCCAAACGATGCCGACATACACCGATCCATCAGAATTCTTCACGAACACATCGTTCTTCATTCCCGAATCGTAAGGCGCGTAGCCATGGTTGGGATTTCTCTTGATGTGCAGGTCGGTGATCAGAATCGTGTGCATGCCTTGCGCGCGAAAATCGGCAATCATTTTTTCGAACGTGGGAAAATACTCGCGATTAATCGTAAAAGGCGCGTTGCCATCCTGAAAATCAATATCGAAGTAGATGACATCCGCGGGTATTTTCTTCTCCCGAAGCGTATTGACGATTTCCCGCGCGCGCGATTCCGGATAATACGAGTACCGGCTTTGCTGATATCCGAGCGACCAGAGCGGAGGCAGCGGGGAGCGTCCAGTCATTGCCGTGTATCTGGAGATGATTTCCTTGGGCTCCGGTCCGGCAATGAAGTAGTAGTTCAGCTCGCCGCCTTCGGCGCCGAAGGAAAAGTAATCCGGAGACTCCTTACCAAAATCGAACACGCTTCGATAGGCGTTATCGAAGAAAAGTCCATAAGCCGCGCCTTTGCGCAGCCCGATGAAAAAAGGAATGGTTTTGTAAAGCGGGTCCGTGGACTCCTGCCAGCCGAACTCATCGGTGTTCCAGTTCGTGAAGGAACGGTTGCGGCGGTTCATGGGACCGCCCCTGTCGCCGAGGCCAAAGTAGTTTTCATCGAGCGGCATTTTTTTCCAGGCATGAACTCGTGGCCCATTCCAGGCCATCGGCAAACTGGATTCGTCCGCGAGCAAGAGGTTTCCGCCGGCGTCGGAGAAACCGATGAGCAGGGGTGATCTCTGAACCGTGGCGATCACGTTTCCCATAATGATTCGCAACTGTTTTGGAGTTTCTTCTATTTTTACGGTCGGGGGATCTGGCGATTCGATCACCGCCCAGGAGGAGTCCTTCGGAAATGCGCCGGTGGGAGCGAGACGCACGCGGAAGACGCCATCGCGGAAGGCCGTGATGCGGACTTTGGCGGCTCCGGCGGTCAGCTCGACACCGTCTTTCAGCTTTTCGACGCGCTGGACTTTCCCAACGTGCTGCCAGCCCTGTGCAACCACCGCCCCCCCGCTGAGAGCACAAGCGAGCAGGCCAATTCCGATGTGTCGAGCGACTCCTGTCATTTCAACCCTCCCGGGAATGAGGAAAAAACGAAGAACGATCAAGCGTGTTTCCTACCCGTGCAGCTACGATGCGGCGCGGCGTCAAGCGGCGAGCCACTGTTCGAAAAATGCAGATGCCTTTGCGCCTTCGATGCGGCGCCTGACGGCATCCAGCACGCGGCATCGCGCCGTTTCTCCGCCCCCATAAAAACCGAGCCAATACGGCAGATAGATTTCGCAGTGCTCACGGGTGATCTCGAAGTGGGGCTCGCGAAGCTTGAAGAAGCCTTGCTGAAAAACGATGCGCAAGACTTTTTCGTGCAGCAGTTCGGCGGCGCGATCTTCGCTAAGCGCCGGCGTCAGCCGGTTGCGGGAATCGGAAGACAGGAGCTCGCTATCGTCCGGGACTCGCGGGAATTCGAAAAGGTCGAGCGAGCCATCCACAGCGTCGAGAGCGAACAAGCGCGTGGGGGGGGTTCTGCCGAGTTCGTAGCGAACACGGTAAAGCCGGAAGGGCACGTAGGCCGCGGCAATCTTTCGTAGCGGGCCGCTACGCATGCGCCAGAGGAACGCCGAAATGCCGGGCGCGGAGAAGGTGCGCATCGCCTCCTTCTCCGTGACATTTGGTTTCAACATTCGAATGGCAGACGTAGTCATGATGGATTTCCAGCAGCCCGCCTCAGCGGAAGTAGATCCACAAGCCAACCACTGTGGCAATCAGCACACCTGTGAACCCGAGGTTAAACAAGCGCTCCGTTGGCGTTTCCCTTTGGAGATGGGGCATGCTCACATCGGTGGTGTCGAGTTTATCGCCCACGGTGGCAAAGGTAAGTCCCGCGATCTTTTTCCGCTCAGGCGCTGGATACATCATACTAACGCCGATGAGCACAGCTGCGCAGACGACAAACATTACTATGGCGTAGTGCAAAAAGTTCATGTCCACCAGCCAGCGGATGGCCCCGGAATCGTAATGCCGGGACTTATCCAACACTTCGAAAACGAAGCGCAACGCGCCGAGGACAAAACCGGTCAGCAACGAACTGATGGCGCCTTGCCCGTTCAGGCGCGGCCACAGAATCCCGAAAATGAAGCATACCGCGATCGGCGGACTGATGTACGCCTGCACGCTCTGCAGATAGATATAAAGCTGTGGGCTGAGATACTTGATGTACGGCACCCACAATAGGCCCAAAAGGACCATGGCGGCCGTGGCACCGCGCCCGAAAAAGACAAGCTGCTTTTCCGTGGCGGCCGGCCGGAACTTTTTGTAAAAGTCCAGCGTGACCATCGTCGATGCAGAATTGAACACGGAGCTCATCGCGCCCATCAGTGCGGCAAGAAGCGCCGCGATCATCAGGCCCACGAGTCCGGGGGGAAGCAGGTTCACAATCATGGTCGGGTAGGCGATGTCGCCGTTGGTGACTTTGCCGTCCACGACGTGGAACAGTTGGGGGTAGAGCGCGACGGCGATCAGTCCCGGCAGCACGAGCACAAACACAGGAAGAATCTTGAGAAATCCCGCAAAGATCGTACCAGCTTTGGCGTGGCCCTCGTCCTTCGCGGAAAGAACGCGCTGCACGATCACCTGGTCGGTACACCAGTACCAGATGCCCAGAATCGGGGCGCCAAAGAAAATACCGGTCCAGGGAAACTCGCCGTCCGTCGCCGGCTTCATCATGTGGAAATAGTCAGCGGGTACCGCGGCACGCAACCCGGCGAAACCACCGACTTTGTCCAGACCGATGATGGTCAGCGCAATCGCACCGGCGAGCAGGATCAAGGTTTGCACCAGATCGGTGTAAATCACTGCAGCCAATCCGCCCGCGATGGTATAGATACCCGTCGCCACAACCAGAATGACGGCCGCAGTCAATGGGCTCCATCCCA
>WNFR01023856.1_pt1 | contig 10155 bp, 10 predicted proteins | sample 5400221 | NCBI WGS metagenome assembly WNFR01 (sample SAMN13153357, study PRJNA577476) | soil metagenome | isolation source: 40 cm soil under Madrone tree | place: USA:California | collected 2016-06-14 | reverse complement strand
GGCGTGGCGGAAGAGCACGGGTCCCAAACCGGGTTCGAGGTCAGTGTCCCGGGGCGTCAGGACTGCCTTATACGGCTATAAATCCCGCTTAGCGGGAGCGCCTACCTCTGTGTGCCTCCGCCACGTCTTTCCTTGTCCTTGGGCGTAGTGAGGGATCTTTCGCTATTCCTTATCACGCTTCGTCCGCCATTCTTTGCTATCTGCTATTTGTCATGCGCTTCGCCAGCTATCCGCTCTGCGGTTGGCTCACAGTTATAGCAAGCCCGCGTTGGAGTGAATTAGCTACTGTCGAAATCGCTACTGCCCGGTTGATCAGTGCCGGCACGTCGGTCATTTTGTCGGCGACATCGACGCGTACCGCAACCTCGGCGGCAGTAGCCACGGTCGGATTCCCTTCAAGCCGAAGCGTGACATCTACTTCGACCGTTAAAAGCCGGACGCCAAGGTCATGAGCGACATACTGAAGATCGTTGCATAGACAGCCCCCGATCGCCAATCCCAGCAATTGACCGCCATTGAATCCGAGACCTTTTCCTCCCGCCTTGCCCTCGGCTCGATCAACCATGAGGGTGTGGGATCCGGCCCAGCCGAGCGCTGCTTCGGTGCCGTGCACATTACGCAATTGGACGGTTATTTCTGCCATTAGGGGGACTCGTGACAACTAGCAACTAGCGAAGCAGTTGCAAATTAAACTTCTTAGAAAATAGCCGTGCGCTGCCGTTGACCCCAAAGGTCTACACAGAAGATCACGAAGAGGCTCTTAAATGGGCGTGGAGCGCCTGTTTAAGAGCTTTCTAGCCCCGAAAGCTTTCGGGGCTAGCGCCCAACCTATCTATCCTAAACCGCCTCGGTGTCATCTTGTTTCGCTGGCGAAAGACACGAAAAAAATGATTGAGATTTGCGAAGCCGGAACGCGCTGCAACATCCGCCACCGGTAAGTCGGTAGTTTCTAACAAATGTTTCGCCTGATTAATCCTGGCACGGATGATTTCATCCAAAATACTCCGATTCAATTCGACGCGGAAAGCCTTTTCAACTGAACGCCGAGACCGGTCACTGGCTGCAACCACCCGTTCTGCCGACAGATCGGTTCGCATGAAGTTTTGCCTGATAAATTCTATACCTTTGAGCACTGTCGTATTCTGTATCGCTAGAACATCGGTGCTTTGCCGCGTCACTACTCCTTTGGGCCGAACTTTTGACGCCCGAGCCTTTGGCGATCTGCCACTCATCAGTTGATCCAACAATTCAGCTGCCCGGTAAGCCATCCCTTCCAGGTCGTGACGCACACTGGACAACGGAACTGGGACGCGGCCGGCAACGATCGGATCGTCGTCAACGCCAATAACCGCAACTTGTTCCGGTATATGAATATGTGAATCCAGGCAGATGCCGATGATGTCGGCAGCCACATAATCGTTGTAACAAAATATCCCAACGGGATATTCGAAGGATCGAAATTTTTCGGTGAGCCAGTTCCGCCGACGCGCCCAGTCCATTTTTGGTAACCTTGATGTTTGTACATTCGCCGGGGGCAGCCGCTCACACCGATATCCCAAGGACTGTATCAATCCCGCAAATCCCTGAAATCGCTCTTCGTTCACCGCGTCTTCCCAAAATGGAGCCCAGGCAAAATGTTTGAAATTACGCTCCAATAGATGCTCTGCGGCACTCCGGCCAATCTCTTCATTGTCCTCCCAGACACAGGGCAAACCCAGATCTCTGCGTACCGAAGAGATCTCTACAACCGGAACCGTTGCGGATTTGATGTAGCTCGCAAGATCGTCCCGGTAACCGGCAAATGAAAGAATCCCATCTCCTTGCCAACCTCTTGGAATCGAACCTGTATAGACGGTATCTGCGACCAGATGCCAACCGTGTTCGACAGCGTAACGGATGGCTCCCTGATAAAATCCGTGATGGGTCAAAGTCAACGCGAGCAGGACAGTACGTTGTCGCGGCGCAGGACGCATTTTGCGAGTTTTATAACGCAAAATCGTAGTTTACGCAAAGAGGGTTGAGCCCTTACGTTCCGGTGACCAGAACAATCGGGCCTGCCCAACATCGCCCGGTAAAACTTTTTTATCCCCACCTATATGATCCGGAAGAGACGCGCGTTGTTGTTCCTCATCCCTGCAATTTTCTCAATTTGTTCGGCTGCAAACGGCCAGGATATCGCTCCCATCCTCTGGTACGGCATGATGCCTCATCCCTACATAGCCCAAGTCCAAAAAGGTGCGGAGGCTGCAGCCAACGATTACAATATCAAGATCGACACCACCGTGGGCGAAGAATGGACGCAAGCCAATGAAACGCAAAACATCGAGCAACAATCAGCGCGCGGTTACAAAGCGATTTGCCTGTTTCCAGGCGACCCGGCCGGAATAAACGGGCTCGTTTCATCTCTAAAAAGGCATCACATCCTGGTGGTATCCTATGGCGGGCAGCCGCACACACCCACACCAATCCCGTTCACGGTCGGAACCGATATCAAAGGTGCTGCAATGCGAGCCACCGAAGATCTGATCAAGATCATGGGCGATAAAGGGAATATTTTGAACGTTCTTGAGACCGTAACCGACGTGAACACGAAACTTCGGGATGAAGGCATCCAAGAGGTTGTGGCAAAACACCCAAACGTTCATATCATCCAAACGATATCTGACATGACGCAACAAAGCGTCGCCCGGACTAAAATTGAGAGCGCGATTGCCGCCCGCGGCAATGAGATCGATGGCATCATTGCAACCGGGTACAATCCAACCGTGGCGGCTGCCGGTCTGTTGACTGAGCGTCATAAGAATCCCAACCTTAAGCAATTCCATTTTATTGGAATCGATACAGACCCAATCACGATCCAGGCAATTCGGGACGGCGGGATCGACGGAACAATAGCGCAGAATCCGTTCGCTCACGGTTATATCAGCTGCGCATTGCTGAAACTTATGCTCGATGGGTACAAGCCGGTGAAACCGTATCAACTGGTTGACGCAGGCGATGTCCTGGTCACTAAGGATAACGTTGATTCTTATCAACAACAGGTCTCCGCGATCACCGATCAATTGAAGAAGGATCTCACGACTAAGTACCTGACCAAATAAGCAGTGGGTATTCTTTCGCTCGCAGGTATCAGCAAGCAGTTTCCCGGCGTCAAAGCCGTGGACAGCGTTTCGCTCGAGTTTCTACCGGGCGAGATACATGCTCTGATGGGTGAGAATGGTGCCGGAAAAAGCACGCTGATGAAAATCATCACCGGCATCTATCAACCCGATGCCGGTACGATGACTTTTGCGGGCAGACCATACGCGCCCAGGAGCTACCGCGAATCGCTTGCACTCGGCATCGATATTGTCCACCAAGAAATCCAGGTTGTACAGGAAGCGAGCATTGCTGAGAACATCATGCTCGACAAGCTCGCTTCGGTCTCAAATCTTGGAAGAATCGATTGGAAAAAGCTCAACGCCGCCGCGCGCCAACACATGCGCGCGGTTGGTCTAAACATGGACCCAGGCCAATTGGTCCGGAGATTGAGCGCAGGCCAAAAACAGCTGCTCCAGGTGGCCAGAGCACTCTCCGCGCACGCGGCTGTTATTCTGCTCGACGAACCAACCAGCAGTCTATCCGCACATGAGGCCGATAATCTTTTCCGGCTCTTGGACGAGCTCAAGCAGCAAGAGGTCACCTTGATCTATGTGTCACATAAACTCGATGAAGTTTACAAAATCTCAGACCGCGTCAGCGTGATGCGTGATGGGAAACTCATTGGATCGCGCATGACCGGCGAACTTCCGCGGCACGAGTTGATACGTATGATGATCGGCCGTGAGGCCCGTGAACAACGGATTGGTGACACGCGCACGAATCGCGACAATGTAATTCTGCAGGTCGACAACCTCGCCAAGGCCGGCAAGTGCAAAAATGCATCCTTCGAATTGCGCGAAGGCGAGATTCTCGGCTTTTACGGATTGGTTGGCGCCGGGCGAACCGAACTGGCCCGCGTACTGATCGGTGAGGAGCGACCCGAGTCCGGCACGATCAAGGTCAACGGGCGAATAGCCAATATCCGAACGATCTCAGACGCCCTGTTCCGCTATCGGATGGGTTATGTCACAGAAAACAGAAAAGAAGAGGGTCTTTTCCTCGAAGAACCTATTCTAACCAACTTGACCTTGCTTATCTGGAAAAGGATTCGACATCCCTGGACCCGGTTCATCAGCAGAGACAAAGAAGCAGAGGCAGGCTCCCGAATGGCTTCCGCGTTATCTGTCAAAATGCCTAACCTTCGGACTCCAGTCAGTAATCTGAGCGGAGGCAACCAGCAGAAGATCAGCATCGGCCGCTGGCTCTTGAACGATTGCCATATCCTGATCATCGACGAGCCGACCGTTGGTGTTGATATCGGGGCGAAAGAACAGATCCATCACTTGATCTGGAAGCTCGCCGCCGAAGATCGTAGAGGCGTAATTCTCATTTCATCCGATATGGCAGAAGTGATCCGCTTATCCACCCGGATTCTGGTATTTAGAGCTCAACAAATCGTCGGACAAATTGATGATCTCGAAAAGCAGAGTTACGAAACTGTACGAGACAAAATCGGCGCTTTGCTGGACTCTCCTCCCAATTAGAAATTGGAAACTTCACATGGCAAACGGAGCAACCGAGAAGGCCTTTCGACCGGTGATGACAGGCAGAGCGTTAGGTCTGCTGATTGCAACCGTTGTGTTGGCTTTCGCTACCGCCTCGGTTTCCCATACGTTTTTGAGTTCCTACACGATGTTTGTGTTGTCCCGCCAGATGGCTTTCAGCATTTTGATCGCGCTCGCTCAAGCCGTATGCCTGGTTGTTGGGGGCATGAATATGTCGGTCGGCGCGATCGGAAGCATGGCAACCGTCATCATGGGTATCTGCTTCCAGAACCTGGGGCTAAACGCCTGGCTGGCAGTTCCTATTGTCCTGCTCTTCGGTTTGATCGCCGGCTTGATTAACGGCTTGATCATCACCAAGCTGAAGATCAATTCATTTATTGTGACCTTGTCCACCATGTTCGTCTACATGGGTTTGCGCTCAGGAATTTCGGGCGGGTCGCCCTACAGCATCCCCGACGATTTCGGTTTTATCGGACAGGAAAGCATTTTGGGTGTTTCCTGGGTCTTTGTCCTGGTGATCTTAATTTTGTTAGTAGCTGCCTACATTTTCTCCTCAACTATTTTCGGTCGCCAATTACTGGCCACTGGCGGCAACGAAAATGCCGCGCGTTTATGCGGCATCGCTACCGACCGGATGGTCCTCTGGGCCCACGTCATCTCCGGCGTCCTTGCCGGTTTAGCTGCGGTCCTCTGGACATCGATGATCGGCTCCGCCGCTCCCGAAACAGGCGATACCTGGCTGATCGGCAGCTTTGCCGTGGCCATCATCGGCGGCACCGGCCTCAACGGCGGCAGCATCTCTATCCTAGGCATCTTCTTGGGCGGCGCCATCTTCATTCTCATCCAGAACGGTCTGATTGACTTCAAAGCGAATCCCTACTTCGCCAACTCATTCCTTGGCGGATTGATTTTGCTTGCGATCATCTTGGATCGGATACGTGAAATTGTGAGCGATAAGACGAAGTCTGGCACTGCCGGAAACAATCACGGACAACCAGTCGGAGAAAGCGACGGAAGTATTGGTTTCCGACAAAACGTTTCCTGAATAGCCCGGCGAAGCGCATGACCGGCGAAGCGCATAGCAAATAGCGGGCGAAACGCATAGCAAATCGCAAATAGCAGATAGCGAGCGCTCTGTAGGAGCGCAAGAAAAGGGACAAGATCGAGTGAAACCGGAAGCAAGGGCAGACCAAACAGAAGGAAGCAAGGCTCGACAATTCTGGCTTCCGAATTCAGGATTCCTAACGATTTGTCAAATTCAGGATTCCTAACGATTTGTCATCTGTCATTTGTCATGCGCAGGCGCTCCCGATTTAAATCTAAGAAATGTATGAGCGACAAAGTCGCGATGGCCATTTCGGCCCATCCTGATGATATCGAGTTCTACATGGCAGGAACGATGTTGCTGCTGTCCGCGGCAGGTTATGATTTGCACTACCTAACCATCGCAAATGGCGGCTGTGGCGGAACGCAACACGACGCCGTTACTATCGCCCAGACGAGAGCAGCAGAAGCTAAACGTGCGGCGGAAATTCTCGGCGCAACGTTTCACCCGAGCTTTTGCAACGATCTCGAAATCGTTTATGACCTAAACCTATTGCGTCAGCTAGCGGCGATCATTCGAGAGGTGAAACCGGGTATCATCCTTACCCATCCCCCTGTCGATTACATGGAGGATCATACCTTCACGTGTCGTTTGGTGGTGACTGCTGCTTTCGCGCGCGAAATGCCAAACTTTGTAACAACGCCTGGCCGGAAACCTTACTCAGCTGATGTCACCATTTACCATGCAACGCCTCACGGGCTGACCGATCCCCTCAGACGCCTTATGATTCCCGAACTCTTTGTGAACACCGAGGATGTGCACAATCGAAAATGTGAAGCGCTTGCTGCCCACAACAGTCAGGCTGTGTGGCTCGAAACGTCTCAAGGCGCAAATTCGCTAATTTCGATGCTTGATGCTTTTTCGTCTAAAGTCGGTGAACTTTCAGGGAGGTTTAGGCATGCTGAAGGTTGGTGGCGACATTCCCATCTCGGTTTCTGTCGAGAGGATGTTGATCCTCTGCGGGAAACTCTCGGTTCCTTGACGACCACTCTGAAGGATCCTTAAGGCAAATGGCACGAAAGTACTCTTCCGTAGCTCCAGAGTGGTGGGATTACACCACCTTGGAGCCAGATCTTATCGAAGCTGCGGCCAAATTGACGCCGGAGGAAATACTGCAGCTTTCGAGGCCGGGCTTTAAGGTTGTGTTTTATGATTCTCTTGAAGATTTCTATCTGGCCGAAGCGCTGGAATACGTGGCTGCCTGGAAGCAAAGTACGGATGATAACCCAGTAGGCGTTTGTGGACCCATCGGTCCAACTGAGCACCTTCCCCTGGTTGCGCGGATCGTCAACGCACTGGAGTTGAAACTGCACTCTGCCCATTTTTGGGGGATGGACGAGTGGCTGGTAGACGGCAAAGAAATCGCCAGTACGCACCCGATCTCGTTCGAACACGCTGATCGCAAGCGCTGCTTCGGTCGGATTGGCGAAGAGCTTCGTATGCCGGAGACCAATCTTCACTTCCCGAAGGCGGATACGGCCGAATATCGAAAGAGCTGGGATTGCGGAGTTCGTTGCCTGGTGATGCAAGGCGGCCAAGGAGACGTGAAACACTGGGCCTTTAACGATCCTCCGCGTCGCACGGCGGAATTTATCGATGCTCCGCCTTCACCTGCTCAGTTTCGACAACTTGGCGCCCGCGTTGTGGATCTTCATCCTTTAACGATTGCTCAAAACGCCCGGACAAGTGGCGGCGGGAACATCTCTCTCGTTCCAACACAAGCGATAACTGTTGGTCCAGTGGAGACTTGGAAAGCAGAAAAAGTCTCGATCTGGCATGCTGGTAATCATGACAATCCTTTTGGTCAACGTCTAACCGCTTTGATGATTTCGGAACGAATTGTGGATACAGCGGTCCCGATGTCGTTACTCGCAGACCATCCTAATGTCCAATTCAACTATTATTTGGGAGGGCTCGGTAGCTGTGAAATCGTGATGCATTAGGCGTTCTAACTCCGTGAGGACTTCCTGACTTCGGGTTCTTCGTTACAAGGCCATTCGGAACACCAAAAAAAAGAGAAAAATATGAAAGCACTTCGAGATCGTTGCGGATGCATTGATCCGGGCAACGTTAAGCGTTTATTGATCTGCCACAGGCTGATACAATTCTTGCCTGGTTCGATTGGAGCATTACTTGTCAAAGTGGACCCAACGAGATTTGCTGTTTTCTTGTTTCACTCCCTACTTTTATTGGCGACCATCACGAACCTCGCTGATGCCCAGGAGAAAAAGAAGACGTTTGCCGTGATTCCGGTTCAACTTGCAAATCCATTCTTCGCGGAGATTGAGCGTGGCGCCAAGGAACAATCAGCGAAATTAGGTGTCAATTTGATATATACCGCATCGGCGACTTCCGATCAGGCCGGGCAAGTACAGGTATTCCGAGACGTAATGACGCGTGGGGTGAACGGGATAGCGATCGCTCCGGTCAATGGGGAAGTTTTAGTAGGAGTGATCGGCGAGGCACAGCGATCGCTCCGGTCAATGGGGAAGTTTTAGTAGGAGTGATCGGCGAGGCACGCAAAAGAGGTATTTCGGTTGTCATGATGAATGGCGACTCTCCGCACTCAGAGCGCCAAGCTTATGTGGGGACGGACCAGCTTACCGCCAGCCGGAAAGCCGGTGAGGTGTTCAGGTCGCTGCTTCCAAAAGGGAAGTACGCAGTCCTGACGGGCAACATCGCCGCCGTAGATATGCAACAGAGACTTCAGGGATTCAAAGAAAGTATCAAGGGTGCCGACTACACTGAAGTGGCAGGCTCGCCATTCCCATGCAACGACGACCTCAAAACCGCCGTCCAAATTGTTCAGGATGTCTTAACGAAATACCCGGACCTCGATGGCTTCTATTTTGCGGGTGGCTGGCCGATGTTTGCACCGGAAGCTTACGTGAAGGCTCTGGGCAGGCATGCTGCTGACATTAAGTCAAAAAAGCTGGTAATCGTTTCGTTTGACACCCTCCCCGAGCAGCTAGCTCTCTTGAAGGAAGGATACGCCAGTGTGCTCATCGGCCAACGCCCCTACAAGATTGGCATAGAAGTTATTAACACTTTGAATGATCTCGCTACCGGGAAAAAGGTCCCGCCGGTTGTCGACACAGGTACCGATGTCGTCGACCAAAGTAATGTCGACCAATATCTAAAAAAATAATTTATCATCCGTTACGCGATTCGCCCGCTATCGGCTATCGGCTATGTGCTTCGCCAGTGCTTTGACAGGTAGGACTCTTACCAGTAAGAGTAGGAAACATCATGAAAATAACGTCCAAAGGTCAAGTGACCATTCCACAAAGCTTGCGGGAACGGTTCGGGCTCTTGCCAAATACTGAGGTCGACTTCGTTGCCACCGCTGACGGTAAAGGTTTATGCCTGGTCAAATCCTCCCGGTCGAACCGTGGCCGGACGCTGGTTGAACGCCTGCACGGACGAGGCACGGGCAAACGTTCCACTGACGAGTTGCTTAAACTGATGAGAAGTGAGGTATAGGAAACGATGAGGGTTCTGGTCGATAGCAGTGTCCTTCTGGATATCTTGACCGACGATCCAGACTGGGCGGCGTGGTCTGAAGAAAAACTAGCGGCCCATGCCGAACGCGATCTGCTGACCATTAATCCGATCATTTACGTAGAGGTCGCTGGACACTTCAGTACGATAGAAGAACTCGACAACGCGCTTTCGCCAGAGGATTTTCAACGTTTGCCGTTGCCATATGAAGCCGGGTTTCTTGCCTCAAGATGTTTCCTGCTCTATCGCCGCCGAGGAGGCCAGAAGCACGCGCCATTACCAGATTTTTATATCGGTGCGCATGCTGCTACCGAAGGGCTGACGCTCCTGACTCGTGATGTTTCCCGTTACCGTACGTACTTCCCTTCCGTCCAGCTAATCGCTCCAGAGAGGTAAAGGCGAATGACCCGCGAGAGAACGCACTCGGACGCTTGCCCTCGTCGCAAAGCCCGGCAGCGCTGAGCGCCAGCCTCGTCTTCGAGGGACTTGAACTCCAACAAATCAGGCTTCATCACGATCAGCACGTCCGGAGTGGCAATGAAGTCGGATCTACTGGCCTTATGACTGAAAGGTACCCAGGGTAAGTAAGCTCTGGGGTGAAGACTGGGAGACGCTCATAGCCGGCTGGCGAATCGTATTGGAAATCGGTCGCACTAGATGCAAGAGTTTCTCGGTACTCTAAGGGGCGACCCGATCACGGGATTTCTGCTGGCGACAAAAACATCAACCTAAGAAAAACTATGGCATACCAACCTCTATATACAGCCGTGGCAACCGCCACTGGTGGAAGGGACGGACACGTTGAAAGTTCTGATGGCATTGTGAAGCTCGATTTGAGTGTACCTCGTGAAATGGGTGGACCAGGCAAACCCGGTGCATCGAATCCCGAGCAATTGTTTGCTT
>WNFR01009933.1_pt1 | contig 10155 bp, 11 predicted proteins | sample 5400221 | NCBI WGS metagenome assembly WNFR01 (sample SAMN13153357, study PRJNA577476) | soil metagenome | isolation source: 40 cm soil under Madrone tree | place: USA:California | collected 2016-06-14 | reverse complement strand
CACTTCGACCGGCTCCTCGCCGACCGGCCTCCAGTCGACTGGATGGAGGCCGTCAGCGAGAACTACCTCGCTCCCGGCGGGACCGGGCGGTGGGAACGAGGGTGCTGGAAGAGCGGTAATGCCAAGATGGGCTCCGCGCCCATGAAGGTGGATCTCGACGGTCTCTTCCTCAAGCTGGGGTAGCGCTGCGGCGGGGGGGTGGTCGAGCTGGACGATCGCGCGCCGCTCGCGCCCATCCGCCGCGCCATCACCGTGAGCGACGCTGAAGCGTCAGCGGAGGCGCCAGCTCAATGTTGTCGAGGCATGACTTGTCGAAGCTCTCGAGTGAACATTTCTACGTCGCGGAACCGGACATTTTCATTTTCCTACTGCGTCGGCTCGCCGGATTCCTGAAGTAGGGTCGCGCACCCCGTCGCACAAGAGGAGCCTCGCATGACGACCCCCATCCGAAGGCGTTCCCCGTCCGCTATTGCCGTTCTCGTCGGGCTTGTCCTGATCGCCGGTGTCGCCGGCGACCAGCGGGCCCAGGCCCGGGAGGACGACGAGGCGCGCTGCGGCGAGATTCAGCCGCTGCCGCCGCCGACACCGAGCTGATGGTCGCCGCGATGGTCTCCCGCATGACCCTCGCCGAGAAGGTCGGCCAGATGACGCAAGCGGAGATCCAGAGCATCACCCCTGCTGAAGTGCGCCAGTATCACATCGGCTCGGTGCTGAACGGCGGCGGTTCCTGGCCGAACAACGACAAGCACGCGACGCCGTCCGCCTGGCTCGCGCTTGCCGACGCGTACTGGGACGCGGCGCTCGCTGCTGACGGCGCGGTGAAGGTCCCCATCATGTGGGGGATCGACGCGGTCCACGGGAACAGCAACGTGTTCGGTGCCACGCTCTTCCCGCACAACATCGGCCTCGGCGCCGCGCGCGACCCCTGCCTGGTGCGCCGGATCGCCCGCGCGACCGCCGAGCAGGTCCGCGTCACCGGCCAGGACTGGGCCTTCGCGCCCACCCTGGCGGTGGTGCGCGATGATCGCTGGGGCCGGACGTACGAAGGGTTCTCCGAGAATCCCGCCATCACCCGCGCGTACGCCGCGGCCTACGTGGCCGGGCTCCAGAACGCGGGCGAGGACGAGGGCGAGGACGAGGGCGAGGACGAGGGCGAGGACGAGGGCGAGGACCGCTCGGTGCGCCGGCTCCGGGGCGTGCTCGCGACCGCGAAGCACTTCATCGGAGACGGTGGCACCGCCGAGGGCAGGGACCAGGGCGTGAACCCGTCGCCGGAGGCAATCCTGCGAGAAGTCCACGGCCAGGGCTACTTCGGCGCGCTGGGCGCGGGTGCACAGACCGTGATGATCTCGTTCAACAGCTGGACCAACGAACAGTTGGGGATCCGCGAGGGCAAGGTCCACGGGAGCCGCTACCTCGTCACGGACGTCTTGAAGGGGAAGATGGGCTTCGACGGGCTCACCGTGTCCGACTGGAACGGCATCGGCCAGGTGGCCGGCTGCAGCAACTTCCGCTGCGCCAGGGCGCTGAACGCCGGCATCGACGTCTTCATGGTCCCCGCCGAGTGGCGCCAGTTCATCGAGAACACCATCCAACTCGTCGGGAGCGGCGAAGTCCCCATGTCGCGCATCGACGACGCCGTGACCCGCATCCTGCGCGTGAAGCTGCGCGCGGGGCTCTTCGGAGCGCGCCGCCCATCGGAGCGCCGGCCGGCGGGAGACGCGGGCGCGCTCGTGCACCGCGAGCTTGCCCGGGAGGCGGTGCAGCGCTCCGCGGTGCTGCTCAAGAACAACGGGAACGTGCTTCCCCTGGCGCGCAACCAGAAGATCCTCGTGGTCGGGAAGGGAGCTGACAGCTTCTCCGTCCAGACTGGCGGGTGGTCGCTCTCCTGGCAGGGCACCGGCAACACCAACGCCGACTTTCCGACCGGCGAGACGGTGCTGGCCGGTATCCGCCGCGTGGTCGGCGACGCGAACGTGACCTTCAGCGCAACGGCGCAGGGCGTCGATCCGACCCAGTTCGGCGCGGTGATCGCTGTGATCGGCGAAACGCCCTACGCCGAGGGCGTTGGCGACATCGGCCGGACGCGCACGCTCGAGCACGCGTCCCGGTATCCGTCGGACCTGGCGGCGCTGAACCGGGTGGTGAACCCGGTGCCGGGCCAGGGACCGCCCGTCGTCACCATCTTTTTCTCCGGCCGTCCGGCCTACGTCAACAAGGAGCTCAACCGCTCCAACGCGTTCATCGCGGCGTTCCTGCCCGGCACCGAGGCGGGCTCGCTCGCTGACCTCGTCTTCCGCGATGCGCGCGGCCGGATCGGGCGCGGCTTCACGGGCAAGCTCTCCTACTCGTGGCCGGCCGCGGGATGCCAGACGCCGCTCAACGTGGGCGACACGCCCTACGATCCGCTCTTCGCTTACGGCTTCGGGCTCGGCAATCGAGACCAGGTCACTCTTCGCCCGCTGGACGAGACGTCTCCGGCGATCGGGTGCGGGCAGACCGGCGGCGGCGGCACCGCCACGCAGGACCTCGACATCTACGTTCGAGGCGATGCGCCGCCGTATCAGCTCTACATCGGCTCTCCCGCGAACTGGAGCGTCGCCCTGAACCCCGATCCGTCCGCGGTGACCACCTCGGCCGACGGCAACATCAGCGTCCAGACCACCGACGTCGCCGTCCAGGGAGACGGGCGCAAAGTCACCTGGACGGGGACGGGCCCGGGGCAGATCTACTCCCAGTCGCAGGCGACGGCAGACCTGCGCGGCTACCTGAACGCCAGGGGAGCGCTCGTGCTCGATGCCATCGTCGGACAATCGCCCGCGGGATCGGTCAAGATGCGCGTGGACTGCGTCTGGCCCTGTCTCGGCGAAGTGGATGCGACCAGGCTCTTCCGGAGCCTGACGACGGGCGTCCGGCAGACGGTCAAGATCCCGCTCCAGTGCTTCGCGGCCGCGGGTACCGACATGGCCATCGTGAACACGCCGCTCCTCTTCTATACGGAGGGCGCGTTCCAGCTCTCATTGGCGAACGTGCGCTGGGTGCCCGGCGCGGCGGCAGATCCCGACGCGACGGCCTGCGACGCGCTCGTGCCTTGAGGGAGGCGACGATCACGAGGCGTCGATGGCGTATTCGGAATCGGAGCGCCGGGTGAGCGTCGTGTCCACGCCCGGCGTCTCGGGCTTGCGGTCCTTGGAGATGCCGATTTCATCGGGCGCGTGACATTCACCCGGCCGTTGGTCGGATGGACGCGCTCGAGCGACACGATCATGGCACGCCGAGATCACTGAGCGTGCACTGCTCCGATCGTTACAGTTCGCGCCGCGCCGGCATGGAGTCGGCGCAAGCCCAACGAAGAGGAGCTGCATGAAGGTCAGCGATCATCTCCGCGGCCGCTTTGCACGCGCAATGCTACTCGCGACTCTCGCAGCGGCGTCAGTCGCCCGCGCGAGCGCGGACGAGGCAAAGCGGGAGCAGCAAACGCAGACGCCCATCAAGCACCTGGTGGTGATCTTCCAGGAGAACGTCTCCTTCGATCACTACTTCGCAACCTATCCGAACGCGCTCAATCCGCAGGGCGAGCCGCGCTTCGAGGCACGGCCGGACACGCCCAGCATCAACGGCTTGAACGAGTCGCTGCTCGCTCCCAACAATCCCAACTCGGTGCAGCCCTTCCGGCTCGACCGCTCGCAGTTCGAGACCGCGGACCAGGACCACGCTTACGGCGACGAGCAGGGCGCCTATGACAACGGCCTGATGGACCTCTTCGTCGAGAAGGTAGGGCGCGGCGATGGCCCCAACGGCGAGAAGGGCGGGCAGGTGATGGGCTACTTCGACGGCAACACCGTCACCGCCTTGTGGAACTACGCGCAGCACTTCGCCATGAGCGACAACTCGTACTCTACGGTCTTCGGGCCATCCACGCCGGGCGCGCTCAACCTCGTCTCCGGCCAGACGCACGGGTTCACGCCGGATCTCCCCTTCGCGGTGACCGCGGCGGGCACGGTGTTCGGCGATCCCCAGCCCTCCGGCGACATCTGCGATACCCGCGACACTTCTACCTCAGTCGACCCGAACAACCGCAACGTCGGCGATCTGCTCAATGAGAAGGGCATCAGCTGGGGCTGGTTCAACGGCGGCTTTCGCAATTGCCTGCAGACGCATGCGAACAAGGCGGGCGTGGTGAGCAAGGACTACATTCCGCATCACCAGCCGTTCCAGTTCTACAAATCGACGCAGAACCTCTTGCACGCGCCGCCCAGCTCGGTCGAGGAGATCGGCCACGGCGGGGCAGCGAACCACCAATACGACCTGGTCGACTTCTGGGCTGCGCTGGACGCTGGCAACCTTCCGGCAGTCTCGTTCCTCAAGGCGCCGGCCTACCAGGACGGCCACGCAGGTTACTCCGATCCGCTCGACGAGCAGGAATTCCTCGTCTCGACCCTCAACCGCTTGCAACAAACGCGTTTCTGGAAGGACCTCGCGGTGGTGATCCTCTACGACGATTCGGACGGCTGGTACGATCACGTTGCAGGCCCCATCGTCAACCAGTCGCAGGACCTGGCGCACGACGCGCTCTCCGCCAGCGGCTGCGGAGCGCGCGCCGACGTGCAGCACACGTTGGGAGGCTACCAGACCCGCTGCGGCTATGGTCCGCGCCAGCCGCTGCTGGTGATCTCGCCCTTCGCCAAACGCAACTTCGTCGACCACACCGTGACCGACCAGAGCTCGGTCCTCCGCTTCATCGAGGACAATTGGGAGACGGGAAGGATCGGGAACTTCTCCTTTGACACGAAGGCCGGCTCGCTCTTGAACCTGTTGTCCCTCGGCGGCGCCGAGGGTGACGCGAAGCGGCTCTTCCTCGACCCGGCCACGGGCTTGCCGGCCGACGACCGCTAGGAAGTCGGAGAGGCCCGGCTTCGCGGCCGGGCTTCTCCACCAGGACGGAAGGGCGCGATCTTGCACAGCGATCCGACACCGTTGTGCGGAATCGATCAGAAAAGGCGCTCCTCCGGCTAGCCGGCTATCTCGCTGCCCGACTTGCCCGAAGGCCTCTTCGGCACCGTGGCGACTCGAATCGACAGGGGCCCACCGCAGAGCTTGGTGTGGCACATCGCCTGCACTCTGGCTGTCGCCACCCATTCCAAGGGGGTTCCATCCAGATGCAAGCGATCGCAGTCGACGTCAAGGGCGTGCAGGTCCAGCTCAAAGCGATCGCGTTCAGCGTCAAGCCTGGCGGGAGGGTCGGCTCTGTCCGCGTCGGCGGAAATGGCTAGCACGATCGAGAATCATGATGATGCGTTCGAGCAGTTCCCCCAACGGGAGCCGATCGGGAACGCCAGGTCCGGCGGCTGCTCCTCAGGCCACGGTTTTCGGGCGCTCGTTGACACAAGGCGGTCTCCGGTCGGATCCGGCGCCTCTCGTGGCGTCCCGGTTCCTAAGCTTGCGGCATGAAGCAAACACGAACAAGGAGACCTACGATGTTCTCGAAACTCAGCATCTCACTCGCCGCCGCGCTCGCGCTTTCCGCCGCCGCAAGCGGTGTCGCGCGCGCAAACCCAATCCCGACCAGCACCGACGAAGCCCGCGCGCTCGCGGGGCAGGTCACGGATCAGCTGCACATCGACGCTACTGATCCGGAGAACGGCGCCGTTACCAGCACGGACCAGGCTCGTGCGGAGGCCGGCCGATCGCTGCCCGCTTCATCCGGGGCCTGGGTGGCACCCATGCTCGCAAGGGACGAGGGCGAAGGGCGCGCTGCGTCGGTAGGGGAACCACAGGTCTCCAGCGAAAGGGAGACGCTGGCGGCAAGTCCTGCAGCTACCAATTCGGCGGACCGGGGCAACTGAGTGAACAGGCGAGGAGGTTGGCAGCAATGACCAGGGTGGCAGTACTCGGGACCGGGCGGATGGGCGGCGCGATCGCCCACCGCCTGAAGGCGGGAGGCTTTCAGGTCTCGGTCTGGGACCGAACGAAGAGCAAGGCCGAAGCCTTGGACGTCGGGCGCGTCGCCGATTCGCCCGCTGATGCCACACGGGATGCGGATGTCGTGGTCAGCATGGTCACTGGCCCGCAGGCGGTGCGCGAGGTTTACTTCGGTCCAGCCGGTGTTTTCTCGGCTGCGGCCCAAAAAACCATACTGGAGATGAGCACGGCCGGGCCGGGCATCGCGCAAGAGCTGGCCATTGCGGCAAAGCTGAACGGCGCAAGGCTGATCGAGGCGCCGGTGATGGGCAGCGTTCCGGCCGTCAACGGCGGAACCCTGGTCATCCTGGCGGCTGCGGCGCTGGTCGAGGACCTGGAAGCCGCGCGGCCTGTCTTGCAGCAGCTGGGCGAGGTGCACTATGTCGGCGAGCTCGGAAGCGCGGCCGCGCTCAAGCTGGTTGCCAACGGTTTCCTGGCCATTGTCAGCGCAGCGGCCGCGGAGCTGATGGCGGCCGGGACAGGGCATGGCCTGGACCGGGAACAGGTGTTCTGGGCTCTCACCCGTCTCGCGCCTGTGCTCAAGACGCGGGAAACTGGGTTCGTCCAGAATTTGCACGAGCCGACGATGTTCGCGATTCGCGACATGCTGAAGGACCTCGACCTGGGTCTCGCGCTCTACCAGCCTGTCCGGGGATCGACTTCGGGTGTCCCGCTCACAACCTTGACCCGCGAGCTGTTCGACAGGGTCGCATCACAGACGCCGGACCTGGATCTCTCGGCAATCGTCAACGCGTATTCGACGGACCTGCCGCCGGATCGGCAGAAGGAGGTTTCATCATGAGCCTGCTCAGGCGTCCGCTCGGAACGAGCGGTCTTCAGATCACTCAGGTCGGGTTCGGCGCGTGGGCCGTCGGCGGTGGAGGTTGGGCCTACGGCTGGGGAACCCAGGACGACGCTGATTCGATCGCGGCAATCAAGCACGCGGTCACGCGTGGCATCAACTGGGTGGACACCGCTGCCATCTACGGACTCGGCCATTCCGAGGAGGTCGTCGGACGGGCGCTGCGCGAGCTCCCGGCTTCCGAGCGTCCCCTTGTCTTCACGAAAGGCGGGATGATCGCTGATCCATCGCGGCCCTTCGAGGAGCCGGAGCGCAACCTGCGGCCGGAATCGATCCGCAAAGAAGTGGAGGCTTCACTTCGCCGGCTCGGTGTCGAGCGCATCGACCTGTACCAGTTCCATTGGCCGGATGCGATCGGAACACCCGTGGAAGAGTCCTGGGGCGAGATGTCGCGCCTGATCCGGGAGGGGAAGGTGCGCGCGGGCGGGGTCTCGAACTTCAGCGTGGGACTGCTCGAGCGGGCTGAGCGCGTTCGCCATGTCGATTCACTTCAGCCGCCGTTCTCGTTGATCCATCGCCAGGCCGCCGCGGACGTCATTCCGTGGAGCGGCGCGCATGGCACCGGCGTCATCGTCTACAGCCCGATGCAATCCGGGATCCTCACCGATGCCTTCAGCCGCGCACGGGTTGAGCGGATGGCGGCGGATGACTGGCGTCGCCGGAACCCTGAATTTCAGGACCCGCTTCTCAGCCGCAACCTGGCGCTTCGAGATGCCCTGCGGCCGGTCGCGTCGCGATACGGCGTTTCGATCGGGGCCGTGGCGGTGGCTTGGACGTTGAGCTGGCCCGGTGTCAGCGGTGCGATCGTCGGGGCTCGGTCGCCCGAACAAGTAGACGGTTGGATCGCCGCGGGGAACCTGACCCTGGACGCTACGGACCTCGCTGAAATTGCGGGTGCGCTCAAGCGGACGCAGGCCGGCGCCGGGCCCACGCGCCCGGTGCGCTCAACAGGAATGCCTGTGGCAGATGGCTCGAGTACGGACGTGACCCGTCTCGGCCGGAAGGCGCGATAGCCGGGTCGCGCTGCCCGGCAATTGGCGCTGCGTGGGTTCGCGCGCGCCCAGGTCGCGTCAAGTGGATGCCGATACACAGTCGGTGCCCAGGCGCGACAGCTTTTGTCTGGCCCTGCCGACCAGCGTCGACGCGCAAGAATGACACCCTCAAACACCGCCTGTGGGCGGCCTCCAACTCTCCGCGCGGCGCAAGCTTTTACTTCACGCTACCCACCAAGCTCGAGAAAGATCGACGACGCCAAGGGTGGGCACAGGTGAGATGCACGAGGTGCGCGCATGCGTGAGCACATCGATGCCGCGCTATACCAAGGTGTAATTGGATTTTTTCCGTTGAACGGTGATCATGGATGACGAGCGCGAAAGGGTCCAGGTGGCTAAAATACCTCGCATTTCGGTCGTCGACGACGATGACGCCGTCCGCGAATCCCTTCGGGCCTTGCTCAGGTCCGTCAGGTTCGTAGTGGAGGTATTTGCTTCGGCCGAGGAATTCCTGAGCTCGGATCGCGCGCGCGAAACGGACTGCCTGATCCTCGATGTGCGCATGCCCGGGATGACCGGGCTCGAGCTGCAGCGGCATCTCGTGGCCAACCATGCCGAGATGCCGATCATCTTCATCACCGCACATGGAGACGAGGAGATGCGGTTGCGAGCCCTGAAGGGCGGCGCGGTGGATTACCTGCTCAAGCCCTTCAGCGAGGAAGGGCTCCTCAAAGCCGTTCAGAGAGCACTGGCTCCGGAATGATGGAGTCGACGGCTGATGGCAGCCTGAGGCCGCTCACGAGCGCTGCGGAACGTCGATGTGCAGCTCGACGCGTCGGTTCTCGGCGCGCCCTTCAGGAGTCGAGTTGTCGCCTATCGGCCGCGCCGCTCCCGCGCCTTCGACGAGCATCTGCCGCGGGTTGACGCCGCGCGTCGCAAGCACGTCGCGGACCGCCGATGCGCGTTGCAGCGACAACTGCTCATTGTGCGCCGTGGATCCCGTCGAGTCCGTATGCCCCTCGATGCGAATGCGATCATCGGGGTATTTGGCGAGGATGTCGCCGAGTTGCGCGATCTGCTCCGCCGCGGCCGGCTTGAGGACCGCGCTGTCGGTGCTGAACAAGAGAGACGATTTGAGGTCCACCAGGATGCCGTTCTCGGTCCGCCTGGCGTTCGTGACCGCCTGCAGTTCCTGCGCTTGCTTGTCGAGATAGTTGCCGATCGCGCCGCCCGCGACGCCGCCGACGATGGCGCCGATGGCTGCGCCTTCCCACCCGCCAGCGAGGGCGCCGACACCCGCGCCGACCGCCGCTCCGCCGCCCGCGCCGATCGCGGTCCGTTCGCCGGGAGTGGCGCATGCGGCGAGAGCCACGACAAGGAGGGCGGACGCAAAGAATGCTCGCATGTAGATCTCCTTCGGACCGCCATTGTTCTTGGCGGCCGCGCGGTCGCTGTGGTTCACGAATCGTGCCGGTCGATCGTGTAGGGGAGCGCCAGATCGATCGCCTCCGGATCGGCGTGCGGAGATGCGCAGCCGCCCGACAGGGATGTCGGAGTTCGATCAGCTGCGTCATCCACCCCTGCGCGGGTCTTGTGGTTGCCCGCCTCGACGCGGTCGGGGCACGGAACCTTCCCGACTGGGATTACGAGCCCTGACGGGCCTGCGGGAACTTGTCGAGGATCGCCGTGACCGCCTTCCACAGGTCCTGCTCGTACTGCTGCTCGTCATCCGAGACCCTGGCGACGCCCTGTCCACGCCAGAGGAGCTCCCTGGTCTTGGGATTGACCACGTCGACGACGACGGTCCCCTGCGTGTATTGCGTGACCATCGGATCGTAGGGACCCAGACCGGGCCCCAGCCACCAGTCCGGATAGTAGGCGTATCCATAATCCCAGTACGTGACGTCCAGCTTTTCCTTCGTGCTTGCGTAGTACGCGACTGCAAAGTCCGGATTGTCGGCGAGGGCGTAGCCGCGGTTTTCGAATCCCTTGACGAGGTCGGCCCGCAAGGCGCGGTTGGAGACCGAGTTCACGAGCATCGGGTCGTTGGTCGACTCCGCACCTGGGGATCGCCGCTTGGCATTCTGCATGACACTGAATGTGCGCAAAGCGCCCAGATCTGCGTCGGGGCTCGTCACCGTCCGCACGTCGACGGACGCGCAGGCGGCGAGCGCAAGAGTGATGGCCGCGGGTGCAGCCAGGGGGCAGCGGATCTTCATGTCGTTCTCCAATCGTTCGAGACCGCCCGAATGGCGGCCACGCTCCGATGTGCAGGCGACGTGCCACCGCCCATCCGCCTGGGCTCGACTGTCAGGCGGCCACCGGGAACGAAGATGTCAG
>WNFR01034702.1_pt1 | contig 10156 bp, 9 predicted proteins | sample 5400221 | NCBI WGS metagenome assembly WNFR01 (sample SAMN13153357, study PRJNA577476) | soil metagenome | isolation source: 40 cm soil under Madrone tree | place: USA:California | collected 2016-06-14 | reverse complement strand
TTTTTCTTTTTCCACGAGGAGAAACATCATGGCTAAGAAAACCACGCGTCGCAGCAGTAAAGCAAAGACGGCCAAAGCCGCCACCAAGACCCCCAGTCAAGTTTTAGTCGTCAATATGATTCCCAAGTCGCTCAGCGGCGAAACTCATCAGGACAGCGAACCTACGATCGCTGTAAATCCGGCCAACCCGTTACAGATCGCTGCATCGGCCTTCACGCCCGATCCGTCACATGGACCGCGGGCTCCGATCTACATTTCGACGGACGGCGGGAACACCTGGACGCTCAATTCAATCGTCCCCAGCACTGTGGCCGATGGATCTGCGACTGCCGACATCACGGTGGCGTTCGGCAGTTCGAGCAACAATCTCTACGCGGGGATCATTCGCTTCCCATTTCCAGGCGATAAAACTCGATTGAATATTCTGCGGACGAATGATTTCCAGAGTTCGACGACGATGAAAGTGCTGGTCGATCGTCAGGGTCAGGGCGTTGATCAACCTTATGTCCAGGCGATAACCGTCAAGAGCGGAACTGGCGCCGGAAAGGATCGGGTATACGTTGGCGATAACGACTTCAACGCCACTGGCGGAAATACGGCAACCATCGATCAATCACTGAATGGTGGCGGCACTCATCCGAGTTTCAAGTCAATAAGAATCGAGTCTCGCACTACATCGGGCCAGGATGGTCCGCCGGTTCGCCCGGCAATTCATCCTGACGGAACAGTTTATGCAGTCTTTCATTCTTGGAAATCCTTTGACGGCCACACCGGCGAAGGGACGGCCGACATCGTGGTGGTTCGCGACGATCAGGGCGGGACGGGAACTCATCCGTTTACTGACTTGGTCGACCCGACCGATAACAAGGCAGGCATGCGTGTCGTTCGCGGAGCCAAGTTCAACTTTAATGGCGAGAAAGGCCAGCAAAGGCTGGGCGGCGATGTCTCGATGGCCGTCGATCCAACGAACAGCGCCATCATTTATGTTGCTTATAACGACGACCAACCGAATGGCATCTATGCGCTGCATGTGTTGCGTTCTACCGATCGCGGCGTGACGTGGTCGCCAGAATTGAAGCGCGTTGATGACGCTTTGAATCCGGCCTTGGCGATTAACAAAGCCGGCAAAGTGGGCCTGCTTTATCAACAACTCATCGGCACCGGCGCCGCGCAACAGTGGGTCACCAAATTCGAGAGCACTGCCGATGGGACTGCATGGACCCCAATCGTTCTGTCGCAAGCGTCCGCAAATCGCCCGCCCAAGGACTTCGATCCATATCTCGGCGATTATGATCACTTGATGGCGGTCGGCAAAGATTTCTATGGGGTCTTCTCGGCTAACAACACGCCGAAGAAGGTCAACTTTCCATCCGGCGTGGTATATCAACGCAACGTCAACTGGAACACTAGCACGCTGCTTGATGTTGATAACGTGACCACTGTGGGCATCTCGATCGATCCATTTTTCTTTAAGATCACAGGCTAAGAATCGCGAGGAGCAGCTTTATGCCGCGTTACCACGTGAAAATCACCGGCCGCGATTATGAAGCGATGGCGGATCTTTGAGTGCGCTTGAAGCGGCCGGATACGGAATCGAGCGTTACGAAGATGCCGATAAGGAAGGCAAGGCGCGACAAAAGGAGGTGAGAAAGTTCTCAAAAAAAGCCGCGCCCGATGAGGCCCTGCACGTCCCCAACGCCAATAAATACCTGAATGTAGTGGAAGTTGAGACCGCACTCGCCGCGGTTGCCGGCGCGCACGGTGCATTTACTAAAGTAATCAAGTTGCCGAACAAGACCTGGGAAAAGCGTGTTTGTAATGCATTGAAAATCGGAAAAGGCAATGGCGCTGGCCGGCCGGCAATTTATTTTCTCGGCGGCGTGCATGCGCGTGAATGGGGCAGTCCGGACATTCTCATAAACTTCGCGCAACAACTGAGTCAGGCTTACCACTCCAGTTCCGAAATTACGATCGGCAGCAACAATTTCACCGCCGATCAGATAAAAAAGATCGTAGAGACCAAAGACACATATCTTTTTCCACAAGCCAATCCAGACGGCCGTCATTACAGCATGACGACCGAGTCGATGTGGCGCAAGAACCGCCGGCCTCGACCGGCCGGACATACGCAGTCAAAATGTGACGGCGTCGACCTGAATCGCAACTTCGATTTCATGTGGAATTTCCCCACCTACTTTGATTCTAATTCTCCGATTTCTAACTCAACCGATCCCTGCGATCACGACATCTACATCGGGCCGGCGGCAATGTCTGAGCCGGAGACCAAAAACGCCGTGTGGATTTTCGATCAATATCCGATCGGATACTTCATCGACATTCACAGCTATTCGGAAGATATTCTCTATAGCTGGGGTGACGACGAGGATCAGTCGGCCGATCCGAGTATGAACTTTCAGAACGCCGCCTTTAATGGCAAGCGCGGGATTGCCGGCGATATGAAGTACAAAGAATATATTTCGCCGGCGGACAAAACGGTGGCGGTCAACCTCGCCAACAAAATGCAAGCGGCCATTCAGGGAGTTCGCGGCAGGGTTTACAAAGTTGAGCAGTCGATGAGCCTTTATCCGACTGCGGGCACGTCTGACGACTACGCATTCAGCCGTCACCTGGTCAATTCCAAAGAATCGAAAACGTATTCGTATACGATTGAGTGGGGCAGCGCGAACAATACCACTCCGTTTCATCCTCCCTACCCCGAAATGCAGAAGATTATTCAGGAAATCACCGCAGCCCTCCTCGCCTTTTGTCTTGCGGTAACGTGAGGCGGTTACCCTCACGATGCAACCGACAATTGCGCATTCAAACGGACTTCGACAGTTGATTGGGTTCGCTTGACACCAAATCGCAACGGCTGGGCGCACGCCAATCAAATCAAGAAGCACACCTTGGAATGCGTTATTCACAATCGAGAAGTAGTGATAAGCTACAAGCGTCTCGACGTTGGGGTTTTTCGCACTCGAGGGAGGTCGTTAATGCGCGCTACATCAAGGAAGAAAGCGCCGGCTCCGGACGCGGTTTTTGTTTTCAAAGGAACCATCAAGCAACTCAAGGCTTCTAACGTGAAACAAGCGCCGGCTAGCGACCGCACTGCGATCGTCACGGTAAATCAAGTGATTGAAGCGCCTGCTAATCTCGCTGCGTACGCGGGACAAAACATAACTGTCGAGTTAAATAGCGCGCGCAACGTCACGGTTGGCGAAAAAATGGTTTTTTATGCGACTAGCTGGCTATACGCGGAAACGATTGCCGTACGTTCTCTGCGTGAGGAGGCGGACGCAGGTGATGCGATGACTCACCATGTTGATCCGGCTGTGCAACGAGATCAACGCGAGGCGCGCGCGCACTTCGATGATGCAGACGTCGTTATCTCTGGAAGGGTTGAACTCGTCAGGTTGCCGAACGTCGGCGCGACCGGCAAGAAAAAGGCTACCGCGAGAGATGAATCGTCAACGCGGGTCAGCGAACACGATCCGAAGTGGCGCGAGGCGATAATTGACGTGGCACAGGTTCACAAGGGCAGTCTGTCAAAGCGCCGGGTTATCGTCCGGTTCCCTTCAAGCACCGATGTGGCGTGGCGACACGCTCCGAAATTTGAGGCCGGGCAGCAGGGGTACTTCGTACTCCACCAGGATCCTTCCGCCGCGCAGCGACCTTCAGCACGCAAAAAGCGCGAGGAAGGGTCTTCCAGTTCGGCCGCCGCAAGCGCGGAAACCTACATCGTCCGCGATCGTCACGACTTTCAGCGTTACAACGAAATGGGCGGAATCAAATCGCTGATAGAATCAGAATGAGTTTCTGACAATCAGTGATCTCGTCAAATAGGTTTCGTGTTTTTTTCCGACGCTGACAATTGTACAACCTCTGTCTCAATTGCGCTGGCCTGAGTAAGCTTCGGGCAATGCCCTCAGAGTCTCCTAAATGGCTTGCCCTCGCCCTCAGTCGCGTAGAGATTACCGTCAGCGGGTTGAGTCGGTGGGTCAACTATCAACCACAAGCAGACTTCGGAAATCGAGGCATCGACGAAACGAATTGATAATGATGCTCATATAGATCGAAGGCGGGAGGGTGATAGACATAATAAGAGTGGTCGCGACGTCATCCATTTCATTAGTCGCTCATCCGGACAGAGTTCTCTTCGCTCACGCGCTGCGTCCAGTCGTCCTTACCGGCCAGGCTGAAAGGGAATGGTTCGGATAGACCCCCCACTTCTTTTGCGACATCAGGCTCGACAAAAAGGAAAAACGCCATGCCAAACGAGAATAAGATCGAACACACAATTCAGCCGGGAGACACATTATCGCGGATAGCGGTTCAGAACGGGATATCTCTGAGCGATTTGCTTGCAGCCAATCCACAGATAACGAACCCGGATCATATCGTTCCTGGTCAAGTAATTTTTGTCCCCGCCAGTCAATCTCCAGGCGGAGGTTCCGCTGCGGGCGGAATTGAACCCGCTACACCTCCAACACCATCGTCAGAGACGCTGCTTCGGGGCCTGGACGGCAATGTCAATCTCACAACGAAGGGCGATTGTCTCAAGAGTCACGGTTTTGACTTTGCGATCCGCTACTACAACATAAACAACCCAGGCAAGAATCTAACACGGCCTGAAGGTCAGGCACTGGTTGCTGCGGGGTTGCAACTCGGCGCGGTCTTTGAAGATGGGCATCCGGATCACGATACTTTCTTTAGCCATGACAAGGGAGTAATACATGGTAAAACCGCACACGACATGGCTACTAACAAGATTGGTCAGCCTGGCGGCAGTGCGATCTATTTTGCGGTGGACTACGATCCGGCATTGCACACAGTGCAAACTATCATTACGGATTACTTCAAAGGCGTCAACGAAGGTTTAGCCTCGGCCAACGGCGGAAGTCCAAAGTACGCCATCGGCGTCTATGGCTCGGGTCTTACCTGTCGCTTGCTCTTGGCGGAAGGGTTGGCGACTCTTACCTGGCTGACGCAATCCACCGGCTTCACTGAATCAAAGGATTTTGCCAAGAAGAAGCTTTACAACTTAATTCAATTCCTGGACACAGATGTCTGCGGCATCAATGTAGATCCCGATGAAACCAATCCGGGAAAACCTTCCGGTCTGTTCACGATCTAGCGAGTTGAGGTTAGTGCTCCACGAGTGAGCCGCGTTCGCGCGCGTTCCGCTTGAATCCCATCAGCACGGTATGCGCGATGGCCAATCGGGACCTGGGATGAAGGGACAACCAACTTGGGATTGCGCGGAAAAAAACCAGGATGGTCTTTAACTCAACCAATCACACCGACGCAAGCGTCTGGCTAAAGCGCTGTGCCGCGACAGTTTGACTCCATTAGAAAAAACTCCTTGACGAGTGCAGCCCAAATCAGTTAGTCTCCGCCCACCTCGCAACAAGGCTGGACTTCAGAGCCTGCGATTTCCGCATTCTCCCAGAGCCAGCACGAAGCTCAACAAAACTTTTGCGACCTTCGGGTGGTTGTAGGTGATGGATCGTTTGCACGTTGCGATATATCGGCTGCCGCGCTCCTGGTCTTCCAAATTCCGATGACCCCAAAGTCGCGATGGGCTGCGGATTCGGCTTCCCGCAGCGAAACTATCCAGCGCTTAGCGCCAGGAAAAACGGAGGGGTGCCATGAAAAGAGCTCACTTATTTTCAAGAGTAAAATTGCTGCAGACGCTGGCAGTGACCACCCTGCTAGTCGTGCTTCTTGTTTTAACTGTGCAGGAACGATCCGTTTTTTCCGCGGGCGAACGATCACGCACGCCACAGGCAAGCCCGACACCATTTCCATGCCAACCATTACCCACATGCCCGGCGTCTCCTGTCGTTACGGTCAACGTGCCCCAAGTGCCGTGTGATGTGTGCATTCCGTCGTCATTTCCTTCAAATCAGAATGCAATAGCGTTTTTTGACGATTACTCGTGGCGTAGCTTTATCGCATTGGTCTGGCCGGCGCAAATTCAGAATAATCAGAGGGGCGTGCCGGACACGAGTCAAACGGTCGGTGGCACCGGACCGCGCGTCTTTGAGACGTACAAGGCGCTTTGGGAGGTGTTCCATGCCGATGGTTCAGCTCCGGTTGCCTGGAATCAGAACGAGCCGGCCACCATGAACGCGTGCAGTCAACTCGCCGCGTCCGGTGCTTTGGTGCTGGCGTCATTCTCAAAATTTAGCGACCTGGGCCAAGCAGGCTTCGGTAGTTTGGTGGGACCGCTGGTCGCTCAAAATACTACTTATGTTAGCTACCTGACTGCATACAATCAGATCGAGTTTGATCAGATTACAGGAAGTAAGTGGTATCTGCGGTCGAACTTGCCCATCACGCTCACCTTGCGGAACAACTCTCTGGACGTAAAGTCAGCCTGGATGGATATGACCAACGCCAGGCATCCGGAGCGCTACTACACGCGCACTGCCTGGGTTGGTCCACGTTTGAACAAGTGGACAACGTGCCGCCCCCTCCGCCCGGCGCACCCGGAACCTTTGGGTTCAATGACGGAACCAGTGCACCCATGCCTTCAAGAAACCCATATCCAATTAACCCGCTGCCGATCCCAGTCCCGCGGCCGTTTAATGTCACACGTACAATGCCGATTAGTTCCTTGAGAGTGCTTGGACTTCCGTCTACCAAGGATACCAATGCCGCGTACCAGCAGGCGCTCAAGAGTCAGGGAAACGGAGTATGGCAGTTCTACCAATTGGTCATGACGCAGTGGCCAGTCCCCGGTAATACTCCCGCCAATCCGGGAACCCCGAGTTTCTCGTTTCCCGGTACTGGGGCAACAACGGCTTTCTCAAATACCACCATGGAGACATTTGATCAGGCTGGCATTGGAACCGGGTGCATGGCCTGTCACACAGTTACGCAGAAGCCTACCGACTTTCTTTGGTCCTTGGCGGATCATGCCTTTCCGCCCAAGATACCCAGCTTGCTCATGCAGGATCCTTCTTTCCGAAGTCTGAGGAACCTAATAGAAAGCGAAAGGCAAGTCCAGAAGCCCAGCGTAAAACCAATGTCGAAACAAAAGACGAAGCCAAAGGCTCGCCGGTAGGCTCGCGTGAAGGCGCCCTTAAACGAATTTAGGAGGAAGCTAAAAGTGAAAAACGAAAAAGACAAACGGCATACAAAAGGAGACAAGTACATGGCTACGACCCCTATACCAAGTCCGAAATTTGCCGATATTCAAAATATCCTTGACGCTATCGCGGCCGCAGATACGTCAGATCCGCTGCCTAATGCGCCCCACAACACGAACTCTGGGAGTCCTTTTTGGCGGGAGACGGGAAACGCCGACGCAGACTACAAGACTTTCACTACCGGAACGGTCCCGAATTTTGGCGATCCGATTATGGACGCGGCTAATCCGCTGACTTCTCTGTTCTACACTATGTTGATGGGTACTGGACCTGGACCTCAGATGCCTTTATCAGGCCCTTACATCACGGACGCCGGCTACTCTGTAACGGTCAACGGCAACACGATGTCAGGTCAGGATATCCAGACTACGTTGCAAACCTGGCTGACCAACGGATTTCCACAATAGCCAATCCGAAGAAGCCAAATCAGGCGTGACACAGGCCTGCTGGGCACGGCTGTTTTGCCCGAAACCTACGCATACACGGACGAGATTAGTTCCGATTTTTTTGGCCAGGCAGCGGATTACGGGTTATTACTTTCTACAACACCGCCGTCTCTTTCAACGACTTTCCTTCAGCAAAGCGTTCCACGCGCAGTTGCTTGGTGTCGATCAGTTCGGATTGTCCTTGCAGGATCAAATCGGCGGTGATGCGGCCGGACGCGGGCGAGTGCATGACGCCGTGGCCGCTAAAGCCGTTGACGAAATACAGCCCTTCAACATTCGGCGACGGGCCAATGATCGCATGATGATCGGGCGTCATCTCGTAGAGGCCGGCCCAGGCGCGGCGCGGGTTGACTTCGGCTTCGGCCAGACACGGCACCCGCGAAGCTGCATGCGTCAGAATCTTTTCCACGAAGGTTGCGTCGAATTCAGTTTTGAAGCCCGGAGTCTCTTCGGGATCGTTCCACGCGAGGAGAATTCCCTTCCCTTCTCTCCGGAAGTGAAAGCCGGTGGACATATCGATCACCATCGGGAAACGCCTGGGTAACTGATCGAACGGTTCGGTCGGGACCAGTTGACGCCGCAGCGGCTCGACCGGCAAATCGGCGCCGGCCATCTTTGCAACTTCCGCCGCCCACGCACCGGCTGCGTTGACGACCACGCGAGTTGAGATGAAACAGCGGGAGGTCATAACTCCGGATATGCGGCGCTCTTCTAATACCGGGAGCGCGGACGGCTCGTCCGCATTCTTTCGCGAGGTAGCGTTGGTGCCGCTCAATGCGGACGAGCCGTCCGCGCTCCCAGTATCAACTTGAATTCCGATCACCGGAGTATCGAGCCACAAACGCGCGCCGTGTTGGCGAGCATTCGACATGAATCCCATCATCACGCTGTGCGGATCGACGAAGCCATCGGTCGGACAGAAAGTTCCACCCAAAATATCGTCGGCCCGAAGCTGCGGCACCATCTCGATAATCTCTGCGGGTGAAACCAGCTCGACATTGTTTACTCCCAGAGATATTTGCCGCTCGCGGTTGGCTTTCAAGTAATTCAAATGGCTTTCATTCGTGGCGCAGAATAGATATCCGTGTGCGCGATAGTCAGCCGGGTATCCTACGACTTCATCGAAGCGCGAAAAGAAGTCGATCGAGTAACGCGACATTTGAATATTGACTGGCGTCGAGAACTGCGCCCGCACGCCGCCCATGCTCTTCCCCGTCGAACCTTTGCCCTGGTGCGCCTCGCGCTCAAGCACCAGCACTTTCGTGCAGCCGGCCTGCGCGAGGTGATAAGCGACACTCGACCCGACGATGCCGCTGCCGATGATGACGACGTCCGCGGTTTCAGTCATTGTGAAAGTAAGAGTAAGGATCAAAAAGAGGAAAAGTAAAGGCTAAGGGGCTCACCTTTTGCTGACTCTCGACGCGAGTGCGGCGAGAGATTGGGGTGGAGTCGGGCCAAGATTCATCCGCTGAAGCAGATCAGCAAAACGTGGGTCATCGCGCAGACCGTCGAGCTTTGGTTCGACCTTCAAAAGGGCCAGAGCCCCCTGGCGGCGCTCGTAGGCCTGGTTCAACAACTTGAATGCTTCGTCTTTCTGTCCCAGCACCGCCAGAATTAGAGCCTTATCGTAAACCTCCGGATACGTTTCTTTTGTGGAGCGATCGATCTTGTCGATGAGTTCCTGGGCCTGCGCTCTTTTGCCGGAAAGCGCATAGACGAATCCGAGATAGCAAGAGGCCAACACGTTTTCACCACCCTTAAGGTTCTTAGCGGTCTCGAATTCAACGATCGCATCACTGTATCTGCCTTCTTGCGCATAGACCTCCCCGAGGCGCAGATGTGCGTCGCCGAAGTTGGGATCCATCTGCAAGGTCTTGCGCAGCGCCAGGAAAGCCAGATCATTTCGTCGTGCCAGGTAATAAATATGTCCTACATCGGCATTGATGACGAGCGATGCCGGATCGATCTCCTGGGCGCGGGTGATTTCTGCGATGGCTCCGGCTGCGTTGCCGGTTGAAATCAGGTTGTACGCGTGCCAATGATGCGCGGTGGCGTAATTGGGATTCAGCGCAATAGCTCGCGCGAACTCTTTTTCCGCGCCCGACCAATCCCAATCGACGGCGCTCTTGTAATAGGCCAGAGTTGCATGTGCTTCTCCAAGTGAGTCATCAAGTTCGAGCGCTTGCTCGACGCGCGCGACTGTTTTAGAATCCGCGCCGGATATCAGTCCCAGTAGTGTTTGCATCAATCGCAAGGCGACACAAACGATGAACGAATGTTGGTCAGCAGACTTCATGAGCGATGCGTTGTGGGACGGTCGTCGGTTCCGCACCTTCAACGTCGTCGACGACTTCAATCGCGAAGCGCTGGCGATCGAAGTCGACTTCAGCCTGACAGCCGAGCGGGTGGTGCGCGAGCTTGAACGGATAGCCGCTGTCCGCGGCTATCCCCTCAAGCTCAGAACAGACAACGGTCCGGAGTTCATCGCACTGGCTCTGGCGGAGTGGGCCGAAGAGCATGGTGTTACGCTCGAGTTCATCAAACCAGGCAAACCGA
>WNFR01009561.1_pt1 | contig 10156 bp, 9 predicted proteins | sample 5400221 | NCBI WGS metagenome assembly WNFR01 (sample SAMN13153357, study PRJNA577476) | soil metagenome | isolation source: 40 cm soil under Madrone tree | place: USA:California | collected 2016-06-14 | reverse complement strand
GGATGATCCATCCGGCCTCGGCATTTATCAAAACTGGGCGTGGTCCTGGCCGGCAAATCGGCGTGTGATGTACAACCGCGCGTCTTGTGATCCCTCCGGCAAGCCCTGGGATGCCGAGCGGCGACAGGTTTGGTGGAACGAAGCGCAGCAGAAGTGGGTAGGCAACGATGTACCGGATTTCAAAGGGGATTCGAAGCCTTCGGATCACATGGGTCCCTTTATCATGAATCCGGAAGGCGTCGGCCGCATCTTCGCGCCACTCGCGGCCTTCGCGGATGGGCCATTTCCGGAGCACTACGAGCCGGTCGAGAGTCCGATTGCCAATCCCTTGCATCCGAATCAATCAAACAATCCAGTCGCGAAGAAATTCAAATCCGATATGGACAAATTCGGTACGCCAGCCGAAGGCTTCAATGTTGTCTGCACCACCTATCGACTGACCGAGCATTATCACTACTGGACCAAGAACAACCCAATGAATGTGCAGCTTGTGCCTGAGCCATTCGTTGAAGTTCCCGCGCAGCTCGCCAATGAGATGGGAATTACCGGTGGCGAAAGAGTGAAAGTGACCAGCGCTCGCGGCATATACATCGCCAAAGCAATGGTCACCAAACGGATCAAGCCGATGATGATTGACGGCAAGAAGACTTATCAGATCGGCGTGCCGATTCACTGGGGCTATCGCGGCATTGCTGAGGATGCAGGCAAGACTTCGCTGATGACCGCAAATCAACTGTCGCCGGCCGCGATCGATCCGAACGCCTATACGCCCGAGTTCAAAGGCTTCCTGGTGAAGATCGAGAAAGTCTGAAGCCGCGGAGCGGGCGGTAGCATAAAGCCTGGGGTGAAGCGAAACCCCAGGAATGATTAGAAAGAAAGAACTGCACCCGCGAAGCGGGTGACAGACGAAAGGTAATGATCGCTTTGTCGAACGAAAATCTAATTCCGGTGCCGCGGCTGTCGCCCGTTTCACGGGCTGTGATCTTTATCGTCGCGCATTCCTGGGGCTGACGCCCCAGGCTTTATGCTCTCGCCCGCTCCGCGGGCTCATAACGAAAGCAACACCATGAGTAATCCACGAACATTTCAGATTCAGGAAATCTCGGCCCATCCCGGACCCGTGGCCGGCCAGGGAACACGCCGCGAGGAAGAGGTTTGCAAATACATCGATGTAACGACGTGCATCGGTTGCAAAGCCTGTGAGGTCGCCTGTGTCGAATGGAACGAACATCCGTTTCGGGAAACAACTTTCAATGACACTTATCAAACGATGCCGTCGACTGAATGGAACTATTGGAACCTGATCAAGTTTGCCGAGGACGAGCGCGACGGCAATCTGATGTGGCTGATGCGCAAGGACCAGTGCATGCATTGTGAGGACCCCGGTTGCCTGCGTGCCTGTCCAGCCGATGGCGCCATCATCAAATACGAAAATGGCATTGTGGATTTTCAGCAGGAGAACTGCATCGGCTGTGGTTACTGCATCTCGGGCTGTCCTTTCGATATTCCCAAGTTCAACGAGAAGACGAAGAAAGTCTACAAGTGTACGCTCTGCTCTGATCGAGTCGGACAAGGTCTCGAACCTGCCTGCATAAAGGCTTGCCCGACGGGATGTCTGCACTTTGGCACCAAGAGCGACATGGTGCAGATCGCCTCGTCGCGGGCGAAACAACTGCGCGAGCAATCGGGCTGGGCCAATGCCGGAGTCTACGATCCCGCCTCAATTAAAGGAACCCATGTCATCTACGTTCTGCATGACATTAAGAGCCCGGAACGTTATGGCTTGCCGGCCGTACCGGTCATACCTCCGAGCTATACATATTGGAAGTGGCTGGCGAAACCTACCGGTCTGGCGATGGCGATGCTGGGAATAGGCGCCGTGTTTTTCCACCGAGTCTTCTATGGCCCGAAGGAGCCGGAGCCCGAAGACACGCCAGTCATTGAAACCACGCCGCAGGATGAAATTGCAGCCACGCGAAAGGAGCAGCCATGAGTACGTCTGCCGAGCAGTTTGATCGGGACGCACGGGGTGAGTTCGCGCGCCTGGGAAAGACAAGGGTTCATCGTGGCGAGTTAATTCGTCATCCCGTTTACACTCGCTTTCTGCACTGGTCGGTTGCGATCTTTTTTATCCTCTCGCTGTTAACCGGCTTTGCGATCTATTCTCCGTGGCTCTTTCGTTTTCTGTCGCCGCTGTTCGGCGGTGGGGCGCGAACGCGCGCGTTGCATCCGTGGTTCGGGGTGGTGTTCGAGGTTTTCTTTCTCTTTCAATTCGTCAACTGGTTCGCACCAATGGCGTGGACGGCGGCTGATCGCCGCTGGATGCGTCGCCTTAAGGCGTATGCGACAAACGAAGACGAATTGGAGGCAGAGGACGTTGGTTTCTTTAACGGGGGACAAAAACTCTACTTTTGGGCGATAGCCGCTAGTGGATTGCTCTTTCTAATTACCGGATTGCTGATTTGGTTCGACGACAGCGTCGCGCGCTGGATTGTAGCGGTTAGTTATGTGATTCACGACTTGGCCGCCCTTCTCATGCTGGGCGGGTTGATCATTCACATCTATGAGGGCACGGCTCATCAACCAGGAACCTTCCGGTCAATGATCGATGGCACCGTGACTGAGAAGTGGGCCTGGACCCATCACCCTGCATGGTATCGAGCGGTGTCTGGACGTGATCCGCGCGAGGCTTATGAAGGAGAGAAACGCAGACAGAGTGATCGCCGACGCGCCATCGAAGAATTTGAACGCCGGGAAGAGCATTGAATCCGCGAAGCAAATGAAGCATCAGCCAGGGCCGTAAGTTTTCGGAGTCTCCCCGGCGACTTCGCCACAGGCTTTATCCTCTAGCCTCTTAACCAGGCTGAGGCAATCCATTATGTTCCGGGAAGGAGAGTCAATCATGGGGTCAAGAGCTAGTCTTATTCTCATCGTAATTATTTTATTGATCTTTTCTTCGACTACCCTCGCGCAGGATAATCCTGCGAACCCTACCGATCCGCTCGTGCGCGTACTGGTGTCCAAAGGAGTGATCACGCCGGAGGAGGCGCGTTTGATCTGCGTCAATGCAACGCCTACCGAACAAAGAGATCGTCTGGCGACACTACTGCGCGACAAGGGTGTGATCTCTTCAGCGGAATTTGAAGTGGTGCGAACGGGTTCGGCAAACACAACGGTTGCGCCGGTTAACGCCGACTACAAAACTAACGCGGCAGAACGACCAGCATCCGCGCCGCAGCCCTCACCGCCAACCGTGATCGCCGCCGTCGCTCCCGTGCGCTTGCTCGGTATCGACATGCCGAAAAGGGAAGGCCTGATCCCGGACATTAAACTTGGCACCGGCGCGCGCTTGAAGCTTTACGGCATATTCAAGACGAGCCTTATTCATGACTCATCTTCGCCGCAGGGGAATGATTTTCCGCTGCCGTTGCTGGCGGCGGATACTGGCCCGAACAATTCGCCAGAGTTTCATTTACGCGCGCGAGGCTTGCGGCTCGGCGCAAATTTCGAGTGGGTCGATCCGGCCCCGAGGATGATAATTACCGGTAAGATCGAATTCGATTTCGAAGGCGATTTCACGCGCGTCGCCAATCGCAATATCACTTCGATTCGGTCGAGCCAGCCTTCTCTGCGCCTTGCGTGGGTGAGAATCGATCGCCGGTTCAATGACAACACCAGCGCGTTCGCTCTCTTTGGCCAGGACTGGTCGCCGTTTGTCTCATCAACCATGCCGAATATGATCGAGAATACGAACTTCGGAGGAATCGGCTACGGCGCGGCCTATACCCGCATCCCTCAGGCGCGGTTCGGCTTCAATCATAAGTTCGGCGGCTCGCGCGATTTTCGTTTTGGACCTGAAGTCGCAATAGTGTTGCCGGCTTTCGGCGATCTGCCTACAGACGTCGCGAACCAATTGGCATTTGGCGAAAGGCAGGGAGCGGATTCACAACAGCCCGGTGTGCAGGGCCGCGCTGTGCTGCAATGGCAACTCGACAGATCTGCTAGTGTGGCGCCGGCTCAGTTCATTGTTAGTTTCGAGCATGCGCGACGGCGCGCAATCGTGACGGCTGCAAACGTGCCGGCCGCATTTAGAGGCGCCTTCCCGAGTGGCGCGGAAGTCGGTAGCAGCAGCAATGGCTTTTCAGTTGAGACGCAACTGCCGACGCATTTAATCACCGTGGTCGGCAAGTACTACAACGGTTCCGACCTGCGCTTTTTCCTCGCCGGCCAACTGCTCTCGAATTTTAACGATACTGCCGGATTAACCGGGACCGCGACGGCCGCCTCGATCGACGGTGCGTCAACTATCGTTTTCGGGTTGGTCAATGGCGTAGCGGTGATAGCACCGCAAAGGCCCGTGCGGGCTCAGGGTGGATTCGTGCAGATCGGCTTTCCGCTTTCGCGAATCTTCAAGGCAGATCCGAAAGGACGGAACGCCGGTTGGACTGCTTTTCTTTATTACGGAGACGATCAGGCGGCGGCGCGTGATGCGCGGCGGTTTGGCGCGCGTGGAGATCGGAGCGACCTCTTCTCAGGCAACCTTCAATACAAGTGGAACCAATGGGTGTCGTTTGCTTACGAGCAAGGTTACTATCGCACGCGCGCGGATTTTCGCACGGGTCTGTTGCCGTTATTTCGCGGGATTCCGAGTTTCACAACTCATAACCTCAGATCGGAGTTTGCGGCGATCTTTACGTTCTAGCTGAAAGAGGGCAGACAGTCGCTTCCTGGCTGTTAGTCGCGGCTCCATTCTGCCGGAGGGGCTGAAGATGGCACTAAGCTTTGCTGGCGATGTTCGACCGCTATTTCGCGACACGCCCGACGTGAAGACTATGAAGGGTATGGGCCTCGACCTTTCGTCTTATGAAGACGTCAAGGCCAGGGCGGAAGGGATCTACGCCAGGCTGGAAGACGGCAGCATGCCCTGCGATGGGCCGTGGCCGGAAGATCAGGTGGCCAGGTTCAAACGTTGGATGGATGAAGGCATGGCGCCTTGAGTTGCAACAAGGCTGTCTAAATGGGAATTTATCGACCAACAATTGTCGCCGTGAGCGGGTTTTCATCGAACGTGGGTAAGACAACCTTGATGTGCGAACTGCTTCGTCAATTGCCTGGGTGGGAAGCAATCAAGCTTACTCGCGGTCATTATCGTTCGTGCGGCAGGGACCCGGCGGGCTGTTGTGTAAGTGATCTTATCCGGGACGAGCCCGTCATTCGTTCGGGACGTGAGTCTAACTATGAGGTTGGGAAAGATACGGGCCACTTCTGGGATGCGGGGGCCTCAAATGTGCACTGGGTAATTGTAAAAGATGGTCAGGTGGAAAGCGGCATCAACGAAGCGTTGGCCCGAGTAAAGAATGATGGCGTACTAATTGAAGGGAATAGCTTTCTCGATTACGTCCGGCCCGACCTGGCCGTCATGTGCGCCCGCTCCGACGGCGGCAAAGTTAAACCATCCGGACGGCGCGCCTTGATCAAAAGTGATCTTCTGTATCTCTCGTCTCTTAATGCTGACGCGAGGCTGGCACGGAAGCAATTCGAAGCATGGCGGCTGAGTCTGACACTTGATCTGGATTTCAATAATCTACCGATCTTCACGCGCGAAGATATTCCGAGGTTCGCCTCGCTCATTTGGCAGCGTGGCGCCTTGGCCAGTCCGCTTGATGCAGAAATTGCATCTAGTGCTAACCAATGATGCAACGTGCCGAATGTGTTCTTCCCCAACCAATTTGCTACAGCACCTCGCTGAAGTCTATAGGCCGGAATCCGAAGGTCGAAACACGAGAAAATAATCCACATTATCAGGCTTTACAAAATCGTATTGATGCACCAGCACAAGCCGGGCGGCGCACCTTCTTTGATCACCACTTATCGCTGGGCTATGCCGCGCAGTAACCTCTAATGACTGCGCCGCCAAAAGCCCAAAGACTCAATAAGTAGTGATGCAGTTTGAATGTGGCACGAGCATCCTGCGCGTGATTCACAGGCGGAACGCCCGTGCCGCTCATCCAAACTGCATCACTACTGACTCAATGAGTCTGCTTTGAAGTCTTCAACCAGCGTGTATAATACGGCCTCACGAACAGACGGCGAAGGAGGACAGTAGATATGGCTGAGTGGCGCATGACCGGAACTTACTTCAAGAGTTGTAACTGCGATCCCGGTTGTCCCTGCGATTTTATGAGCCCGCCCACGCATCACAAGTGCGAAGGCGTGTTGGGCATGAAAGTTGAACAAGGCAATTTCGACGGCGTTTCGCTGGATGGAGTGAAATGGGCGGTCGCCTATCACTGGCCTGGGCCACTGCACGAAGGAAACGGCACGGTGAAGCCTTACTTTGACACCTCCACGCGGCCCGAACAGTTAAACGCTCTGGGCCAAATTCTGACGGGCCAAGCGGGCGGGGGTTGGTTTGAAATGCTTTCGACAATTGTCAGCGAGGTTAAGCAGCCGGCAATTGTGGACCTCGATTTCGAATTCTCCGGCAAGACAGGAATGATAAAGATCGGCGATGCAATCGAAAACCGCTTCGCTCCGATTAGAAATCCAGTGACTGGCGACGAATCCTCCGTCCAGGTTCGCATCTCCGGCGGATTGGAATACTCCGATCAAGGCGTCGCCGAAATTGTTCGCTCAGAGGTGATGCGCTCTACTGACGAGATCGGCTTCGATTACAGTGGCTGTCACACGTCTCTTGTTGAGCAACAGACATTTGGTAGTCACCGATAAGCCGCTTGTCAGATCGACGTAGAGCTAAACGCGTTTGGGTCAGTAACCCCGCCGCACTCGATCGGCGGGCTTATATATAGTTCATCGAATAACTCTTACCCGTTTTAATTTTCAACTCAGTCTATGTTGTCAACACCGCTCGAAATTGTCCTAAAACGAGATCGCGTTCTGGTCCTGGGCGGTCTCGTAATCGTGTCAGCGCTGGCTTGGGGCTATCTTTTTCATCAGGCGCGCAGTATGCAGCCGATGAACATGGATGGCATGAACATGAGCGGCATGGATATGACTGGGATGGACATGGGAATGTCGATGGTAATGCCGCAAACCCATTCCTGGGGCGTGCTCGATCTCCTGCTGATCTTCACCATGTGGGCGGTAATGATGGTGGCGATGATGGTCCCGACCGCCGGGCCGATGGTTCTCCTCTTCGCTGCCTGCAATCGCAAGCGTCGGGAACAGGAACGTCCGTTTGTGCCAACCAGCATATTCCTGCTCGGCTACTTAACGATCTGGATCGCCTTTAGCTTAATTGCTGCGCTCGCACAGTGGAGTCTTCATCGCGCCGCATTGCTCTCGCCAATGATGGTAAGCACCAGTCCGGTGCTTGGTGGATCATTACTGATTGCGGCAGGAATATTCCAATGGACATCCCTCAAGAATACCTGCCTCACTCATTGCCGTTTTCCGCTCGATTTCTTTTCCAGCTACTGGCGCGAAGGGACCAACGGCGCACTCCGCATGGGACTGCGACACGGGGCTTACTGCGTGGGTTGCTGTTGGGTCCTGATGGCTCTTCTGTTCGTGGCCGGCGTGATGAATCTTCTCTGGATTGCTCTTCTTACCGCGTTTGTCTTAATCGAGAAGACCATTCCCGCTCGCGCCAACAAATGGGTGGGCCGCATTGCCGGCGTTTTGTTCATTGGATGGGGCGCATCGGTAGGGTTGGCACCCTTCAGATAAAGATTCCGACTAACCTCGCCGTCAATTGTTTTCGAATTATGCCCGCCATCTGATCGCTGAAAAATGTGGACAAAGTGTGGCGACCGATGATTGGTGTGCTTCAGGTTGGTTGGCGGAACCTTTTCGATGTTATATTGCGAAACGCAGGTTAACTTAAAGTCGATGTTGCAGGTCATTCCAAAAAGCAAAGCCTTAGCCGTACTCAGCGCACTGGTTGTAGTAGGCATGTGGAGCAACGCGATAGCGGCCGTCTTTTGCCCACACATGATGGGTAGCTCCGATCATTGCCTAATGCAGAGTTCACATGCGCATTCCCATGGAAGTGTGAGGAATGCTCAGATATCGATGGAACACATGGACCACACGCAAATGTCTGAGATGGACGTGCGGGACATGACCATGGACATGTCAGACATGCGGACGGGTAACGCAACATCGCCGCCAGAAAACGATTCGGTAAAGAACGAGGCGTTGCAATTCGAGCGTGACGCGCAAGGAGGCTATGAAGCAATCACCCAGCCGAATGAGCCCTGTTCACATTGCATGATGCACTCGCGATCTGGCGCGGACTTTCCATTTAGGGCCGCAGTCCGGCAAAGTACGACGTACCAGGGCATCGCCGCCCACACTACAGCGCGAATAGTGAATACCGGCACCTCATCTCTTACGTTTTTAGATTTACACGATCATGGACCACCGGGCTCAGGCGCCCCTCTATACGTTCTCGTTAATGCCTTCCGCATTTAGATCCCATCTCTGATCACGCAGCGCTTAACTGTGCAGGCATAGGTCTGCGTGGTTTCAGCCTTGGCATTCGAGCCGTGGTTTCAACCTGTTATCGATCCAGAGGGGACAAGCATGCAGTTCAAGAATAGTCGTCATAGACGGTCGCGATGGTTTGCGGTGGCTGGCCTAATTCTCGTTTTGTCTTTGCTCGCATCGGCGGAACCTGCCCAGGACATGCAAAACATGCCGGGGATGAGCATGAAGAAGTCGTCGCCGCAGAAAAAGCATGCAGCGACTGGAAAGAAGAAGCCGGCCAGGAAACACAACATGGCGAACATGCCGGGAATGAACATGTCAGGAATGCACAAACACGCTCGGCAAAGGAAGCGCACTGCGCGAAAGAGGCGGCCCGCTGGAAAACATCAAATGGGCAATATGCCGGAGATGAATATGCCCGGAATGAAGAGGCCGGCAACTGAGACGTCACCGACGGCTAAGCCCTCATCCCAAAAGATGGATATGCCGGGGATGAACATGCCTCAGGCTAATCCTTCACCATCATCATCGCCGCAAAAGACGGAAATGAATATGCCCAGTATGCAGATGCCTGCGGCTTCGCCGAACCCGCAAGCTTCTCCGCCACAGCAAATGCAAATGAATATGCCGGGAATGAATACGCCGATGCCGCAAGCAAGTCCTTCGCCCGGCGCGATGCAGAACATGCCGGGGATGGAGAATAGCCAGGGAATGGGTTCAATGAACATGGGCCCGCTGATGGTTATGCGTGGTGATGAGATGGCGGTTCGGATCGGTGACAGCGAAGCGAACGTTATGGACTTGGGCCAAATGGGTTCCGGCACTTCATGGCAGCCCGATACCTCGCCCAGCTACATGATGGATAAACAGGCAGGGAAATGGCTTTTAATGTTTCATTTCAACGCGATTGTCGGAGTGAATGCCCAGGGCGGTCCACGCGGTGTTACGAAATTTGAATCCGCTAATTGGTTTATGCCGATGGCGTTTCACAAACTTGGTAAAGGTACTGTGCAACTGCGCGGCATGTTCAGCTTTGAGCCGTTTACGTTTGCGCGCGGCGGTTCGCCACTACTCTTCCCGCCACACTGTCGCATCACCTTCAAGACTCCACGCACATCAGTTTCGGTGTCCTGACAACTGGTTTCACCTATCGATGGTTCAAGTTGGAAGGTTCGATTTTCAACGGTCGCGAACCAGATGAACACCGCTACAACTTCGAAGCGCATCCCTGGAATTCTCGTTCTGTGCGATTGTCTTTGGCCCCAAACAGGAATTGGTCGATGCAAATAAGCCACGGATTCCTCAGGCATCCCGAAGCCTTGGAACCGGGTGACGTGCGGCGGACCACGGCATCGATTAGTTACAACCGACGTTTCAATCGAGGTAATTGGGCCACGAGCGTGATCTGGGGCCGTAATCACCTCAACAGTCCAGATAAAGTTGGCAACCTTAATGGTTACACGGCTGAATCTACCATCAATTTCCTGGACCAGAACTATCTATACACGCGGCTGGAACTCGTCGATAAGGACGATCTACTGCGGTTGGCCGAACGCGTTCGTTTGGGAATCACACAACTGCATCCGAACTTTCGCATTGGCGCCTTTACCTTTGGCGGTGCGCGCGACATCTGGAATACAGATAAACTCTCAATGGCGATCGGCAGTGACCTGATGTTCTATTCGAAACCATCTGTGCTTGATCA
>WNFR01008886.1_pt1 | contig 10156 bp, 9 predicted proteins | sample 5400221 | NCBI WGS metagenome assembly WNFR01 (sample SAMN13153357, study PRJNA577476) | soil metagenome | isolation source: 40 cm soil under Madrone tree | place: USA:California | collected 2016-06-14 | reverse complement strand
GCCTGCGCGTATTCTGTAGTGGCACGCGTGTCGCGTGCGGATCTTGGGAATTGCAGCCCCGAAAGCTTTCGGGGCTGCCTCTACAGAAACTCTCGATTCAACGCGCGTTGAGAGCAGCGCGTTGCACCTTGAACGCCAAAGGTGGATGTATCGATGGCTTCGGCCGTTAGGCTCGTATCCGTTTCGGCTCCGATCGAAGATTCGCGACGGCTAGATACGATCCTGTAGCGGCAGGCGTGCCGCCTGCTACCGCAGAAGGTGCATTTGATCCCGCGATGGGGACCACATCGTTGATAAGATCAACGTCGAGACTGACTAAGTCGGCTGAGTAAGTCGTGCCTGCTTAATGCGAAGGAGTGGTAATGTTCGCCCAGCGGTTCTAATTCGGGAATGCCTTGCGACAGAGTTCGGCAACGGCGATCCTGTAGCGGCAGGCGTGCCGCCTGCGCAGCCGATATGGCTGCCACCACAGAAGCGGCGATTTCCCCGGGGTCAAATGCCATAGCTGGAGAGCAGCGCGGAATACTCGGTGACGAACGCCGTCAAGTCCGGATGAGAGGCTTCAAATTTTTCAACGGACTGTCTTAGTTTGCCCAAGACCCTCTCCAGACTTTCCGGGTGTTTCTTCTTAGCGACTTCGTGCGCTGAAGCTTCGATGAATTGGCTGATGCTCTGAGCATCCTCCTGGTGTGTTTGCGCGACCTTCGCGATGGCCGGCTTTAGCTTGGCCAGGACCGCCAAAAGCTCCGCCTTCTTCTCGGGTGGAATATGATCCGCGGCTTCAACGGCTGATTTGATCTTCTGGATGCGTTCGTCAGTCATGTCTTAATTATTATCGGTTGTGCGCCTCGGCACAATCTCTCTCGGCGATTGTGACTCCCGGAAAGAGATTGACGCTAAATGAAAATCCCGATTCGATGGCGTGCATGAAAATTAAAACAATCGGGCTCACTCTCGCATTTTGCTTTTTAGGATGGGCATCGTGTTTGGCCGCCGATCCGCTGATGGGCACGTGGAAGCTGAACGAAGCGAAATCGAAGATCACACCGGGAACCATGAAAAACACTCACGTCGTTTACTCGAGCATATTTGGGCAAGTGAAAATCAAGTCGGACGGAATCGACCCAAGCGGTAAGCCGATCCACGTCGAGTGGTCGGGAAAATTCGATGGGAAAGACTACCCCGTCACCGGCGATCCGAATTCTGACACTCGCTCCTACACCAAAGTAAACGAGCGAACCCTGACGACGGCCAATAAGAAAAATGGCAAGGTCACAGTGACAGGTCAGATTATTGTCTCAGCCGATGGCAAAAGCCGGACTGTCACCTTGAATGGGACCACTCCAAAAGGTAGGAACTTCAAGAACGTCGCAGTGTACGACAAGCAGTAAACGAATTTGTTGTAGCCACCGGCCTATGGCCGGTTAAACCTTGGCGCGGCTGTTCACGTTAGAAGAAAGTACGGCCCCAGGGCCGTGGCTACAGTATCGTCTTCGGAGCGGCAACAGATGCAAAGCAACGGCCAGGCTTTCCACTCGATCCACCTTTGTGTCGATTAAAGTGGAACGGTCGCCGCGGCGACTCCTGAACGCGTTGAATGGAAACTTTCTGTAGAGGCAGCCGTGACGGCTGCAATTCTTCAATCCTGCAGGCGGCACGCCTGCCGCTACAGTTGCTGCGTTCAGTGCCGGCGCCGAGTTGACCTAATCCTCGTTGTAGAGGTTCCATCCGTACTCGCTGCTTGCCTGTTGATCATCATCGCCGTGCTCGCCACCCCAGGGGCGATGATACTGTTTCCATTTCACCTTCCATTTGCCGTGCTTGAATTTCGTTACGGGAATCCAGGTCTCTTTCGGGCGAGAAGCTGGCGCCGCATACGCGAGATCTGTATCGGATAACCCGAGCGCATTGAGTGTTTGCATGTCAACGCGCCCCGTCGGCACCAGTCCAGCGCTCAATTGAAATGCACGCAGACCGAAGGCTGTCTGCCGTCCATAGCTTCCATCAATCCGTCCGCGATAATATCCGCGGGTCATCAGTTGATACTGCGCTTCGGCGATCATCCGACGGTTCACGCGTACCGGCACTGATTGGTAAAAACTTGCCGCAGACAATGGATTAGTCGCCGGGATAGCTGGTTGATCGGATGAAGTCGCCCCGACACCTGGTTGCTCGGACAACGGCGGAGGCGAACTCTGAGTAACACGTGAGCTCGCGTCTGGACGAATGCTGGCGGGCTGAGTGGCGGCAGGTTTTGCATTAGATTGGGATGCCGCGGCAACCGAATCCGAGCTCGAGCCGATGGAACGCAAGGTCTCGTCATTGATTTCGCCGGTCACTTTCAACCCGTTGCGAATCTGATAACGCCGAATTGCCGCAGTCGTCTCCGCGCTCTTTTCTCCCGTCACCGAGCCGTAGTACAAACCTTTGTCTTTGAGAGTTTGCTGCAACGATCGAATCGTCTGGTCAGCCAGCACGAAGCCAGCGGCGCACAGAGTGGCGACAAGACAAAGCAGCGGTTTCATACCGTCGAATCAACTTCAATTCGCTATTGGATTCGTATTCGCGTGTGCGAGTGCGCGTTTCGCGACAGTCGGGGTCGGCTGACGAGTTTCCTGAAGAAAACGTTGCCCGAAAAAAAAGACTCTTTCTCCGATGCATTGAAGCAGAACGCGATTGATTAAACGCCCGCAAGAGTGGCAGAAATATGATGATTGTTGTCATTGCTGCCATGGATGTCTCGTCCGAAAATCGAACCATGAATGCGCGCATGATGAATAAAATAGAGTTCGTTTACCGGGTAGCACGATTCGGTTTTTTGCTTGCGCTGGGTCTATTGGCGCTCAGTGCACTCTTTGCGACCGCAGCTCCGGTCAAAACGGACGAACGTTCGAATCCAAACGGAGTCCCGACGCAAGCGACGTCGCTGAAACCGCCGGACAAGGGCCAGATTCCGGTCGCGTTTCTGATTTCCGATGGCGCGGTGGTCATTGATTTCTGCGGGCCGTGGGAGGTTTTCCAGGACGCTATGATTCCAAGTAGCAAAGAAATGCCATTCCGTCTCTACACGGTCGCTGAAACAAAAAAACCGATTCGCACCAGCGGCGGAATGCAGATCGTTCCCGATTACACGATTCAAAACGCCCCGGCGCCGAAGGTGATTGTTATTCCCGCGCAAAGTGCACCGAGGCCGGCCGTATTGGAATGGCTCAGGAAATGTTCAAAAACGACCGATGTCACCATGTCGGTCTGCACCGGCGCATTTGTTCTGGCGAAAACAGGACTGCTGAACGGCAAATCCGCTACCACTTATCACGGTGCGTTTGGCAGTTTCGCGATGGAATTTCCCGATATTCAACTCAAGCGCGGCGCGCGCTTCGTCGAGAATGGAAACCTCGCAACGGCAGGCGGTCTTTCTTCAGGAATAGACCTCGCGCTACGGGTGGTGGAACGCTATTACGGTCGCGACGTCGCCCGGAAGACGGCCTACAACATGGAATATCAGGGAGAGGGCTGGATGAGCCCCGACTCAAATCAGATCTATGCCACGGCACCTGTTTCAACTCCGGAGCACCCGCTGTGCGCTGTATGCGGAATGGACGTCGATCCGAAGATCGCGCCGAAATCTGACCTCAACAGGGTGACGTATTATTTCTGTTCGGAAGACGACAAGAAAACGTTCGATGCAGCGCCTGATAAATTCATGAGCGCAGAAAAGAAGCTCGAACAGTGACGAGTGATGAGTCGGCATTGTCGTCAGAGACGATTTTTTTCCTCTTCTCGCCGATCGAAGCGAAGATGAACGGGAGATGTGGATGAATCAAGGCCCACTTCGCGCAACGCGTCGGATCGTCTTCGTCGCAGCGCCCGGCGTTGAGATTCTCGACCTCGTGGGCCCGCTCCAGGTCTTTGCACGCGCTGCTGAATTCTTTGCTCGAGAAAATCCTGGATCGCCTGCAATTTATTCGGTGGAAGTGGTGACCATTTCTCCGCGTCGATCGTTAATTGCCAACTGCGGTCTGCGCATCACCGCGGATAGGACCTTTCGCGAAATGCGTGGAAAGATCGATACGCTGCTCGTGGCCGGCGGAGAGGCGATCGAGAAGAATGAAATTAGTCCGGAAGCGGTGCGCTGGTTGAAACGACTCTCCCGGCGAATCCGGCGAGTGGGCTCAGTCTGCACTGGGGCAATGCTCCTAGCTCGCGCCGGCCTGCTCGACGGGCGTCGTGCCACAACTCATTGGAACTGGTGTCAGACCTTGATTAAGCGCGCCCCGCGTGCGGAGATCGATCCCGATCCAATATTTGTGCGGGATGAAAATGTTTACACGTCCGCAGGTGTGACGGCTGGAATGGATTTGGCCCTGGCTTTGGTCGAAGAAGATCACGGTTCGCGCCTCGCTCTGCAGGTTGCGCGCAATCTTGTGCTTTATTTGCGGCGGCCCGGCGGTCAATCGCAGTTCAGCGCCGCGTTATCGCTGCAACTGACCGATCGAAAACCGTTGCGCGAACTGGAAGCATGGGTGCTCGATAACCTGCGTAAACCGCTCACCGTGCCGCTGCTGGCACAGCGCGTGGCCATGAGTCCGCGCAATTTCGCGCGGGTCTTCACCAAAGAAATGAAGACCACGCCTGCGAAATTTGTAGAGCGTCTGCGCGTCGAAGCAGCTCGCCGGCGATTGGAAGAAAGTCAGAACAGCATGGAAACCATCGCAGACGAATGCGGTTTCGGGAAGGTCAACTCCATGCGCAATGTCTTTCAGCGGACCTTAAAAATCGCACCCGGCCAATACCGTCGCCACTTTCGTCACGTGAAGCACTCCTCTCAGAAAAGGTAATCAGGATGCAAAGGATGCGGAGCAACGCGTTGAATCGAGAGTTTCTGGAGACGCAGCCCCGAAAGCTTTCGGGGCTGCAATTCTCCAAGACGCGCACGCGACACGCCTGCCGCTACAGGATCGTCTTACGCCACAGCGAATCTTCGATCGGAGCTGTTAGGGCTACGAAGCAACCGCCAGCTCTTAAAGCAGGAACGCAGGAAATCCGAAGTGCACGGCGCGCGGCTGCGGTAATTCCGCTATATGGTTTGACATCTGCAGCAGATCGCGTGAAATGGGAAATGGCGCGGCCCTCCGGGGTGGACGTACCGATGCGATTCAGCTCCTGGTTTAATCGCGGAAGACACAAACAACACAAATCTCGATAACAATATCGTGTCAAAAGCTATGACGAAGCATCACTTCTCTTTATTTCGATTACTTGGAACAGTGTTGGTTTTTCAAGTCGTTTCATCGATAAGTGCTTTTGCAGAGATCAAGCGAGATTACGGAACCTATCCTGTGCCTCCAGCTCCTCCTCTGCCTCCTGCTGGAGGAACGATTGTTGATCCTACGTTTGAGACCACAATTATGCGGCTCACAGATGCCAACGATGGCCCTGACTGCGTGAATGCCTATTCGTACTGGCCGACATTTAATATCAATAACACGCGCCTTTTGGTTTACAGTGGCATCGCTCCCCTGCTTTATCGATTTGATCCGGTCAATTTCGCAATCATCGATAAAGCTGTGTGGGATACTCCTACTCCGATAGGAGGAACGGTTGGTTGGGAAGATGCGATCTGGAGTGGGTCCGATCCCGATACTATTTATGCTCACGATAGCATTGGAATGCATTTATGGGCTTACAATGCAGCTACACAGACCTACACCCTGATCGTTGATTTTACCTCCCAGTACAATCCTGGTGATTACCTGTGGCAGATGAGTAAAAGCATCAACACTGATAATGTGTTCGCCTTTACTCGCCGCGATAGGAGATACAACATCGTGGGTTATCTGGTTTGGAAACGGGATGCCAATCAAGTGGTTTATAGCGTGAATACGACTCAGCTGGATGAAGTTCAGGTTGATAAATCAGGAAGATACCTGGTTGTAAAAACAGGCCAACAGGGAGCTGGAGCTATCGAGGTTCAAGTAGTGGATTTGAGAACCCTAGCGGTTGAAAATCTTACAGACGACGGCCCTGATTATGCGCCGGGGCATTCTGATAATGGAAACAAGATCGTCGTCGGGGCTGACAATTGGAACAACCAGGTTACTTATCGGACTCTGGCAAATCCACATTCGTTTTACCCGCTCATCAATTATGGCAGCGACTGGACCCAGGCCTACCATATCTCCATGTTAGCTAATAATGAAAAATGGGTCTTACTTAGCAGTTATTCAGCAACTGATGGGACACCGGCCGGCCCATTCCATGATGAAATTTATCAGGTAGCTACAAACGGGAGTGGATCGGTGCGCCGGCTGGCGCATCATTTCTCAATTTATGGCGGCGATTACTATGCAAGTCCGCGCGCCGACATTAGTCGCGACGGCCATCTGATTGCATTTACAAGTAACTGGGGAGTTGAGGGTGGTCGCAACGATGTGTTTGTTCTGAAAATCCCTTAATTCCGACGGATTTCAGGGTGTTGTGTTACGGCGCTGCTCACGCTCGTCAGAATACCGCATCACCACATTCGCAATTTGTAGCGGCAGGCGTGTCGCCTGCGTTCAATTTGTAGCGGCAGGCGTGTCGCCTGCGTTCCCGCTGTAGCCACGGCGCTGTGCGCCGTCCACGGTACGCAACTTCTCGGTGGTAGGTACGAACGGCTCGCAGCCAGACCTGACTCGGAGTTTCCTTTCGTGTCGCGCCTGTGACGTGCTGGGCTTAGCTGCCGACGGAAAGTTGGAGTTTGAGAGTTCGAATTCGGAAGGGGAAACGCCCAACTGCGAAAGCATTCGCGAGCAGGCAGTCCAACGCCGATTGATCGAGGCCGCGGTCAGCGACCCGCGGTCACGGCGGGGACGCCGCACAGCGGCGTGGCTACAGGTCCTGATTCCCTGATTAGAGAACGCGTGGAAAACGGATATGCAGCTTAATGCACAGGTAGAGAACCAGGATCGCTCCAATTGTGGAAAAAATAAGGCCGGCGGGATGAAATCGTCCCGTTGTCGGGTGCGAAAACATGTGGGTAACGGCGCCTCCGATGATCGATCCGATGATGCCGAGCACGATTGTCCAGAAAATCGTCATGTGCACGTGCATCACCGATTTCGCGATGATCCCCGCGATCAATCCAACAATAATGTACCAGATTAAGTGAAGCATAGTTTTTCCTCCGTCGTTCGTCTGCAGAAAGTGGCCGAATATGGTCAAGGCTTTCAGAATTAACCAGACTTTTCGCGATTTGAGACAAGAATTCCCGAGGAATAGTCGATTCGGCCGGGAATCGGCCAAGGAGGAAGGATGAATGTCGTGTCATCGATTCAGTCTTGTCCTTCGCCATCGCTCAGGATCGCCGCGACATGGGGAGAGTTGTGATTCGCGTCGTTACTCATAAAATCCGTCTGCCATTAACACCCTCATGCTGATGCGAAACGTCGCTCTCGTTTTCTTTTGCGCCATCTCTGCGGTGGAAGGCCAGGCCCAGCAGCCCGCTTCCACGCCGTCGGTTGTGTACGCGGTCCATAATGCTGATGCGATCAAGGATTACGAGGTAAACCCCCGCGTGGTGCGCGAAATGGTGAATCGGCTCGTGCTCGCTGTGACTGGGCAATCTGACGTGGGAAGGGCGTGGGCGTCGCTGGTCTCGCCAAAGGACAGAGTTGGAATCAAGATCTGCGCAGCGGGCGGGGAGCTTTTCACAACGCACCACGCTATTGTGAACGCGATTGTCGACGGCTTGGCTGCGGCGGGTCATCCTCGCAGCAGCATCATCGTTTGGGACCGCTCGCTTGGTGGAATAAAGGAGGCGGGTTATCGCCCCAGCAGCGATGGTTACCAGCTAAAATCGATCGCGCCGCACGAGGGGTACGATGCCAAAGCCGTCCTCTCTGCTCCTCTGGCGGGAAAACTCGTATGGGGCGATTTCGAGTACGTCTACAACACGGGGGAAATGCCGCTTGTCGCCGACGCCGAAGCCACCAGCAACGTGAGTCACTTTTCGAAGATCATCGCCAACGACGTTGACAAAGTTATCAACGTCCCGGTGATGAGTGTAAGTGAAAGGAATGGTATCGCCGGTTGCATTTACAACATGACCATCCCTAACATTGATAACTGGCGCCGGTTCGCGCAGGGCTCGCGATTTGGCGCGGAAAGTCTCGCCGAAATTTATGCCAACCAGCTCATCGCGAAGAAGGTTGTCTTTAATTTGATGGACGGCCTCCTCGGGCAATATGCGGGCGGTCCACAGCCGCAGCCGAATTACGCTCTGCACCACGCGACTTTGTATGCGAGCAGGGACCCGGTTGCTTTGGACGCGATCGCTTTGAAACGATTGGAAGAATGGCGAAAGCGCGGGAGCCTCCGCCCCGTAGGTTCAGTCGCAGCCTACATCGATTTTGCCAGCCAGTTGGGCCTCGGTAACTCGGCTACGAACCGGATCGAGGTAAGAAACATTGGGCGATGAAATTTCACGTTGTAGCCGGAAGCGGTGATTCCGGCCATGGATTCCGATCCTTGGAAACAAAAATTTTGCGCTCAGTGTCGCGTTCGTTTTACCTTTCGATCCGATTTTTGCCGGCGTTGTTACGCGACCCAATTGCGCTGGCGTATCTGCTCGCGCGGACAAGTGACACCGTTGCGGATACTTCGCAAATCCCGCTGATGGTGCGAATAGAAACTTTGAAGCTCCTCTCGGATGCAATTCAAGGCGCAGCTTCGCGCGATGTCATCGCTGACCTGACCGCGTCATTTGTTTCGCTTCAAGAAAACAGCAGCGAACGACAGCTCCTCGAAGCCTTACCCGATTGCCTTTTGTGGCTCAATCAGATGGAGCATGCAAACCGCAATGATATTCGCGTCGTGCTCGAACAAATTACGCGCGGGCAGATGCTCGATCTCGAGCGCTTTGGCCAGCCGACAGAAGTTCGCGCGCTCGGCACCGCTGCCGATCTCGATGAATATACGTATCTAGTGGCCGGTTGTGTCGGTGAATTCTGGACCCGAGTCTGCTTCCGCCACGTTCGCAATTTCGCAAGCCGCACCGAGGATGAGATGCTTGCTCTCGGCAGACGGTACGGCATGGCGCTTCAGTTGATCAATGTGTTGCGCGATGCCAGGTCAGATCTTCGAGCAGGCAGATGTTACTTTCCCGAATACGAATTAAACGTCGCGCATCTGACGTCGAAGCAAATCCTCTCCGAACCGGAGCGCTTCCAGCCGATATATCGAACGTGGCTTGAGAAAGCAAAAGCCGGCCTTGAATCCGGAATGGAATACTCACGCGCGATTGAGAATCGTCGCGTACGCGTTGCGACAGTTCTACCGGCACTGATCGGCGCGCGCACGCTCGCGCTTTTGCAAGTTGCCGACACCGCGGCCTTGGAGCGGACCGTGAAAGTCCCGCGCAGAGAAGTGCGCGCGATGATCGTGCGTTTGGCGCTCGCCTGCGGCTCGCGCCGCCAGATCGAGTCCATTTGGAATTGCGCAAACCGCGGGTAGCGCACGCGTCTCGCGTGCTGGCGAGCGCGTCCCGCGATCGCGCACTTTCGACGCTACGTTGCAAACGACTCCTAAACAAAGAATGTTCTGGCGCGACGTCGAAACCCAAGGGCGAGACGCGTGCTCTACCTTAAATACCGCGGACGCGTACCAATATGGCGGTGTACTTACAGAAAATAATTTCGCTGTCGTTCGCTGATCGGTCGGTCGAGGCGCTCGAGCACCTGAAGCATGTCTTCCCAGACCTTGCGTTTTTCCGAAGGTGCCTGGTTTCGGAGCAAGTACGCAGGATGATATGTGATCATTAGGGGAATACCGTTGTATGTGTGCCAGCGGCCGCGCAGTTCGCGCATTGTGCCGCGCATTCCAAGCAGACCTTCAACAGCAACCGCGCCGAGCGCGACCAACACGCTTGGCTGAATAATATTGATTTGTTCCACCAAATACGGGTGGCACGTCTGCATTTCAGCCGGGGTGGGCGGCCGATTCCCAAAACTGCCCGGCGGTGTGTCCGGCCGGCATTTAAGGATGTTCGCGATGTAAACGTCTTCTCGCGCGAAATTCATCGCCTTAATAATTTTTGTCAGCAATTGTCCGGCGCGTCCGACGAATGGTTCGCCCTGCTGATCTTCGTCAACACCGGGCGCTTCACCGATGAACATCA
>WNFR01008885.1_pt1 | contig 10156 bp, 7 predicted proteins | sample 5400221 | NCBI WGS metagenome assembly WNFR01 (sample SAMN13153357, study PRJNA577476) | soil metagenome | isolation source: 40 cm soil under Madrone tree | place: USA:California | collected 2016-06-14 | reverse complement strand
GGGGGGCCGCGAAAGACCGTCATTCACCACGGAGGCACTGCCGAGCCAATCGCCCAGATCCTCCCGGGGATCACCGAGGAAGAAGCCAACCGCCAGCGACAGGGCGCTGAACAGCTGCTGGCTGTTTCCGAAATCTCTCTCAAAGAGCTTTCCGGTCGCACTCTGAAACCGAGACAGCAAGACGAGATTGTTCAGATTCGCCAATACATGGACGGCGCTCGATCGGCGCTACGGGAAAGCGATATTCAGCGAGCGCACACACTGGCGCTGAAGGCTTACTTACTGTCGGACGACCTGGTGAAGCACTGACTTCGCTATGCCGTATTATTTTGGTTTGGCTGACCGCAACGCGTTTACCTTCGCCAGCAGATCGCGAGACGGAGCCTGTAAGGGCCCGGGAATTTTCACCGCTTCTTCGAGCACCGCGCGAGCGTCGGCTACCTTGTTGGCTTTTCCGTAGGCATATCCCAGGCGATAGAGCGCTGTGGCATAAGAGGCGTCATCCTGGCCCTTAAGCAAAGACGCAGCGCTCTTGAGTTCGATGATCCCGGCGGGTGTCTTTTCCTGTCGTACATAGGCCCAACCGAGGCTCGAATGAGCGACGCCGCCGGAGACCTTTCGTGATTTGTCGGCGTCGGGATCGTTGGCCTTTGCCAGTTCGATGACCTTCTGTGAATAATTAATCGCTTTCGTCCAGCCGGCGGGTCGCGCGTCTTCGACATACGCGTTCGCCAGCATCAACATGGTGGGCATGCTGTTGGGATTCGACGCCAGCACCTTTTCTCCATAGGAGAAAAGACGCGCCGAGTCGTTCAGTTGGCCGAGGGTATAAAGGGCATATTGAGTGACCGGTTCCTCAAACCGGGAGGCCGGAAACGCAGGAGCGAAGCGCTCGATATAAGTCATACGCGCCTTCGCATCTTTCTCGTCGGCGATGGTATTGAAGGCGGTCGTTTCCAGGAATTCGTAGGAACTCTTGTTGCTCTCCCTGGCTTCTGCGACGCGGGATGCGAACTGTTCGTCAGTCAGGCCCGCGGGCTTCGGAGCCTGACCTGCTGAAGTGTAGGCCTTCCCACCGCGCGTCGCGTAGTCCATCACCTTTGCGTTCGACTTCATCTGCGACGCAATATTGGCCTGCGACACCAGGATGTCGAGATTGGTGGGCGCACTCGCCAGCGCTTTGTCGCCAAAGCTTAATGCCTTTTCCAGGTTGCCGTCCGTCTGATAGGACTGCGCGAGTTGCCAGTTGCCATACGCGACGGCCGCCGGATTGGCTGAAAACTTTTGTACGAAGTCCTCGTACATCGCGACCTTCTTCTTGTCATCCTGCTCGTTCGAGATGGCGGTCAGAGCCTGATCTTCTGGTGTTCCAGCCGGGATCACGAGCTTATCTAGCTGGGCGAATGCGGAAAGGGAAAGAACGAGAATAACGATGGCTGCGCGAGGCATGGCGACCTCCAGAAGACGGAAAGATTTTCAGCGCGCATCGTAACGCCGAAATGGGCGCTGTGCAAGAGCGCATTGCGAATGGCAAGGGGACAGGCGGCAGCTCAGCTGCGGCCGTTCTTTTTCTGGGCCACCACCAGGCCGCGTGGCGTTCGAAGCAGCACGACTGAAATCAGTCCTTCGCGCTCCAGTTTCAGCGCCGCCTCACGGACGATCTTCAGGTGAGAGCTGGCATCGTGCATCAGGATCAGCCCATAGGGATTGATTTGTGGCAGGAACCGGCGGATCTCCTGTTCGCGGATCGGTACGTCGCTGTCGCTGAAGAACAGGTCGATCGTGCCTTCAACTTTCATTGCCAGGCTTGACTCGTTTCGCAACTCGATCCACTCGGCGAGGCCGGACGCGGCAATGCGCGCCTGTGCGTTTTCGTAAACTTTGGGGTCGAATTCGCAGGTGATGATTCGTCCGCGGCCGTTTGCTTTGAGTCCCTCGGCGATCCAGAGCGTGCTGATACCGCTGAATGTTCCGGTTTCTACCACGAGTTCCGGCTTGATGGTCGTCACTACGGTACGCAGAAACTCCAACACCTCGACCTCGGCGGTCATGGAATCGAACATGCTCCACCATTCCGGGTGTGGACACTCAGGCGTGGCGCGGTGATATTCCGGTTGGAGATGGTCTCCGCGTTCGATCTGCCGCAGGATGCGGTGTTCCTGCTTTTCTTTTTTGAAGAGGCGCCGCAGGTCGAGAGCCATGGACGGAAGTGTATCGGAAAACTAAATATCGTAGAGACGGGACGTGGCCCGTCTCCTTTGCGATTGGATGCCGCTGCCATCGGAGAAGCGGCAAGCGCGTCTCTACGGATTTGTTCATTAACCACTGACTACTGCACTACCAAACCCGGCAGGCGTTCTCCCGCACCATAGTTTGTCCGGTCTTGCATCCCCACGCTTGCTGAAATTCCGGCATGTTCTGGACGACACCATTGACGCGATATTTCCCCGGGGAATGCGGGTCGGTGTTGACCAATGTGCGAGAAAGTTCGGGACGCCGTTTCTCGCACCATACTCGTCCGAAGCCGAGGAAGAAGCGTTGCTCGGGAGTGTAACCGTCGATCTTCTGAGCGGCTTGGCCGGATTTGTCGGCGGCAATCATTTCGCGGAGCGCCATCAGGGCAATACGCGCGCCGCCGTTGTCGGCAGTGTTTTCGCCTAGAGTGAGCTTGCCGTTCAGTTTCAGATCATCCACCGCGATGAAGTTTCCGTATTCGTCGGCGACACAGCTGGCGCGCTTCTCGAACTCTTTACCGTCCTGCTCGGTCCACCAGTCGCGTAGATTGCCTTGCGGATCAAACTTGCGGCCCTGATCGTCGAATCCGTGAGTCAGTTCATGGCCGATTACGACGCCGATCCCTCCCATGTTGACGGCATCGTCCATCGTCTTGTCGAAAAATGGCGGCTGCAAAATGCCCGCCGGGAAAACGATTTCGTTGTATGAGCCGCTGTAATAGGCGTTCACAGTGGGCGGAGTCATTCCCCACTCCTTGCGGTCGAGCGGCTTGCTAATTTTCGCGATTCGGCGCCGCACTTCAAATTCGTTGGCCCGCAGAATGTTTCCCATCAGATCGCCGCGTTCTACTTTTAACGAATTGTAGTCGCGCCAGACTTCGGGATATCCGATCTTGTTGCGGATCGCTTGTAGCTTAATCTTGGCCTGCTTTTTGGTCTCGTCCGTCATCCACGGTAAGCCGGCGATATCCTGATCGAGCGATTTCTCCAGGGCATCCACCATCTTCAGCATGCGCTCCTTGCTGTCCGCTCCGAACGCCACTTCGACATACTTTTGCCCTAACGCTTCGCCCAGGCTGCCGTCGGTCTCGTCGACGCACCGCTTCCATCGATCCTGATTTTGCGCCTGGCCGGTGAGGTATTGACGCATTTTGAAATTGTCGTCGACCCACGGCTTCGACAACCAGGGCGCTGCGGAATCGAGCAGGTGCCAGCTCATGTAAGTCTTCAGCGCATCGAGTGGTTCCGTGTCCAGCACGTTATTCACGTCTTTGAAGAAGTCCGGGTTCACGACGTTCAGTTCGGTGAATGAGGGCGTGCCAATGTCGGTGAAATAGCGGCTCAAATAAAAATTAGGAGCCATCGTCACCGCCTGCTCGCGCGGCATTTTGTGATCGCGGTTCTTGGGATCGCGGCGGAGCGTGCGGTCCATCGAAGCCTTGGCGAGAGCAGTTTCGATTCTCAGCACGGTCTTGGCGGAGTCACCCGCTTGCTGCGTAGACTGTCCGGCAAGGGTGAAGAGCTGCGTTGCATATTCGACCAGATGCTGACGCATCTCGACCATTTTGGGATCGTCTTTGATGTAGTAGTTGCGATCGGGGAGAGTCAGTCCGCCCTGATCGAGATTACCGACTACCATGTCGGCATTGTGCAGATCCGGACCAGAGTAGAAAGCGAACAGCCCGCGTGTTCCCTGTAGATGGAGTTGGGCAATTGTGTCGATGAGTGCTGTCTTGTCCTTCACGGCGGCGATGCGTTCGAGTTCCGGCTTGATGGGGTCGTTGCCTCTCGCATCCGCGGCTTTCTCGTCCATGCAGGAACTGTAGAAGTCGCCGATCTTCTGGGTGATCGCCTCTCGTGCGGGCGTGGCGACGGCGGCCTTGTCCAAAATGTCGCGCATCGTGAACTGGTTGCGCTCGTCCAGTTCAATAAAGCTGACCCATGAAGATTGGTCGGCAGGGATCTCAGTGTTCTTGAGCCAATTGCCGCATGCATACTGGTAAAAATCGGTGCAGGGATCGACGGTCTTATCGATGTTATCGATGCTGAATCGCTGGGAAGCCGCGCTCTTTGGGGCCACGGCGGGCGCACTCTGGGCAGCACTAATAGAAAAAGCAATCACAACGAGAAGAAAAAGCTGAAACGGACGCATTGGGACCTCACAAATAAAGTAGCGAGCAGGATCACAGCATGGAATCTTTAACCACAGTAAGGACGTTCATTCGCTCGTAAAGTAATCCACTGTCACCGGATTTTCGAACAGCGAGTAGTCGCGCGTTACCACCGTGATGCCGCTTTCGGTCACGAAGTAGCGCTCGCGGTCCGCTTCCTGGTCGTAGCCAATGGTTGTGCCTTCGGGAATATGGACATCGCGATCGAGAATCGCCTTGCGGACCTTGCAACGGCGTCCTACGTTAGCGTGTGAAAACAGAATGCTGGATTCGACTTCGCTGAAGGAATTCACTCGCACATCGGGCGACAGAACACTGCTCTGCACCGCGCCGCCCGAGATAATGCACCCTTGAGACACCAGAGAATCGACGGCGCGGCCCATGCGTCCCTGTTCCGCGAAGACAAACTTCGCCGGAGGATACTGGCGCTGATAGGTCCGGATCGGCCAATGCTCGTCATACAGATTGAATACCGGGGACACAGACACCAGGTCCATGTTCGCCTCGTAGAAAGCTTCCAGCGTCCCCACGTCACGCCAGTACTGTGCTTCTTTTTTATTTTCGTCCACAAAGTTGAAAGAAAACACGCGGTAGTCGGCGAGCATTTTTGGCAGGATGTTCTTGCCGAAATCGTGGCTTGACTCCGGATCCTCCGCATCCTTCAACAGCACCGGGATGAGCACGTCGGTATTGAAAATGTAAACGCCCATCGACGCCGAAATCTTGGTTGGATCGTACGGCGATCGAAGATCGGTATGCTTCGGTTTTTCCTGGAAGCCGACGATGCGGCTGTCGCGGTCGATATCTACGACGCCGAAATGGCGGCATTCCGCGGGGTCCATCAGGATAGTCGCGACCGTCACGTCGGCGGCAGCGTCGTTATGCTGCTTCAGCATGAGGCCGTAGTCCATCTTGTAGATATGGTCGCCGGAAAGGATCAGCACGTGCTTGGGCTGCTCGGAGCCGATCGAGTAAATGTTCTGATAGACCGCGTCGGCGGTTCCCATGTACCAGTTATCGCTCACTCGTTTCATGGGCGGCAGAATCTCGACGAATTCGCCGATCTCGCGGCCGAAAATGTTCCAGCCCTCGCGGATGTGGCGGTTAAGAGACAGCGCCTTGTATTGCGTAAGAATATAAACGCGGTGCAAGCCGGAGTTGAGGCAGTTGGAAAGTGTGATGTCGATGATGCGGTAGATTCCGCCGAAGGTCACCGCAGGTTTGGCCCGATCTCGGGTCAGAGGATAAAGACGTTCGCCAGCGCCTCCGGCGAGCAGCACTCCGAGGGTATCTTTCATTGCATCCACAAGTGCATCCGGGTTTGCGAGCGTGGCCGCCTTAGTATTCGAGGCGGCACCTCAACGCGAAAATACTAGCATAGCTGCAGGGTTCCTGCGGCTATCCGGGAGGGAAGAAAAAAGGGCGGCACCGTCGACGGTGCCGCCGTCAGACTTTAGAAATCAGCGGTACGCGGGCGAGGGCGCCCGCGCCACACTTGCTAGCAGTGGACGACTTTGTCGCTCTTGATGCCGCGCGTGGCGTAGCGCGAATCAACCACCAGTTGCGCCTCATTGACGATCTTTTTGTAGTCGTAGTCGGTGTGATCGGTGACGATCAGTACGCAATCATACTGTCCGAGATTATCGAGTGAAGACCGGGTCATCTGGAGATCGTACTTGCGCCCGCGACCTACGAACGGGAAATAGGGATCGTTATAGCTGACGTGAGCGCCTTCTTTTTGCAGCAACTCGATGATGGTCAATGCCGGAGATTCCCGCAGATCGTCAATGTCGCGCTTGTATGCAACACCGAGCACGAGGATCTTGGAGCCGTTGATCGCTTTCTTCTGTCGATTGAGCGCGGAGATGGTGGCGGCAATTACGTTGTAGGGCATCGCCAGGTTGACTTCGCCGGCCAACTCGATGAAGCGGGTATGGAAGTCGAACTCTTTCGCTTTCCACGAAAGGTAGAACGGGTCCACCGGGATGCAGTGTCCGCCCAGGCCCGGCCCCGGGTAAAAGGGATGGAAGCCGAACGGCTTGGTGGCGGCTGCGTCGATGATTTCCCAGATGTTCAGGTTCATGCGCAGACACAGCATCTTGAGTTCGTTTACGAGCGCGATGTTCACGCAGCGATAAATGTTTTCCAGCAGCTTGGTCATCTCCGCCGCTGCTGGTGAGGACACCGGAACTGTGCGCCGGAAAATCGAACCGTATAACGCAGCTGCGATTTCGCTGGCTTGATTGTCGAGACCGCCGATCACTTTAGGGATATCGTGCCGGGCAACGGAAGTGTTACCGGGATCTTCGCGTTCGGGCGAGAATGCGACCCAGAATTCCTGGTCGCTCGCCGCGCCGGTGCGCGAGGCTTTCAGTCCAGCGCGATTCTCGTTCTCGAGGATCGGAATCATTACTTCTTCAGTAGTTCCCGGATAAGTCGTGCTCTCAAGAATGACGATCTGGCCGGCGCGCAGATACGGCGCCACGGCGTGCGTAGTGTTGGTGATGTAGCTCAGGTCGGGCTCGTGATATTCGTTCAGCGGAGTGGGTACGCAAATAATGATTGCATCCATCTCGGTGATGCGGGCGTAGTCCGCGGTGGCGCTGAAGCCGCTGGCTTTTGCGGATTGGATCTCTTCCGGCGAAATGCGAAAGATGTAGGAGCCGCCCTCGGCGAGCGTATCGACTTTTTTCTTGTCGATGTCGAAACCGGTTACGGGAAATTTCTGTTCGCTGTAGAGTAGTGCGAGCGGCAGTCCAACGTAGCCCAGACCAATGATTCCGACACGAGCCTTGCGGGCTTCTATGCGGCTTTTCAGGTCAGTCATGAGGGAAGAAGAGATCAGTTGAGTGGTCATAAGTCCAAGCAGAATTCTAGCATCGAACATCGTGGTTCCAGCTGTGGAACATGCGCTTTTTGCGGGATTTTAACGATATGGCCCAAACGTGTGGTTACTCGCGTACTCGAATTCGACCGATTCCGGATTTCCTTAGTAACATTCGAGTCGCATGCGAATCCGTGTAGCGCTGGTCCTGCTGATTGTTCTTGTCGTTTTGGCCAGTCAGGCCGGACGTTTCCTGGTGGTCGACGCTCCGCAACCTTCCGACGCGATTGTAGTCCTGGCGGGAGAGACCTCGGTGCGGCCCGCTCGCGCCGTCGAATTGCTACGCCAGGGCATGGCGCCGCGGGTTTTTCTGGACGTGGAGGCCCAAGACGTAATTTACGATCAGCTCATTACGGAATTAGCAGAACGGTATGCCAGTTCCCTTCCGGAAAAAAACCGCATTGCCGTGTGCCCAATCATCAGTCTTTCCACTTTTGCAGAGACCGACGACGTCGGCCGTTGCCTTCAGGCGCTGGGAGCGCATCGTGTGTTGATTGTTACCTCTGCGTCTCACACCGGACGGGCCTTGCGCATTTTCCGTTACCGCCTTCCGCAATATCAGTTCAGCGCGGCAGCCGCACAAGATCCGCTTCATTTTGGCGTCTCCTGGTGGACGAATCGGGAATGGGCGAAAACCACTTTCGATGAGTGGCTGAAACTGCTGTGGTTTGAAATGGTGGATCGGTGGAGAGGCAGGTGACAGGTGGCAGGTCTCAGGAAGTGCTTCATTGAGGCGCAGTCTGGGGGCAAACGGGCCATCGTAATTAGTTGGCAAATTCGGTTGACAGCACTCTTTCATCCGTCCCCACCTGACACCTGCTCCTCTGTGTTAGCTTAAAATCTCTTATTCAAACGGAGGATTCATGGCGCAAGTCAAGATCACAGTACGCCCCAACGGGCCTTATCGCGTGGAAGACCCCGACCAACTGGTCGAATTGGTTGATGCCAATGGTAATAAGTACGACCTCACCGGGAAGCCTGCCTACTCTCTCTGCCGTTGCGGCGCTTCGGTCAACAAGCCCTTCTGTGACGGAACTCACAGCAAGATTGGATTCCAGGCTGCCGAGGCCGCAGTCAAAGCAGAGCAGACATAGCTGATAGGTAGAGAGGCGGCTTGCCGCGTCTTCTCTGTTGTGCGGGACTGTACTTTCGGCGCAGAAGGAGACGAGGCAAGCCTCGTCTCTACCGAAGCTCAGTGGTAAACTCGCGGCCGGAGGGCTTGTGGCTGACCAACGGGACCGAGCACTGGGGATGGGCACCGGCATCACGCGGCGTGATTTTCTGAATGGAGTTGCTCTCACCGCAGGAGCGGCTTTGATCCCGCCGGAAATGTGGGCTGCCGCAGCCGCGGACCTTGAGCCCCAAAGTTCGCCCGGTTACTATCCCCCCTCGAAGACCGGACTGCGCGGCTCGCATCCCGGCTCATTCGAAAACATGCATAGGGTCCGAGACGGAGCGTTCTGGGAGAACGCCCCGAAGCCCGAGGACACCGGAGAATCTTACGATCTGATCGTTGTCGGCGGCGGCATCAGCGGGCTGGCGGCTGCCCACTATTTCCGCAAGAACGCTGGCGACAAAGCGCGCATCCTGATCCTCGACAATCACGACGATTTCGGCGGACACGCAAAGCGCAACGAGTTCCGCGCCGGTAACCGCACCATCCTCGGCTTTGGCGGTACGTATTCCATTGAGAGCCCTGCTCCCTACAGTGTGGTCGCGAAGGGGCTCATTGAGGAACTCGGGATTGATGTGCCGTCCTATCCCAAATACGTCAGTAAAGATCTTTATCGTTCCTTCGGAATGAAGCCGCATATTTTTTTCGACAAAGAAACTTTCGGCGCTGACAAACTTGTCGTCAATCCGGCGCGTGTCGGTGGCGATGAGAGCGGAATAAACGCGGTCGGAGGCGAAGCAGAAATGCGCGCGTTTCTGAAAGACGCCCCACTTTCGGATCGCGCGAAGCAGGATTTCCAGCGGCTGTATATGGAGAAGAAAGACTACTTGCCGGGATTGAATTCCGACGAAAAGAAAGCCCGTCTCGCGCGCATGAGTTATGCGAAATATCTCACCGAAAACGTGGGCGTGGGGGACGAGATCGTCAAATTGCTACAGTCCGTGCCGCATCCGCTGTTCGGCGTTGGGATTGACGGTGTTCCAGCCCAGGATGCGTGGGGACTTGAGATGCCGGGCTTCGCCGGCCTCAACCTCGATCCTGCGCCCGGCAAGGGCATGAATCGTGACGCAATCCGGAGCGCGGAGGCGGACAAATATTTTTTCCACTTTCCAGACGGCAACTCTTCGATCGCTCGTCTGCTGGTGCGTAAATTGAATCCAGCGGCAATTCCCGGGAATTCCGCCACGGATGTCGTTCTGGCCAAAGCCGATTATTCCAAGCTCGACGAAGCATCGTCTTCGGTTCGAATTCGACTCAACAGTACGGTTGTGAAGGTCAAGCACAACGGAGATCCGGCCAGTTCGAAAGAAGTCGAAGTCACCTATGCCATCGGAAAGGATCTTAAAACGGTGCGCGCTGCTAACTGCATCCTCGCCTGCTGGCATGTGGTGATTCCTTACATCGCTCCGGAACTGCCCGACTCGCAGAAAGAAGCGCTCGCATCGGCGCAGAAGGTTCCGCTGCTCTATAACAATGTACTGCTGCGCAACTGGAATTCATTCCAGAAGCTGAACGTGAATTCCGCGTACTGTCCTTCGATGTATCACGCTTACGTGAATCTTGATTTGCCGGTCTCGATGGGGGGCTATGAATGTTCGAAAAAGCCGGACGAACCCATTGTCGTGCACATGATGAAGGCGGCTTGCAAACCAGGGCGTCCCGCGCGGGAGCAGCACAAACTGGGACGCATCCA
>WNFR01027054.1_pt1 | contig 10158 bp, 9 predicted proteins | sample 5400221 | NCBI WGS metagenome assembly WNFR01 (sample SAMN13153357, study PRJNA577476) | soil metagenome | isolation source: 40 cm soil under Madrone tree | place: USA:California | collected 2016-06-14 | reverse complement strand
GCGGGATTGTAATCGCCGAACAACACGTCCGCGACGGCGACTCCAGTTTCCTGTCCAAGGTAAAAGCCTTCGAGAATGGCGGGGACTTTCTCGGCAATATAGTTGACCGATAGCGGGCCTCCGTTAATCAGCAACACGATTATCGGCTTCCCGGTCTCGACCACCGCTTTAACAAGATCGTTCTGCCGGCCGACGAGATCAAGACTGTCGCGATCGCCCAGGTGGTTGTCGGCCCAAGCTTCTTTGTTGCTGTCTTCGTTGCCGCCCAATACCAGCACCGCAAGGTCCGCCGCTTTTGCCGTCTCGACAGCTTGCGCGATCAATTTGCTGTCCTCCGCCGAATCACTCAAGTGTGAAGTGTCAGCGAACCAGTCGCCGCCTTCTTTTGTGATAATGCATCCGACCGCATGCGTAATCTTTATCTTGCTGCCTACTTTGTCGTTGATTCCCTGGAGCACGCTGATCCCGCGGCCAGGATTGTCGCTGTATCCACCGAGATGCACGCGCTCGGCGTTTGGCCCAATGACTGCGACGGACTTCAGCCCGTTCCGATCAAGCGGCAACAGGTTATTTTCATTCTTGAGCAGGACAATAGATCGACGTGCAGCCTCGGCAGCCAGGTCATGATGGGCCTGTGAGTTGGTAACTTTGACCGCGCGTTCCGGATCGACATAAGGATTCTCGAATAGACCAAGGAGAAACTTGGCTCGGAGATTCCGCGCGACGGCCCGGTTGATCGTCGCTTCTGCAACCCTACCCTCTTTCACAAGTTGGACGAGCACCGGGAAACAATCAGGGTCGGGCAATTCGATATCAACTCCGGCTTCGAGCGCCAGCCTCGCGGCCTCTGTCTTATTGGCCGCGACGTGATGGAGGCTCGCCAGTTGCGAAATCCCGTCATAATCGGAAACGATGTAACCTTTGAATCCCCATTCCTCCCGCAGCACTTTTTCAAGTAGCCATTTGTTGGCATGAGACGGCAGGCCATCGATCTCGTTGTAAGAAGCCATCACGCTCATTACGCCGGCTTCTTTAACGGCTGCCTCAAAGCTGGGCAGAAAGAATTCACGGAGCACACGCTCGGAATAATTAGCCGGCGCGATATTCGTGCCACCTTCGGGCTGGCCGTGCGCCGCAAAATGCTTAGCGGTCGCGATAATGTGATTACCATCGACGCCTGGTCCCGATCCTTGCAACGCTTTGATGATTGCTACCGCCATACGCGACACCAGGTAAGGATCCTCGCCGTATGTCTCTTCGGTGCGGCCCCAACGCGGCTCGCGTGCCACATCAAGATTCGGGCCGAGCACTTGATGGCTGCCGCGCGCTCTTGTTTCGAGCGCGGCTGCCGTAAAGACCTTGTTAACGAAATCGGGATCCCAACTACTGGCGAGCGCTATCGGCTGAGGAAAACTCGTGCTTCCCTGGGCCATGTGGCCATGCAGTATTTCATCATGAAAGATGGCGGGGATGCCCAGCCGCGTGTTCTCAATCAGCCACTTCTGGACCGCGTTAGCGAAGACCGCCCCTTCATGCGGACCCTTTTGTTCCCTCTGGCGCGCGATCTGCCCGATTCCGTATTTCATAACCAGACGGGCCTTGTCCGGCGAGAAGTCCCCACGGTCGGTAGAAAAATCCGTCTGCGGGCCCATCTGAGGTCTTGCTGTCCAGAGACAAGTTAGTTGAGCCACCTTTTCCTCGAGCGTCATCCTGCCGAGCAGATCCGCGACCCGATGCTCGACGGGCAGTCGCGGGTTCTTATAGTCCGGCATAGCGGCCTGCGATCTGATGTCTGCGCTGGGAAAAATGACGAGAATTATTGATATCGCCGCCCACACGCCGGCGATGAAACGGCTGGATCTCGGGAGACGAAGAAGGATTGGGCCAGTCTTAACCAAGGGTTTTTCCTCCGGCAAACTTGATCATAGCAACGCCTGGAAAAATGTCCGACAAACTTCAGGAATCTCTGAACAACTGGATGCTGGGAACGCGGACGTCTCGTCCGCACAGCGAGCAAGGCTCGCTTGGTTCTTTGCCTAAAACTTATCTGCGCCTAGAACCACTTGTTCGCGCTCAGCGCTTAATGCGGACGAGACGTCCGCGCCCCCAGCAATAGATGCCAATGCCAACTTGATCATTCTATCTCTCGCTATTTAACCGGGAGCCCTTTCCGATCGTCCTCATATATCTTTTCAATGAATTCCGGAGGCTTTGGCGACGCAAACGTTTTCCCTTTGCTGAATGACCAATGGGCGAGCCAGTCAGAGGTATCCTTGTATTTGTCCGGGAATTGATAGACGGGATCTTTCAACGCCTGCTCCAGAGTAATAAACTGGTAGCCTCTGCGCTTGAGCATCATTACCAGTCCGTCCAAATTATCAGCGTTAAGCTCATTTGCATGTAGTAGAAGGATTTGCCTGATTTGATGTCCAAACAGATCATTCGTGACTTGTTCGCAGAATTCAAACTTAAGCCCGGCGAACTTCAGGTATTCCTCGGAAACTCTTTTCATCAGTTCAGAATCTCCTCGCGTTCGAGCGTTGGCGTAAGCCACCGTAAACATCCAATCCATGGTGTCTACCGTGACAGGCGCGATCTGGTAGCCCTTGCCCGCGATAAAGTTTTCGAAAGTTCTTTCAGTTTCTTTGGTCGGTCCAAGTTGTAAGAATGGATGACGGAAATACCTTGGCGTTTGACCTTTTTCCTTGAGCAACATCCTGGTAACCGTGTCGCCGCGGATGAAATCATCTTCGTATTCAGGAAGTGAAGTGGCACTGAATCCCACATGAGCGAATGTATGATTACCCAGTTCAACCCCGGCATCAGACCAGGCTTTCAACAGAGCGATCCGCGCGTCCGTTTCACCCGGTACATAAAGAAGCGATTCATTAACAAACCCCACGACTGGGATCTGATTCCGATCAATGCCGGATAGAAGTTTGTCGGTCATAACCCGCAATCTCTTTAGATCAAACTGCCGACCGTTCAGCGGCAGGTCGTCAATCGTAATGGCGATCTCCTTTTGACGGGCATGAGGACCTGCGGCTTGCTGGGCGCAGACATTGATTGGATGGAGACTGGGCAGCACTACCATCAAAATTACAAGACTGAACAATGTGTGTTTCATGCGTAATGCCCACTTGGGCTACCGCTGGGCGCCTTTCTGGTTAAAGACTTTTCATGAAGTTAAGGTGACAATACAGTCTTAATGGCAGCCGCGAAAACTATCGAACTGATCATCACTTGGCCATTTTGCGACCTGGCCCACTGCCTGCCAAAGGGCGCCGTCGAGTTCGCCGCTGAATCCATCTGAGTTTTTTGGCCGGGTGTTGAAAAGCGCGACCCTGTCGAGTCCGTTATATGCGCGTATCATGATCGTCGTCGTGCCGTCGAGCGAACCGCTGTGCCCCCAATTGAAATCGTTTCCGGCCGCTCGCACTTTCCAGCCCATGCTAGAGTGTGCTGCTGAAAAAGGGGTTCCCATTCTTAGAAGCAGCAGGACGATCCACGAAAGCACACGAAATAACTCGAACTAGGAGTTTCTTTTCGTGCTGCTTCGTGTGATTTCGTGGATCGTTCTTAGTTTTTCAGCAGCCTGCTAGAGCAGCGATCCCTGAACCCGGCTCTGAATCGTTACAGATACGTTGATTCGGCATTCGGGCGATTAGTCTCCTTGACTTTCCGATCTTTCGCTTCGGTATTCATGAAAGGATTGGTAGGCGTGTGGTCTTGAACCCCAGACCGTGTCAAAGCGCAGCGCTCTACCGCTGAGCTCGCGCAACACCTCACGTAACTCCAAACGCGACCTGACCAGATCAAGGAGCTTCACATTTGGAGGCTGACACTTCCGGCGGCCCAAGATTGTGCCCTGTGGGGACGTTTGGGGGGACGTCTCGAACGCTTGCGTGGCTTTTGAATTCGACGTTAGGAATTTACTGAGGAAATTTGGAGCGGGCGACGGGGATCGAACCCGGCCTTGAACGTGTGCGCCTAGTACGGCGTATGCACCAACGTTAACATTTGTTACGAGTTGCAGCCGTTAAGGAGTGCGCCAGTATACGCCAGATACTGTCTGTTTCTGTAAATATGCTTGCTCGGACGCGCCCCACCCCCTTTTCGCGTGTGCTTAATTATGTGGTGGCTGCTCTAAACTCATGACGACGAATCAAAAGCTCGCGTGTTCGAGCCGTGCCACCCGCGCCATTCGTTTCAGCGAACCCCGCTTCCCTTCTTCAGACGATCCCCACTGTGGTTTCTTAGTCCACTGGGCGCTGCTGGAAATTCGGTTTCCCGCAGATCGCATCTCGTTACTCTTGCGCCGGTATGCATCCTGTTTCGGCTTAAGACCGACGCAGTCTTCCCTACACTAGTTGTTAACCAGCTTCAATCCTGAATAGGTGTGAGGAATTCAAAGCCTATGCGCTCTTCGCTCAGTAATTAGGCACTCTTGCCCAAACCCTTGAGTCCATTAAACTTACAGACGCGACGAAAATGCGGTGGGCTATTATTGGCCGCCCCTTTTTGCGATTCAGAAAAGGCTATTATTGGCCGCCCCTTTTTGCGATTCAGAAAAAACCCAATGATAAGTTACCGTGCGACCATCACGCAGTGGAGCGAAGGCAATCGCGAGGCGTGGCGCCAACGTTGCTTGTGCTCGCGATATTGTCGCGGTCAAGACGGACGCCATATTCCAGCGTGAGTCGCTCGTTGACCGTCCACTTGTCCTCGAAGAGCTGAGAGTCGATATCGAGCCGCTGGAGCAATAGATCTTCTGACTCAGGCTTTGTTGTCCGCCGGCGCTACGCGGCGTGGATCTTTCGAGCTGAATCGTCAAGCTAGTGAGGGAATGCTTCACTTTTGAGAGTTTCACGCCACGTCGAAGACCTTGTACAAGAATCGATACGCTTCGGACATTCTTGGCAGATGGTGAAGTAGTTGACGCTTTGTTGACACCGCTTTTGCTCTGCAACGTCGTTGAGAAAAATGGACACGACGACGAGACGCGAACGCACAAGTTTCAACTTGGGAAGCTGACACTCTACCATTGAGTTACGCCCGCCCGACGTGTAACCCTAACACTTGCACCACTTTTTCAGATGCCCTGTTAAACACTTTACGTTGTCTCACTAAATGTCTCACCAATTTCCGATTTACCAGGCCTTCAGTGTAGCAGACGTGTCAAGCCAATCGATCTGCATCTTCCATTAGCCACAGCACGAATACGACCTCCGCTGTTATAAACGGTTATAGAAATACGTATACATATATAGAGGTGGCCAAGTGTCACACTTTGCCGATTTTCCCGTTTATTATATAGGAGGCTTTTTTCTATGAACTGCCAAACGAACCAAACGAAGAAAACAATCCGCAACCCTCTAAAATACCCAACGCTCTACATAGAGATCTTTTTCCTCACCCTTGACCAAGAGTTCGAAGCAGCCGAAGAATTGCTAAACGCCTGCCGGGCAGCTTTGAAACGGTAGAGACAGAGGCGCGAAATGCCAGCCCATGGGAGGCACTCAAAGTGCCACTCTTAGTTATTTTTGTCGGGGTAGCGCTGTTCTTGTTCTTAACTCAAAAAGATTTCTATGGGTCCTCTTGGACTCTCGTGACCGGCTTGACCACCGGCATCCCTGTTGTCTTCAAAGTCCTCGGACTATTTCAGGGTGAGGGGGCGGGCCAAAGAGTCTATAACGCGTAATCCCTTGGCTGTGGATCCGTCTGGACCTATTAGCTTCGTGATCTCGCAGAAGAGTTCACCTCACACTTGTGTGCCGATAGTGTACCAACTCTCCCAAATCGGTCAAAGGCTCTAAAGTGCTGTGGACCCACGCTAGGATTGAGAAGCTGATCGCTACTATGTCCGATGAGATCGCGCAGCTAAAAAAGGAAGGCAATAAGCCGAGACCGATTGACTTTTCTTACTACCTGAGTAGGTGGGCAACCGACTACGGCTTTTACGCCACTGAAGTAAAAGCGCAGTTTGATGCGTGGGAAAGATCGGTCGGAACGGCAGAAGATCCCCCATACCGTAGGCCTCAGAGAGTTCTATAAGGAGAACTTCGCCTCGGCATTCGGAGAGTTTTGATAAGGCAGCCGTCGAAAAGGCCACGCAGAAAAGAGATTTGCGGGAGAAGGCCGTGAGAGATCAATCGGAGGTGGCTCCAAATGCGCTACAGTTTGTTTCCAAGGTTCTTGCAGATTGAACTGACCTACGCATGCAATAGTCACTGCACCTTTTACTCCGTAGATTTGTTGTAGAAGAAGGAGAATAACATGGCAAAATCGACGAACTCTTATAACATCACGATCAGGCGCTGCTCATTCGCACTTGTGACGATGGCCGTTCTTGCGACTCACATCTACCCTCAGAAGCAGAATCCGAACCAAGTGGCGATCCTGCGCTGGTATAAGGCAAACCAGACTACAGTATTTCCCGTAGGGAGCGGTCCTGAAGGCGTCGCCTTTGATGGCGCTAACATCTGGGTGGCGAACTCACGCGACAATACGGTGACTAAGCTAAGAGCGAACGACGGCTCCACTCTTGGGACATTTACTGTGGCCATGGCTCCACAAGGCATTGCCTTTGATGGCGCTAATATCTGGGTGTCAAACGAAAACAGTAACAACATAACGAAACTCCGGGCAAGCGATGGCACTGTGCTCGGAACGTTCCCTGTAGGCTCAAGTCCAAATGGTGTGGCCTTTGATGGAACCAACATCTGGGTTGCTAATGTCGGGAGCGACAACGTTAGCAAGCTACGAGCGAGCGACGGCTTAACTCTTGGTACCTTTGCGGTAGGCGCGGCCCCTGCTAGCGTGGCGTTTGACGGCGCGCACATTTGGGTCGCAAATGCACATAGCAACACCGTAACCAAGCTGCGGGCAAATGATGGTGGGACTCTTGGTACCTTTGCGGTTGCAAACCAGCCACTTGGACTGGCCTTTGATGGGAATAACATCTGGGTAACCAATGAACTCGGTGCCAGTGTGACCAAGTTACGCGCGAGCGATGGTGCCATTCTGGGAACCTTCGCCGTCGGCGTTAATCCGGTCTTCTTGGCCTTTGATGGAGTCAATATCTGGGTTGCGAATGGTGTTAGCAACACCGTGACCAAGTTGCGGGCGAGCGATGGTGTCAATCTGGGAAATTTTCCTGCGGGGACCACTCCCTACGGCGTTGCCTTCGACGGTGCCAACATCTGGGTAACGAATACCGGCAGCGTAACGGTCTCGAAACTGTAGGTGGCCCAGTTAGAATACAATGAGAATTTGAAATTACGCCACTACGCAAATTTGTTGACACCTGTAGCTTAACTCGTGGTCTCATATCTGGGGTTCACTCCATGCTCCGAGGATTGCGGACTGGAAAGAGAGTTCAAGGCCAAAACTTTGAAAGACTATAAGAGTGTGCTGAATGAGGCTGGAATCAAGGAGGTTGGGAAAAGGCTCAATGCTCTAAGTAAGACTCAATTGGAATATTTTGCAAAACCTAAGGAAGAAATCCAGCCCGTCAGAAACGGGATAAGTGCTGTGGTTAATCCTTCTAAAGCAAAACCATTGTATTTGCGAACCGATCTCGAGGAGCACTTTCATCACAGCCTTATTCGCGTCGTGATGCAAAATGCCTCGAAAGCTCTCTCAGCACCACAGTCACTGTGCGGTATGTTTGAGGGCGGACGTTGAGCATGAAATCATCCATTGAGGGCAACCAGGAAATAGTAAGACACACGCCGAGGTAATGTTGGATCATAAATTCGGTTTGTTCCCTCGGTGAGACAGGTTGTTATTAGTCAACTTGACGGTATCATTGCTCAAGCAGTGATCTTTTACGAGCGCGTTCTCATCGAAGTTGACAAATCCCTTTCAGCTTCCGGAACTGATCACAGCAGATACACGCACCAGAAACGAGGGACTCTTCAATTGCTAGTTTTAAGTCATCGTGGCCACCATGTCACGTTTCCAGAGAACACTCTCCGATCATTTGCTGACGCTATCAGACTCGGAGTGGATGGCATTGAAACAGATGTTCGACTAAGCGCTGATGGGTTGCCAATCTTGTTCCACGACAGACTGGCGCCTGATGGTCAATCGGTAGCATCTCTGACAAGGAAGACGCTCAGCATTCTAGTTGGGTATTCGATTCCTACTCTCGATGCTGCAGTCGAACAGTTTGGAGAGATCTTATGGAATATTGAGATAAAGACACCAGAAGCTCTGCAAGCTACGCTTCCAATCTTGAGACGGTATCAGTCTTCACGCCGACTTTTGATTTCTTCATTTTGGCACAATGTTGTTGACGAGATCAGCCAGTCAGTTGACGTTGAGTGCGGGATCTTGGTTGCTCACAGGCCCTTTAATGAGCTGCCCCTAGAAACTCTCTTGCCTAACTCTAATCACATTCGAAACATTGTTTGGGATTACGAAATACTGGACCGCAGACTGGTGCGAGCTGCCAATGAAGCGGGCGTGCGTAGTTGGGTCTACGGAGCAGATAATTTTGATGAACAGCAAAACTGCGCGGAGATCGGGGTGGACGGTCTTATTACCGATCGACCTGAATTGCTGCGGAGGGAATAGAATGAACAAAACCTCAACGCCGCATCAGCGACCTTCCTTACAGACGCAGCTTCTAAAGTATTTGTTGCGGATTTCATCAGTGAGAGACTCGGTTAGGAGAGTCTTATTAGGTCTCTGTGTTCTGATATTCATCCTATTTGAATGGCACATAATTCCTCCTGACGCGATCACTCACGAAGGTCTCGGACGACAGATTATTTTATCTTTGTTGGTTGTTTTTGGTGCTTTCGTTGTGGAACTACTATTTGATACTCGGCAGTCGATTGAAAAGGCTTCCCACGATGTAAGTGGTTTGGTTCAAACAGCAGATGGGGTTTCCAATGACCTGAAAGTGCTACACCAAACTGTTCGTGGTGTATCTAAGAATGTAAGCCGATTAAAGCAAAATGTGTCCTCCGATCTTCAGGACTTGTTGAGGTGTATAGAGAACCTATCCCAGGCGCTGAGGGATGTTAGACCAGAGGATAGGCTGATAGTTAAACACTTGGGACTCAACATGGAGCAAGCTTGGAGTTATCTAAGAAAGGATATCCTAGGCCAAAAGATGGTCAAGAAGATTGAACTTCGCCTTCTTATGCTTCCTAATGATGCGGCTGAGATAATAAGGCATTCGAACCATCCTGTTCCGGCCGATGTGGTGCGATGGTGTATGACCGTTAAGGAAAAAATACAGACGATTGAGGAATCTTTGAAAACCGACAGACAAAGATTGGGGGACGACAGACGAGTCCAGGTAATTATCAAACAGTATAGGACACTTCCGATCTTTCATGGCTTCAGCATATCTGGACCGTTCGAAGCATGTTGCCTGTCTGTCTGTCGTTGGAAACGGTCTGAGGTTTTTCCTGGGAACTGGGAATACGATTGGGGAGAGTTTTCATATCACACGATTTGGGGCAATGCGGCAGACGAAAGCGCTGCAGACCTCGCTGCTATCTTCGACGCTCACTTTGAATATCTCTGGGCCACCTCCGGTGAGCCAGTTGTATCTTTCAAATCGGACGATCTTCCGTCTCTACGAGTGGAATTGATTAGAGGGAAAAAGGATGCGGAAGATCTTTGATCTCTGGCGTGAGAGAAAAATGGATTTCTGACACACCTTCAGCAATCCGCTGTTTGTATTGAGAGTAATAGCCACATGCCCAAGAGAGAAGGTAAGGTTCCTGGCTTGGTCATGAGCATCAGTATGCTCGAAATACCACCTCTCTAGATGGGCGGACAGAGAGGCCACTCCTGAAGAGGCTAGAAGAATGAAGCACACCCATGCTGATGTTAAAGATGCGGAGGAGACTTTGAAACTCGTTACGATGGTTCTAAACAATGTATCTGACGAGCAACTTTTGGCTAAGGTTCGCCATCGTGGGCTAGATTTAAATGGTAGTCTATCCGAAAACAAGTAGTATCCATCGCCGCGCCCGGTCAAGTCGATCTTTCGGCCACATCTACCCACGAGAATAAGCAATGGCGTTACTGAATTGTCCTGAATGCGCAAAACAAGTCTCCGATCGAACATCAACGTGTCCTCATTGTGGCTATCCATTATTGAAGACCGAATATCGTTTTATAGAGGTGTACTTC
>WNFR01007194.1_pt2 | contig 10158 bp, 9 predicted proteins | sample 5400221 | NCBI WGS metagenome assembly WNFR01 (sample SAMN13153357, study PRJNA577476) | soil metagenome | isolation source: 40 cm soil under Madrone tree | place: USA:California | collected 2016-06-14 | reverse complement strand
GTCCCCATCCCGGCCCCGCTACGTCGTCGACTTCAATTTCAACCATCGTTTCGATGCCATTTACTACTCGTGGAACGCGGACCTTCTTCTTTTTCGGCGGCGTGGGTGACGGCTGAGGTTGTTGCTGTGGCATAGCTATCTCCGTAAAAAAACCAACCGTCGATGGGTCTTACAGCCCGACTTGGACTCGACCGCAGACCAACTCACACGCAAAGGGCGCAAAGGCAGAGCTGCAAAGTAACGCGAAGAAGTTTTTCTTTGCGATCTTGGCGAAGAAACTTTGCGAGCCTTTGCGTTTTATCCGTCCTTTTCATAATCAATCAACCAGAAACATAAAAAGATCTCTCCTACGTGCCGGCTTTGGCGGCGGCGAGCGCCGCCTCGAAGACTCGCGGATAGGTCCCGCACCGGCAAAAGTTTCCTTTGCAGGCTTCGCGCACCTCGTCGAGCGTCGGATTGGAATTCTGCTTCAGATATGCAGAAACAGTAGTCACAAACCCGGGCGTGCAAAAACCGCACATCAGACCATCGTGTTCGACGAATGCCTTCTGCACCGCGCTCATGTTTTCGGGGGTGCGAATAGACGGGCTTGCCATCCATGATCACCGTGCACGCGCCGCAGGTACCCTGGTCGCAGACCAGCTTTGGTCCGGTGATTCCAGGTTCCAGACGATCGCGCATGGCACTGAGCAGGGTCGTGCGCGGCTCGACCGTAGCATTTCGAAGTTGACCGTTGAGGTCGAGCGCGACGTTGATATCCCCGCTGACGGGCGCGCCTGTCGCATCGAGCTTTCGCTTAGCAGCGATGCCGTCGTGGGACAGCAGCGAGTCAGCCAGCGCGGCTCCGGCGCCAGCCACCCCGACGCCTTTGAGAAAGTTTCTCCGGCTCGGATCGTAACGCGAGCTTCTCTTTTTTGGCTCGTCTGACATTGTCTCCTCCTCAGAGTGCACATCTGTAACGCAAGTTGCCGGCTTGCGTGCGCAGGCTAACAGCCCGCGCGAGATCAATCCAGTTGCTGACAAGAATAGTCACATGTTAATTGCAAACGAATCTGCTCGCAAGGGAAATCTCCGGTTTATGGGATTGTTACCGCTATCTTCGCGGTTTCAGGGCGGCCGCAATGGCCCTCTCAGCCAGTGGCGCCATGATCTCATAGCCCTGCTGATTGGGATGCAATCCGTCTTCGCTCAAATCTTCTTTCAGGAAACCTTTGTCGTCGGCCATCGCCGAAAAGTAATCGAGGTAGACGCCTCCATGCGCGGCTGCATATGTCTTCATCCACACGTTGAGCGCCGTGATCTGTTCCAGTGGGCGCTGCTTACTGCGAATTATTTGCTGCCCGTCTTTGGTCTTTTCGTAATCACTGATCGGCAGGAGCGAAGCAAACACTACGCGAATACCGTTGGCATGTGCCAGATCAAACATTGACATCAGATTGTCTTCGATGGCTTGCAGGGTCATCGGCCCGGTGTTGCCGGCAATGTCATTCGTGCCGGCGAGAATCACAACCACCTTCGGTTGCAGTGCGATCACATCGGGCCGGAAGCGTATGAGCATTTGCGGGGTTGGACTTGGTGTAGGCGTTGCGGGTTGGGCCGAAGCAATTGCGGCGGATGCCACGAGCGTGCAAATGATAATAGGGAAACGATTCATCAGAAACCTCCAGTTAGGCAATGAGGTCAGTACCGGGGAGCGGTAACGACCGGGTATCGTCCTTGTTAGACGGGTCTGATGCGGGTGAGACCCCGTCGCTACCGCTCCCGGTACTGACCTCACATCGACAACGAGCCGCAAATCTGTTACTTCGCTACAATCTCAAACTCACCACTCAAGCGAATATCCTCGGAACCAGATCCGATCATTACGCGAAACTTTCCCGGCTCGACGACGAAATGCATGCTTCGATTCCACAGAGCCAAATCATCAGGCCCAAGCGTAAAGCTCACAGTCTTCGTCTCGCCAGCTTTCAAGTGCACGCGCTCAAAACCACGCAAATTCTTTTCATAGGTCGTCACGCTACTGACAAGATCGCGCGTATAGAGTTGCACTACTTCATCACCTTCCCGAGGCCCTGTGTTCTTCACGTCAAGGCTAACAACGATATTGTGCGGAGAAAAATATCTCTTACCCGTTGGCCCTGTTTCGAACGTCTTTGCCGGATCGATCTTCAAATTACTATAAACGAACGTCGTGTAGCTCAACCCGTGTCCGAAATAGTAAAGCGCGCCGTTGACGCGCGTCTTCTCACCTTCCCATTGGGCCTTTGGCTTGGTCGGAAAATTGAAAGGAATTTGCCCGACGGTTCGCGGAAACGTAACAGTCAGTTTACCGCCTGGATTGTAATCCCCGAACAGGACATCGGCGACCGCTGTTCCGCCCTGCGCGCCGGGAAACCAGGCTTCAATAATGCCGGGCACGTACTTATTGATCCAATTGATGCTCATCGGCCGGCCATTAATCAGAACCACGACAACCGGTTTTCCGGTCGAGTAGACTGCCTGGACCAGATCGAGTTGATGGCCGGGCAAATCGAGACTGGTGCGCGATGCGCTCTCGCCGACCGTCCTCATCGAATCGCCCAGAACCACCACCGCGAGGTCTGAATTCCTGGCGGCCTCGACGGCTTTGCTGATTTCGCCTCGTTCTTCTTTTGTCAGCGGTTCCGGCAGGACTTCACTCTCCGGCCAATGCGGGTCCGTGATCTCGCAGCCCTTCGCGTAGTTAACTTTCACGGCGCCGCCGAGCTTTGCCCTGATGCCCTCGAGCACGGTCACACCCTTCACACCAGACGGGCCGTAACGATACCGCGCAGTGCTGTCGTCATCAGCGTTGGGACCGATGACGGCAATGGACTTGATATTTTTACTCAACGGCAGAATGTCTTTGTCGTTCCTCAAAAGGACCATGCTTTGGCGCGCGGCTCGCAAAGCAACCTGTTGATGCTCGGGCGAGTTGACCAGGCGTTCCGAAGCATCCGGGTCAGCGACGTAAGGATGATCGAAAATACCGACGATGAACTTCACTCGCAGCACATCACGGACTCGATCATCCAGGGTCTTCATTGAGACCTTGCCTTCTTTGACCAGCTCGCGCAGCGGCAGAATGAAATCTTCAGGTCTGGTGAAGTTCGTCTTCACATTCAGGCCGGCTTCAATCGATTGCCGCACCGCATCTTTCAGGTCGGCCGCGACCGCATGCTTGTTGTACAGATATTCGACGGCGGCGCTGTCGGAAACGACATAGCCTTTAAATCCGAAATCATTTCGTAGACGTTCGGTCAGCCAGTACTTACTGCCGGTCACCGGAATGCCGTCATAGTCGTTGTAAGAACTCATCACTCCGAGCATTCCGCCTTCTTTGATCGCCGCTTTGAAAGTCGGCAGCAGCAGGTTCTCAATCTCGCGTGGCGAAACCTGAGGATCGGTCCGCGCTTCACCCTCGCGCGCGCCTTTGCCGACGCTATAAACCGCAAAATGCTTACCCGTGGACGCGACGGTGTAGTCCTGTTGCAGGCCCTTCACCATTTCAACGCCCAGGACAGAGGCCAGATAAGGATCTTCACCGTAAGTATCTTCTATGCGTCCCCAGCGCTGGTCACGCGATACATCGAGCGTCGGTGCATAGACATTTGTGTAACCGAGTGCGCGGGCTTCCAGTCCCGTGATGCGACCCATTTCGCGGACCAGTCCGGGATCCCACGTGTGGCCCATGCCTAACTCAGAGGGAAAACTCGTCGCGGTTGGGAACGCCACACCGCGGAGTCCTTCTTCAGTAAAGTCCACCGGAATACCCAGACGGGTTTCTTCGATGAAGAAGCGCTGGGTTTCGTTCATCGCCCAGACATGCTTCTGGATGTCATTGGCATAGATGCTCCCGGATCCCGCGGCCCAGCCATTCAAATGCTCGTCAATGTTGGCGATGCCGTCTTTCCAAATCTGTCTCTTCCAGTCGGGCGTGGGAAGTTCGTCCTGCAGCACCCGCTTGTAACCGTACAGCGTCGCTGTCTGGCAGGTCTTTTCTTCCAGAGTCATCCGCGAGAGCAGGTCTTCGACGCGGCGATCGATTGGCGCCTTCGGGTCTTCGTAGACATCCATCCGGCCGTTCTTGTTCAGATCGATCCAGGTATCGTGATAGATGGTCTTTTTCGAGATGCTCGGTACCTGAGCGAGAAGGCCAGGCCCCGTTAGCAGTGCGATCAATATGAACGAGAGTGTTTTCGTCGGCATCACTTGGTTATTAGTCATTACTTTGAGAACGATCCTTTTCCAGCGGTCTCTGCAATGTTTGTTCGCGGCTCTGCCGCCTGATGTGCGGAGAACCCGACCTTCCGGCGCCTTCGGATTTATGTGCTCCGCCTACTTCCGACCTTAATAGGGGCGTTGCCCCGGGACCATCAAAGAATTTGTCGGAATGGCAGAACCTTTCCGCACATCGGACGTCATGGCGGCAAAGAAAAACCTGGAGTCTGCCGGGACTTATTCATCAATTATGATCACGTGCAGTTCTTTCGGTCCATGCACTCCGATACTCAGCACCAGCTCGACATCACTGGTGCGGCTGGGGCCGGTGATTAGAGTGACTGAGCGGGTGCCATCCAGGGGACCAATTCGTTCTTTGCCGATCTTGCTAATTACTTCGTCGACGCTGGCTGCGATTTGCGTCGAACGAACGAGGGCTATATGCACCGGGGGGAGCAACGATACCAACAGCGCATTCTGTTCGTCGCTATCCAGAACAATCGTTCCGGTTTCCGCGATCGCATAGCTGGCGGTAGTCAATCCAACTCCACAGCCGGCCAAACGAGCTACCAATTGCTCGTGATCAGCTATATCGCAGACGAAAGCAGAGAATCCCTGCGCCGCAAGTTTTGAAGTTAAATTCATTTCTGCAAAAAGTTGAGCCCCGGATAGCGCAATTTCCTGTCCTTTGTAAGCGGTGCAAATCTCGGCAATCCGCTCGACAATGTTTTCAACAAGCTCCACTTGATCGATCGGGCGCATCGTCGATTCCAATCCGCCCTTAGCGACAGACTGAAGTTTGTCGGACAGGTAATGAACCTGGGCGCGGACGGCGGTGGCCTCTTCAGTGAAACGTTCGATCGAATTACTAAAATTGGCTTTATTGCCTGGTTCGATGAAAGGCTGCAAAGGAACTGGAGGGACGCTCTTGCTACGCCCCAATGCTCGACGCACATCGGCGAGCACCACATTTTGATTCACGTCTGCATTTGCTTCACTCATGATGATGCTTTTTCCAACGCTCGCGAAATGAACCGCCCGGTTGCGGTGCGGGCAAATCGCGAGAGCGCGTCCAACCGCTCAGCGGTGGCAGCGGAATCGACGCAAACGCAATCGCCCGCATCGCCATGCTCTCACTCAACTTTCGTCCGGTGCCGGATTCTTTTGCCCTGGCGCGCAGGGCCAGCAGCAGATCAGGCAGATTGATATCGACGGGACAGGCCGTGCGGCACGCGCCGCACAGACTCGAAGCAAAGGGCAGATCCCCCGACTGGCCCAGGCTCTGCAACTGCGGAGAGATCACCGCGCCAATCGGTCCCGGGTAGATCCATCCATAAGCCTGGCCGCCAATCTTCTGATAGACCGGACAAACGTTCAGACACGCGCCGCAGCGAATGCAATAGAGCGACTCGCGCATCTGTTCGTCGGCCAGAATGCGCGTGCGGCCGTTGTCCATCAGGACCAGGTGAAACTCAAAACCTGATTCCGGCGACGCTTGTCGCGGCCCGTTGAGAAACGAAACGTACGCGGTTTGTTTCTGGCCGGTACCGCTGCGCGGCAGCAGGCGCAGAAACACCGACAGGTCGTCAAAGCGCGGAATGACTTTTTCGATCCCGACCACGGCGACGTGAATCTTTGGCACCTGCGTGCTCAGACGTATGTTGCCCTCGTTTTCTACCAGCACGACTGTGCCCGACTCAGCAATCAAAAAATTGGCGCCCGTGATTCCCATCTCAGCTGAAAGAAATTCATTGCGCAGCCGCTTACGGGCCATTGCGGTTATCTCAGCAACTTCATTTGGACGGCCTTCGCGCAGTTTTTCTTCGAAGAGATCGGCGATCTGCTCCCGGGTCTTGTGAATCGCAGGTACGATGATGTGCGAAGGCTTTTCCTGCGCGAGCTGGATGATGTATTCGCCGAGATCAGTTTCGACCGGCCGCACGTCCGCAGCTTCGAGCGCGTGGTTCAACTCGATCTCTTCGGTCGCCATCGATTTACTTTTGACGACCGACTTAACCCCGCCCGCGCGCGCCAATTCGATAATGTACCTGCTGACGTCGTCACCCGTTCGGGCCCAGTAAACTTTGCCGCCGTGCGCTTCAACCTTCTCGACCAGTTGCTCGAGATAGTAATCGAGATTATTGATTGTGTGCTCTTTGACTTGCCGAGCCCGTTGGCGCAGCGCTTCCCAATCAGAGACGGAAGTGATCGCATCGCGCCGTCGCTCTATAAAGGTAGCCGTGGCCGCTTTGAGCGCGCCTTGCAGAACAGAGTTCTCCAGCGCGTCGTGCGATCGTTGGGTCAGATCAGGATTAGGAAGATTCATTGTAAGACCCGGTTCAGAGTTCAACCTTTAGGTTGCTGATGGCAATGAGGTCAGTACCAGGAGCGGTAGCGACTGGGTTGCCAACCCTCACCAAGACCCCGAGATGAGAGACGAGACCCAGTCGCTACCGCTCCTGGTACTGACCTCATCGCGAACGGGTACAAGCTAAAGCTTGAACTCTGAACAATCCCGCGCATTCACTGCTTGGCTAACAATTCCGCCAAATGCATCGTCTTCACCGGCGATCCTGCTCGGCTCAGGCCGCCGGCGATCTGCATCAGGCAACTCGAATCGTTAGCGACGACGAACTCGACGCCGCTATTTTCGATACGCATCAACTTCTCTTGCAGGATTGCGTTTGAGATCTCGCCGTACTTGATTGAAAAGGTTCCGCCAAAACCGCAGCATGTATCCGGCGCTTCCATCTCGACGAAGTCGACGTCGCGGACCGCGCGAATCAGGCGGCGCGGCTGATCGGAAATCCCCAGCTCGCGCAGCAGGTGACAGGCGTCGTGATAGGTGACCCGGGAAGGGAAGCGCGCGCCCACGTCTTCTCTGCCCAGTTCGTTGACAATCAATTCTGAGAACTCACGCAAACGTGACTGCACCCGAGCGAATCGCTCGCGCCACTCGTGATCGTCTCGGCCATGAAATAGTTCGCCGTAGAAATTGCGCACCATTGCGGTGCATGATCCCGACGGGGCGACAATGAAATCAGCCGTGTCATTTTCAAAGACCTGGACAAAATGTTCGGCCATTGCGCGCGCTTCCGGCCGATAGCCTGTGTTGAAAGCGACTTGCCCGCAACACGTCTGCGCTTCATTGAAACCGACGTCGACGCCCAGACGCCGCAGCGTCGCGACCATAGCTTCGCCGACATCGGGAAACATCTGGTCGACCAGGCAAGTAATGAAAAGAGAAACGCGCATTGAACTGTCCGACAAACTTTTCAGTTTGTCGATCGCATTAAATGGAATCCTGGCGGACGCGGCACAACGACAAACTAAAGAGTTTGTCGGATATTCAGATTACCGGATTTCGCAGTGTCCCGAGCCCTTCGATCTCAACTTCATAAACATCCCCAGCTTTCAACAGCACCGGCGGATCACGAAAAACACCCACACCTTCCGGTGTCCCGGTCGCAATCACATCGCCCGGCTCGAGGGTCATGCCCTGCGAGAGATACGAGACGAGATAGGCGACCTTGAAAATCATCTTGCCGGTGTTTGATGACTGCATTACTTTTCCGTTCAAGCGTCCTTCAATCTTGAGCGCCTGCACATCCGCGATCTCGTCGCGCGTGGTAATGAACGGACCGAGGGGCGCAAAAGTATCCAGACCTTTGCCACGCGTCCACTGCCCGTCGCCGAATTGCAGATCACGCGCGCTGACGTCGTTAATCATGGTGTAGCCAAAAACATGATCGAGCGCCTGGGCCTCACTCACTCGCCTGGCTCGGCGACCTATCACTACGGCCAGCTCCGCTTCGTAATCGACTTTCTGGCTGATATCCGGCAGCACGATCGGTGCGTCGTGGGCGCTCAGGGAATTCGGCAGTTTATTAAAGAGTAGAGGCGCTGCCGGCGGTGCTGCCCCACCTTCAATCGCGTGGTCAACATAGTTACGACCGATAGCCAGGATCTTGCTCGGATATACGGCAGGCAAAAACTCGATCTCGTCAATCGAGTAGCCGACGGCCCGGCCGCCGGTATGGCGCGTTTGACCACCGGTCAATAGGGCGCTGATTTCGCCGAGCGCTGACTGGCCGCGTCCAATGACGTCCACAATATCTTTAGTATCAAGCAGCCAACTCGCAGGTGCGGCGCCTGCTGCTTCCAGTGCCCGCGCCAATTCCGCAACGTCGCAAACTACATCGCCCACGGCAACCCCGAGTCGCTGCTGATTCGATGCCCTGGTTCTGAATTGCGTTAATTTCATCTGCCTTTTGCTCCCGAAACATTTTTTAAGGGCCGGCCGTCTCCAGCCGCCGTCGTTGAAACGCATCAAACGTGACCGCGAGTATGATGACTGCGCCGATTACGATTTGTTGGGTGAACGATGAAATGCCGAGCAGGTTCGCTCCATTCGCAAGCACGCCCATAATCAGAGCGCCGATGATCGTGCCCACTACTGTGCCCTGGCCGCCGCTCAACGAGCCGCCGCCAATCACTACCGCTGCGATTACGCGCAGCTCGTAACCTTCGCCCGCAGTCGGCTGCCCGGTTACCAGCCGCGCGGATTCGATTGCGCCGGCAAGCCCCGCCAGCGCGCCCAGGATCAAATAAAAAATGATCTGACAGCGTGTCACGCGCACGCCCGCATAACGCGCTGCCTCGACGTTGCTGCCGATGGCGTAGCAATAGCGTCCCAGCCGGGTGCTCGACAATACGAAGTGAATTGCCAACGCCACTATCACCACGATCAAAAGCGGAATCGGGATAATGCCAAACAGGTTTCCTTCGGCCAGGTGCCCGAAACTAGTGGGCAGGCCGACAACGGCCTTACCATCGGTTACTACCAAAGCAATGCCGCGATAGATTCCCATTGCTCCGAGGGTGACAATGAAGGGCGGAATCTTTAGCGTCGTAATGGCCGCGCCATTCATAAAGCCACAAGCGGCGCCGGCGGCGATGCTGGCCAGGACTCCCGCGATCGTCGGCGCCCCACCCGCCAGAGCAAAAGCGCCGGTTACGCCGGCCAGCGCCATCATTGAGCCGACGGAAAGATCGATCCCGCCAGAGACCATCACGATCGTCATGCCAATCGCCATGATCATGATCACGGCCGTCTGGCGCGCGACGCTGGCCAGATTCCCTGACGAGAGAAACCTCGGCTCGAGCACGGCAATAATCACGCACAGCGCGATCAGGCTGGCGAAGGGAATGAAGCGTTTGATCCAGTCAGACATAAAATCTTATTTGGAGTGCGCTGACTTGTCAGCGCTTTGTTAAGCTGCGACTTGTCGCAGCTTCCGTACCTCGATCGTTACCTAAGAAAAAGCGGCGACTAGTCGCCGCACTCCAAGAACTACGCCGCCTGTTGCTCGCCTTCATCAACCGCGGCGTGACGCAGCACTTCTTCCTGCGTCGTCTGGCGTCCATCCAGCTCAGCCACCATACGGCCGCGCCGCATTACCAGGATTCGATCAGCCATACCGAGCAGCTCAGGCAAGTCAGAAGAGACCATAACCACGGCCGCGCCCGCCTCCGCCAGCTTGTTGATGGCCCGATAGATTTCTGAGCGCGCCGCTACATCGACGCCGCGCGTGGGCTCGTCAAGCAGGAATACCTGCGAGCCGGCAAACAGCCAGCGCCCCAGCAAGACCTTTTGTTGATTGCCACCACTCATCAGCGCCACGATCTTGTTGGGATCGGTCGGACGAATGTGAAGCTTCTCGATCTGCTCACAACTGGCGGTCTTCTCTCGGCTTGCATCTATCCACAGCCCGCGCGTAAGCGCTCGCAAATTTGCCAGCGTAAGATTTCTGGCCAACGGCTGATTAAGACACAGACCAGTCCGCTTTCGATCTTCGGTAAGCAGCGCGAGACCGAGAGCTACGGTCAGATCAGGTTGCGCCAGGTGAAGGTCTGATC